>Ga0208357_1000138_pt1 | contig 56770 bp, 44 predicted proteins | sample NGESurdeep092012_6_FD_184487 | JGI IMG/M metagenome (GOLD analysis project Ga0208357, IMG submission 184487) | Arctic peat soil microbial communities from Barrow, Alaska - NGEE Surface sample F52-2 deep-092012 (SPAdes) | ecosystem: Environmental > Terrestrial > Soil > Wetlands > Peat ...
GCTTACCCGAAAGGGGGCACACTATGCCCTCCATCACCGAGATCTTGATTCTGCACGGGGCACTGCCGATCGAGCAACTCGATTTTGCCAACGACAACCGACTGGACGAGTTGAGCGCTATGCACACTCTCGTCGAACAGGGCGTGATCAGTGACGTGCAGGTTGCACGCGCACTCGCTGCGCAGGCGGAAGTGCCGTTCGTCGAACTGCTGGACTACCCGATCGACCCCACCGTGGTGGGGCTCGTCGCGCCGGCCATCTGCCGACGCCACTCGGTTCTGCCGGTCGGCCTCGACGGTGATTGCCTTGTGCTGGCCACCGCGGACCCGAACAATCTCTTCGGTATGGACGACGTGCGCACGGCGGCACACCTGCCGGTGAGCATGGTTGTCGCCGAACGTAGCGATCTGGACGCGGCCATCGATCGATATCTGCGTGCCGATGACGAATTGAGCGATTTGACGAGCACGCTCCAAGAGGAGCAGTCCACGGCTGACGCCACGTCGTTCCAAGTGGCTGAAGCTCTGGACGATGATGCGCCAATCGTACGGTTCGTTAATCTGTTGGTGTCGCAGGCCATCCAGGATCATGCCTCCGACATCCACATCGAACCCGGCGAGCATGCTGTGCGGGTGCGCTACCGCATCGATGGGGTGCTGCACGAAATGCAGAGCGCGCCCAAGAGCATCCAGAACGGCGTGATCAGCCGCTTGAAGATCATGAGTGATATCGACATCGCCGAGCGGCGCAAACCGCAGGACGGCCGGATGTCGGTCAGCCACGGTGGGCGTGTCATCGACCTGCGCGTGGCGACGCTGCCCACGGTCTGGGGTGAGAAAGTCGTCATGCGAATCCTCGACAACATGAGCACGAGCATGACGCTGCGCGATCTCAGCCTGCTCGAGCGCAACTTCGAGGCCTATCAGGCGGCGTACTCGAAACCGCACGGAATGATTCTCGTCACCGGCCCGACCGGCTCCGGCAAGTCGACGACGCTGTATACGACACTGAACGCGGTGGCCCGCTCTGAAATCAACGTGATCACGGTGGAGGACCCGGTTGAATACCGGATGGCCGGCATCAATCAGGTGCAGGTGAATCCCAAGGCGGGCCTGACTTTCGCCAGTGCGCTGCGTTCCATCTTGCGCAGCGACCCGGATGTCGTGCTGCTCGGCGAGATCCGAGACCACGAGACCGCGCAGATCGCGATCGAGGCGTCGTTGACCGGCCACCTGGTGCTGTCGACGCTGCACACCAACGATGCTCCGAGCGCCGTCACGCGTTTGACCGAGATGGGGATCGAACCGTTCTTGGTCGGGTCCGCTCTGGACTGCGTCGTCGCGCAACGACTGGCGCGTCGGCTCTGCGACCGGTGCAAGACACCGGTCGTCTATGAGCCGGACAAGCTCGCTCGGCTGCGCTTCGGCTTCGACGCAGACGACGACCAGCCCGACCTCTACCAGCCCGTCGGATGCGCGAGTTGTTCGCACACCGGCTATCGCGGCCGCATCGCGGTGCACGAGGTGATGACGATGACCGAGGAGCTCGAACGGCTCACCGTGGATCGCGCGTCGGGCGCCGAACTCAATCGTGTTGCGCGGGAGCAAGGAATGCTCACCCTGCGACAGGACGGCTGGGAAAAGGTCAAACTCGGTCTAACTTCAGTCGAAGAGATCGTGCGAGTGGCGTCATGAGCAGGGCGTCATCGGGGGGAATGAGAGGGGCAACGCATGATTGATCCAATTTATGAGATTCCGGTCACACCGCCGGAACCAGGCTTCGATGGCTGGCATCCGGGACAGCCGGGGAGGCGGGCGGCACCGGAGCCGGAACTCGACGCCGCTGGCGCCGCTAGCGGCGTGATCGACCCGTCGCCGCTCGTGCCGGTGGTACCGATTGTGCCGGTTGTGCCGGCAGCAACGTACGCGCCGCCGACGCAGGTGTACGCGCCGCCCGCGCAGGCGCCAGCGTACGCGCCGCCCGTTCAAGCGCCGGCGTACGCGCCGCCGACTCAGGCGCCGGCATACGTCCCGCCTGTGCAGGCACCGGCGCACGCTGCAGACGCGCCGAGTCTGGCCGTGCCGGCCGGGTCCGCACTGGATGCCCCGATTGCGGCCATCGAGTTGGAAGAGCATGCTCGGCTGCACGCCGACCCGGAGCTGATCGAAGCGCTGATCCAGGTGGTGCGGCAGGGCGCATCCGATATGCACCTGACGGCGGGGGCGCCGCCGATGCTGAGGGTCAACGGGGCCCTCAGAGCGGCTGCGGCGGGAGAGCCGTGGAACAGCGAACGCGTCTCCAGCGCCTTGCGCAGCCTCCTCAGCGCCGAGCAGGAAGAGCGGTTCGAGTCCGCTCTCGAGCTCGATTTCGCCTACGGGCTTTCTGCGACGGCCCGGTTCCGCGTCAACTACTATCAGCAGCGTGGCGCAGTGGGCGGGGCGTTCCGGCTCATTCCTACGCAGATCAAGCAGCTGGACGAGTTGGGTGTTCCGGACTCCGTCGGACGCTTCGCCGGACTTCCGCGGGGCCTGGTGCTGGTCACCGGTCCGACCGGTTCGGGAAAGTCAACGACGCTGGCCGCGCTGATCGATCTGGTCAACCGAACCCGTGCCGACCACATCGTGACGGTCGAGGACCCGATCGAGTTCATCCACGCGCACAAGAAGTCGATTGTGAATCAGCGCGAGGTCGGTGCGGACACGCACAGCTTCGCCAACGCGCTCAAGCACGTGCTGCGGCAGGACCCGGATGTCATTTTGATCGGCGAGTTGCGTGACCTCGAGACCATCTCGGTGGCGCTGACCGCCGCGGAGACCGGCCACCTAGTCTTTGCGACACTGCACACGCAGGATGCGCCGCAGTCCATCGACCGCATGATCGACGTGTTTCCGCCGCACCAGCAGGATCAGGTGCGTACGCAGCTTGCGGGAACCCTGCAGGGCGTTATCAGTCAGACGCTGATTCCGAAGGCCAGCGGTGCAGGTCGCGTCGTGGCGACCGAGGTATTGGCGATGACACCAGCCATCGCCAACCTCATCCGCGAGGGCAAGACCTACCAGATCGCCTCTGCCATGCAGGCAGGACGCGACTTGGGCATGCACACGATGGATCAAAACCTGGCCGACCTGGTCAATAGCGGTCGGATCACCCACAAGGCGGCTCTGAGCAAGGCGCAAGACCCGGAAGGCTTCGCTCGTCTGGTGCAGCGTGTCGAGTCGCCGACCGAAGAGTCTGCCCGAGCGATCGCTGCCAGTGAGATCGACTTCGGTGATGTCTACTCCGGCGGGACCCGCTGATGGCTTCCATGACCTTCGCGTACAAGGGCCGCGACAGCGGCGGCAAAGTCGTCAAGGGGCGCCTGGACGGGGCCAGCGAAGGAGCCGTCACCGCGCGTCTGCGCACAATGGGGGTCACCCCGATCGCGATCGACCAGGCGGATGCCGGCACCGGCCTGCAGAAAGAGATCACGATCCCGGGGTTCACCGCGCATGTGAAGCTCAAGGAGCTCGCGATTATGAGCCGCCAGATGGCGACCATGATCGGCGCGGGGCTGTCTTTGCTGCGCACCCTGAACATCCTGGTGGATCAGGTCGGCGGCAAAAAGCTGGCCGAAATCGTGGCTGCGGTGCGCGACGACGTGGAGGAGGGCGTTTCGCTCTCCGAAGCGATGGCGAAGCACGCCGCCGACTTTCCGCCGCTGATGATCAACATGATGCGGGCCGGTGAGACCGGCGGCTTTCTCGAGGCCGCGCTGGACTCAGTGGCGACCAATTTCGAAAAAGAGGTCAAGCTGCGCGGCACCATCAAGTCGGCGATGACCTATCCGGTGATCGTGTTGATCATGTCACTTGCATCGGTGGTGGTGATGCTCGTGTTCATCGTGCCGATCTTCCAGAACATGTTCGCCAGCCTGGGCGGGCAGCTTCCGTTGCCGACGCAGATGCTCGTCACACTCTCGCACGCCATGGTCTGGCTAGGCCCGTTGCTGGCCATTCTGATCATCGCGTTCTGGCTATGGTGGCGCGGCCATAAGCACACCGAACAGGTGCGCCGCGTCGTCGACCCGCTGAAGTTTCGAATACCGGTGTTCGGCGGCTTGTTCAAGAAGATCGCCATCGCACGGTTCTCACGTAACTTCGGCAGCATGATCGGCGCCGGCGTACCGATCCTCGAGGCACTGCACATCGTTGGGGACACCTCCGGCAACTGGGTGATCGAGCAGGCACTGGTGAGCGTCAGTGAATCCGTGCGCCAGGGCGAGTCAATCGCCGGCCCCCTCGCCAAAGAACCGGTCTTCCCGCCCATGGTCACCCAGATGGTCTCCGTGGGCGAGGACTCCGGTGCGCTCGAGACGATGCTCGAGAAGATCGCGCTGTTCTACGACCAGGAGGTGGAGGCGATGACCGAGTCGCTCACCTCGATGATCGAACCGCTGCTCGTCGCCTTCCTCGGCGTCGTGGTCGGCGGGATGATCGTTGCACTTTACCTGCCGATTTTCCAAATCACGACCCTGATCCACTAACAAATGTCACGTCGAAACCCGGGAGAAATCGCACAATGCACCCTGAACTGGGGACAAGTTGTGACATTATACCCCCCTTTCGTGGGATTGACGTGCGAAACACCTGGCAATTAGCTTGACATTACGGGTGGCTCTGACTTAGGGCTTCTCATCCACATTCCCGACCGAATGGAACAACAATGTATTTCCGCATCATGGGCAAACTCAACGCCCGCCGCAATTCGCTCATCGAAGACGAGAAGGAACAGGGCTTCACCCTGATCGAGCTCCTCGTCGTCGTGATCATCATCGGCATCCTCGCCGCGATCGCCATCCCGATCTACATCGGCGTTCAGAACAACGCCAAGGACGCCGCCGTGCAGTCTGACGTGACCAACGCGAAGACCGCCATCGTCGCGTATCAGACGGATCACGGCACGATGCCGACCGCTGGCGTCATGACTGCGGCCATACTTGGCAAGTACGGGTTCACTGAAGGAGTCAACACCGCGTCCATCACGCTCAGTGTGACCGCTGATGGCACCGGCTGGTGTGTGGAGGGCGACAGCAGTGTAACTACCACAAAGTTCGGTGCGACCGACTCGTTGGGCGCGGCCAAAGGCACGTGTGCCACCGGTGCCTTCACAGCAGCGAGCTAGCGCGATTTCGCTCTAACACCACACCGCGGGTGAGGCGTCGAGTGATCGGCGCCTCACCGTCCGTGAATCCAGAATTTAGAGCGCATCACCACCCGACACCCGACCCGAGGGAGGTGAAAACCGTGAAGCGCATCCGTACTTTTCTTACCCCGACCCAACATTCCGAAGCAGGCTTCACCATCATCGAGGTGGTGGTGGCCATGATGGTCTTCGCGATCATCGCCGTCGGCATCGCCTACTCGCTGACGACCACGCTCGTCACCTCCCGCGACTCGCGGGCACGTCAAGTGGCCAGCAACCTAGCCGCCCAGCAGATCGACAACGCTCGCTCGTTCCAGAACGTGTTCAAGGTCGACTCCGGCACTAGCACGCAGGCCGTCGACGGCACGACGTACACGATCAAGCAATCCGTGAACTGGGTCTCCAGCACCGGCACCGCGTCGCTCTGCGGCACGGCCGGCGGCCTGCTGCAGGCGAAGGCCGTCAACGTCAGTGTCACCTGGTCGGGCCAGCGCATCGCTGGTTCCGCCGTTCAAGCGAACACGATGCTCGCGCCATCCGGTCCGCTCAACGATCCGAGCATGGGCACCATCCTGGTGCACGTGGTGAACGCCGCAGGCACCGGCGTTGCCGGCGTTGCCGTGTCCGCGAAGAAGGATACGTCGGTCTCCGGCAACACCGCCCAGGCGCCCAACCCGCAGCCGCCCAGCACCGACGCCGATGGGTGCAGCTACGTCTTGAAGGTCGTTCCCGGTTCCTACCTGATCACGATCGGCAGCGCTGGAAACGGCTACATCGGCTCCGACCAGACGCTGACTCCGTCGAAACCCATTCAGGTAAAGGCCAATGACTCCGTCACTGCGGAGTTCACCTACGATCAGGCCGCCATGCTCGCAGTAACTTACACCTCTACCGTGTCGCTGGCCGGCGCGATGTTCCCGTCGTCGCTCGACGTCAGCCTGGCCAGCGTGAACGCGCTCGACGACGTGACCACTAGCGTATCTTCTGCTTCCGCCAGTTCGAACGTGCCCGTGTTCCCGTTTCCAGGAGGATACTCGGCCGTGTTCGCCGGCAACTCCGCAGCTCCGAACGGGCAGGCGCCCGCGTGCCTCTCGGTGAATTCGGTCAACTGGACAACGGCCAACTCGGTGGGGGCGGTCGGCGCGCCGCCGCCGTCCGTGACCACGGCAGCCGGTTCCACTCCGCCCGTCAACGTTGCGATGGGCGCCGTCACCGTCAAGAATCTCAGCGGCAAGTACCTCAAGGCAGTGTCGGCCACCCCGCCCTCCGGCAGCGGAGATCCCGGCTGCGCAACCGGCAGCACGTACTACTTTCCCAGCACGATCCCGTCCAATTCGGCGACCGTGGCACTGCCGTACGGCACTTGGCAGCTCTACTACGGGGGGACGTCGAGCAGCATCACGACGCTCATCACCTCCAGCTATCTCGGTTCGGTGCTGGGAACTCTGCTCAGCGGAAGCTCGACCATCACCCTCGACCCTCGAGCCGCGTCATGAGCGCGCCCGGGAACGCCCTGATCCGGCGCATGCGCGCCGAAGACGGCATCACTCTGGTCGAGTTGATCGTCGCGATGGCACTGACCACCGTCATCGTCACGGCCGCGGTCGGGTTCTACATCAGCGGCGCGAAGGCGACGTCGCTGGCAGAGAACGTCGACTACGCAACCCGGCAAGCATCCAACGGTATGAGCGAGATGTCGCGCATGATCCGCGCCGCCACCGCCAACCCGATCGCCAACCCAACCCCCGGTAATCCGACGACGGTGCCGGCCGTGGTAAGCGCAGCGACCAACTCCGTGACGCTCTTCGCCTATGTGAACCTGACGGGTTCGAACGAAAGCCCCGTCAAGGTGACCTTTGCGCTCGACACCACGAACGGGCAGCTGGTCGAGACGATCTATCCGGCCACCTCCACCCTCCCCGGCAGCAACGGACACTGGGACTTCGCCGCGGCCTACAGCTCGAAACGCATCCTGTGCGACTCCCTGCCGACCGGCCTGCAGCTGTTCCATTACCTGCCCGTCGGCGGGCCGCCCGAGATGACACCGCCGGGTACCGACCCAACCGGGCTCGCCAACATCCGCTCCATCCAGATCACGCTGACGGTGCAGCCCGGCCCGTCGAGCACCGCGGTGACGCTGACGAACAGCGTCGGCATGCCGAACCTCGGCTTCACCAACCCGGATTCGGGGTCATGATGTTCGCACGATTCAAACAACTGCGCATCGGTGGATCTGAGGCCGGCATCGCCTTGCCCATCGTCGTCGGACTGGGCATGGTGCTGATCCTGCTGGTCAGCGTCGGCACAGCGGTGTCGACGTCGGGCATGATACGCGCCAAGAACAACGACGACTGGAACGCGGCCATGTCGGCCGCCTATGCCGGCGTCGCCGATTATGAGGGCCGAGTCACGAACGACTCGTCCTACGCGCAGTACGGCAACCCCAACTCGCCGTTCACGATCGCCGGCGGTTCGAACACGACTGTCAGGATGCCGCCCACCACGAACCCCGCGTTCTCGATCGCGGCCGGTGGGTCGTGGGCAAACGTGCCGCTGGCAGACGGCAGCGCATCAGGTGCCTCCTACCGCTACGAAGTCGACAATTCGAAGCTGGCGAGCACCGGTGTGCTGAGGCTGCGCTCGACAGGCAAGGTCGGCACCGCAACCCGCACGGTGGTCGCCACCATCAAGCAGACCGGTTTCACGAACTACGTCTACTTCACCGACTACGAGATGATCGACCCGAACGTGCTGGGTGGATGCCCGCAGGATTATGCCTGGCGCACGCCACGGCCCAGCAACTGCCTGATCAACTTCATCCCGGGCGACACCCTGGATGGACCGGTGCACTCCAACGACACCATCAACATCTGCGGCGGCACATTTCTCAAGGGCGTGACCAGTTCCGACCCCGGCCTGCATGCAGGCGTGCGCTACACCCAGACCAGCTGCTCGACCAATCAGACGCCGGGCTTCGCGAACACCGGCGACCCCAGTTACGCCAGCACGATCGCGATGCCCCCGCCGACGCAACAGATCAATCAGACCCGCACGGACACGCCCACGACCGTGCCGATGCCCGGCTGCCTCTACACTGGGCCGACATCCATCGTGTTCAACAGCAACGGCACCATGACGGTGCGCTCACCGTGGACGAAGGCCACCCAGATCTCCGGCAGCCCCGCAACCAGCGGCACGGCACCCAGCTGGTGCGGAACCCCCGGCAACCCAACGAAATCGGCGACGGCCAACGCCGGCACACTGGCCGGAACTGCTGGACAGACACTGTCGATTGGCGCATCTACGCAGCTCTACAACAACCTGGACTACGTGCAGAGCGTTCCAGCGGCGCCGACGGACCCGAACTATTCGCCGACCAGCAACTACTGCCCGGCCAGCATCTCCTGTGTGACGACGAACATCGGGAGTAAAAGCAAGCCGAACAATGTCACGACCTGCACCGGGGCCGACGGCTCCACAACCGGAAACGGCATCGGCTACCCGATCGTCGGCGAAGTCGCGCCGCGCAGTGACAGCTACAGTTGCACCAACGGCGACGTATTCGTTCAGGGAACCATGCACGGGGCACTGACGATCAACGCCGACCACTACGTGTACGTCACAGGCAATTTGACCTACCAAGACCCCGCACACGACATCTTGGGGCTGGTCGGCGCCGGCTCGGTGTACGTCTGGAATCCCGTCAACTCCAGTGGCCAGAACCTGGTGAGCTGGGACACCCGTGCAGCATGCGCCCGCAGTATCAATGCGGCCATCCTCTCCAACCTGCACAGCTTCGCGGTTCAGAACTACAACCGGGGCGGCAACGACGGCAACCTGTGCGTGACCGGTTCGATCGCGCAGGAATACCGCGGACCGGTGGGCACCGGAGGAGGAGGCGGGGGCATGACGGGGTTCACCAAAAAGTACTCATACGACACGCGGCTGCTGTACACGCCACCGCCGAAGTTCCCTACCCCGAAGACGACATCGTACGACGTGGCAACCGAAGTTGAGGTCAAGGGCGCGTTCAACGCGGACGGGAGCCCCGCATCGTGAACGCACAGTTCGAAACTTGGGTCGTGGCCGCCGCGGCCGTCGGGATCTTCGGGATCCTGATCGGATCGTTCGCGAACGTGGTCATCTATCGCGTGCCCGCAGGCGTATCGATCGCTACGCCCCCGAGCGCCTGCCCGCATTGCGGAAACAGGATCAAGCCGTACGACAACATCCCGGTCATCTCGTGGCTTCTGCTGGGCGGCAAGTGTCGCACGTGCGCCGAGCCGATCTCCAAACGCTATCCATTGGTCGAACTGACCACCGGCGTTGCGTTCGCCGCCGTGGCCGCCTGGTGGCTGGTGCAGGGTGGAGCCTGGACGGGGCCGGCGGAGTCGCTGCGGCCGCAGGCGTCCGATCCGCTCACCGCGGCCATCGTCGGCATCCTGGTCTTGATCGCATTCCTCTATCTGGCTGCGATCAGCGTGATCCTGGCCATCATCGACCTGGACACCCATACCCTTCCGAACCGGATCGTACTGCCGAGCTATCTTGTGGTCATCGTGTTCTTCGTGGCTGCCGCTGCTGTCGGCGGAGATTGGCCTGCATTGCTGCGAGCCGGTAGCGGGCTCGTCGGCCTGTGGCTGATCTACGCAATCCTGGCGTTCGCCTACCCTGGCGGCATGGGTTTCGGCGACGTCAAATTGGCCGGGGTGCTCGGTGCATACCTGGGCTGGCTCGGGTGGGGATCCCTCCTAGTCGGGGCGTTCGCGGCATTCCTGCTCGGCGGGCTCTTCGCCCTTGCGCTGGTGGCGAGCCGACGCGCGAACCGCAAGAGCGGCATCCCTTTCGGCCCGTGGATGCTGCTCGGCGCCTGGGTGGGCATCTTCCTCGGCGAACCGATCTGGCGCGGATACCTCGCGACATTCGGCCTGGCATGAACCCGAATGCACGGAAAGTGAGAGACAGATGGCTAACACGATCATAGGACTGGATATCGGCAGCACGGCGCTGCGGGCCGCGGAGATCATCGACGCGGGCACACCGCACCCGACGCTACGGCGCTACCACGAAATCCCGGTGCCGGACGGCGCCGTGAGTCGCGGCGAGGTTCTTGAGCCGAACACCGTGGCGACCGCTCTCAAACGGTTGTGGTCGGCTGGCGGTTTCACCAGCAAGCGGGTCGTGCTGGGCATGGGCAATCAACGTGTGCTCGCTCGTGACCTGACCGTGCCGAAGGCGTCGATCGAGCGCATCCGAGAATCGCTTCCATTTCAGGTGCAAGACATGCTGCCGCTGCCCGTCGCGGACGCGTTGCTCGACTTCTATCCGATCTCGGAGGGCCTCAGCGAACACGGCCCGGTCATCAACGGGCTGCTCATCGCGGCGGTGAAGGACGCCGTGCTCGGCAACGTCAAAGCGGTGCAACTGGCCGGACTCGTCCCCGTCGAAGTCGATCTGATCCCATTCGCACTGGACCGTGTGCTGTTGACGCGGCCGCAGACAATGGGAACGATCGCGCTGATCGACATCGGCGCGGCGACGACGAGTGTGATCATCGCGATCGACGGTGTACCGCACTTCATGCGCATCATTCCGACCGGCGGCGCAGACCTGACCCGCACGCTCGCGACCCGGCTTGAAATCGAGGTAGAGCAGGCAGAGCACCTCAAGCGCACGCTCGGGCTTGCGGCGGCGGCCTCGACGGCCGAGGAAAGGCGGGCTGTCAGCGTCATCCACGAGCTGGTGAATGAACTGCTCGGCAGTCTTCGCAACACAGTGAGTTATTTCACGAACACCCGACCGGACGCACCTGTGCGCCACATCGTGCTCACCGGCGGCGGTGCACAATTGCCCGGCCTGTTCGAGGCGCTCGGCGAATTCGTCCGGCTGCCGGTAGTGGCCGGCGAACCGCTTGCCGGCGTGACACTGGCTCGGTCGATGCGATCCGATGGCGAGCGTCTCCGACGCGCATCGTTGACCGTCGCTCTCGGGCTCGCGTTGGGGAGTGTGGCGGCATGACGACCACAGCGCGCGAGAATTCGCACCGTGTCGAACCCGGCACGGCGAAGACACGTGCCCGTCGGCGGGAAGACGCCGGAGCAGCGAAGTCACCGACTCCGAGCCGCGCAGAGCGCCGCCAGAGGAAAGAAGCCCACCGAAAGGGTCAGCGAGATACCATGATCGAGCGCGAGACGCGTGCCGGTGAGACGCGCGCGGGTGAGGCATCGTCGACCGTGCCGGTTGCGGTGCTGGAGACTGCCACGCCGACGGATCGCCCCGCGGATGCGTCCCGGGCCGGCAAAACGAAACCGGGCACGTTAACAGCTCCGTCAAAGGGTCCCAAACGCAACCGGCGCAGCACAATCGTCGTCGGCGGCGAACCAAGAGTCGACCTGCTGCCGCCCGAGATTCGCGCCCACCGCAAGCGTGGCCGCACTGCCGGTCGACTCGGACTGGTGCTGATCCTCGTCGTGCTGCTGATGATTGCGGCAGTCGGCGCCAGCATGTACCTGTCACTGACGGCGCAAGCGCAACTCGCCGCCGAGCAGGCACACACGACTGCGATCTTGCAGCAGCAGAGCAAGTACATCGCGGTGCGCAACGTGCAGAGCCAGGTCAACTTGATCAAGGCGGCTCAACAGGTTGGTGCGTCGACGGAGATCGACTGGAACACGTATCTCGCACAGGTGCAGAGCACACTTCCGGCCGGAGTCGCCATCACGACAGTGACCATTGACTCGGCATCGCCGCTGACCGCATATGCACAGGCCACGGCACCGCTGCAGGGCGCGCGGGTGGCGACACTGAGTTTCGCCGCGACCAGCCCAACTCTGCCGGAGGTTCCCACATGGCTGAACGCACTGGCGACCCTTCCGGGGTTCGCCGACGGGGTTCCCGGCTCGGTTGCCTTGAACGCGAATGGCAGCTACACGGCCAACGTCACCCTGCACATCGACGAGGCGGCGTTCGACGGACGCTTCGCCGCGAAGAAGGGTAAGTAACCATGGACAGGAACAGGCTGTTGATCATTGCAGGAATTGTGGCGATCGTCGCAGTTCTCGCCCTCGGAAGTCTTCTCGGCGTGCAGCCGCAACTCGCGAACGCGACGGCTGCCGACCAGCAGCGGCAGTCCGTCGCGAACGACAACACCGCGAAGCAGCAGGTGCTCGACACGCTCAAGAACGACTACAAGGGCCTCCCCGCCCTCAAGCAGAATCTGGCCACTCTGCAGCAATCGGTGCCGCCCTCCGCTGACATGTCGGCCTTCATCTCAGCGCTGGACGCACTCGCCGGCTCCACCGGCACGACGATCGAATCGATCACCGTCAGCGACGCACAGCCCTACACGCCTCCGATCGCACCGGTCACCCCGGCACCGACGTCCACGCCGGCCGCATCCGGTTCGGCCAGTACTGCCACGGCGAGCCCTGCTCCGGCGCCGTCAGCGCCGAAGCCGAAGGCTCCCGCTCAAGTCACGAATCCGCAGATCACCGCCGCAAACTTCGTCGCCATCCCGATCCAGGTCAGGATCGGCGGCGGCTACGATCAGGCACTCGCGTTCGTGAACGGCCTACAACATGGCGCACGACTGTTTCTCGTGACGACGTTCGCGAGCAGCGGTTCGTCGGCATCCGGTGGATCTTCGGCCGCGCCAACCGTGTGGACCATCGGCGGCGACGCGTACGTTCTGCTCGACGGGTCCAAGACTGGGGCAGTGAAGTAGCATCGGTGTTGCTACAGTGTGACCAGCGCCGGATGCCCATGCGCGAGATCACGCTCGAGACGAGGAGCGATGCTATGAGTAACACGACCCCGGAACCACCTGCCGAGGACGGCAGTACCGACCCCGTCGACGTGTCTGTTGATGAGGGCGATGAAGCTGCCGACGCGCGGACCCCGGCCGAGGGTGGCCCTTCGGCACGTTCAGCGAGCGAAAGTTTTGCGCCCGCGAAGCCCGTTGCGGCCGTGAGTCATGCTGACGAGGCGCCGGTTGATGAGCCTGTCGCAGCGCGCCCGGCGGTGCCTGTAGCTGCGGAAGCAGGGGCTGCCGAATCTGCCGACGTGCCCGCACAAGCCGAGGGTGGCCCTTCGGCGAGCTCGGGGAGCGAGAGTTTTGCGCCGGCGCCGCCTGTGGCAGCCGTGATTCACACCGCTGAGGCTCCGGCCGCTGAACCCGCTCCAGCCGAACCTGCACCAGCCGAACCTGCACCCACCGACGCACCCGTCTCTGCCTTCGCGCATGCCGGCGCCGCAGCGACGAGCGTTCTCCCGACTGAGCCGCCCGCGGCATCCAATGCGACGCCGGTGTATGTCGCCGCCCCGCAACCGCCGAAGCACAAGGGCAACCGGGGTGCGGGCATCCTGATCGCTTTGTTGGCGGCGGTCGTTTATGCGATCGTGTCCGCGATCGCGGTGCTCGTGATCTTCCTTGTGAACAGGCATAGCGCCCAGGTCGCAACTCACGATTTCATTCAGTACCTCGGAACACCGTCGTACTACGTGCCCATTGTGATCTTCGCGCTGGCGTTCATTCTGCTGATTGCGATCGTCAACCGCGGCGGATGGTGGGCCTACGTTCTCGGCGCGTTCATCGTTGCGGTCATCGTGTACTTCGCATACATCGGCAGTGTGCTGCTGAGCGTGAGCGCGTGGAACTTCACGCCCGCGCAGGTTGGGCGGATCGTCAACCAGTTGTGGGCGAATCCGCTGACGTTGGCCGCCGCGATCATTGCGCGGGAGGTGCCGATCTGGTTCGGCGCCTGGATCGCATCCCGCGGCAAGAAGGTGCGGCAGCGTAATCTGGAAGCAACTCACGCGTACGAAAAGGAGATGGCTGCCGGACCCCAGCCGATTCAGCGCACGAGCTGATCGTGTGGCTGAGCGCCTGAGTTGATCGCGTGATTGGTCGCGCGAGTTGGCGGCGCAATTTGACGAGGAGCATCCAACGCGTGCGTAACTTCCGACGCTATGCCGCGATTGTGGCCGCGTTTGCGGCCATGCTCTACGGTGCACTTGTGGTTGCGGCTTTCGGGATGATCAGCCTGCTGCTGAACCAGGATGTGATCGCCGACCGGACCGCTGGCCCACTTGTCGGACCAGTAATGACGGGTGTTGCAATCCTGATCGTCTTCGTGGTCTTTCTGAATATCGCCTTGGGCGTTCGGGAAGACAAACAACGGATCTCGCTGGCGGCAGCCCTGCTCACCGGGTTCGCTTCGTACTTCTTCTTCGGCGTCGCCGGTGGTGTGTTGATGGGTGCTGGCCGCGGGGATCCGGTCGGCTTCATCATCTTTCTCGCGACGCAGTTGGTGAGTCCGTTTGCGATCGCGGCCGGTGTGCTGGCGTTCTTTGTCACGATTGCGTTCATGCTGATCCTCGCGTCGCGTGTCGGTGACAGGGGTCGCCCGCGTTGGCCCTGGGAGCGCCACGACGAGAACGACGACTGAGCCGGCCTGCGGCATCCGTCGGGGGTCTCGAGACGCCTGCTCGCGGCCGTCGGTACCGGTGGTCGAGGAGGCCGCCCGCGGCCGTCTCGAGACCCTCGCAGCGGCATGTTGAAGCGCCCGCGAGCGATAGTCGGCTGGACGAGGGTTACCCAATCGGACGAGCGAGCGTGCCTGGGCGCCAACGCTCGTCCAACCGCGGCACGCTCGTCCGAACGGAGCACGCTCACCCGTATTCGCGCGCGATCGTCACCGAATTCGGGTGGCGAAGTCGCGCGCGGAGCTGCGCATCACAGAGGCACAGCTTCGGCGAAAGCCTCGGCCGCGACGGCAGGTTTCAGTCCGGCCGCGGGAACAATGTCCACAGGTGCATGGAGAATGCGCTCTGCTTCGCCACGCATCCGTGACACGGCGAAAACGCCGACGTCGTCGCGCAGATCAACCAAGAGATCGATGTCGCTGTCTGCATTCTCGTCTCCACGAGCAACGCTGCCAAACACGCGCACATTCTCCGCCCCGAGGTCATTCAGGGCTTTCAGGAGTTCGACGCGATTGCGGGCCAAGCGAGTGCGCATATCGGTGACAACCGACGGCTGCAGGTCAACGTGCATGTCGAATCCGGCTGCGTGGATCAGTCGCTCGAGGACGGGAAACGAAGGCTCACGGTTTCCTGATTCGTATGCGCTAATGACGCTTTGCGTTAGGCCAGCGCTCGTCGCGAGCTCAGTCTGCGACAGGCCGCCGCGCAGCCGCGCCCGTTTGATGTACTCAGCAGCGGTTGCCATAGGTTCAATATAGCGGATTGTAGATATCTAGGCTGAGGGGGTCTCGAGACGCCTGCTTGCTGCGCTCGCGGGCTACTCGACCAACGAACCCGGTCGGGCAGCCATTCGTCACGATGCGCCGGCGGATTCAACATCACTAATAGCGACATCCTCCTTCACCGCGCGTGGGACTACCGCACCCATGTGGGGCTACGTCTTCGCGCAGCCACCTCGCGATTGCTGTGGTGAGAATGCGGTCGTCGCTGGTGAGCTGGGAAAGCGTGAGCGTGCCCGCGACGGGGCCGCCGGCGGTGGGCACGCGCGCGTCGAACCGATCGTTGATAGCGCTAATCGCTTCGGTGGTGTTGACATCTACCCACCAGCCGATGGGAAAGCTGAGATCGAAAATAGCCCGACCATCGCGGAAAGCACGGGGGAGCCAGCGGGCTTTCATGTTCCCGGCCTCGTCCCACTCAGCAACCACCTTGGTCCAAAGTTCATCCAGCGGCACGCCCATCAACTCGGCGTCCTTCTGCAGAGCGTGCCTGGTGCCGTCGATCTCCGTGCGGTAGGGAGAAAGGAGTTCCATGTAAGCGGTGAGCCTGTCGGCGCTTGCGTAGATTGTGCGCCCGACTGTGTCGTACCGGCTCCATCCCGCCGGGTCATCTCCAGAGGCTCGCGGACGAGGGTCAAGCGGACCAAACGATTCTCTTGCGATACGCAACGCACTGACCGGGCTCGCCGATAGGGCGAGCCCGGTCTTTGTGCAGACTCTCTCGATCAACCGCTGAAGGCGTCGTCGATGAGAGCTTGTGCCGCGATATTGACGTCCTTAAACCGGCCCTCACGTATTGCGGTAATCGGTGTGTCGTAGCCGAGCCACGGGTTGGCTCCGATGAACCAGACCCGCGCCACGTGCTCACCCTCGGCCTCGGTGACCCTTTGCCACTGCTCGTAGGCGAACATGAGGCGACGGATCGTTTCCGGTCGCGGGGCTGGTCCACCATCCTTAGCCCACTTGTGCGACGCCTTCGAGTCTTTCGATCCAGCCAAAGCTGAAACCAGTGTGCCGCCGAGAGCGGCGTTGAGACGCCGAGTGACCTCGCGAATATCCAGGCGGATCGCGCGCAGGTGAGCTGTGCCTGTTACGGCGTTAGCCATTTCGGACCTCATCTCTGTCTCGTGACTACTTCAACAGTATCGTGAAGACTCCAATAAAGATACCCATAACGCTACCAATAAAACACTCAAACGGCACGCGCGCCGCGCACCACACGCCGCCTACGCGTACAGCAGGCCGAGTTCCAGCGCCAGGGTCACGGCACGGGTGCGGTCACTGACGTCGAGCTTCTCGAAGACGTGCAGCAGATGGGTCTTCACCGTGGCCTCACCGATGAACAGTTCGCGCGCGATCGCCGGGTTGCTCAGCCCGTCGGCCACCAGACGGAGTACTTCGAGTTCGCGCGCGCTCAGGCGCGGGCGCGCGTTCGCGGCGGTCGCGTCGTCAGCGCCAGCGGCCGCAGCATCCGCCGCTCGTACGCGCTGCACGAGCTTCGCCGCGATCGCCGGCGCCAGCACCGTCTGGCCGCCGACGATTGAGCGCACGCCGGCCAGGATCTCCTCGGCCGGCGCGGCCTTCAGCAGGTAGCCGCTCGCGCCGGCCTCGATCGCGCCGAGGATGAGATCATCCGTCTCGTACGTCGTCAGAATCAGCACCCGAGTACCGGGCAGCGCCGCCGTGATCTGGGCGGTGGCATCGGCGCCGCCGAGGCGCGGCATCCGCAGGTCCATCAGTACGAGATCGGGCAGCAGTTCGCGGGCGCGCTCCACCGCCTCCACCCCATCGGATGCTTCGCCCACCACCGTGATCCCGCTCGCCGACGCAAGCAACCCGGCGATGCCGCTGCGCACGACGGGGTGGTCGTCGGCGACCAGAACGCGGATGTCCGCGGCGGTGTCGGGTCTCGATACGCGTGCTCCTTCGTCGCTCGCTACTCGACCAACGGGTTCTCCCGCATCCGCGCCGCTCACGCGACGAGCTCGACCTTCATCGGAATCGTCACGAGCAGGGTCGTGCCGACACCCGGCAGACCTGACACGTCCAAGCTGCCGCCGACCAGCGCGACACGATCGCGCATGCCGCCCAGGCCGAAGCCGGTCTCTTGCAGGGGGGAGTAGTCGGCGATGCCGCATCCGTTGTCCTGCACGGTGAGGTGCACGCCGCCGTCATCCAGACTCACCGAAACCTGCGCTTCGGTTGCCCGCGCATGCTTGCGCACGTTCGCCAGCCCCTCCTGTGCGCAGCGCAGCAGCACCACCTCGAGCTCCCTCGGCACAGCGGATGCCGTCACCGACGCGGTCACACGCACTCCCGTTTCGCGGTCGAAGCGGTTGGCCAGGCGGGTCATGACTTCGGCCAGGCTGGAATCCCCGACGTGCACCGGTGCGAGCGCCGCCACGAGCGAGCGGGCCTCGGTGAGGGCGTCGCGCGCGGTCGTCTCGATCAGGTCGATGCTCTCAAGCGCTGGCGCGAGAGTCGGCGGAAGTTCGCCGCGTGCACGCTGAGCGAGCATGACCAGACTGGTCAGAGACTGGGCGATCGTGTCGTGGATCTCGCGGGCGATACGCTCCCGCTCGCTCGCCACACCGGCCTCACGGTTCGCGGCAGCGAGTTGGCCCTGCACTGATCGCAGCTCGTGAAGGAGGTGTCCGCGACGTTCACCGTCCCGCACGATGTGGGTGATCCACAGGCCGAGAGCAAGGCTGAAAATCAGGGACAGCCCCTCCATCATCACGGCCTGCGTGACCGCATCGATCGACACGCCCAGCCCGACGACGAAGCCGACGGCAACAGCGACGATGAGGAGGACGTTATAGACGATCGCGTTTCGCGTGTCGTTGATCAGGCACCACACATAAGGGATCGCAATCGCCTGCAACGTCGCGAGCGACGGAGTGAACGCGGCCGCCAACCCGCACGCGACGACGAGCACTAGAACGAACGGCACGGCGAACTGCGGCTGCCTGAGCGCCCGCCGTCCGAACGCGATGTAGCACACGCCGACGGTGGCGAGCACGATGAGAGCAGCCCAGTGCGCGGCAGCAGTCGGCGAGTAGCTCATCAGATCCATCAGGGCAAGCAGCGGCAGGCTGAGGCCGAAGGCGAGGTCCCACCAGTTGGTCGAGTGCATGTCGATGACCGCACTGGTCGGCTGGTCGTGCAAAGCTGCGTCTGTACTCGAGGCTGCGTTAACGGCAGTGCGTGCGTAGTCGCACGCTGGGCCGGCGAATGGTGTGTGCGCTTCGTCTTGCGTCATGGTGCGTTCTTTCATGCGGTGTTACGTATGCGCGGGTCGTGCTGCTATCGAGGGTACGCGCGGCAGGCGGCATCCGCTGGCCTTAACTGTCCTTGCGGATCCAGCGGAACGTCAGCCGGCACAGCACCACTCCGATGATCAGCCAGGCGAAAAGTGCGAGCGCGACCCAGCCGAGATTCCACGTGCCGCCCTGCTCGGCCGCGGCGAAACTGCTCGGCAGGAATACGGCGCGCATGCCCTGCGCCATCCACTTCAGCGGGAAGATGCTGGCCACGTTCTGCAGCCAGGTCGGCAGCATGGTGAATTGCAGGTAGACGCCGGAGATGAATTGCAGGATCAGCGTGATCGGAATGACCACCGCCGTCGCACTCTTGCCGGTGCGCGGCAAGCCCGAGAGGGCGATCCCGAGCACAGCGGATGCCGCAATCCCCACCACGAATACCCACGCGAAGGTGAGCCAGCTGCCGGCATCCGTCGGCAGTGCGACGTTGAATGCGAAGCGGGCGACGAGCAGCAGCAGAATCGTCTGCATCACGCCGGTCATGAGCACCTGCCCGAACTTGCCGATGAAATAGCTCATCATCGGCAGGGGAGTGCCGCTGAGCCGCTTCAGCGTTCCGTCGCCCTTCTCGCCCGCTATATCCACGGCGAGGTTCTGCAGGCCGCTGAGCAGCACGCCCGCCGCGAGCATGCCCGGCAGATAATAGGCCGCGATCGTGATGCCGCCTGACCCGTCCGGATTCGTGCCCAGCTTGCCCTGGGAACTGAACGCCACCGCGAAGATCGACAGCATCACAACCGGGAACAGGAACGTGAAGAAGACGGTGTCGCCGCGGCGAAAATACGTCTTGACCTCGTAGCCGATCCGGCTGAACCCGAGACGGATGCCGCGCCCCGCCGGCAGCGCAGCCACCGTGGTGGCGAGACGGGTGGTCATGCGCGTGTCTCCGTTCGTTCTTCGGTGGTCGAGTAGGGAGCGCTAGCGACCGTATGTTCGTCGGTGGTCGAGTAGGGAGCGCTAGCGACCGTATCGAGACCCGGTGAGGCCGGGGTGGGGTCTCGATACGCCCGCTCGCTGCGCTCGCCGGCTACTCGACCACCGAAGGGGGCGGCGGCGCCCGCACCCGGCGCATTCAGCAGCTGCAGGTAGATCGCCTCCAGGCTTGGCCGGATCACTTCGAGCGACTCCGGTTCGCCGCCGAGGCGAGCGACCAGCTGCGCGACGAGCTCGGCCGGCCGCGTCGTGCGCTGCTCTCGCAATACGGATGCTTCGCGCCAGCGCACGACGGGCACGCGAGCATCCGCCCCGCCGATTTCGTCGATCGGCCCGATCTCGATGAGCTTGCCACCGGCGATGATTGCGGCGCGGTCGCCGAGCTGAGCGGCCTCGTCGAGGTAGTGCGTCGTGAGCAAGATGGTCGCACCCTCAGCCTTGAGCCCGCGGATCAAACCCCAGAACTCGTGGCGCGCCTCGGGGTCGAAGCCGGTCGTCGGCTCGTCGAGGAACAGCAATTGTGGGCGGCCGATGATGCCGAGGGCGACGTCCACGCGGCGGCGCTGCCCGCCGGACAGCGCCCGAATACGTGTCTTCGCCTTGTGTGTCAGCCCGACGGATTCGATCACTTCGTCGACGTTGCGCGGGTTCGGGTAGAAGCCTGCGAAGTGCGCGAGCTGCTCGTGCATGGTCACATCGCCCGGCTCACCGGTCGATTGCAATACGATGCCGAGTTGCGCCTTCCAGGCGAGCGAAGCGTGTTGCGGGTCGACGCCGAGCACGGTGACCTCACCGCCGGAACGGTCGCGATATCCCTCGAGGATCTCAATCGTCGTGGACTTGCCAGCCCCGTTCGGGCCGAGCAGCGCAAGGGTTTCGCCGCGCTGAATGTCAAAGGTCACACCGTCGAGCGCGGCCACGGTGCCGTAGCTTTTGCGCAGGTCGCGAACGCTCACAACCGAGTCGGATGCTGTCATGGTCTCAGAATCGCAGCCCGCGACCCCGGGCGGTAGCGTCCGATCGGTCGATTTTGGGCATCCACCGGTCGGTGGATGCGCGGTGGCGGTCGAGGAGCGCATGAGCGCAGCGAATACGCGTCTCGAGACCTGGTAGTGCGGGTCACGGGGGTCTCGAGACGCCTGCTCGCTGGCGCTCGCGGGCTCCTCGACCAGCGGGGCTGCCGCTGCGCTCGAGGGCTCCTCGACCAGCAAGAGGTGACGCACAGGCAGATAGGGTGTCTTTCGGGGTGTCGCACCGGGCACGCCGAAGGGGAAACAGATGCGACTCAAGCTCACTCTTGCGCGCTCATCCGGTCCCGCTGCCGACATCGTCGTCACAGCGGATGCCGCGGCGAGCATCTCAGACATCGCCGCGACCATCAACCGGCTCGACCCCGCGCAGGCCGGCCAGCCGACTCCCGACCCGCGATCCCTCACCCTGCGGGCGATGCTGCCGGGACAATCACAGCCGCTGATCCTCCCACCGGATGCGCCGGTCGGCGAAGCCTGGATCGGCAGCGGTGCGACGGTGAGCATCGCCGATGCGGGAATCCATTATTCGCCGAACGGGCTCGGCAAAGGCCCGACCGTCGCGACGTTGCGCGTGCTCACCGGCCCGGATGCGGGACGCGAGTTCGCGCTCACGCACGGCACGACGGTGCTCGGCCGCGAAGCATCCTGCGACATTGTTCTGCAGGACAAGCTCGTCTCGAAGCGCCACGCGCGGTTCGAGGTGTCTGACGTCGTCGAAGCCATCGACCTCGGCTCGGCGAACGGTGTCGTCGTCGACGGCGGAATCGTCACACGGCTGCGCATCGCCAAGCAGGAGACCCTGCTGATCGGTGACTCCGAGGTGCAGATCAGTGTGGTCGAGTCGATCGCGGCCGACGGTATCGCGCCGAAGGCCGGGCCGATCTTCTTCAACCGGTCGCCGCGCGTCGAGCAACGTTACGCGGGCCAGGAGTTCACCCCGCCCGAGGTGCCCGGCCAGAAAGAGCCGCAACCGTTCCCGCTGCTGGCGATGCTCGCGCCCGTGCTGATGGGCGGCGCCATGTACGTGTTCACGGGCAATGCCGCGACCCTGTTGTTCTGCGCCATGTCTCCGGTGATGATGGTCGGCAGTTTCATGACCTCCAAGACGCGTGACAAGCGAGCGTTGAGACGCGCGATTGCAAAGTTCGACGAGCGGCTCGAATCTCTCACATCGTCGCTGAACGCACAGCGGCCGATCGAATTGGAGAACCGGCTCAAAGAATCGCCGTCGACCCAGGATGCCTTCGAGCAGGCCGTACGCCGCGGCCCGCTTCTGTGGACTCGCCGCCCCGAGCACTGGTCATTCCTCAACGTGCGGCTCGGCATCGGCACGATGAGCTCGCGCAACACGGTCGCGGTCGCCACACGCGGCGAGTTGCTGCCCGGATTCCAAGAGCGGCTTGACACCGTCATCGACGAGTACAAGAGCATCGCCGGGGTCCCGCTGATCGACAACCTGTACGAGTCCGGCGCACTCGGTATCGCCGGCACGCCCACGCAGGCGATCGGCTCGCTGAACTCGATCCTGGTGCAGTTGGCCGCGCTGCATTCGCCGGCCGAGCTCGCGGTCGCCTCCCTCGTGAGTCCGCGTTGGTCACGTGAACTCGAGTGGCTCAAATGGATGCCGCACACCTCATCCCCTCAGTCACCGATCGAGGGCAGTCACCTGGCCGACAGTGCATCCAGCGGTGCGCAGCTCGTCTCGAAGCTTGAGGGGCTCATCGCACAACGGCTGGCCGACCGGCGCGGAAATGCGCACCGCCGCGGCGCCATGAAGCAGAACAACGCCGCACTGGAACGCGGCGGTGACATCGGCTCGTCGAAGGCCGACGATGGCACACAGTCGCCGGTTCCGGCCGTGGTGGTGCTGATCTCGGACGACGTCGCCGTCGACCGCGCCCGGCTTGTACAGCTGGCCGAATCCGCAGCGGATGCCGGCGTCTACCCGATCTGGATCGCCGCGGATGTCCCCGCCCTCCCCGCCGTGTGCCGCACCTTTCTCGCGTTCGACAGGGGCAGTGCAGGCCAAAACACGGCTGGCCAAGACAGCGCCGGCCAAACCAGCGCCGGCCAAAGCAGCGCAGCGCGGGTCGGTTTCGTTCGCCTGGGCGAGACCATCACGGATGTCGCAACCGAGCAGGTCGACTCGGCTCGCGCCCTCGAGTTCGCCCGGCAGCTTGCGCCGGTGATCGACGCGGGGGCCATGGCTGCGGACTCCAGCGACCTGCCCCGCACCATCTCGATGGTGTCGCTGCTCGGGCACGACATGATGGAGGCATCCGATGCGGTGATCGACCGGTGGCGGCAGAACGCATCCATTCACGATCGCAGCGGCGGGCCGCTGAAGGCGCGCCGCGCCGGCAAGCTGCGCGCGATCGTCGGCTCGGGCGGTGTCGACGCAATGCACCTGGACTTGCGCACGCAAGGCCCGCACGCCCTGGTCGGCGGCACGACCGGTGCAGGCAAGAGTGAGTTTCTGCAGGCCTGGGTGCTGGGCATGGCCGCCGAATACAGCCCGGACCGCGTCACATTCCTGTTCGTCGACTACAAGGGCGGGTCGGCGTTCGCGGACTGTGTCACCCTGCCGCACTGCGTCGGCCTGGTCACAGACCTGAGTCCGCACCTCGTGCGCCGCGCGCTGACCAGCCTGCGGGCAGAACTGCACTTTCGTGAGCATCTGCTCAACCGTAAGAAGGCCAAAGACCTGCTCGAACTGGAGAAGCGCGGCGACCCGGAGAGCCCGCCGGCGCTCGTGCTCGTGATCGACGAGTTCGCGGCGCTCGCCGGCGAGGTGCCCGAGTTTGTGGACGGCGTCGTCGACATCGCTCAGCGCGGTCGCTCGCTCGGCATCCACCTGATCATGGCGACGCAACGCCCGGCCGGCGTGATCAAGGACAACCTGCGTGCGAACACCAACATGCGCATCGCACTGCGGATGGCCGACGAATCGGACAGCAACGACGTTGTCGGCATCAAGGATGCCGCGCACTTCGACCCGGGAATCCCCGGCCGCGGCGTTGCCAAGACCGGCCCGGGCAGGCTCGTACAGTTCCAGTCCGGTTATGCCGGCGGCTGGACCAGCCGCGAACCGGAGCTGCCGGGCATCGAGGTCGCCGAGTTGCGCTTCGGATCCGAGAATCGCTGGGAGGAACAACGGAGCGAGGAAGAGCGCAGCCGCGAGAGCGAGGTCAGCGAGCTGGGCCCGACGGATCAGCAGCGCTTGGTGACGACGATTATCGGGGCATCTGCGGCCGCCTCGATTCCGGCGCCGCGCCGGCCGTGGCTCGACGAACTAGCGACGGTCTACGACCTCGGGTTGTTGCGCCAGCGCACCGATGCGCAACTGCTGCTCGGTGTCTCGGATTTTCCCGATCGGCAGCAGCAAGCTCCGGTCTACTTCGAGCCGGATGTCGATGGACACATCGCCGTCTACGGGACGGGCGGAGCGGGCAAGAGCGCACTGCTGCGCACCCTCGCATCCGCTGCGGCGATCACCCCGCGCGGCGGCCCCGTGCACGTGTACGGTCTCGATTTCGGTGCGGGCAGCCTGCGCATGCTCGAGGCGTTGCCGCACGTCGGCTCGATCATCCCAAGCGACGATCCGGAGCGGATCATCCGTCTGTTCCGTCAGCTGCAGGCCGAGTTGGAGGATCGCGGTCCACGTTACGCGGCAGCGAACGCGTCGAGCATCACGGAGTACCGGCAGCTGGCGAACCGTCCGGCTGAGCCGCGCATCCTGCTGCTCGTCGACGGATTCGGTTCGTTCCGCGAGGACTTCGAGATCACCGCCGGGCGCTCGCAGTGGTTCGACGTGTTCAAGGACATCCTCTCCGACGGCCGCCAGCTGGGCATCCACGTTGCGCTCACGGCAGACCGTTCCGGCGCCGTTCCGACCGCGATTGCGTCGAGCATTCAGCGTCGCGTCGTCATGCGCTTGGCGGATGACGGCTACAGCATTCTCGACGTGCCGGGCGACATCCTCTCCGCGAAGTCGCCGGCCGGGCGTGCCATTGTCAATGGTTATGAGACCCAGATCGCGATCCTCGGCGGGTCGCGCTCCGTGCCGGACCAGGCCGCGGCCACGCGCCGGCTGGCTGAGGCGATGCAGCGCGCCGGCGTCGCGACGGTGCCGCCGATCGGCTCGCTGCCGAAGGAATACGCGCAGTCGCAACTGCCGGCATCCGTCGGTGGGATGCCGGTGCTCGGCATCAGCGACGCCGACCTCGGCCCGATCGGATTCGAGCCGTTCGGCACGTTCTTGATCGGCGGGCCGCCGGCCAGCGGGCGCAGCAATGCGCTCGAAGCGCTCGCGCAATCTTTCGAGCGTTTCGATCCGGATGCCCGCCTCTACTATCTGGGCAACGCGCGTTCGCCGCTTGCTCGCGCGCGCGAGTGGGCGGGCACCGGCACGACGATTGAAGACGTGCAGGCGTTGGCCGCCGATCTGGCCGCCGCCGTCGCGGACCCGGACACAGAGGGGCGCATTGCCGTGTTCATCGAGAGCATCGGTGACTTCCTGCAGTCGTCCGCAGACTCAGCGATCGTCGAACTGACCCGAGCGATCAAACGCAGCGACCATCTGCTGGTGGCGGAGGCCGAAGTATCCGCATGGGGTTCGTCGTGGCCGATCATGGGCGAGGTTAAGAACGGCAGGCGCGGCATCCTGTTGCAGCCAGACTCGGTCGAGGGCGACATCATCCTGAAGACGACGCTGCCGCGGTTGAACAAGTCGGAGTTCCCGCCCGGGCGCGGCATGTTCATCGCGAAGGGCAAGTCGGCGCGCGTGCAGCTGCCGCTGGCGCCGGTGGTCGAGTAGTGCATGAGCGGAGCGAATACGCGTATCGAGACTTCGTAAGCCGACCTACGAAGGTCTCGATACGCCCGCTCGCTGCGCTCGCGGGCTACTCGACCACCCGAGGGCGCATGGGGACCGCTGCCCATCGTCAAAGCCGATGCGATTGGCTAGTTTGTCGTTAGTACGATAATCGCGGCAGCGGGTGGTGGGGTCGCGAAACCGCAAGAAGGGGAATTTCCGTGTCCGATCTAGTACTCGACATGAAACTGCTCGACCAACTGCGAGACGACTTGACCGCTGTTGTCTCCGAGTTCCAGAACGCGGACAGCTTCAGCGATGCAGTCGCAGCAGCGACGGGTCACGACGATCTGGCCGGGCACGTGGAATCGTTTGCGCACAAATGGAACAAGAAGCGCGCAGATATGACCAAGAGTGTCGAGAACCTCCAGAAGGCTGTTGAGGCGATCACGGCTGGTTTCACGAACGTCGACAAGGGTCTTGCCAAGGCATTGGAAGACGCGGCCAAATCGGGTGACAAGGCCTATCCGGCGCCGAAGCCGAACGCGAAGTAACGAGAGGCGATCGCAAATGAGTGACACCGAGTACCTCCCGCTGAAGGGCGATCCCGACGTTTTGGCGGCCAAAGCAGCCCACTATGCGTCGATCGCAGACGCGATCCAGCGGTCTGTGACGACCCTGCACAAGATCCACGACGTGGACAGCATGAAGAGCAAAGCCACCGAGGCGTTGAAGAGTTCAGCGGATGACGTCGCCAACGACATCAACAAGGCGCACGACCGCTACAGCAAGACGGCTTCGGCATTGACCACATACTCCAGCGTGCTGCGCCAGGCGCAGGACGACGCCAACCGGGCGATCAGCCAGATCGACGCAAAGCAATCCGCCGCGAGCACGGCGCACCAGACCGCATCGACAGCGCAGCAGGCTGTGACCGACGCGAAGTCGAACGACAAATCGACCGCGACGACGATCGCGACTAAAGCCGACGACGCAGCGCAGGCGGCGGATGCGGCGCTCGCATCCGCCCATCAGGAATGGCACAACGCGCTGGATAAGAAGAACACGGCCGCGCAGGTCGCGATCAAGGCCATCGTGGATGTCGTCGACCACCACAACAACGGGCTCAAGAATCCCGGCTTCTGGGACAATCTCGTGCACTGGGTAGAGAAAATCGGCGACATCGCCGGGATTCTCGCCATCTTCTTGTCGTGGGTTCCGGTTCTCGGGCAGATCTTGATCGTCGTTGCGGCGATCGCCTCGATCATCAAACTGGTCGACAGCATCGTCAAGTTCGCCAATGGCGAGGGCACGTTCCTGGACATCCTCGGGGCGGCCGTCGGCACTGTGCTGACACTCTTCGGCGGTCGGATCTTCACGTTCCTCGGTAAGGCCGCGCGGTATCGCAGCCTCACCCGCGCGCCACAGATGCTCGAACGCGCGCAGACGGATGTGCGCGCTGCGGCTCGTCTGCGTGCCGGCAATGCCGCGATGAAGCAGGCCGCGAAAGACATGTTCAAGGTGCCCAGCTACGCGACGAAGGCCGAATACGTTTCCGCGATCAAACAGTCGTTTTTCAAAGCAGCCGGTGAGGATCGAGCCGCGTACAAGGCGCTGTTCAGCGGTGGCTCTTCGCGGCTCGACGCACTGGGAAAACTGGCCGGTGTCAACCAGGCGACCGTACGCGCCGTGCGCGACGATATCGCGAACGGTTACAAGGATCCGGTTGCCGCGGCAGCACTCTTCCATCAGGTACAGTCGCTGTACAACAAGGGCGCGGGCATTGCCAATCTGCCGGGCGACGTCAAGCAGGTATTCGGAGACGGTGCCGGCGGCCCGGTACCGAAACTCAACCTGACCAACGTCGGCGTCAATGTCGGCAACACGGTGGCGCCGACCTTCAAGTCGTACAACTGAGCACGCAGGAGAGGGCGACACTCGTGAGTAGCGCACTGGATGCCCAAGACATCCTCGACTTCGACATCGAGCTGCCGACCGGGTGGTTTTCGATGCCGTTCGCCGAGTCACCGGATGCAGCGGGCTGGCCTCGCTCGCTCGCCGCGAGCTTCTCGCTCGACACCGCGGCGACGGATGGCATCGCACGGTTGCTGAAGGCGATTCAGGGCATAGTCGCGGAAGAAGACCCCGCGGATGCGACCGATACCCGCGTGTACATTCCGCTCCCACAGACGGGGATCGTCAACGGGTTCATGACGTGCAGGCTGCTCTGGCTGGATTCAGATGATTCACCCGAGAGTTACCTTGCCGAGGTCGACGCGCATGCCGACGATCGCTCGCCGGGCTATGAAATACGCGGGTACCAGTCGTGGCGCGCACCGCACCAGCAGGGTGAGCTTGTCGGCTTCACGCACCTGACAGCCCTCGCGGACTCGGCCGAAGAAGACCCGGAAGCCATCCTGGAGCAGCGCGTCGCGTTCGGGATCTTCCCCGTGGGAGCAGCGCAGATGGTTCAACTGGTCTTCCGCTCCGCGTTCGTCGGCGGATTCGACGATATGGTCACCGAAGCCCAGGCGATCGCAGACACACTGCGTGTGTCGCTGGGAGCTGCCGCATGACCCGGCAGACGAGTTTCGGCGGCGGAGAACTTGCCGTCATTCTGCCCGGAACCTGGGCAGCGATCCCCGTCGGTGACCCCGAGGCTGCGCAGAAACGCATTTCCGCGCTCGTGAAGCAACAGGTGGGTCGATCCGACCGGCTTGTACGCGTGCGACGCGACGTGAGATCTCAGCTCGAGACCGTCGTCGAGCAGGCGCGCAGCGCGGACGTGTTCTCGTTCGCCCTGTCGTTGGAGATCCTTCCTGGGGTGCCGTTTCCGGCATCGATGATCATGACGCGAGAGAGCTGGCCCGTCACTGCGTCGGCCGTCGCACGCGAGCTGATCGGGGAGCCGGCCGTGGAGCCGGAGTCGGCCGGGGCGGCGGATGCTGCGATGTCGGCGGATGCGGCGGACGCTGCGGTGTCTGCGGATGCTGCGGATGCTGCGGATGCTGCGTTGCGAGAGCGAATCGGCAGCGCCTTTCCCGGGGCGGATGTCCTCGACCTGTCGATCGGGCCGGTGGCACGCACGTTCTCCGTCACGTCCACTCAGTATGAGGAAGAGTCTGCCCCGGAACTCGTCGCAGACTATCGTTTCGCGCCGCCGGAGCAGGACCACATCATCCGGGTGCACATCAACGCGCCGATGGCGCAGTTGCCGAGCTCTACCTCCAGCTCTTTGACGCGATCGTCGACTCGATCACATTCAGGAGGCCGCTGCCGCAGTCGTCGCCGGTCTCCTGAGGCCGTAGCGGAGGCGGGCATCCCGCACCACAAGGATGACGGTTGCGACCGCGAATACTGCCGTCACGATCCACCACGCCGTAAGCGGGGCGGGGGCGTGCACCGGCCACATCGTCCAGCCGACCGTCAGAAAGTAACCGAGGCCGCAGGGCGCCGCCGCGTACAGAAGGCCGCGGCTGGGGCGCCAACCCATCAGTGCGGCACCGAGCCAGAACTGAGACCAGCGCGTCGCTCTCTGAGGTATCAGTGAAAGGGCCACCGGGTACAGAGTGATCGGCCCGAGCGACTCCCGCGACCATCCGGTCGCAGAGAGCCGTGTGGTGCGGTACGCGGGGCGCAGGCTTCGCACGACGTACGTCAGCGACAGCACCATCAGGGGACCGGTCGCGAGCGGCAAGGCGATGAACAGATAGCCGAACAACGGCACCAAGAAGACGAGCGCGAATAGTCCGAATAGGATGCCGACGAACAGATCCATGTTGTCGAAGAATCCACTGGTCGCGTAGTCGGGGTTGTCGGAGCGCAGACCGAACGGCAGAAGCAGTGGGAGCGCGAGCGTTGCCGCGAATAGCGCGGCCCAGACAACGGCGACCAGCAAATATCCGAAGGGGCGCGCGACTACTTCCCAGCGCGCCGGCGGCGTCATGGCTCGGGCGTTTTCAACGCGCTCGGGCGGCGGCGGCGCGGCAGGCTGGTTCGCTTGAGCCCGCCCGGCGGTTGAGCTCGCATTTGGTTTCATCGGTCCGTAAGTTGGCATGCGGTCGGTTCCTTGTCTTGCGCGTGCACGAACATACGCCCTCTGCGGACGGCAGCGCAAAGGCGCGCGCGGCGCACATGGGTAGTGCTGCCCATTCCGCATCCGCCGGTCGCTTCTGTAGGTTAGCTGTAGTTGGTTGGCCTGAAGGGGTTGGCCGAATGACCACAAGGAGCTATTTTCATGGCAAACATGAACGTCACCTACAGTGACATGTCCGATGCGGCCAAGCGCCTCGACGGCGGCAAAAACGACATCATCAGCAAGCTGAACGAACTCAAGGCGCTCGTCGGCCAGTTGGTCGGTGCAGGCTTCGTGACGGATGCCGCCTCCGGCGCATTCAACACCTCGTACGAGCAGTTCGACAAGGGCACGCAGCAGGCCGTCAACGGTTTGGACGGAATGTCGCAGTTCCTCAACCAGGCCGCAAGCGCGATGCAGAACGTCGACAGCGAGCTGGCCAAGGGCATCGGCGGCTAATTCGACACCAGCTGTGACCGTGGCCGGACCCTTCGGGGCCCGGCCACAGCTGTTTGTGGGCTCTGGTGGAAGGCTCCACCCTGTTTGAAGGAGATAGTCGAGTTCGAAGGACTGTTTCGGCGAATTGGTCCTTCGAACTCGACTATCTCCTTCAGACAGTGGGCAAATATCAGCCGCGGGGCGGCCGCGGGGCGGCGCCGGGGCCGCTGGGGCCGCTGGGGCCGCTGGGGCCGCCGGGCCGGGGCGGGGCGTCAGCGGAGCGGGGCGTGGAGACCTTGCCCCAGCGCTTGCAGGATTTCCTGTTCGACCCGGGGCCATTCGAACATGATCTCCTTGTAGTCGTAGCGAAAAACGGTGTAGCCACGTCGAACCAGTGCTCGATCATGCGCAATGTCACTGCGCCGTTGTTCGGCTGACGAGTGATGGGCGTAGCCGTCGATCTGCAGTACGAGTCGTTCACCGATCAGTCCGTCGACGGCGTGGCCGCACAGCACCACTTGTTGTCGAACCGTGATCCCGATGAGCGTGAGGCGACTGACCGGGAGCGTCTCGATCCCTGAATCTGCGAAACAGGTGCTCGCTGCTCGCACCGCACGGGCCGCCTCGCTGCGAAGCGGTAACTGGGCTAGCTCATCCTCGGATGTAAGCCCGCGATTGAGCGCGGAATCCCAGACGACAAGGGCGTTCTCGAATGGCTGGCAATCGGCGATCTGCACAAGGGCGTTCTCGATCGGCTCCACAAGCGTGTAGCGGCCGACGGGCACGATGTCGCGGCTCCAGTGCAACCGCTGGCCTTTTGATGTCTTGTAGGTCGAGTGCGGTGAGACGCGGAGATGTTGAAACTTGTCGTCTATGGTCCAGAGCTCCAACCGTTTCGCGACGCTCAGGCACGCGATTCGGCCGCCGACTTGCGCGGCCGTCCGTAGATCGGCGGGTGCGCTCGACACGGCCAACCAATCCCGGCGGATGCGCGTCACCCGACCCTGCGCAAGCGCGGCACGCAACTCGTAGCGTGTGTAACCCGCACGCAGAGCCTCGTGGGCGTGAGCGATCCCATTCCGTTCGGGCTCAGCCAGCCAGTTCTGCAATGGCTGCGGCTTCTCCGTGTCTTCCATGACCAGCAGTCTCGCGGCTCAGCCAAGTCACCAGTCGGCATCCGTCCCAATCTGTGGACAACTGCCCCTTGTGCACAAAGCCGCACGTGCACAGGGCCGCCCGCGCACAGGGCCCCCCGCGCACCAACCCGCACGGTTCAAAGGAGATAGTCGAGTTCAAAGGACCATATCGCCCGAAGCCACCGTATTACTCGACTATCTCCTTCAAACCCGACGCGCGTGGCACGGCCCGCATCTTGCGTTCAGCCTGCAGCAATTGCCGGCCAGTAGGCTGATCGGCGTCGTCAGTACAGCAAAGGGGGAACCGCATGAGCGATGCGTCGGGCAATAGCGTTCCGCCCGTGCCGACCACCTCGGCTGTGCCGGCCACCTCGGCTGTGCCTGCCACCCAGACTGTGCCGGCCATCTCGGCCGTGCCGGCCACCCAGGCTGCGCCACCGAATCTGGGCGCGCAGCCTTCCGCGGAGCAGCCAGCCGCGCCGCATCAATGGGCACCACTGCAGCCGGCGGCGCAGGATATGCCGCCGGTGGAATATCCGCAGCAGACATACCCCGCTCCGTATGCGCAGCAGCCTGCCCCCGCGCAGCACGTCGCGGCGCAGCCCCTCCCACAACCGCAACCACAACCACAACCACAACCACAACCACAACCGCAACTGCAACCACAACAGCCACGCAAGTCACGCCGCGGCCTCATCGCGCTCGTCGCCGGCGGGGTGCTGGGGCTCCTGCTGATCATCACGGGATTCGTCGCTGCCGTGGCGCTGTCCGAGGCGCATGCTCCCGATCGCCCCGTCGCGGCCTACCTGCAGGCGCTCGAGAGCGGCAACGCGGCGAAGGCGCTGAGTATCAGCGGGGTGCACGCGACATCCGCAGATCTTTTGCTGACGGATGCCGCCTACCGGGCAGCCACCGGCCACATCAGCCACTTCACGATGGGCGCGACCGCAATCAACGGCGACGCCGCGACGGTGACCGTTCAACTTACACAGGGCGCGAATCGCTACTCGCAGACGTTCACGCTCAACAAGACCGGAAGCGACCTGCTGTTCTTTCCGAACTGGCAGCTGCGGGTGCAGCTGGGTGCGGTTCTCGTCCGCGTGAACGGACCGTCGGATGCCGCGGTGACCGTCGCCGGCATCACCGCACCCGGGGCGACTGTGGAACTCGCAGCGCTGCCGGGCACATACCCCATCGCAGCGGCCGCGACCTCACAGTGGTACACCCTGAACGACGCAAGTGCCGTGGTGATCGGGTTCGGCACCACCGGCTCGAAGCCGGTGACCGTGAATGCAACGCTCACCGCACGCGGAGTCGCCGCCGCGACGGATGCCGTCAACAACTATCTCGACACCTGCGCCGCCTCCACATCATTCCTGCCACCGAACTGCCCCTTCGGGGCGACCGGGCAGGATCCCGCGTACACATACACCAACGAAAAGTGGACGATCGATCCGCGCCCGATGATCGAGATCGGCGCGTGGCGGGCCGGCGGCTGGAGCGTGACGACGACCACGCCGGGTGCCGCCACGTTCACGGCGGACATCTCGAACGCAACGGGGCACGGCACCTCGAGCACCGATCCTATTCCGGTGCGCGTGTCCGGCTCGATCACGAAGATCGATGATTCGGGGGCAACGTTCGCCACCGTCGTGGTCGACCCCGCGACGGCGTAGAGGTAGAGGGTGGTCTCGATACGCCTGCTCGCTGCGCTCGCGGGCTACTCGACCAGCGGGGCGGTCGCGTTCACCGAAACGCGCGCAGAAGTGCTATTATTTTTGGGTGTGCGCTTTGTCGCGCGCTCGTTCCGTGCCCGAAATTCGGATGCCCCGCATCCGGTCGTTCGATACGGACCGCGTGCAGGCACGTACCGATCCATGTTGGGCGATCAGTCGCCCCCACGGCATACCATCCAGCGAACAGAACTCATTTTAGAATGTCCATTCTGGGATGCTGCCTGGTCAAGCAACACATGCAACAGCTGTCACCGTGCAGTTCATTTTCAAGGAGTAAGTAGTGCCAACCATTCAGCAGTTGGTTCGGAAGGGCCGCACCCCCAAGGTCACGAAGACCAAGGCGCCCGCCCTGAAGTCCAACCCGCAACAGCGCGGCGTTTGCACCCGCGTTTACACGACAACGCCGAAGAAGCCGAACTCGGCTCTGCGCAAGGTCGCTCGTGTCAAGCTTTCCAACGGTACAGAGGTCACCGCGTACATTCCCGGTGAGGGCCACAACCTGCAAGAGCACTCGATGGTGCTCGTCCGTGGCGGTCGTGTGAAGGACCTCCCCGGTGTTCGCTACAAGATCGTTCGCGGCGCGCTGGACACCCAGGCTGTCAAGAACCGCAAGCAGGCTCGCAGCCGCTACGGCGCGAAGATGGAGAAGAAGTAATGCCTCGCAAGGGTCCCGCCCCGAAGCGTCCCGTTGTCGCTGACCCCGTTTACGGTGCACCCATCGTCAGCCAGCTGGTGAACAAGATTCTGCTCGACGGCAAGAAGGGCCTCGCCGAGCGCATCGTCTACGGTGCACTCGAGGGCGTCTCTGCCAAGAACGGCCAGGATGCAATCGTCACCCTCAAGAAGGCGCTCGACAACGTGCGCCCCACCATCGAGGTCAAGAGCCGCCGCGTCGGTGGTTCGACCTACCAGGTGCCGATCGAGGTCAAGCCGCACCGCGCGAACACGCTCGCGCTGCGGTGGCTGACCAGCTACGCAAAGGCTCGTCGCGAGAAGACCATGACCGAGCGTCTGACCAACGAGATCTTGGACGCGTCCAACGGTCTCGGCGCCGCGGTCAAGCGTCGCGAAGACACGCACAAGATGGCCGAGTCGAACAAGGCCTTCGCGCACTACCGCTGGTAATAGCGGATTTTCCCATCGTTGGTCGAGTAGAGAGCGCCAGCGAACGTATCGAGACCCGGCAACGGGTCTCGATACGCTCGCCCAGGGGCTCGCTACTCGATCATCGACATGCTTTCAACTCTTTCGTAAGGAATCCCCAAAGTGGCACACGACGCGCTCACTGACCTGAGCAAGGTCCGCAATATCGGCATCATGGCGCACATCGATGCAGGCAAAACCACCACGACCGAGCGCATCCTGTTCTACACCGGCGTCAACCACAAGATCGGCGAAACGCACGACGGCGCGTCGACGACCGACTGGATGGAGCAGGAGCAGGAGCGTGGCATCACGATCACGTCTGCGGCCGTGACCTGTTTCTGGAACAAGAACCAGATCAACATCATCGACACCCCTGGGCACGTCGACTTCACGGTCGAGGTGGAGCGTTCGCTGCGCGTACTCGATGGCGCAGTCGCTGTGTTCGACGGCAAGGAGGGCGTTGAGCCCCAGTCCGAGACCGTCTGGCGCCAGGCCGACAAGTACGACGTTCCGCGCATTTGCTTCGTCAACAAGATGGACAAGCTCGGCGCCGACTTCTACTACACCGTCAGCACGATCGTCAGCCGTCTGGGCGCGAAGCCGCTCGTGCTGCAGCTGCCGATCGGTTCTGAGTCCGCGTTCACCGGCGTCGTCGACCTCGTCGAGATGCGCGCGCTGCTGTGGCCGGCCGACTCGAAGGGTGACACAACCCTGGGCGCCCACTACGAGGTGCACGAGATCCCGGCCGAACTCGCCGAGAAGGCCGCAGAGTACCGTCACGCGCTGCTCGAGACCGTCGCGGAGACCGACGACGCGCTGTTGGAGAAGTACTTCTCCGGCGAAGAATTGACCGTCGCCGAGATCAAGGGCGCCATCCGCAAGCTCACCATCAACAGCGAGATCTACCCGGTGTTGTGCGGTTCCGCATTCAAGAACCGCGGCGTGCAGCCGATGTTGGATGCCGTCATCGACTACCTGCCGTCGCCGCTCGACGTGCCTTCGATCGAGGCGCACGACGTGCGCGACGAGGAGAAGGTCATCTTGCGTCATGCGGATGCTTCGGAGCCGTTCGCTGCGCTCGCCTTCAAGGTTGCCGTGCACCCGTTCTTCGGTCGCCTGATCTATATCCGCGTGTACTCCGGTCACGTGGACTCCGGTGCCCAGGTCATCAACTCGACCAAGGGCAAGAAGGAGCGCATCGGCAAGATCTTCCAGATGCATGCCAACAAGGAGATCCCCGTTGCTTCGGTCACTGCCGGTCACATCTACGCGGTGATCGGCCTCAAGGACACGACGACGGGTGACACCTTGAGCGACCCGAACAACCAGGTGGTGCTTGAGTCCATGACATTCCCCGAGCCGGTGATCGAAGTTGCGATCGAGCCGAAAACGAAGGCCGACCAGGAAAAGCTGGGAACAGCCATCCAGAAGCTGGCCGAGGAAGACCCCACGTTCCGCACCGAGCAGAACCAGGAGACCGGCCAGACCGTCATCAAGGGAATGGGTGAACTTCACCTGGACATCCTGGTCGACCGGATGAAGCGTGAGTTCAACGTCGAGGCGAACGTCGGCAAGCCCCAGGTGGCTTACCGTGAGACGCTCAAGCGCACGGTCGAGAAGTACGACTACACCCACAAGAAGCAGACCGGTGGATCCGGTCAGTTCGCGAAGGTGCAGATCTCGCTCGAGCCGATGGCCGTGACGGCGGACAAGTCGTACGAGTTCGAGAACAAGGTCTCCGGTGGTCGCGTTCCGCGCGAGTACATCCCAGCGGTGGATGCGGGCATCCGTGATGCCATGCAGGTCGGCGTTCTCGCCGGCTACCCCACGGTTGGTGTCAAGGCGATTCTGCTCGATGGCGCCTACCACGACGTCGACTCTTCGGAGATGGCGTTCAAGATTGCCGGATCGATGGCCTACAAGGAAGCTGCTCGTAAGGCACACCCGATTCTGCTCGAACCGTTGATGGCCGTCGAGGTGCGTACCCCTGAGGAATACATGGGCGATGTCATCGGCGACCTCAACTCGCGGCGCGGTCAGATCCAGTCGATGGAGGATGCGAGCGGTGTCAAGGTGATCCGCGCGCACGTTCCGCTTTCAGAAATGTTCGGTTACATCGGAGACTTGAGGTCCAGGACCTCCGGCCGTGCGGTGTACTCGATGCAGTTCGAGAGCTATGCAGAGGTCCCCAAGGTTATCGCCGAGGAGATCGTGCAGAAGGCCAAGGGCGAATAACCCGCGTAACGAAACCACCATTCCATCCCGTAACATAAATACACAATCCCCGTAGTCTGTTCGGTCGCACAACCATTGCGTCTGGATCTGCTACACGAGAGTCCTGAGGAGGACCACAGTGGCTAAGGCCAAGTTCGAGCGGACTAAGCCGCACGTCAACATCGGAACGATCGGTCACGTCGACCACGGAAAGACCACCCTGACCGCAGCGATCTCGAAGGTGCTTGCTGACAAGTACCCGTCGTCGATCAACGTTCCGCGTGACTTTGCGTCCATCGACTCCGCTCCTGAGGAGCGCCAGCGTGGCATCACGATCAACATCTCGCACGTCGAGTATGAGACTCCGAAGCGCCACTACGCGCACGTCGACGCCCCGGGGCACGCTGACTACATCAAGAACATGATCACCGGTGCCGCACAGATGGACGGAGCGATCCTCGTGGTCGCCGCCACCGACGGCCCGATGGCTCAGACGCGTGAGCACGTGCTGCTCGCCAAGCAGGTCGGCGTGCCGTACCTGCTGGTTGCGCTGAACAAGTCCGACGCTGTCGACGACGAAGAGATCATGGAGCTCGTCGAGCTCGAGGTCCGCGAGCTGCTTTCCAGCCAGGGCTTCGACGGCGACAACGCTCCCGTCATTCAGGTTTCGGCGCTGAAGGCGCTTGAGGGCGACGAGAAGTGGACCCAGTCCATCCTCGACCTCATGGATGCCGTTGACGAGTCCATCCCGGACCCGATCCGCGACAAGGACAAGCCCTTCCTGATGCCGATCGAGGACGTCTTCACGATCACCGGTCGTGGAACCGTCGTCACGGGTCGCGCCGAGCGCGGCACGCTGAAGATCAACTCCGAGGTCGAGATCGTCGGCATCCGCCCGACGCAGAAGACCACGGTCACCGGTATCGAGATGTTCCACAAGCAGCTCGACGAGGCATGGGCCGGCGAGAACTGTGGTCTGCTTCTTCGTGGCACCAAGCGCGAAGAGGTCGAGCGCGGCCAGGTCGTCGTCAAGCCGGGTTCCGTGACCCCGCACACGGTGTTCGAGGGCACCGCGTACATCCTGTCCAAGGACGAGGGTGGGCGCCACAACCCGTTCTACGCGAACTACCGCCCGCAGTTCTACTTCCGCACCACCGACGTGACCGGCGTCATCACGCTGCCCGATGGCACCGAGATGGTCATGCCCGGCGACACCACGGACATGACGGTCGAGCTGATCCAGCCGATCGCCATGGAAGAGGGTCTGAGCTTCGCGATCCGCGAGGGTGGCCGCACCGTCGGCGCCGGAACGGTGACCAAGGTCATCAAGTAGTTCCGCTCTCGGTGATCGAGTAGCGAGCGTATCGAGATCCGCAGATAAGATCCACCAAAAGAGGGGTCGAGCCGAAAGGCTCGACCCCTCTTTTGTGTGCTCACAAAGGAGGCGTGCCGGTACGACCGGTCGAAAGCCCGAATAGGGGGTAGGTGAAAGCGAGATTTGCTCGTTTTGAGTAGTATTTGAGGAACTCTCAATTTATACTGAGGGCTACTGCAACATCCAAGGCCCGAACGCGGAGGTGAAGCGTGTCTTTGTTGCGCCCATTTTCCACTGCACTCTCACGAGATCCCGCAGTGATCGCCGATCAGACGGCTGCGATTGCTGACGTAGCGCCGTCTGCGGTGCGCCTGCCCGCAGTGCGCACCGCTGACGGCGCGCAAACAACCGACGTGATACGGGGGCCGGCGCTCGGCTCCAACGGCAATGCGCGTGCTGAGCCGGTCATCGCGATCGCCCACGACTATCTCACCCAGCGCGGCGGCGCCGAACGTGTGGTGCTTGCCATGCTGCGCGCGTTCCCGAATGCCAAGCTGTACACCACGCTTTACGATCCGGATGGGACGTTTCCGGAGTTCCGCGGGGCCGACATCATTGTTTCGCCGCTCAACCGCATCGGCGCACTTCGACGCAACCATCGCCTCGCGCTGCCCCTTCTCGCTGTGGCGAGCTCTCGGATGCACATTCCCGCTGACGTCGTCATCGCCTCCAGCAGCGGTTGGGCCCACGGATTCCGCAGTTCCGGTCGCATGATCGTGTACTGCCACACCCCCGCCCGGTGGCTCTATCTCAACGAGGAGTATCTCGGCGGCGTCACGGGCCCGTCGTTGAAGCGAGCGGTCTTGAGCCTGCTCAAGCCGGCGCTGGCCCGATGGGATGGCCGGGCGGCAGCCCGGGCCGATCGCTACCTCGCCAATGCCACAGAGGTGCGGGAGCGGATCCGTCGCGTCTACGGGCGTGAGGCCCCTGTCATATTCCCCCCGCACAGCGTCGACACGCACGGCGCACAAGAGGCTGTCCCCGGGCTCGAGGAATTCGCCAGCGGCAGCGAGTACTTTCTCCTCGTCTCGCGCCTGCTGCCATACAAGAATGTTGCGGAGGCTATCGAGGCCTTCCGCAACAACATCGGACGTCGCCTGGTCGTTGTCGGCGCCGGCCCGATGCGCGACTCGCTTTTGCAGGACCTTCCCGACAATGTTCGGCTTGTTTCCGGCGTGAGTGATGCGGAGCTCCGGTGGCTGTATTCAGGCAGTGCCGCCCTCATTGCCCCTGCACATGAGGATCTCGGACTCACCGTCTTGGAAGCCGCGGCTTGGGGTAAGCCTACGGTCGCCCTTCGTGCCGGAGGCTATCTCGATACCATCATCGACGGCGTCACCGGATGCTTCTTCCCGACACCCAGCGCGGATGCGATCCGGAGCGCAGTCAACGAGTTCAGGTCGGAGAAGTGGGATGCCGAGGTCATTCGCGGGCACGCCGCGACGTTCTCGGAGCATCGGTTTGCGGCCGCGCTCGCCGCGCAGGTTCGAGAGGTTCTGCCGGCTGCGCTGAGCTTGCCAGTGAAGGGCGCCCATCTCGAGACCACCGATTCGTCTGGTTGAATGAGCGCGTGTCCAGCTCTCAGGCCGCCGAGTCGCGCGGACGCCGCATGTCCACTCGAGCGATCGTCGGTTGGTCGATTGCAATCGTCGTCATCATTCTGATCGCGTGCGTCGTCTGGATCGGTTTGCGCGGGCTGGCCGCGAAGGCCGACCTTGAAGCATCCGTCTCGCTGGTGTCGCAGATCAAGGCCCAGATCGGCAACGGCGACGTCGCGTCTGCCCAGACTGCCAGCAAGCAGCTGACGAAGAAGGCATGTTCGGCTCGCGATCTTATCGGCGACCCAATCTGGCGCATGGGCGAAATCGTTCCCTGGGTTGGCGGCAATTTGGCGGCGGTACGTCAGGTCTCCGAAGTCGTCTGCGGCATCGCCGACAAGTCGATCACTCCGCTGCTCGACGTGGTCGGCTTGATTAGGCTCGCCAGCTTCAACCCGGTCAGCGGCGTGGTGCCGCTTGAGCCGCTTGTGAAGGTTCAGCCGACGATCACCACGGCGAATGCGACTTTGCAGGACGAACTCACAAAGGCGGAGTCGATCGACACCTCCGGCACGATCGGCGCGGTCAGTCGCGCAGTGTCGGAGTTGACCGCCGCGCTCAAGAGCGCCGGTCAGACGACGGATGCGGCCAGTCGCGCCGTGCAACTGCCGCCAGATATGCTCGGGAAGAACGAACCACGCAATTACCTGCTCGTCGTGCAGAATAACGCCGAGTTGCGATCGACCGGCGGTATCGTGGGCGCACTGGCGTTGCTTCACACGCAGAACGGTGCCATCACGCTCGTGCAACAGGCCTCGGCGAGCGACATTCCTCCGTTTCAGGCGCCAGTTTTGCCCTTGCCGGCTGCGACGCGCAAGTTCTACGGCGATATCACTGGCGAGTACATCCAAGACGTTACGTTGACGCCGAGATTTCCGGTCTCGGCGGCGCTTGCGCGCGAAATGTGGGAACGTCGCTTCGGCACAGCAGTCGATGGAGTTCTCTCGGTCGATCCAGTCGCTCTGAGTTACCTGCTCAGTGCTACGGGTCCTGTCACAGTGGGCACGGGCGATCAGCTGACAAGCGACAATGTTGTGCGCACCCTTTTCAGCGACGCATACGCGCGGTACGACGATCCCAATCAGCAAATTGCATTCTTCGCGACCGCTGCCGCTGCCGTCTTCACGAAGCTGGCGAGCGGCGACGTTGACCCGAAGGCCATGATCGCGGCCCTCGCTCGGGCCGGAGACGAAGGCCGCTTACTGATATGGAGCGCGCACGCGAAGGAGCAATCATCCGTTGCGCAGACGACGCTCGCAGGCGAGCTACCGACTAGTGTCCCGCGCCGGTAGTTCTTTGTAGAAGTCGTTTGAGGCTGTCGAGGATCTGTTCCGCGGTCTTGAGCCAGATGAATGGTTTGGGATTCTCGTTCCAACCTTTGACCCATTCACGGATGTCTTTCTCCAATGCTTGGACGCTGCGGTGGTCACTTCGTTGGAGCAGGTCGGCGGTGACGTAGGCGAAGAACCGCTCGACTTGGTTGATCCAGGACGAGTAGGTCGGGGTGAAATGCAGGTGGAACCGGGGATGGGCTTCGAGCCATTTCTTGATGCTCGGCGCTTTGTGGGTGCTGTAGTTGCCGCAGACCAGATGAACATCCAACTCGCCAGGGACTTCGGTGTCGATCTTGTTCAGGAATTTCTTGAACTCGATCGCCCGATGCCGACGGTGAATCGAGGAGATCACGGTCCCATCAATCGTGTTGAACGCCGCGAACAGGCTCGTCGTGCCGTGACGGACATAGTCGTGGGTGCGTTTTTCCGGCATGCCCGGCATCATCGGGAACGCCGGCTGAGATCGTGCCAACGCCTGCACTTGCGATTTCTCGTCGACACAGTAGACAACGGCAGCCTCCGGCGGGTTCAGATACAGGCCAACAATGTCGTAGACCTTCTCCACGAATTGCGGGTCGTTGGAGAGTTTGAACCCGTCTTCGCGGTGCGGTTTCAACTCGAACGTCTTCCAGATCCGCCCGATCGTCGACTTGGATAAGCCACTGCGTTCGGCCATCTTCGCCCGCGACCAGTGCGTCGCGTTCTTCGGCGTCGACTCTAACGTCGCCACGACGACCTGCTCGACCTGATCGGCGGTGATCGTCGGCGGACGTCCCGGACGCGGCTCATCGACCAGACCGTCCAGACGATCCGCCAGGAACCGGGCCCGCCACTTCCCGACCGTGTTCGCCGAGCAGCCCACCCGCTCGGCCACCGACTTGTTGTCCAAGCCTTCACCGCAGGCCAGCACGACCCGGGAGCGCAACGCCAACGCCTGCCAAGACCTCGCCCTGCCGAGCGACCCTTATGTAGTTGACCGAGCGCTCACGCGTTCTTGCCCGCCTTCGTGCTGCGTTGATGTCGGCACGGAACGAGTACCCCAAACTGGGTACATGAGATTTACTCAATATTGGCTAGAGTGAAGGGAAGGCGAGGCTTTCTCACATTTGTTTCTACCCGAGAAGTGAGAATGCCGAGCCTTCCTACACTCTCAATGCGTACCCGACCTTAGAGGTGCCAAGTGACCTCAGCGACCCCGATGGCTCGCTTATCCTCCATCACGTTGATCGTCCGTTCATTCGCCTCATATGCTGCGCTCGCAATTCGAAAGTCTGCACATGAGTGAGGTTAAGAGCAGGGCTCACGTCCTTGGCGGACAGGTCATCGCTTCGCACTTCGGTGCCAAGCGTCGTGTGCGTGATGTCTCGGCAGAGCGAGTCTGGAGTCGCAGTTACCGTTCGCGCCTTGCGATAAGTGACACTTTGATAGTCGGCATGTCTGTCGCCGTCGCCTTCGCGACTCGCTTCGGTCTCAGTAATGATGACCTTGGTCGTCTTGGCCAGATGTACTGGGCAGTGGCGGTCGTGTTCGTCGCAGCATGGATGCTCTTGCTTACGATCTTCCGCACGCGCGACCTCAGGATCATCGGAGTAGGCGTGACTGAGTATCAACGCGTCGCCAGCGCCAGCTTCTTCACCTTCGGTGTGCTTGCGATTGTGTTCGTGATCGGCAAAGTCGACATTGCCAGAGGCTTCTTCATGCTGGCCCTGCCGATCGGCTTGACCGGCCTGACGATGAGCCGCTGGCTCTGGCGTCATTGGCTGACACGTCAACGGGCACGCGGTCACTATTTGTCGCGAGCGCTGGTCGGCGGCACCCCGGCAGAGGTCGCCTACGTTGTGGACCAAGTCCACAGCAATTCGAATGCCGTGTACAACATCGTCGGATTGGCCGTTGAGTCGGAACGTGGCGGCGATGCACTCGCGAAGATCGGCGTGCCAATCGTTGCAGACTTGTCCACGATCGCGCTTGCTGCCGGGAACCTGCAAGTCGACACCGTGATCGTTGTGGGGCACCCAAGCGATGACCCGAAGTTCATCCGCGATCTCAGTTGGCAACTGGAAGGAGCGGCAGCGGAGTTGGTACTGGCGTCGCGCCTGACCGACGTAGCCGGCCCGCGCATCCACTTCCGTCCGATGGAGGGTCTGCCGCTTATCCACGTCGAGATTCCGCAGTTCGAAGGTGGCAAGCATCTGCTCAAGCGGGCTCTCGATGTCGTGCTCTCAGGGGTTGGGCTTATTTTGCTTTCGCCGTTGCTCCTCGTGCTCGGTGTGATCGTGAGGCTTGACAGCGAGGGGGGCGTGATCTTCGCGCAGAAGCGCGTTGGCAGGAACAGTCGCACGTTCCGAATGCTGAAGTTCCGAAGCATGGTCGCGTCAGCAGAAGCAGATCAGTCCGCGTTTGCTGGCATGAACCAGGGTGCTGGGCTGTTGTTCAAACTCAAATCCGATCCTCGCGTCACGCGGGTCGGACGTGTGCTCCGCAAATATTCGCTCGACGAGTTGCCTCAGTTGTGGAATGTGTTCATCGGCGACATGAGCCTCGTTGGGCCCCGCCCGCCGCTGCCGAATGAGGTGGAACAGTATGAGACTCATGTGCGTCGTCGGCTGTTCATCAAACCGGGCCTCACCGGCATGTGGCAAATCAATGGGCGAAGCGATCTGAGCTGGGACGAAAGCGTTCGGCTCGACCTCTACTACGTCGAGAACTGGTCCCTCACCGGTGACCTCATCATCCTGTGGCGGACCGCCAGGGTACTGCTGAAGCCGGTCGGGGCATATTGAGTGGCCCAGTGGGTGTACCCAGCGGCTGGCGGACGCATGGCTATTCGGCGAGGCGGTCCCGCGCGCGTCCGGTGCTGATCGCATCCGGCTTCGCGGCAGGGTTCACGGTGACCTACTTCATCGCCGTGCGCACATGGCAGGGACAAGTCGTCGATTCGGCCGCATTCAGGACGCTCGCCCCCCTGCACGACGCGATCGGCGCCGCGGCGGCCGCGTCTCGCGCCTTCATACCCGCAACCGAGGCCGTTGTCGTGACGGCGATGATCGCGATCGCACTGTTCTCGCGCCGTTGGCTCGATGTCGGGCGCGCAACCGTCATCGTAGCCGGCTCGGTCGTCGCTTGCGAGGTGCTCAAAGCGCTGCTGCCGCGGCCGGAAATGGGCTCGCACGGGTATCAGGAGAACACGTTCCCGAGCGGTCACGTGGCATTCGCGCTCTCGGCGGCACTGGCCGTCTCGGTCGTCTCCGTGCACCGGCCGTGGACGAGGGTGGTGTTCGCGTTGTCGCTCACCTGTGCGCTCGGGCTCGCATGGGCCTCCATTGTGACGTACGCACACCGGCCGAGCGACGTCATCGGCGCGGCCCTGCTGGTCGGTGTAGTGGACTCGCTCGTGCTCCAGGAGCGCGCATCCGTGTCGCGCGGGAAGCCTGCGCTGGTGGTTGGGCTCTGTCTCGTCGGTGCTTTGGCGGCCGTGTCGGTGATCGCCGGCAGCCGGATCGAGGATGCCTTCCCGGCCGTCCGCCAGCTTACTGTGATCGAGACGGCGGGCTGGCTGACGGCCTGTGCAGTGGCCATCGGGTTTGTCGTATTGGCGGCCCCGCGTGCCATGCGCCGACGCGAGACCGGAGCACATCGATAGCCGGCGACGGTGGGCCCGGGCCTCCCGACCTTCCGGCAGAGGGGATGACAGTGGCCGCGATGACGGACAGCACGTTCGCGTTGGCGCACGACTACATCACGCAACGCGGGGGCGCTGCACGTGTGGCGTTGTCGCTGGCGAGGGCGTTCCCGACGAGGGTTGCGCTGGCTGTACCAGAACTGCAGCGGACTCGTCGCCGCATCGTACGAGGATTTCGGGCTCTCGCCCCTCGAGGCCACCTCAAATTGGTAAGCCGACGGCGGCGCTGCATGGCGGAGGCTTCCTCGATACCGTCGTGGACGGGCGCGCTGGCGTGTTTTTCGAAGCGCCCCCGCGCCTCGCAGATCGCCGCAGCCGATGCCGCTTCTTCCGCGCGATCCCTGCCGTGACTGTGTAGCGTGGTACACAGCATCTTGTCCCGATCGACGAAGATGCCTTACGTGAACGTCGATCCTGCGTTCCGGTGACCACGAAGGGCGCTCACCCCGAGCGATCCGGCTAGGAGTTGTGAGCGTGACTCTTCGACAGATTCTTGCTGTTCTATGGGCGCGTAAGTGGATCGTCGTCGTGATCGTCGTATGCGCGCTATTAGCCGCCGTGACGTATCTGGCGCTCCGCACGGTCACGTACTCTTCTGAGGCCAAGATCCGACTCAATACGGTTGTCGCCGGCGGTGCAACCTCCGACGACATCGGGGGGGTCGCCGTGGATTTCAGCGAGCAGACGATCACCTCCCCAACGGCCTTGGACGCGGCAGGCAAGCGGATCGGGGAATCCGGCTCAGCGCTCGCCGGGGCCGTGACTGCGAGCGTCTCCAACGACGGGCACACGACCAGTGTCGTCGTCCACGCCATAGGTTCAACTCCGCGAGATGCGCAACAGCGTGCGACGGCGGTCATCACGGCATATACCTCGCAGGTCGACACTGAAGTGGCACGCGTCCTGGTGGTCCTGCAGCAGCGGGAGCAGGCGGCAATCCAGCAAGCTCAGGTGTTGCAACGCCAGGTCGCAGCCGACCCGGCGAATTCGATCGCGTCCACCAACCTGGCGACCGAGCTGTCGCGCATGAGTTCCATCTCCACCGAGGTCGACTCGATCAACAACGCCGGTCCCACCGCATCGGTCGTCCAGGCCGCGGCCCCCGGGGACTCCACCGTGCCCGGGCTCCTTGTCGTCGTGCTGCTGGCCCTTACCACCGGTCTCGTCGTCGGCGTGGGCACCGCGCTCATCCGCGACCAGTTCGACGACCGTCTCCGCAGGGAAGAGGACCTCACGGCGGTTGTCGACGCGCCGATGCTCGGCGGCCTCTCGTGGGATCGCCGAGTCGCGAGGGCAAATGTTCCTCTACCCGTGGCAGGCACCTCACGGACCGATCTCGGGGAAGGGCTGCGCACGCTGCGATCGAATCTGCAGGTGCTGCTGCCCCCCCACGGCGTCGTGGTCGTCACGAGTGTGGAACCCGGCGACGGCAAGTCCTTCATCAGCTCGAATCTTGCTCTCGCTTGGGCTCGAGCTGGGAAACGCGTCGTGCTCGTCGGCGGCGATCTTCGCAAGCCCGATCTACGTCGATACTTCGGCGACGCAGCGGTCGGAGAAGGATTCGTGGAAGCCCTCGAGCAGCTTGGGGGGAGCAAGCCGATATCGAACGGCGATCTCTTCCACAAGCTCAACAAGACTGCGTACGACGGCCTGTTCGTACTTCCACCGGGGCGCGGGCCGGACGAGCCGGCGGACTTGCTGGCCCGAGTCGGTACCGGCGTGCTGCTGCAGGGGCTGCGTGAGCTAGCCGACATTGTCATCATCGATTCACCCCCAGGGATCGCCCTGGCAGACGCGTCTCTTCTCGCAGCCCACGCCGACGGCGCGATCGTGATCGCCACCGAAGGACGCACGATGAGATCGCGCCTGGTGGAAGCGGTGCTGGCGCTCAAGGCGAATGGCGCTTCGGTGCTCGGCGTGGTCGTCAACCGGTCTACCCGAAAGTTGCCGCGCACCTACTCGGCCTACTACCTGCGGCAGGGGTCGCCGCCTGCGTCCTACGCCGCCTTCGCCGATCCCTCAGCACGCACGCCGGCCCGCTCATGGGTACCATCCGACCGTTCGGACCCCGACGACGAGTCGCCCGCATCCGATGCCGGTCGGCCCATGGGCAGCGGAGGTGAACAGGCGGCGGGATCAGCGTGACAGCGCGCGTGCTCGTGCTCTGCAGAGCGAATCGCTGCCGGTCCCCGTTCGCCGCCGAGTTGCTGCGACGCTTCCTGCGTGGGGCGGACGTGCACGTGGAATCCGCCGGTCTGCTCCCCGGGGGATACGAGATGCCCGCGGCGGGGCAGTCAGTCGGATTCAGGCTCGGTATGGACTTCTCGGGCCACTCCAGCCGCGAGTTCGAACCTTCCACTGCCGGGCGGTTCGACGTGGTTCTCACGATGTCTCGGGATCAATCTCGCGACGCCGTTCTTGCCGTCGACGCGCTGTGGCCTCGCGTTTTCACGATTGTGCAATTCGCGTGCTGGCTCGGCGAGCACGCGTACCTCGGCGACGCCCCGCTCAGGGAATGGATCGGTGAAACGGCCCGGGATCGGGCCCTCAGCGAGCTGGTCGGGGTCGGGGACGACATCTCTGACCCGGTTGATCAACCCGCGCCTGCCTGGATGGCGATGGTCGCTGAGCTGACGCCGCCTCTCGAGATCATCGCTCGCGGGATCGCTCCGAAACGTCGCTGAACGCATCCTCATCGGGTGTCGAGGATCGCGGCGAATTGCCGCCACGAACGTCCCCAGTCGCGGGCGAGGGCACGTTGCCGCGCACGCTCACCCAGCCGAAGGCGGAGGGCCGGGTCATCGGCAAGCCCGGCGATGGCGTTCGCCACTTCGAGTGGCGCATCGGGTGCGGTGAGCAGTGCGGCGTCACCGACGACCTCCGGTATGCCGCCCGTGTTGGTGGTCACGATCGGCAGCCCAGTTGCCATCGCTTCGCCGAGCGTGAGCCCGCTGGGTTCCGGCCATCGCGACGGGGCGACGAAAACGTCCGCGCTTCGCAGCAGCCCGGACAATTCGGCTCTCCCGGTGAAGGGCAGAAACGTGACCCGTGCACGAACCTGGTCTGCTAGGGCGCGCAGCGAGCGCTCATAGGTGCTCAGCGCGGCCGTTGCATCGAACCCGGCGCTCCCGACGAGAACGAATTCGAGATCGTCGCGGCCCAAGGCGGCGGCGGCTCGTAAAAGCACGTCTGGACCCTTTTCGGGCACGATGCGACCGATGAACATCACGCGCAGGACGGGATTCGACGGGGCAGTTGCGGCCGGGAAGAACAGCTGCGTGTCCACCCCGTTGTCCACCACGTGCACGCGCCGGGCGAGCGCCGAAGGGAGGCGGGATGAGGTGCGGTCGGCGAGGTCACGACTGACGCAGACGATCGCGTGCACGTCGCTCAGGCCGGCAAGCTCCGCTCGCGTCGCCGTCCGCAGAATGTCGTTGTGCGCGTAGAGGATGACCGTGTGCGGCTGGTCGCGCAGCAGCGTCGCGAGGACGGGCGCATTATGCGCGACGACGGTTGCGGCCGGCAGTTCGGCCAGTGCGTCGCGGAGTGGGCGGAACGCTCGTGCCGCGGCCTGCCGGGGCAGCCGCAGCTGCGCCATGAGGGCGTCCCATACCCGTTCGGCGCGTGACGGGTACGGAGCGCCGTCGTACTCGATGATCTCGGCGCTCGGGTATCGATCGGGATAGGTGGTGCGATCGAGCAGCACGACGTGTTTGCCGGCCGGGTCGTGCTCCAATGCACTCGCGGTCGCCAGCCCATGCACCACCGTTGGAATCGCCGACCCGGTCCGCGGGGAGAAGTGGTCTCCGGGGGTGATGGCGTGGACGATCACGTGCGCAGACGCTCTGTGCGTCGAAACAGCGTCTGCACAGGATGCGGCGTGCGGACCACACCATGCACTCGATCGTGCTCCTGGACTCCGTAACAGATGCCCGCGATAATCCACAGGATGGAGGATTGGCCGGCAACCCAGTACAGGTCGAACTGGCCCTGCACCAGCCGGGCCACGATGACGGCGAGCGCGAGAGTTCCGTACGCAGGCGGGAGCTTTGCCGTCAGCCAGATCGCGCCGGCGAACATCGCCAGAAACCCGAACAGGCCGACGATCCCGACCGTCGTCAGCACCTCGATCTCGGCATTAGGCGGTTGAAATCCGGTGAACCCGGCATAGCCGGCGATCCACCACCGTTGACCGACCCCGAATATCGGCGACATCTGCCACACCGAGATCGAATCGGCATACCACGCGAGCCGCTGCGCGGACGAGCTGAACTGGTCGTTCTGCGCCAACTGCGCGGACACCTCGGCATACACGAAATAGGCGACAGGCACCAGCAGGAACCAGATCCAGCGCGAGCGTTTGCCGTTGTGGTGCCGCGGGCGCAGGCCCACGATTATCACGCCGACGAGGAGAGCGATGATCGCCTGCCGCGACTGCGCGGCCAGGATGCCGAAAGCGCACAGGGCGAAGGAGGCATAAGCCCACACGGGACGCCAATTGAGCCACGGCGGGTTGGCGAAGGTGATCAGCGCGGCGACCATGAGGATGCCGCCGATCGCGTTCTTATGCAACATGCCGAGGTAAACCGGCTGGAAGCCCTGGCTGAACGCGACGACGATGGCCGCCACGGCGATACCGCACCCCGCGAGCGCGTACACCGAAAGCGCCAGTCGCGCACGTCCCTGCCGCCCGATCGCGAAACCGACCACCATGCTGCCGAGTACGAGCACGAACTCGTGCACCAACTCGATCGCATTGCCGAGGTAAGGATTGAGGATCAGCTGCGGGGCGGCGAGCGATATGTAGGCCGCACCCGCCCAGAGCAGCGGCTGCATCCTGATCGCACCTTTGCCGCGAACCAACACGAGCGCGACCAGGGTCGCGGCGCCGAGTACGAAGTCCGAAATGCTCATCGGGCCGACGCGGTCCATGATCATCGTCGCTGGAACGGCCAGAACGGCGATGAGCGTCAGATCGAAGACGGCGATCACGGTTAGCACCGCACCGGCCGCCAACAGTGACGCCCAGACCGCTCCCTGCGCGCTGATGATTCCCGCCGCGACGCCTATCACGACGATCGAGACGATCCCGAGCACCGTCCGTGTCCCGGGTACCACGCGCCAGGCGAACGTCTGTGATCCCACAGATGCCATGGTAGACCGGGCTACGCTGCCCGGTGCTCTTCTTGGATGGCGAGGCTAATGTATGGAGGATGGAGACGAGGCGACGGATACTAGTGGTCAGCCACACCGGCGAGTTGGGCGGCGCCGAGATCGCCCTTCTGCGGCTGGCCGGGGCGATCGATCGGGACGCCTTCGAGCTCACCGCCTGCTTGTTCGCCGGCGGGCCGCTCGAGCGCGGACTCGTCGCGCTAGGCATTCGGGTGCGTCGGATCGACGGGGAGGGGCTGGAACGCCGAACCCGCACGGAAGCGCGTTCGGCGCGGACGATGTTGCGCAGCATTCCGGCCTCGCAACGCCTGGTGCGTCGGCTGCACACCGTGATCGCGCAGGAGCACGCCGATCTGGTGGTTGCGAACTCGCTGAAGGCTGCCATGATGACGGCGTTCGCGGCTCCCATCGCGCGGCGTCCGTGGGTGTGGCACCTGCATGATCGCATCACGCCGGACTACCTTCCCGTTGCGCTCGCCACGTGCCTGCGAGGAATCGCACTTATCGGTCCCCGACGAGTCGTGGCGAACTCGCGTGCAACGGCCGCGACGTTGCGCACGTTGCACAAAGGTGGGATCGTCGTCGCATATCCGGGGATCGTGGGTTCTGAGTTCGACGTTCCCCGGCCGGCCGGCCACGATGGAGCGATCGGCATGGTCGGTCGGATCAGTGCGACGAAGGGGCAGCGCGAGTTTCTCGATGCCGTCGAGGTTCTCATGGCCGCTGGCCGACGCGAGACATATCGGATCATCGGGGCCGCTCTCTTCGAAGACGGGCAGTTCGAGCGAGGCCTGCGCGAGTATGCGCAGAGTGTTCCGGAGCTCCGTGAGGTCGAGTGGACCGGGTGGCAGGAAGACGTCATCTCTCAACTGCGGCTGCTGCGACTGCTCGTCCACGCGTCGCCCGTGCCAGAGCCGTTCGGGCAGGTCGTCATTGAAGCAATGGCGGCGGGCGTTCCCGTGGTGGCAGCGCAAGCAGGAGGCATCCCGGAGATCGTCGCACCCGACGGTGTCATGACCCGAGTCGCACCTGGTGTCGCGCGCGGGGTCTGCGGCCTTCTCGTTCGTCCGGGCGACTCACAGGCGCTCGCCACCGCAATCGGCTGGGCGCTCGACCACCCCGAGGTCATGTGCGCGGGAGCGGAACGCGCGCGAACGCTGACGCACAGTCGATTCGCGATTGAGGAGACGGCGCGCATCGTCGAGACGGTGTGGCGGGAAGCGTCAATGTAACAATTATATGAGGATAGCTCGTGTTCTATGGATCGTAAGGCAATTGAGGCATACGATCAGTTGTCGGCATCGGATGCTTGCATCCAGGAGAGCTGGTCGGAGGCGATTTCTGCTTGGTTCATGCATCTCGAGCACAGGGTGGCTCGGCACCAGAGCCCAAACGTCCGTCAATTCGCAGGCGTCAGGGGCGCCTCGTATTGCGCGCGTCTGTCCCGCTGGCGATCGTTGTCGCGATCATCGCTACTGTCTCCGTCGTGAGCGGCGCACCGGGGCTGGTTCCCGGCGCCGCGTACGGCGCACCTGAGGTTCCGCCGAATCCCAACATCGTTGTGCAGGCGGATCCCGCCCACGCGAAGCGAATTGGAGGGGCGCATGGTCAGGACATCCTGGCCAACTTCCCTAGCGCGGAGAAGTACTTCCCCAAGCACGCCCAGCGCGCGCTGTGGTGGTCGTGGGTGGCGCCGGCAACCGGGACAGTACGCTTCGCTTCGACCGGGAGTGAGGTACCCGTCGCCCTTGTGGTGCACAAGGGCTCCGCGACGGGGCCGGTTGTGGCTTCTGGAACCGCTGCAGCCCCGGTCACGGTTCCCGCTACCGCAGGTTCCACGTATCTCGTGCGCGCTGCGTCCACGCAGAGCACAGCGCCCACGGGGCTGGTGGCACTGTCGTGGCAGACGGTGCCGACCACAGTCCAGAGTCCGACCACTGATCCGCCTTATACTTCGCCGGAGATCCCGCTCATCGGAACGACGGCGCAGAAGCCGCAGTCGAAACTATGGCAAGCCCACGGCACGTGGTGGGCCGTGATCCCGTCGGCCAGCACCACGCCGGCCGGTACCTGGATCTGGCGGAAGGATCCTGGTGGTTGGGCAGCGGTGTCATTGCTGACCACCAGCACTGACGTCGAGGCGGACGTGTTGCCGGTCGGCGACGTCGTGCACGTCCTCATTCACGGCTCTTCGTCGGCTTTCGCCGACGGCCAGACGGTCCCGCCTCCTCCTCCTCCTGGCGCCGTGAAGCCACAACTCATCTCCGAGCAGTACGATCCGTCGACGAATAGCTATGTGCCCTGGACCAGCAGGCCGACTCCGACGCTGCTTCCGCCCGTCATCGTCGGCGACAAGACCGCGACCATCGACATGGACACAACCGGTCGAATGTGGATGTCGGCCGGTGACGGGTACAACATTCTCGAGTATTGGTCCGATGCGCCGTACACCACATTCTCCGGGCCGGTCAACATCGCATCGAATGTGACGGTTGATGATCTCGGTGCTGTAACGGCGATGCCGGGTGGCTACATCGGCGTGCTCTTCTCGAATCAAGCGACAAAACGGTTCGGATTCCGAATGCACAAGGACGGCACGGACCCGACGACCTGGTCGACGCTCGAGCAACCCGACTATCCCGGCTTGAACTACGGCACGGGCTTCTCCGACGATCACATCAATGTGAAGGTGAGTTCAGACGGGACTCTGTATGCGGCAGTGAAGACCTCGTACGACACACCCGGACAGCCGGTGCTCGGCCTGCTCGTGCGGCATCCGAACGGCACCTGGGATCCATTTCGTCCCGTGGCGTACCAAGGCACGCGTCCCATCGTGCTGATCGATGAGGCCACTAACTCGTTGCGCGTGATCTACACCGCGAGCGAATCTCTCGACAACATCTTGATGAAGACGACATCGTTGAGCTCACTGGACTTCTCGCAGTCCGCGACGGTGGTCATGAGTGGCGCGTACAATAACGTGACAAGTGTGAAACGCAACTCACCCGGTTCTGTGATGATCATGGCGGGCGGCGCGAGCCTGACCGGCACGAAGCTGTTGCAGTGGGTCGCGGCAGGCGCGCCCAGTGCGAGCAACTCCACGACGACCACGACGGTCGGCACACCCGTGACGGCCCACTTCAGCGTCGATGGTGGCGGCGCGACCGTGACGGAGACGCAGATCGTGACCCAGCCGGCCCACGGAACCGTCACCGTTGTCAATCCGACGACCTATACCTACACTCCGAGCAACGGGTACGTCGGGATCGACTCCTTTACATTCCACTCGCGCATCGGCACGGGACCCTGGTCGCCGACGGCGACAGTGACGATCGGCGTGACCGACGCATCCGGGTTGGCTGGATGGTGGAGCTTCGACGAGGGGTCGGGCACGACCGCCTCCGACCAGTCCGTGTGGCACGACAATGGCGCGCTCCTCGGGACGACTAGCTGGATATCAGGCAAGATCGGCAGCGCTGTGCGCTTGGACGGCCTCTCCGGTCAGGTCTCGATTCCGGACGCACCGCAGCTCGACCCTGCCAAGATCTCGATCGCAACGTGGGTGAAGCCCGAGGTGGCTGGCACGCAGTACGTGGTGAAGAAGGCCGAACTCGATCAGACGGACGGGTACGAACTCAGCATCGCATCGAGCGGGCAGCCGTTCTTCCGCCTCAACCAGGCCAGCTCCGGCAACGACTTCCGCGTCGACGCCCCGACGAGCATTCCGGCCGACGGCAACACTTGGACGCACCTCGCCGCAACATACGACGGGACGACCATGAAGTTGTACGTCAATGGAGCGCTCGTCGCTTCGCGTGCCGGACCATCGTCGATCACGGTCAACTCGCTGCCGTTGACGATCGGCGGGCAGCCGAGCGGCACTTACCCCTTCCAAGGCGGCGTCGATGACATGCGGCTGTACTCGACGGCGCTGTCCAGCTCCGCCATCGCCACGCTCGCCGGCGCTGCGTCCACGTCCACCCCGACGCCGACGCCGACGCCGACGACCACCCCGACGCCGACGACCACCCCGACGTCGCCATCGTCCGATCCTGGCGCGATGGCGCTGTGGGGCATGGACGAGTCTTCTGGCACCTCGGTTGCGGATGCCTCCGGCGACGCCAACACGGGAACGCTCTCCGGCGGCGTACAGCACGTGGCCGGCGAGTTCGGCGGGGGGCTGTCGTTCGACGGCTCGAGCGGCCGAGTCACCGTTGCCGACAGTGCGTCGTTGCGGCTCTCACATGCTTTGACGATCTCGGCCTGGGTACGCCCTAGCCGGGTGGACACGCAGTACCTGGTGAAAAAGGCCAATGCGGATGCGACGGACGGGTACGAGTTGTCCTTGGCATCGACGGGCAAGCCGTTCTTCCGATTGAATCAGGCGTCCTCGGGGAACGCGTACCGTATCGATGCGCCGGCGGCGATTGCCGCGAATGGGGCGACCTGGACCAACCTCGCCGCGACGTACGACGGCGCCACGATCAGACTGTACGTCAATGCGGCTCTCGTGGCGTCGGCACCGGGGCCGGCGTCGGTCGGGACGAACACGCTGCCTCTCGTGCTCGGCGATCAGCCGGCCGGAGGATACCCATTCCAGGGCGCCATGGACGACACGCGGATCTACGACCGAGCATTGACGGCCGCCGAGATCGCGAACGTGTTCGCCGGTGATCCCGCGTCGGCCGGGTCGACGCCCACGCCCACTCCGACGCCCACGCCTACTCCGACGCCGACGCCTACGCCGACGCCGACGCCGACGCCGACTCCTACTCCTACTCCGACGCCGACGCCCACCCCGACTCCGACGCCGCCCGTCGTGCCGGGCGCCGTGGGGTCCTGGCAACTGGATGAGACCTCCGGCACGACCGTGGCCGACTCCTCCGGTTCAGGCGATATAGGAACGGTCTCCGGATCTGTGCAGCACGTGGCCGGCGTGTACGGCGAAGCGCTCGAGTTCGATGGATCCACCGGCCATGTCACCGTGCCCGACAGCGCGTCCCTGAACATCACGGGCGCGATCAGTCTCTCGGCCTGGGTGCGCCCGGCCAGGACAGGCACTCAGTACCTCGTGAAGAAGGCGAACGTGGGCGTCACTGACGGGTATGAACTGTCGCTCGCGGACACCGGAGCACCGTTCTTCCGCCTGAACCAGGCAACCTCCGGCAATACCTTCCGCGTGGATGCGCCCACCGCGATCCCCGCGAACGGGACGACGTGGACGCATCTCGCGGCGACGTACGACGGAAGCACGATGAAGTTGTACGTCAACGGAACGCTCGTGGCGACCGTCGCCGGGCCCGCCTCGATCGCCACCAACTCGCTGCCGCTCGTCTTGGCCGGCGAGGCGTCGGGTGCCTACCCGTTGGAGGGCGCGTTGGATGATGTCGGCGTGTATAACAAGGCGCTCAGCGCGGCCGACGTCGCGACGCTGGCCACTAAATAGCTAGCGAGCGGATAGACCCGGATCGACCAGGGCACGGCTTTCGTCAATCCGGCCGAATCGGAAACCGAGCCAGGAGGAGACCTCACCGCACTCGCGCAAGAGCTGCGACGGCTGGCGCAGAACGCGTGCGGCACGACCGGGAATCCGCCGAAGCCGCCCTAAGCGTCCCGGCTGGCCGTGCGCGGCAGCAAGAGACTCGGATGGCGCCGTGACGCCGGCGGCCAGGCTGTCGGCCCGCCCCGCCGGGCGCACCCTTGCGGCCTGCTGGAGGGTATGCGCCACGACGGCGTAGTCGTGCTTCAGTTGACGAACCGCCGTACCCTTCGCGAAGCCCTGCCGAATCGTGGCGCGCAGCCCCTCACGTTTGCGCACGTGCACGACGGCATCCCATGCCGAATGCACCTCGTGGCCGGCCAGCTGAAGGCGCCAGCTGAGGTCGGCATCTTCCCCGCTCGGCCGCGTCTCATCGAACCCGCCGACCGAGGCGAAGACCTCAGCCTGCACGCCCATGTTCCCCGATCCCGCAGCGGCGAGCCACGGGAGGAATCCCTCACGGTAGGTGGGCTCCACCCAGCCGCCGGTCCACGGTGAACGGGGATTCAGAAGGGCATGCTCCATCAGGCCGGCAACGAACGCGTGTTCGCCGACGTGCGTCGCCATCACGCGCACCCACGAGGTGTCGACCACGTCATCCGCATCGCAGAACAGCAGGATGGTCGTGCGGGCTTCGCTCACACCGATGTTCCGCGCCGCAGCTGGGCCGCGGCGCCCGGACGCGTCGACCAGACGCAGGGCCGGCATCCGCTCGCGTCTTGAGCGCACGAGGCTCGCCGTGCCGTCCGTCGAACCGTTGTCGCAGACGAGAATCTCAAACCCGAACGGCGCGTCCTGTGCACAGAGCGCATCGAGCTGCTCGCCCAACGTCGCCTCGGCGTTGTACGCCGGAATGATGACCGAGGCCACCAGCGTGCAGCCCGCATCGTGGAGGATCGATTCATTGCCCATTTGTCGTCAGCCCCTTCCGCAGCGCTTCAAGCCAGCCGTGGCCGAACTCCTGATCGGGCTCGAGGTAATTGCCTTCGGCCCATTCGTTCCAGGACTTCACGAACAGCAGTCGCTCCTGCTCGGGACGCTCGCAGAGCGTGGCGGCCGCGGCTGCCACGTTCGCCGCGAATCGATCAGGACGCGATCCGGTCAGCACGAATCCGCGCTTGCCGCTGCGTGGTGTGGAGTCCCAATTCGGGAACACGGCAGGAAGCCACTCGGGATGTGTGCGCACGTTGTCCCAGAGCGCGTCGCTGGTGGAGTAGGCATAAACCTCAAGCTGTCGGAGTTTGCGCAGCACTCTCATCGCGGTACCGCGGATTCCGCTCACATCGGCCGGATGCTGCAGATGCACCCCGGCGTCGAAACCGTCCTCAAGGGCACGTGTGTAAGGCATCCACCTGCCGAAACTGTCGGTGATCTCGGCGACCAGGTAGAGGCCGTCGAAACCGGCCGCTCTGGCCATCGCCTGCCATCGGTCGACGAATGCCCCGGCATCGGGGAGGAGATGTGGACGGTACACGTAGAACAGTGGCTTGCCATTCACCCGCAGGTACCGCTCGTCACGGAATGCGGGTATCAGCGCATCGAAATGACGTTGATCGTCTTCGGCGCCGGGATAACGCTGCTCGAGCAGGATTCGCCCCGGTGCGCCATGCCAGATGCCCGACCACGTCTCATTCGCCCAACCGAGGCAGAACGAAAGTGACGGGCTGCCACTCGCAAGGACTTCGTTGAACGGGCGGTCGAGAATGCGCACACCGTCGCCGAACCAGTAGTGCCAGTAGCAGAAGGCTTCGACACCGTATTCGGCAGCGAGCGCGGCTTGCG
>Ga0208357_1000139_pt1 | contig 56684 bp, 59 predicted proteins | sample NGESurdeep092012_6_FD_184487 | JGI IMG/M metagenome (GOLD analysis project Ga0208357, IMG submission 184487) | Arctic peat soil microbial communities from Barrow, Alaska - NGEE Surface sample F52-2 deep-092012 (SPAdes) | ecosystem: Environmental > Terrestrial > Soil > Wetlands > Peat ...
AACGAGTAATTCGGCATCGACAACGTTATCTTCGACGAGCAGTACGCGAACGCCGGCATTCATACCGATGTACCCGGCGAGCGACCGGCCATTTTTGTGTAGTTTCCCGGGATTGATGCTCTGGGAGATTGGCCATGAATGTCGGCAAGACGCTGTTTGCGCAATTCATGGAGTTTGTGCCGTGGGCGAGTTTTGCGCGTATCGTGCAGCGCCGCGGCGGGGACGCCGGGGTGCGCCGGATGAACTGCGCCGAACAGTTTCGCGTCATGGCGTTTGCGCAATTGACTTGGCGCGAGTCCTTGCGCGACATCGAGGTGACGTTGGGTGCCAATGCCAGCAAGCTCTATTCGATGGGCTTGCGCCGCAGCGTTCATCGCTCCCCTCTGGCCGACGTAAACGATTCGAGGGACTGGCGCATTTGGTCCGACCTCGCCGCCTTGCTCATTCGTCGGGCTCGCAAGCTCTACTGCGAGGAGGACTTGGGGCTGGAGTTGACCAATACGGTCTATGCCCTGGACGCCACGACGATCGATCTGTGCTTGAGCCTGTTCGACTGGGCCCCGTTTCGCCGCACCAAAGCAGCCGTGAAGCTGCACACCTTGCTGGACTTGCGCGGCGCCATTCCGGCCTTCATCCACATCAGCGACGGCAAGATGGGCGATGTCAACGTGCTGGACTTTCTGCCCATCGAGGCGGGCGCCTTCTACGTGATGGATCGTGGCTATCTGGATTTCGCTCGCCTGTACACGATGCATCAGGCTGGCGCTTTCTTCGTCACACGCGCAAAGCGCGGCATGAACGCCAGACGGGTGTACTCGGCTCCCACCGACAGGGCCGCTGGCGTCGTCTGCGATCAGAGCATTGCAATGAACGGCTTCTACATCTGCAAGGGCTATCCCGAACAGCTGCGTCGCATCCGTTTCAAAGACCCCGAGACGGGCAAGACGTTGGTGTTCCTGACCAACTATACGACCTTGCCAGCGTTGACCATCGGCGCCTTGTACAAGAGCCGCTGGCAGGTGGAGTTGTTCTTCAAATAATGGATCAAGCAGCATTTGCGGATCAAGAAATTCATGGGCACCAGCGAAAACGCGGTGAAGACGCAAATCTGGTGCGCCGTGTCCACCTACGTGCTCATTGCCATCGTCAAGAAGGAGCTTCAATTCGATGCCTTTAACCGGACACTACTGTAGTCAAGCTCAGAATGAGTATAAACACTTCGCCTTTGCATGCCGACTCTGTGCAACTGAGGAGGTCTTCGTGTGTGATCTGCTCCGTCGAAGTTGGCGCTCACCGCGAGAATTCTTACCGTTCCGAGACGTGGCCCCCTAATAAGTTGGAAACCGGGTCTATCGGCACCAGCCTCAAAACCTTACCTGAGTGTTTTCGGGCATCTTGCCAAATTTTCCGTTTACTTGAAACTGCGGGTTTACTCGATGGGTGACGTTGCTCGCAAAGGCTACATGGTCATGGCGGCCCGACCGGAGGCCGCTTTAACGACCCATCAGATTGACGCCGGGGCTCCGGATATCATTTTCCGTTTCGGCAAACTGAAAAAGAACGTGGCGCCTTCGCCAACCTTACTTTCAGCCCAGACCCTTCCACCGTGCCGTACGACGACGCGTTGAACGATAGCGAGGCCCACGCCCGTTCCGGGAAACTCGGCGGAGGTGTGCAGGCGTTGGAAGACGCCGAATAGCCTGCCGTAGTACTTCATATCGAAGCCCGCGCCATTGTCGCGGATGCGATAGACCGATTCGAGCTCGTTTTCCTCACCGCTGACCTCAACCTTTGGGAAGTCTTGCCGGCTGCTGTACTTCGAAGCGTTCGACAAGAGGTTTGTCCAGACCTGTTTCAATAGCGATCGATCACCCTGCGCCGGAGGTAGCGTCGAGATGTCGAGCGTGTTGTATCCGTGCGGCCGGTCAGTATGAATCTCTGACCATACTTCGTGAACGAGGGCGGTCATGTCGGTACCGACGAGATTGATGGGTTGCCTTCCCAGTTTCGAGAAGGCGAGAAGATCGTCAATCAAAGCCCCCATCTTCCGGCTGTTGCTTCGGACGACCGATAACAGGCGCTTTCCCTCGGCATCGAGCTGAGGCGCATGATCTTCTTCAAGAATGTGAGCAAAGCCGTCGATCGCGCGCAAGGGCGCACGCAGGTCATGGGAGACGGAGTAGGAGAAGGCCTCGAGCTCCTTATTCGCAGCCTCGAGTTGTGCGGTTCGTTCGACGACGCGTCGTTCGAGCTGGCCCGCCATTTCTCTAAGGCTTGAGACCATCTGACCAAACGCCTTTACCAGCAGGCCAATCTCGTCGGTACGCCGGGTCGGTGCCACGGCGGCGTCCAGATCACCCGCAGTGATGCGCGATGCGGTCGCCGCAATTTCCCGTATTGGATTGGATATCGCCGCGTTCAGCCGCATGGATATGGGTACGGCCACCGCGAGTGAGCCCATCAGCGCTAGCATAATGACTCCGATGTAGCGTTCCAGTCGGGCGGCGATGGGTTCCGTGATGGCGTGCAGGTACACGGTTCCCAAATGATTTCCGCGTTCCATGATGGGCACGAAGACAATCAAATCACTCCCTTGAAAATGTTGCCCAATGGGCGTTGCCCTGGCAGGTACGGTGTGTGATTTGGTGCCGTAGCGCGCATAGCTTGCGAAGAGATCGCCCCGAAGATCGTACACTGCGGCCGTGTCAATTTCAGGGTTCGCATTGAGTGCATCGAGATATTCATGGGCAGCCCGGGCATCGTTGAATTCCATGGACGCAGTCACGCTCGCGGCCAGGATTGCCGCCTGGGCAAGCACTTCCTCGCGCTTTTGTTTCTGGTAGACGTGGCTGTCGTACACCGCCAGAATCGCGCCTGCAAAAAGCTGCGCGAGAATGCTCGTCAATAACGTAGCCAGCACCAGCTTCCAGCGGATCGACGGGTTGTTGATGAGTCCCATTATTGGCCGCGGTTACTTTCCCGATGTGACGGACAGAGCAAGACCGAGCAGTTTGGAACTGATGGTGAGCCCGTTCAACGAAGCGGCATGAGCATCGATGTTGAATCGCACATGATCGTCCTTGATCACGAAATCGATGACACTCTCGGATCGGCCAGTGTCGGCCGCGTCGGTAACCGTCAGAACGTTGGCGCCGCGTACCGCCTCTAGGGTTTGTGCGATGCGTTCGGTGTCGGCGCCACCCACGTAGAGGATGTGGCAGCCTGAATCCCGCGTCACGGTCTTTAGGCGTCGCACACGGATGGGCCGGTCGCCAATCGTTTGGCCCTGCACCACTTTATCCAAGATGTCGCCGAATGGATCTTCGCCGACGACACAAAGATTCACCACACTGGAGGCGTTCTCAAATGCGGCCGCGGGCCATTCAACGAAGTTGCCAAACTTATAGAGATACGCGGCTTTGACCGCATATTCGAGCGAGGTGTTCTCGGCCGCCATTGCTAGGACTGGCGCGAGTGTGATGATCCAGGCGAGAAAGGTCAGTCCGGTCAGGCGGACAAAAGTCTGAGCCAGCGTATTCCGGGGCATCGCTAGAACTTCCATTTTGCATCGAGAAAGACGCTGCGCCCGGTTTCCACGCCAATCGGCCCTACTTGGAGCGTCGAGGTTGTGGTCCCGAATTCGACGTGATTTCGGTGGAGAAGATCCAGCCCCCGCAGAGAGATTTCCAAGGATTTGGAGACATTCCAGCCGATGCGGCCGTCGAGTTCGACGTAGGAGGGCGAAAAAGGAGCCGGCAACGCACCGATCTTGCGAAGGCTGAGGTCGAGCGCCACGGTTTCAGAAAGATTCATCGTCGAGCGCACGGAATATTGGAAATTCGGGTCATCTCCGGCGATTTCAATGCCGCCGATTTGGCTGCTTCCGGGCTTGAAACCGAGGTTCTCGTGCAGCCAGTTGACCCCGGCGGTTAGGCGCCACCAGTCGTTGACGCGATAATTTCCCCAGACTTCGATGCCGTACGTGTCTCCCTGCATCCCATTCTCAAAGGTCAGGGGCAAGCCCCCTGTCGGCGAGAATTCCGCACTTCTAAGGTCCTGATAGACGTTGTAGAACGTCGCAATGGAGATCGATGTATTGGAACTGGGCTGCGCTCGATACCCGAGCTCGTAGGCGATTAGTTTTTCGGGTTGGAAATCCCCACCTGCGATTTCCAGGGCAGAAGAGCCCGGCAACGCCTCGAAAAAGTCCCGATCAAGGCGAGATGGCGCGCGCACGGCGCGAGACACAGCGGCCCAGACCAGATTCGAATCGCTGAGCTTCCAGGAGAGCCGAATGCTGGGCAAAGGTTCAAGGCCGGTATAGGGGTCGTCTTCGAGTCTTAAGCCCAGAATCAGCTGAAGTCGGTTCGGGAGGGAAATGGTGTCCTGGCCGAAGACATTTCCCAGCCCGAGGGTGCGTCCCTGAGGCGAGAAAAATTCGAGCTGCCCATTTGCAAGTACGGCCGGGAAATTGTCCTGGGTTATGCGGTAGCCACCACCCCAAACAACCTGTTGCGCTTCACCCCATCGGAAGCTGTGTTGCACGTCCAGGTCGTAGGTGCGCAGGTAGTCGCTAACGCCGCCTGGAACGGACGATTCGAGATCGTCGTAATAGGTTTGAATTTGTAATTCGGAGCCGCCGTCCATTTGGTGGGTCCAACGGGCCAGCAGGTTCTGACCGTCCGTCAGCCCATTGGGCCCGCTCAACTGTTCCTCGGACCCGTTGTAGAAATCCCCTTGTACCGTGACCCTATCGCCGGGTTTTGTCGAGTCAATCCGGAATCCGCCCTGCGTTTGGTCCCAACCGTCTCTCGCATCCGCTCCGGTCGACGTCCGGTCATCGGCATAAGAAAATCCGCTGAAGTAGGCGCGGTAGCTGAGATCGTCGTTTAATTTCCCGCCGTACTGTACGCTCGCCCTGCGCTCGAGATTGCCACCGCCGAGCTCCACCGTACCGCCCTGCGTCTCACTCGATTTGCGTGTGATGATGTTAATAACACCGTTTACCGCATTAGCGCCCCAGAGTGTCCCCCCGGGCCCGCTGATCACCTCGACCCTTTCGATATCGTCGGGCAATACGTACTGCCGATCCCACAGCACGCCAGAGAAGTACGGCGTATAGACACTACGTCCGTCGATGAGCACCAACAGTTTGTCTGCGGCTGCGCTGTTGAATCCGCGGGCCGAAATTGCAAAGGTGTCGGCCGTAATTTGGGCCACTTGCAGATTCGGGGCCAGGCGCAAGATCTCTGGAAGGCTGGTTGCACCCGAGCGCACAATATCTTCGTGCGTGATGACGTAAATCGCCGCGGGCGCGTCGCTTAAGGGCTCAGCGGTTTTGGATACTGAGGAAATAACGACATTTCCCAGGTCTTCGATCGACAGACCCGTGAGGTCGGCCGCAGTTTGGGTATCTGGCGCGTTTGCAGCATTCGCGCGCGCAGAGTGAAATGCGAATACCAGTGTCGCGAGGGCATAGGCGAACACCTTCGCGGGGCCACCGCTCGACTTGAAGCGGTGGAACGGCCTCATCCCTGTCATCACTCGCTCCCTGCGAGCCCCGAAGCGGGCCCGTTGTTCTTTTGCAGGACTCAGACGACTCGCCTACCCCTTGCTCCATCCGGGATTTCAGATTCGGTTTTCCCGTGGCGAATTGCGCGCGTGGCGCAGGCCGACGCTTCTTAAGCCATCCCCGGGACTTTGTTCATCGCGGCCCAATACAAACCGAGCTTCGATACTTCGTCCACGAACTTGTCGAACTCCACAGGCTTGACGATATAACTATTGATCCCTAGATCGTAACTACGAGCGATGTCACTGCCCTCGTTGCTTGACGTTAGCATTACCACGGGAACCGTGCGCGTCGTTACATTCGCCTTCAGGAGTCGTAGCACCTCGATTCCATCGACTTTTGGCATTTTAAGGTCGAGCAGAATGAGCCTGGGGTTGTCGTTCCTGCGGTTCGCGTACGCACCTTGGCGCAGCATGTAGTCCACAGCCTCTTCACCATTTTGGACCCATTCGATGGCATTCCGGGAAACGCACCTTTTGAGCGCACGCATCGTCATTTCCGCATCAGCCGGGCTGTCCTCGACCAGGAGGATATCAACGGACGAATGCTCGCTCATGTTGTGTTTCCCCGTTGGGTCAACCCCAACATAAATTGCGGAATGCCTCGGCCGTTTCTTCCAGAATACCATGGTTGATGGTGCACGATCCTGGGATTCCAGCAGCCATGACCTGAAGAAGGAGCAGAGGCCCTACCCGGCGGTGCAGTGCAGGAGAGGGTCATCGGCACTTGCCAAAGTGTCGAGAATTGTAGCATCCGGAGGACAACGTCATCAGCTCCCCGCGCCCAAAATCTCGAACCGCGCAACACGTCCTGCAGCGAACGGCTCGTATTTAGGAGGCATTCCGTTCGGTCGCGGGGGCCTTTGTGTTCATAAGGTATGCGCGTTGAGGACAATCGCCATTCGTGGTCGCGGTGAATTGCGCACCTGCAGAAGATATTCATCCTTCGGGTCGCTAGCGGCTCGAGGAGGCCGGAGGATTGGGTTTGGCCGCAAACGGTGGCGCGTTAGTTTTTACCGCGCTTCGCACGACGTTCGAGTTCCATCTGTCCGGCTAAGAAGGCGGCATCTTCCGCTTCTCTCGAGGACTCGAACGTCTCATCGATGCTCTGCTCCTCGTCGTAGGGAACCGAGGCCGTAAAATCCGTCACGAGACGATTGATTTTGAATACGCCCGTCCAACGCGTGCCCTGACGGCGCGTGCGCGCGATGACTACAAATTCTCCAAACGAACCGACTCTCATGGAAGTCGCCTTAGCGTAAAGCCTTCTTTGTGGGGAGTGCTCACCGCCGGTCAGCCGAATCGGACATCGCGTTCGTACCCCATCTTCGTGGTAAAGCATTTTCAGCGTGCAGGGATCAGGTCAGAGGTGAAACGGGAAATGTGGCTTCCGATCCAACCCAAATCGCCTATTCAAAATAGCCAATCGCCGTCCCGCAAACAGGGCGGCAAGCGGTGACAAGACTCCAGCCCCTAGCACGCGTCAGCATCGATCGCACCGATAACTGCGTTCTGGCCATAGGCCGCCGACGGCTCCGAGCGATTGCGCGCTCTATCCGGTGTTCCACGACCGTGCCCGGAAAATATCGCTACTGCGTAGCCGCGCTCCGTGTTTATCGGCGTAAAGGAGATATTTCTGAAGTCCGGGTTGCCATCGGAAAAAGGTTGGGGCAATCCAGTGCCCCGCGTTTTGAGCGCTGGAGGGCCAATCCTACTTAGCCCGGTACCCAGGCTCGAAAACACCGACCGCGCGATTTTTATGGACTTGATCCCAAGGGAAAATGTGACCATTCATCGCGACGTGCACGCCGGGCGAAGCCAACTGTGCCACTGCGCATGCAAAACCCAGGTTGAATAGCGCGTCCGAATTCTCAATCTCGTAAGGAATCATCGCGCCCGTCAGGACCACTCGTTTGAGCGAGTCCGACCGTGTGAGGGACGACGCGCCCAGCAATTGCGCCGTCTCGCACAGGGTATCGGTCCCGTGCACCACGACAATCGAGGATTCGGAGGCGAGCTCGCAACGGGCCAATATGCGGCGACGGTCGGCATCTTGCATATCGAGACTATCCAGAAGCGGCAAGACCTCGATGGCAACGCCCAGGGTAATGCGAGCTCGTTCGATCATCGCTTGCAAGTGGCTCTCGGCAAAACCGAGTTCGCCCGAGAACGCATCGTAGTGCTTGTCAAAAGTGCCGCCGGTGGCGACGATGTGCAAGGTCATGGTCTAGAATCGGCGACGTTGGCCCGACTTTCGTGAGGCTATGCCGCGTGCATTGGCGTGGTGATGCGCAATCGTACCGGAGATTTGACGTGTTCGAGCAGGTCGTCTTTGCCGGCGGTGGAAATCGCTGTTGGTGGCAAGCCGGATTCTGGGACGTTGTCGCTCCGGAGATCGAGTTGCGTCCGCGTGTCATCGCAGGGGTGTCCGCGGGGGCCGCTACGGCTTGCATGCTTTACGCGAATTCGTCGGACTACGTGCTTGAGTACTATCGGGAGAAGCTGTCCGAGAACCGGCGCAACGCCTACTTCGAGAATCTGTTTAGGCGAGGCGTACGCGTGTTTCCGCATGCGCGCATATACCGCCAGGCCCTCACCGATATTCTCGGTGGAGAATTTTTCCAGAAGCTCAAGAAGAACGCGCCCGAAATCCGAATTCAGTTTGCACGCTTACCCCATCGACTCGGTCCCCGCTCGGCTGTCAGCATCGGGCTCGTGGCCTACAATCTTGAAAAGTATTGGAAAAAATCACTGCATCCGCAGTTTGGACGTCTACTCGGCTTTCGCTCGGAAATCGTGCGCATGCAAGATTGCGCGACAGATACCGAACTCGTTGCTCTCTTGATCGCCTCGAGTTGCACACCGCCATTCACGCCCATCGAATATCGTGATGGTCGTCCCACACTCGATGGAGGCATGGTCGACAACGTGCCTGTAGACGCCGTCGAAAAAGGCGCCAGCACCTTGGTCCTGGTCACGAGACGCTATCCGCGTCGACCCCTGGTATTTAGCCATCGAGGGCGGCTCTACGTTCAACCCTCGAAAAAGGTACCGGTTTCGAGCTGGGACTACACTGATCCGGATGGCATGGCGATGACCTACCGGCAGGGGCGCGCCGATGCCGGCCTTTTTCTCTCGGAATGGGGCCAACAAAGGACTTGGATGGAGGAGAAAGCGCGTATGCGCAGCATGGACGACGGGCGAGGTTTGTCGACGTGAACGTGCACACCAAGGCGTTGGCACCCGGTACGGTCGTGTTTCACCCGCACCGTGGCTACGGCGTGCTGACCGGCGTGAACCTGATGACCGGGTGGGTGAGCGCTCGCTTCGGCAGCGAAGGCCGCTCGCTGGAACTCAGCCTCGTTTCGGATTGTCTACAGCACGCCAATGGGGAGCCGATCCTTTTCCGGCGCGAGGCGCCCGATTACATGCCGCACGCGCGGCTCATGGCCATGTTGCGCGTCCTTCACGATGAAGGTTTTCAGCGCCTGTACCTCTACAGTTGGCCCAAGCCGTCGGGATTGCATTGGCGCTGGCACTTGTTTTGTGGTCAACGGAATTGGGTTCACCGCCCACTTCGCCCCGGATGGTACGGCTCAGGCTCCGATTACATTTTCAATCCGGTGATGGGCTGGGGAGATGCCCCCTGCGCAACATCAGAGGAACTCGCGGCGGCCTTCTTGGCCTCGGACGCCGAAGGGCTCGCCCATGCCCGCGGACGGGATGACGCGCATACCGAATGGTTCGAGGAGGTCTGCGCAGCACTGTTGCCAAACTATGGCTACAGTCTGGGGTGGGAGACGATGGCGGCTCGGCACGCCGGCATGCCGGAAAACCTCCCCGTCATGCCGGTGCGTCGCGGCATCCCTGCGTTCGCCGGCGTACCTTTGGAGTGGCCGCCGGGATGGATCGACGGTTGGGCGCATCATGGTTACCTCGGCGCGTTGCGGCGCGCGGCCCAACGTTCCCCCGAGTAGCTTTCAAAATGCGGCAGCGCGCGTATTGAGGCGATGTTGCTCGTCCAGTCGTACGGCGCGCGCGCCGGCCGAGACACTGATGGGGTCGCCAGCGCACACCGCGCCAATTTGCAAGACTTCGAGGTAAAAGCCGGTGTAGCCGCTTTGCACCATCATCTTGGCGGCGTGCTTGAACCCGAGTCGTGCATTGAGTTTGTAGCAGGGCCCGCGTGGTGCCGACACACGCAGCACCACGGGCGGGTGCCGTCCAGAGCCGATGGTCAAGGTGTCGCCAATCCAAATTTCGGTCTCCAGCAAGCCTTCCAGAGTCAAATTTTCTCCGAGAGAGCCCCAGGGCAGGCAATCGTCGCGTCCGGTGGCCTGCATTCTCATGGTTTGCCAGGCGGCATAGTGTTCCAGCGGATAGGCGTAGACGGCTCGGTGGTGTCCGCCATGAACCGATAAATCGGCCTGTTCGTCGCCGGCGAAACCGAGGGCAAACAGGTCAATCGGGGTCGGATTTTCGAGCGTGCTGACCGCCTCTTTCACGATACCGCTTAGGACGAAACTTTCTCGATCGGGTTCCCCGACCCGTAAAGGGTTGGCTCGTCCGACGCAGATTGCGCGAACTCTCGTCACGGTTCGCGGCCGGATTCGATCCCGGGGCTGGCCGCGAAGCCGGCGAGGATCAGACGGTAAATGGCGAGCATTTGCTGGGAAAAGCAGCAGAAGAGAATTTTTTGAGGACGAGGATGCGTCATCGTAAACGCACGAACCGTTTCGATTGCACACTGGGCAGCGGCCTGGGCAGGATAACCATACGCGCCGGTACCGATGCACGGAAACGCGACCTCGTTAAGGCCTGAATTGCAGGCGATATCGAGCGAGCGCATATAGCATGACGCGAGCGCTTCATGTTCACCGTTTTTGCCGCCGCGCCAGATCGGGCCCACAGTGTGAATCACGAAGTGCGCGGGGAGTGCATGCCCGCGCGTCAGTTTGGCGTCTCCCGTAGCGCAACCCCCCAAGGCCTCGCATTCGCGGCGCAATCCTACCCCCGCCGCGCGATGGATCGCGCCGTCGACACCGCCGCCGCCCAGAAGCGACGGATTGGCGGCGTTGACGATCGCATCCACCACAAGGGTCGTGATGTCGCCACAGACTGCTTCGATGATCGCCATGGCCCCGGAGCGCTAATGCTTCTTGGCCTGAAGCGCCAGCGGATTGACGATGTTTTGGGGATCACCCGCGGCGAAGGCCAGAATGTTTTGAAACGCAGAGCTGAAATAAAGCTCGTAGCTGCTTTTTTCGACATATCCCAGATGCGGTGTGCATATCACGTTATCCATGTGCAATAGAGGTTGCCCTGAAAGAGGGGGCTCAGTCTCGAAGACGTCCACGGCCGCCATGCCCGGGTGGCCGCTGTTCAACGCCGTGGAAAGTGCGCCCGGTTCGATGAGTTCGGCTCGGCTCGTATTGACCAAAAGTGCAGTTTGCTTCATGGCCAGCAGATCGCCAAGCTTGACGATCCCTCGCGTGGCGTCGACCGAGCGCAGGTGAAGGGTCACGATATCGGAGCAGGTAAACAGATCTTCTTTGCTTGGTGCGATCTCTAGACGATGCTCACGCGCCAACTTGCGACTGGCATCGCTGCCCCAGACGAGCACGTTCATACCGAACGCGACACCGAATCCGGCGATGATCCGGCCGATCTTGCCGTAACCCCAAATTCCCAGAGTCTTGCCGTGAAGCACTTCGCCCAGGCCATGGTTGGGCGGCGAGTGCGCGCTTTTCAGGGCGCTTTGCTGCCACACGCCGTGTTTCAGATTGGAGACATATTGTGGGATACGCCGCATCGCGGCCATGATCAACGCCCAGGTCAATTCGGCGGGCGCGATCGGCGAGCCGATCCCTTCGGCCACGGCGATGCCGCGTGCAGTACACGCGGCCAAGTCGATGTGCGGCCCGGCCCGGCCCGTCTGCGCGATCAGGCGCAGGTTCGGCAGCTTCGAGAGCAAATCCTTGCCGACGCCGGTACGCTCGCGAATGAGGACGAGGGCCTGTGCATCCCCAATGCGTACCGCGAGTTGCCCCGGACCCTTGACCGAGTTGTTGAATATCTTAACCTCGTGCCCCGACAACAAGTGAAAGCACGCGAGTTTGCGCACCGTGTCTTGATAGTCATCGAGAATCGCGATTTTCATGGAGTGACGCGACGGTCCGAGACGCGCCGCGCGGGTGTAATGTTCCTAGAACCGCGACTCAGGACACGCTGCAATACGATATATGGCGCTGGATCGACACGCCAAGCGTAGGGGGTCCGCACTCCGGCGATAGATCTAGCCGGACTATAGAACAACGCTCGGGAGACCGACCGATGGCTGCAGTCTCGTCGTCTGTGGCAAGAGTGACCGCACCGACCTGGGTCAGGCATCAGCAGCTGATCGCCTGGGTCTCGCAGATGGTAGCGTTGGTCAAACCCGATCAAGTTCACTGGTGCGACGGTTCGAAAGAAGAGTATGACCGGCTGTGCGCGGAAATGGTTTCGACCGGGACTCTGAAAAAGCTCAATTCTTCTACGCGCCCCAATTCCTATCTCGCAAGGTCGGACCCGTCTGATGTTGCGCGCGTCGAGGACCGGACCTATATCTGTTCCGAAAGCGAGGACGATGCTGGCCCGACGAACAATTGGGACGCGCCGGCAAAGATGCGCACGACCCTTGCGCGACTTTTTGATGGGGCGATGCGCGGACGTACGTTGTATGTCATTCCATTTTCCATGGGGCCGCTCGGATCGCCCATTGCACATATTGGTGTCGAGTTGTCCGACTCGCCCTATGTCGTCGTCAATATGCATCTCATGACGCGCATGGGAAGGCGCGTGCATGACGTGCTGGGCCCCGGTGGCCCGTATGTGCCGTGTGTGCACAGCGTAGGCAGACGGATGCCGCTGGGAAATTCGTTTGGGCCGGGTTTGGGGAGAACATGCGGATTCTCAAGTGGATACTCGACCGCATCGCGGGAAGGGCCGGCGGCAGTGAGAACCTATTTGGCATCACGCCGCGCTATGAAGACCTTTACTGGACGGGAAGCGCGTTCTCGCGAGCCGATTTTGAGCAGATTACCGCGATCGATCGTGTGGCCTGGCGAGATGAGGTCGAGCAACACCACGAGCTCTTCAAGAGGCTGCGGCAACGATTGCCCAAGGAACTGGATGTCGTCATGCATGGGCTTCAGACCCGGCTTGGAATGTAGCGCAAGCATTTTTAACCCCGGCGCGTGATCGCCCGGGCCGGCGAAGCCGCGCGCCATAAGGGTTTCCGCGAATCCAGTTCGATATCGAATCCTGCTACGCTCGATGCTCTTGGCCAAGGTGGGCGGGCCAAGATGTGCGCATTTCCGGAGGAGTCATGAAGATTCGTGCCGCGGTCCTGCACGAGATCGGGCTGCCACAACCATATCGCGAAAGTCGTCCGCTCGTCATTGAAGAGGTGGATCTCGCGTCACCGCAAGCCGGCGAGGTCCTGGTGCGTATCCACGCTGCCGGGATCTGTCATTCGGATCTCTCGGTGATCAACGGTGATCGACCCCGACCGACTCCAATGGCGATTGGACATGAGGCGGCGGGGGTCGTAGAAGCGCTCGGCGAGGGCATAGAAGATCTGAAGGTCGGCGATCATGTGGTGTTGGTATTCATGCCCAGCTGTGGGCATTGCGAGCCGTGCTCATCCGGGCGGCCGGCGTTGTGCGAGCCCGGTGCGTTGGCCAACGGTGCGGGGACGCTTCTTTCCGGGGGTCGCCGACTGAGCCGTAACGGCGTGCCGCTCCATCATCACCTGGGCTGCGCCGCGTTTGCGGATTACGCGGTGGTGTCTAGACGTTCGTGCGTTCCGATCGACCATCGGTTGCCGTTCGACGTGGCCGCTCTGTTCGGGTGCGCCGTTTTGACCGGCATGGGTGCGGTCATCAATACGGCACGCGTTGAGGCGGGAAGTCGGGTGGCGATCGTGGGACTCGGAGGTGTCGGTTTCTCTTCTCTTCTCGCTGCGGTTGCCTCGGGCGCGCGTGACGTGGTTGCAGTCGATATGCTCGATACTAAATTGGATCTCGCGCGTTCGCTCGGTGCGACCCTGGTTGTCAACGCGAAGGACGCGGATATTATTCAGAAGGTTAAACACGCCACCGATGGTGGCGTCGACTATGCGTTCGAGATGGCGGGCGCCATTGCCGCCCTGGAACTCGCTTACCGCATCACTCGGCGTGGCGGCACGACAGTGACTGCGGGTCTGCCCAATCCGCAAAGCGTGTGGCCGCTGCAAGCGGTAAGCCTCATCGCTGAAGAGCGCACGATCAAGGGCAGCTACATCGGTTCTTGCGTACCGATGCGTGACATTCCCCGATACGTTTCTCTCTTTCAGCAAGGGCGACTGCCCGTCGACAGGCTCTTATCCGAACGCATTGGACTCGAGGAGATCAACGCGGGCATGGACCGACTTGCGCAGGGCAAGAGCATCCGTCAGGTGATCGTGACAGGGGCCAGTGCATGATGGCAAGCGAGGATACGATCCTAGAGACGCGAGACCTGGTGAAAGAATTTAAGGGCTTTATCGCCGTCAACGGGGTTTCGCTGCAGGTCAAGCGCGGCGAGATCCATGCACTCATCGGGCCCAATGGTGCCGGCAAGACGACGGTCTTCAATCTTCTGACAAAGTTTTTGCCGCCGACGGGGGGCACGATCCACTATAACGGCGTCGATATCACCGCTGAAAATCCGGCACAGACCGCGCGGCGCGGTATGGTGCGCTCTTTCCAGATTTCGGCCGTGTTCCCGCATATGACGGTGCTCGAGAATGTTCGCGTAGCGCTCCAGCGCAATTTGGGCACGTCGTTCTTCTTCTGGCGTTCCGAGCGTAGCTTGGACAAGCTGAATGACCGGGCCATGCAATTGCTGGCCGAGGTCGGGCTTGAAGAATTCGCCTGGGTGGTTACGGCCGAACTGGCCTATGGTCGAAAACGGGCTCTGGAACTGGCCACCACCCTTGCGCTCGAGCCCGAACTGATGCTGCTCGATGAGCCTACACAGGGTATGGGGCACGAAGACGTCTCACGCGTCACCGAGCTGATCAAAAAGGTCTCGGCGAACCGCACCATTTTGATGGTTGAGCACAACATGAGCGTGGTGTCGTCGATTGCGAATACGATCTCCGTATTGCAGCGGGGCGCCGTCATTGCGCAAGGGCCTTATGCGGTCGTGTCGCAGAACCCTCAGGTCATCGAGGCGTATATGGGCACGGGCGAAGCTGAATTGCAAGGGCCCCACTGATGGCCGCCGACTTGCTTCAGGTGAGCGGGCTACAGGCCTGGTACGGGGAGTCGCACATCCTTCACGGCGTCGAGTTGACGGTGCAGGAAGGGGAGGTGGTGACGCTTTTGGGGCGCAACGGGGCCGGTCGCACAACCACTTTGCGCGCCATCATGGGACTCACGGGGTCGCGCAAGGGTTCGGTCAAGATTGGCGGCATCGAGACCGCCCATATGGCCACTCATCGCATCGCGCGGCTGGGTATTGGCTATTGCCCCGAGGAGCGCGGAATTTTCTCAAGTTTATCCGCTGAGGAAAACTTGCTATTACCGCGAGCCATTAATGGGGGCCACGGGGGCATGAGCATCGACGAGATTTATGCGATGTTCCCGAACCTGGCGGAACGCGCGAGAAGTCCCGGCACCCGGCTGTCCGGCGGTGAGCAGCAAATGCTCGCCGTAGCGCGAATTCTTCGCACGGGCGCCAAGCTTTTGCTGCTCGATGAAATATCGGAGGGTCTGGCGCCCGTCATCATCCAAAAGCTCGGTGAGGTCATTCGAGCCCTAAAGAACAAGGGGTTCACGATCGTGTTGGTCGAGCAAAACTTTCGTTTTGCGGCGCCATTGGCGGATCGATTTTACGTCATGGAGCATGGACGTATCGTAGAGAAATTCGCGCAGTCCGAGCTGGAGGCCAAGATGGGCATGCTGCGAGAATTTTTGGGTGTTTGAAGAGGTATCATCAAAAAAGGAGACGAAAATGAAAGTTAAGTCATTTGCCATTGCCGTCGGCTTGGCCCTCACAGCCACTATGGCGAGTTCGGCCATGGCGGCCGGAAACGAAGTGGTGATCGGGGATCTCGATGACCTGTCGGGCGTTTACGCCGATATCATCGGGCAAGGCGGGATCGTGGCCGCTAACATGGCCATCAACGATTTCGGTGGAAAGGTGCTCGGCAAGAAAATCGTTTTCATCAGTGCGGATCACCAGAATAAGCCTGACCTCGGCGCATCGAAATTTCGTGAGTGGGCTGACGAGCGCGGTCTGAATATGCTATTGGGCGGCTCCAATTCCGGGGTCAATATCGCGATGTCGAAAGTCGCTGCCGACAAGAAGATTCCGTTCATTTCAATTGGCGCTGCCGGCGCGTCCTTGACGGGAAAAGATTGCACGGCCTATACGGTGCATTACGCCTACGACACGACATCCCTGGCTAACGGCACGGCCAGCACGATTGTCAAGAACGGCGGCAAAACGTGGTATTTCCTGACCGCCGATTACACGTTTGGAACCCAACTCCAGGAAGGCGCAACCAAGGTTATCGAAGCCAACGGCGGCAAGGTGCTGGGCGCGGTTCGGGTCCCGTTGGGCGCGTCGGACTTCTCGTCGTTCCTATTGCAGGCACAAGGGTCGGGCGCCCAGGTCTTGGGATTGGCCAATGCGGGCGGCGACTTCACCAATTCGCTGAAGGCGGCCAACGAGTTTGGTATCAGCAAGACGATGAAGCCGGCTGCGCTACTCGCATTCATTAGCGATATTCACAGTCTGGGTTTAAAGACAGCTCAAGGGCTCATTCTAACGACCGGCTGGTATTGGGACCTGAACGACGAAACACGCGCATTCTCCAAACGCTATTTCGACAAAATGCATAAAGAGCCAACGATGGTGCAGGCAGCCTACTACTCGGCGACCATGCTCTATCTGCAGGCAGTCAAAGCCGTCGGCACGACCGATTCCGACAAGGTTATGGCTCAGTTGAAGAAGATGAAGATTAACGACATGTTTACCAAGGGTGGCTACATCCGCAAGGATGGCCTGATGGTGCATGACATGTATGTCATGCAGGTGAAAAAGCCCGAAGAGTCGAAATATCCTTGGGACTACTACAAGCTGATCAAGAAAATGTCGGGCACGGAAGCCTTCGGCTCACAGCCTGACGCGAGTTGCTCGCTGGTGAAATAAAGATGTCGGACCCGGGCGCTGACACGGCGTCCGGGTTTCGTTGATTTGGTCAATCCCTTCGATTTCTCGACAGTCGCTCGTCATGACAGAAGTATTCGGCTATCCCTTGCCGGTGATTCTTGGCCAACTGATGCTCGGTCTGGTCAACGGCTCGTTCTATGCGCTTTTGAGTCTTGGGCTTGCGATCATCTTCGGACTTTTGGGAGTGGTCAATTTCGCCCATGGCGCGTTCTACATGCTGGGGGCCTACTCGGCGTGGATCGCGCTGAATGTGTTTGGTATCAATTACTGGTTGGCGCTGCTGCTCGCGCCCCTGGTCGTGGCCGTGATCGGGATCATTATCGAGAGACTGTTTCTGCGCCACCTGTACCGGTTGGATCCGCTCTACGGACTACTGTTGACCTTTGGCATAGCGCTTATTGCCGAGGGTGTTTTGCGCTATGAGTTTGGTGCGTCGGGTCAGTCGTATCCGGTGCCAGATGCTCTTGGAGGCACGGTCAATCTGGGGTTCATGGTGTTGCCGATCTACCGGGCTTGGGTCATCCTCGCCTCCTTGGTGATCTGCTTTACGACGTGGTTTGTCATCGAGCGCACGCGTTTGGGCGCGACTTTACGGGCGGCGACCGAAAACGCCCGCCTGGTTCAAGCGCTCGGCATTAATGTCCCGGTGATTGTCATGGCGACTTACGGCGGGGGCGTGGCCCTCGCCGCAGTCGCGGGGGTGCTCTCCGCCCCGGTCATTCAGGTGACGCCCTTGATGGGATCGTCGCTGGTGGTCGTGGTGTTTGCGGTGGTGGTCATCGGCGGCATGGGCTCGATCCTCGGCACCATTGTGAGCGGACTCATGCTGGGAATTATCGAAGGGTTTACCAAAGTCATCTATCCGGAGGCGTCCAACGTGGCGGTATTCGTCATCATGGCGCTGGTATTGTTCTGGCGCCCCGCCGGACTTTTCGGCCGGGAGTAGGCGGGCATGCGCGCAACGATGCTGGTCTATGCCGTATTGGTTGTGCTCGCCCTCGTGGCGCCTCTCGCCGGGATTTATCCGGTATTTGTGATGAAGTTGCTCTGTTTCGCGATGTTCGCGTGTGCCTTTAATTTACTTTTAGGCTTCGGCGGCATCCTTTCGTTTGGGCATGCAGCTTACTTCGGAGTGGCCGGGTATGTCACCGGATGGCTCCTGACCGTGCAGGGCTGGGGCACTCTCGAAGGCATCGCCGGCGGGAGTCTCGCGGCGGCGATTTTGGGCTTGGCCATTGGGCTCATTTCCGTGCGACGCCACGGCATCTATCTCACGATGATCACCTTGGCCTTGGGCCAAATGGTCTATTTCTTTTGCGTGGAAGCCCCTTTCACCGGTGGGGAAAATGGGTTGCAGGGCGTCCCTCGCGGCAAGGTGTTGGGTCTGGTTTCCCTGCAATCGGACCTCGTCATGTATTACGCGGTATTGGCGCTTTTCATCGTGGTCTACCTGTTTATCGGGCGCATCGTGCATTCGCCCTACGGTCAGGTGTTAAAGGCCATACGGGAGAATGAGCCGCGCGCGGTATCGCTTGGCTACAATGTGAACCGCTATAAGCTCATGGCCTTTATTTTGTCGGGGTTGCTGTCTGGCACCGCGGGTGCGCTAAAGACGGTGATCCTGGGTTTTGCAACGCTGTCCGACGTCGGTCAATCTACGTCGGGCGAGGTGATTCTGATGACGCTCTTAGGCGGTACCGGAACCTTTCTCGGTCCCGTAACTGGCGCCGGAGTTGTCGTGACGTTGCAGGAATATCTTTCGGACCGGGTGGGCGCCTGGGTCACAGTGATCATTGGCGTTATCTTCGTCATTTGCGTGATGGCGTTTCGACGCGGAATTGTCGGCGAAATCCAGGCGTTCTACGGGCGGCGCAGGAACGGCTGAGATTTTTGCGCGCCAAGGAATAGGGCGCGGCGGGCCTTGAGCCCTTTGTCGCTGGAAGCCCGATGCATCTCGGAAACGATCTCCCCATGCTCTCCGTCGCCCTGTTGTGCGGCGCAGCATTTTTCGCGGGCCTCGTCGATGCCATGGTCGGGGGCGGTGGGCTGATCCAGATCCCCGCATTGTTTGCCTCCCTTCCCCAGGTCTCCGCGGCGACCCTGCTGGGGACCAATAAAGTCGCCGGCATTTGGGGCACCGCAGCTGCAGCAGCACGCTACACCCGCCGCGTGAAACTCGAATGGCGTGCGGCCATTCCCGGCGCCCTGGCCGCCTTTGTATTTTCGTTTCTCGGGGCCTGGACCGTCACACGGGTCGCGCCGGATCTGTTACGCAAGTTGCTGCCGTTCATGATGGCAGCGGTGGCCGTCTATACTTTCACGCGCAAGGATTTTGGCACCGTTCACGCGCCACGCCACGGGCCGGGCCAAGGCATGCTGCTGGCACTTTCCGTGGGTGCGGCAATCGGCTTCTATGACGGCTTTTTTGGGCCCGGCACAGGCAGTTTCCTTATTTTTTTATACGTTCGCTTTTTTGGATTTGACTTCCTCGGGGCTTCGGCCGCTGCCAAGGTCGTCAACGTCGCCTGCAATTTGGCAGCGCTGCTCTGGTTCGGTCGCTCCGGACATCTCATGGTCGGCCTGGGGCTCTTTATGGCGTGTTTCAATGTCACAGGGTCCTTGATCGGCAGTCACCTCGCGATCATGCACGGCAGCACCTTGGTGCGGCGCTTGTTTTTGGCGGTGGTCGCGGTATTGGTCGCGAAAACCGCGTACGACGCGTTTTTTCGCATATGAATGTTCCACGTGAAACAGGGCTGCGAACCGAAGCCTGAAACGGACCGCGTGGAACGGGAATTTCGACAGGGCGCAGACGGTCTGGAACGGGACCCCGAGCCAATGTTTCACGTGGAACATTCGGAATTGAAACCGCGGCTGGCCTCCGGGCGGTCTTTTCCGTCATAATCTGGCCCTTGCCTTCTCGCTGCCGCAGCAGCATCGCGAGTCTTGTGATGCAATTCCAGACGAAATTTGATGTCATAGTCGTGGGCGGTGGTCACGCCGGCACGGAGGCGGCCCTTGCCGCCGCACGTATGGGCCAGGCAACCCTGTTGCTCACGCACAGCATCGAAACGCTTGGGCAGATGTCCTGCAATCCGTCCATTGGCGGGATTGGCAAGGGGCACCTCGTCAAGGAGGTAGATGCCTTGGGAGGGGTCATGGCGATGGCGACCGACGAGGCGGGGATCCAGTTTCGGATCCTGAATTCGAGCAAGGGGCCTGCGGTCCGGGCTACTCGAGCGCAGGCCGACCGGTCACTCTACCGTCAGGCGATCCGAAGCCGGCTCGAAAATCAGCCTCGGTTGTGGTTGTTCCAACAGGCTGTCGACGATCTCATTCTCGAAGGGGACGGAGACGGTGCGCGGGTGGCCGGCGTCATGACGCAGACGGGCATTCGCTTCATGGCGCGTGCTGTGGTGTTGACCGCAGGTACGTTTTTGGATGGAAAGATCCATGTCGGGTTGTCCCATTACGCGGCAGGCCGGGCGGGCGACGCCCCGGCGATTTCTCTGGCAGCGCGCCTTCGCGAATTACAGTTGCCGCAGGGACGCCTAAAGACAGGCACGCCGCCGCGTATTGATGGCCGCACCATCGACTTCTCGTCCATGCGAGAACAACCCGGGGATGCGGATCCCGTCCCTGTTTTCTCCTATTTGGGCCATGCGGCGATGCACCCAAGCCAAGTGCCCTGCTGGATCACACAGACCAACAGCCGCACCCACGACATTATCCGAGCCGGGCTTGATCGATCACCCATGTATACCGGGGTCATCGAAGGTGTCGGGCCGCGCTATTGTCCGAGCATCGAGGACAAGATCCATCGGTTCGCGGACAAGACGTCGCATCAGATTTTTCTCGAACCCGAAGGGCTCTCCACGCACGAGTTCTATCCCAACGGCATTTCTACGAGTCTGCCGTTTGATGTTCAGCTTGACCTGGTTCACAGCATCGCAGGATTGGAAAAAGCCCACCTCCTGCGTCCGGGTTACGCCATCGAATACGATTATTTCGATCCGCGCGGGCTGACTGCGGCACTCCAGACCAAGGCCATTGGGGGCCTGTTCTTCGCCGGTCAAATCAATGGGACCACGGGCTACGAAGAGGCGGCAGCGCAGGGGCTCCTGGCTGGCCTCAACGCAGCGCTCCTGGTGCAGGAACGGGACCCGTGGTGGCCGCGACGCGATCAGGCCTACCTCGGTGTTTTGGTCGACGATTTGGTCACACGCGGCGTGAAGGAACCTTATCGGATGTTTACAAGCCGGGCTGAATACCGGCTTTCGCTGCGCGAGGATAACGCCGACTGGCGTCTCACGGAAGAGGGTCGTCGGCTCGGGTTGGTGGATGACCACCGTTGGGATGCGTTTTGCCGCAAAAGGGATTTGGTTTCACGTGAAACACAGCGCTTGCGCTCCGTCTGGGTGAGTCCCCGACATGTGAGTGATGAAGAGGCGACGCGCCTGACCGGTGGTCCTATCGACCATGAATACAGTCTTGCGGATCTCTTGCGCCGTCCGCAACTGAATTACCGCGCGCTGATGGGGTTGAAAGGCCGCGACGGGGAAGATTTGGCCGGCCCGGCCGTCGTCGATCCAGCCGTGGCCGAGCAAGTGGAGATCCAAATCAAATACGAAGGGTATATCGCGCGGCAAGAGCTCGAGGTATCACGTCACGCGCATGCGGAAAACCTGCGTTTGCCGACGGATCTCGACTACGCGCTCGTTCGTGGGTTATCGATCGAGGTCGCGCAGAAACTAAACCTGCATCGGCCGCAAACACTGGGTCAGGCCTCACGCATCTCGGGGGTGACCCCGGCGGCCATTTCACTTTTGTGGGTCCATCTCAAACGCGGACTGGGCCGGGGCGCGACGACCGTGAATGGTTCGCGAGCGGCTTAGTGGTGGGGGATCCCGAGGGTTTCGATCGCCCTGCGTTGTCGCGCGGGCTCGCCCAGGGATGCCTCCAACTGGATCTCTTTCTGACCGAGAGGCAGCAGGGACAACTCCTGGATTATCTTTCCTTGTTGAGCAAATGGAATGCGGTCTACAACTTGACGGCGATTCGTAAGCCTAAAGACATGTTAAGTGGCCATGTGCTCGATTCCCTCACGGTGGTTCCCCTGGTTCGGCAACTCGCCCCAAAGTCGCTTCTGGACGTTGGCTCCGGCGCCGGTTTGCCGGGAATACCGATCGCCATTGCCGTGCCTTCAATTGCGGTAACACTGGTCGACGCGGTGCGCAAAAAAGTCGCTTTCCAGTTACAGGTCAAAGCAGAACTCGCGCTTCCCATCACGGCGATTCACGCGCGTGTGGAAGCGCTTACTATAGATAAGACATTTGACTGTGTTATCTCCCGGGCATTTTCTGATCTGAAGGATTTGGTGTGGTCGAGCGGTGGACGGGTGGCGCCGGGTGGGGTCTTGGTGGCGATGAAGGGGTTGCTGCCCGCGTCTGAAATCGAACAACTCCAGCGCGAATGGAACGTGCGTGATGTCGTCAATTTGAGCGTACCGGAGATGGCCGCGCAACGCTGCGCGGTGGTTCTCGAACGCGCAGCAGCCCGTGCGACACGCTGAACATGTTCGCGATTCATCATTTCTGGACCTTCGTCACCGCGATCCTGATTTTTTTGGCGCTGCCCGGGCCCGGAACATTCTGCATTCTGAACAGCACCGCGCGCGGCGGTCTGATCGGGGGCTATTCGAGTCTTTTGGGGCTCATTGTCGCTGATCAAGCCTTGATGTGGCTGGCGGTGGCCGGGTTGGCGGCCCTATTGCAGGCGCACGCCACCGCGTTTTTCGTCTTGCAATATCTCGGAGCGGGATATCTCGTTTACCTGGGGCTGCGGTTGTTGCTGCCTTTTAACCGTGCTAGCGCCAGCGTCGTCCCGTTTGTGAGACTCGCGCATTTTTGGCGTGGACTTCTTGTGACGCTCGTGAACCCGAAAGCGGTGATCTTCTATATGGCGTTCTTTCCACTTTTTATCGATCCGATGCAAAAGCCGGGGCTAGCGACGTTCGGATTGATGGCGGCCACGATCGCGGTGTGCACCATGACCTATGGCAGTTTCCTCGTAGTCGGCGGAAACGCTCTCGCACGCCGGTTCGCGCGGCACCATCGCATTGCCATGATCGCGCGCCGTGGTATTGGCGTCCTGCTGGTAGGCTTCGGTGTTCGCCTGACGGTGGGCTAACTCCCTGATCGAGGACCATGTCCAGAATATTCGCAATCGCAAATCAGAAGGGCGGCGTAGGCAAGACGACGACCACGGTCAATCTTGCGGCAGCGCTCGCCGCCGCAAGACAGCGCGTCCTCTTGATCGATCTCGATCCACAAGGCAATGCCACCATGGGCAGTGGAGTCGACAAGAATGCCTTGAAGAGTAGTGTGTACCAAGTACTCTTGGGCCTGGGTACAGTGGCCCTGGCGCGCCTGCGGTCCGAAACCGGGGGTTACGATGTGCTGCCGGCGAATCGGGAGCTGGCGGGGGCGGAGATCGAGATGGTCGAATTGGAGGATCGCGAGACGCGATTGAAGGTTGCCCTCACCGCGCATGATCCCGAATACGATTTTATTCTCATCGATTGCCCGCCCGCCCTCTCGCTTCTCACACTCAACGGCTTGTGCGCGGCGCATGGCGTCATCATTCCGATGCAGTGTGAATACTATGCGCTGGAGGGTCTCTCAGATCTGGTCAATACCATCAAGCAGGTCCATCGTAACCTCAACGGCGACCTCGAGATCATCGGCTTGCTTCGAGTCATGTTCGATCCGCGTTCGACGTTGGCTCAGCAGGTCTCGGCTCAACTCGAATCACATTTCGGCGACAAGGTTTTCAAGAGCGTCGTGCCGCGCAATGTGCGTCTGGCCGAGGCGCCCAGCTACGGCATGCCCGGGGTCGTGTTTGATCGCTCGAGCAAAGGCGCACAGGCCTACGTCGCCTTCGCGGCCGAGATGGTCGAACGATTCAAACGCGAGGCTCTCACCTCGGCCCCCGCCGTGTCCGAACCCGGATCGGCGACCCACAACATCGCTTCGGAGCCCAATTGAATATGATCAAGAAAAAAGGCCTCGGACGGGGTCTTGAAGCCCTTCTTGGGGCGAACACGCCGGCCGTTCCATCCTCGCTGTCCGACGCTCCGACGACATTGCCGTTATCGGATCTGAAACCCGGCAGGTATCAGCCGCGCACCCGCATGGATCCGGGTGCCTTAGAGGAACTGGCGCAGTCGATCCGTTCGGAAGGCCTGATGCAACCGATACTCGTGCGGCCCATCGCGACGGGCCACTACGAGATCATCGCAGGCGAAAGGCGTGCGCGGGCCGCTAAGCTGGCAGGCATGACCGAGGTCCCGGTGCTGGTGCGAGACGTTCCCGACGAGCGCGCCGCAGTCATGGCATTGATCGAAAACATTCAGCGCGAGGATCTCAATCCTTTGGAAGAGGCCCAGGGTGTGGAGCGCCTTCTCAGGGAATTTAATCTGACCCATGAACAGGCGGCCCGAGCGATCGGCAAATCCCGCAGCGCGACGTCCAATCTGCTGCGCCTCCTAGGTCTTGTGAAACCGGTGCAGGCGCTTCTGATGACCCGCACGATCGACATGGGCCACGCGCGTGCACTTCTGGCGCTCGACGGTGCGAGCCAGATCGCACTGGCCAACGAGGTTGTGGCACGGCAACTTTCGGTCCGTGAAACTGAAAAGCTGGTGGCGCGCCTGGACGCGCAAACTGCCGCGCCGAAAAGAGCCCAAGCGCGCACGAAGTCGCGTGACCTCGCACGCCTGGAAGAAGAACTTTCCGACGTGCTGGCCGCGCCCGTGTCCATCCGGATGAAGGCTCGGGATCGCGGTCAGCTGACGGTCGATTTTTCAGGGCTTGAACAGCTCGAGGGACTGGTCGCCCGGTTCAAGCGCTAAACCGAAACAGGCTTTCGCGGCCGCGTCAAAGCGCTTTTCATGAACCGTCAGGCAATCCGTCTTGTTGCTCGGATTTCCACGCGTATGCCGACGCCCGATCAGTGTCGGCCGCGGTCCTGGCGAAAGCGGATCTGCGTCCGACGTGTCGTACCCTCGGTCTCGATGCGCACGTCCAACTCCCCGCCGCGCAACGCCGCGGTCAGCATCCGATTGACGACCTGAATCAACGCGCGCTCGGAATCGGAGCCCACCTCTTCGATCAGATCAAGTTCTTTGCCACTCTCGAAAATCGCGCTGATGCTCGCCCGGTCAAGGGGCAGCGACGCAGCCGGCGTATGGGCAAAGCGAATCGAACTGGGGTCTGCGATCTGTTCGTTGTGTACCACGGCGTCGCCGTAGAACTCATCCTGCTTGGCACGGATCTCTCCTCCGGAAGCAATGACCGGTACGACGCGCATGCGCGCCAGGAGCCCCAGCTCGGACATGGTTCCGGGGTCGGGCTGACCGGCGGAGGCGACGATCAGCGCACCATCCTCGACGGCGAGCGGGAGCACCATGAGCCGCCGCGCGGTGGCCGCAGGCAAAAGTCCCAAGGCTTCGGGATTGATCTTAAATCCGGTCAGGTTGACGAAGGGCAAGCCGAGTTTCTTGGCATGGACCTTGGTGAGGGTCTCGGGGTCCAGCACCCCCATGTCGACCAGGATCTGCCCCAGTGGACGCCCGCGATTGGAGCGTTGGCTTGCGAGTGCAGCCTGCAGCGCCTCGCTCGACAGAGCACCCATCTCGATCAGCGCCTCGCCCAGCCGCAGACTCGGCTTTTGCTTTTGGTACAAGAGCGCCTGTTCCAATTGCGCCGCCACAATGTACCCCTGCTCGATGAGATAATCTCCGAGGACCAACCGGCGCAGTTGTTGTTGCTTTTCGACCGCCTCCTTCAATTGTTCTTCGCTGACGACGTTCTCATCAACCAAAAGCTTACCAATGGGGTCGCCAATCTGAAAATAGGCAACCCCATCTTCGGGGATCATGACTCTCAAAAGCTTGTGAGCGGGTGCTTGGAAGTAAAGAAACAGTCCGCTCGGGAGCCGTACGTAGCCCGCGGTCTCGCCCGACGTGATCTCACCGTCGGTGAGTTCGACGTTGTAGACCTGGATTTCGGCCGGCGCGAGCATCGGTTCGTTGCTCGCGACCGAACTTTCCTCGGCGGGTGCGATCGCCATCAAACGCGTCAGACGCAATTCTTTGACGTTCGCGAGCTTGACGACAATTCGCTCGTTATGCAGCGTGTGCCCGCGGTGCGGCTTGAAGATGAAGTAGTCGTCGCGGCCGGTGAAGTGCAACAGGTGACCGGATTCCTTGCTGCCGCTGCGAAACTCGATTTCGCACGGTTCTTCGGTCGCGGCGCCGTCTTTGAACTTCAGATGCGGCGGCTCGGGCCAATGTATGGCGAACTGATCTTGCGGTACCTGCGGGACTTCCATTCCCGATTCTCCCTGCACAATTCGGTGTGAGTCGAGACTTTAGCATCCCGCGCGTCGGACCGTAGCGCCGCTGTTGTAGGGGCAGCACCCATTGACGGTTGCGGCGTCGCAACCGACCCAGTTTGGCCGAAGGACGACAAATGCGTGGCGCCTTATTTCCTCATCCCATTTGCCCCGCGCGCCGCGCGCCAGGAGATCTATTGCGGCGCAGCAATTTCTTGACCACCCGGACGACTTCCGCTTATACTTCGAAGGTTTTGCGGTCGAGGTTCGGTCGTGGGTAGCAAGGTCGTCAGCAGGGGCCGCTTTCAGCGGCTGGCACGTATTATCGGAGCGCAGATGGCCGTCTCTCTGGTCATCGCGGTAACGTTGTTTGCCTTCAAAGGTAAAGTCGCTGCCGTATCTGCCGCCATGGGTGGCGCGATCGCGTTTATTCCCGCCATCCTCTATGCGGGCCGAATGGTCGCCGTGGGAGGTGCTGACCCGAAACGCCTCTTGCGCGCGCAGTACCGCGCCGAGAGCTTCAAGACCGCCGGAACGCTGGCGCTTTTTGCAGGCACATTCATCTTCTTTAAGGGAGTGTCTGCGTCGTGGTTGTTTCTGACTTATGTTGCGGCGTTGCTCGTCTACTGGGTGGCGCTACTGATAGACCGTTAACGAGCGTACCAAACTACGATGGCTTCCGAAGGCCCCCTGACCAGTACCCAGTACATTATTCACCACTTGACCAACGACAACGTCGGTCATGGTTTTTGGGCCCTCAATGTCGATACCCTCGTCATCTCTGGCGCGATCGGCCTTTTGGCCTTCGGTGCGATGGCACTCGTCGCGCGCAAGGCCACCAATGGCGTACCGCCCCGCTGGCAAAACTTCGTCGAGATGATTCTCGGATTTGTCGACGAGCAGGTGCGCGATACCTTCCATGCCGAAAGCCTGCTCATCACGCCTCTGGCGATCACGATTTTCGTGTGGGTGTTTCTCATGAACGCGATGGACCTGATACCGGTCGATTTCATGCCGCAGGTGTCCCAGCACCTCGGGATCGCCCATTTTCGATACGTACCCACGGCCGACCCCAACCTGACTTTTGGCATGTCGCTCACGGTATTCGCGCTCATGATCTTCTACAACTTCAAGTTCAAGGGTGTGCGCGGGCTGTTGCATGAAATCTTCACGGTACCGTTCGGGCCGTATTTGGCGCCTCTTAATTTGCTGTTTCGCCTGATCGAGGATCTGGCCAAGCCGATATCGCTGGCCTTGCGATTGTTCGGGAACATGTACGCCGGCGAGATGGTGTTCATCCTGATCGCTCTTCTTGGCTTCGCGCAGCTGCCGTTGGCTCTGCCGTGGGCCATATTTCACGTCTTGATCATTACGTTGCAGGCGTTTGTCTTCATGATGCTTACCATCGTCTATATGGCAATGGCCAGCGAATCGCACTGATCCGGATCGTCGTTTCTACTCATGATTTGATTTAAATCCCCCTGAAGGAGACTGAAGATGGAACAAGCAATGTCGTTGTTGTTGGGCAACGTATCGATCGCGGTGGCGATCCTGATCGGCGCGGGTGCCCTCGGCACGGCGATCGGCTTTGGGATCCTTGGCGGGCGGTTCCTGGAAGGTTCAGCGCGCCAACCCGAGATGATTCCCATCCTCCAGGTGAAAATGTTCATCGTCGCCGGGTTGCTCGATGCCGTGGCCATGATCGGGGTGGGTATTGCTCTGTATCTCTTATTTGCGAACCCGTTCATTGAAATGATCCGTCACTAAGATCCCTCTTAAATTACAAGGAGATCAGCGTGAATATCAACGCGACTCTGATCGGTCAAGCGATCTGGTTTGGAATTTTCATTTGGATCACGATGAAGTACATCTGGCCGCCGCTAAAGAATGCGATGGATGAGCGTGCCGGAAAAATTGCCGAAGGATTGGCCGCGGCCGATCGCGCCAAGCTCGATCTCGAGTTGGCGGGCAAGCGTTCCAATGAAGAACTCGAACGCGCGCGGCGTCAGGCCGCCGAACTCATAGCCAAGACCGAACAGCGTGCGGCCGGCATCATCGAGGAAGCGCGGACGACCGCGCGCGCCGAGGGTGAACGTATCGTTGCGGGAGCTCGCGGCGAGATCGAGCAGGAAGTCGAGCGTGCGCGCGGGAAACTGCGCGAGCAGGTGGCGGCCTTGGCGGTCGCCGGTGCCGAGAAGATCCTGCATCGTGAAGTCGACGCCAAAGCGCACGCGGACATCCTTAACGGCCTTTCGGCCCAGCTGTAGTCAAACCATGGCTGAAATTTCAACCATCGCCCGTCCGTACGCAGAGGCGCTCTATCGGATTGCAGCCAAGGGCGATTCGGACACATGGGCCGCGCGCCTGACCGAGATGGCCCAGATTGCGGCCAATCCCGAGATGCAGGCGGTCATGGGCAGTCCGAAATTGACCCAGGACCAGATTTATGCCGTTTTTGCCAGTGCAGTCGAGGGCTCGCTCGCGCCGCAGGAGGAAAACCTTTTACGTACCCTGGTCCGCAACGACCGGCTCGCAGCGTTACCCGAAATCGCCGCTCAGTTCCATGCCTTGAAAAACGAGCGGGAAGGTACGGCCGATGCCGAGATCATCAGTGCGTTTCCGATGACCGACGAGCAGGTTGCGAAACTCATGACGGCATTGGAAAAGAAATTCAAGGTCAAGCTCATACCGACGCTTGCAATCGATTCGTCGCTCATCGGCGGCGTGCGCGTCGTCGTGGGCGACGAAGTATTCGATACGTCAATCCGTACGCGTCTTGAGAAAATGCGAGTGGCGTTGAGCGCCTAAGGACCTGTCAGCGTGAACTGTATGAGTCCTGTGTTACCCAGAAAATTATTTGGAGTTTGAGATGCATCTGAACCCTTCTGAAATCAGTGAACTGATCAAAAGCCGTATCGAGGGCCTTGGCGCGTCGGCCGAGGTCCGCAATCAGGGCACAGTCGTATCGGTCACCGACGGGATCGTTCGCATTCACGGCCTGTCGGATGCGATGCAGGGCGAAATGCTGGAGTTTCCCGGCAATACGTTCGGATTGGCGCTCAACCTAGAGCGAGACTCCGTGGGGGCGGTGATACTCGGCGAATACGAGCATATTTCCGAGGGCGACACCGTCAAATGTACGTCCCGCATTCTGGAGGTGCCGGTCGGCCCCGAGCTGATCGGTCGCGTGGTTGACGCGCTGGGCCAGCCGATTGACGGCAAGGGTCCGATCAATGCCAAGATGACCGATGCCATCGAGAAGATTGCGCCCGGTGTCATCGCCCGGCAATCGGTGTCGCAGCCCATGCAGACCGGACTGAAATCGATAGATTCGATGGTTCCGATCGGCCGTGGCCAACGCGAGTTGATCATTGGCGACCGTCAGACCGGCAAGACTGCGGTCGCGATCGATACGATCATCAATCAGAAGGGTCAGAACATGACCTGCATCTACGTTGCTATCGGCCAAAAGGCGTCGTCGATCAAGAACGTAGTGCGCGCGTTGGAACAGGTCGGTGCGATGGAATACACCATTGTCGTGGCTGCTTCCGCTTCGGAGTCGGCTGCGATGCAATATGTCGCGGCTTATGCCGGCTGCAGCATGGGGGAGTATTTCCGAGATCGCGGTGAGGATGCCCTCATCATCTATGACGACCTGTCCAAACAGGCGGTCGCCTATCGTCAGGTATCCCTCCTGTTGCGCCGACCACCGGGGCGTGAAGCCTATCCAGGCGACGTGTTCTATCTCCACTCGCGTCTGCTCGAGCGTGCCGCCCGGGTCAATCCGGAATACGTCGAAAAATTTACCAAAGGTGCCGTCAAAGGGAAAACAGGATCACTCACGGCACTGCCCATCATCGAGACTCAGGCGGGCGACGTCTCCGCATTCGTTCCGACCAACGTTATCTCCATCACTGACGGACAGATTTTTCTTGAGACCAATTTGTTCAATGCCGGAGTCCGGCCGGCAATCAACGCCGGAATTTCGGTCTCCCGGGTCGGCGGCGCGGCGCAGACCAAGTTGATCAAGGGACTGTCTGGCGGGATTCGAACCGACCTTGCTCAGTATCGCGAATTGGCTGCGTTCGCGCAGTTCGCCTCGGATCTGGACGAAGCCACGCGTAAACAACTCGATCGTGGCGCGCGCGTCACGGAGTTGCTCAAGCAAGCGCAATATTCGCCGCTGCCGATCTCGCTGATGGCCGCTTCTCTTTTTGCGGTGAACAAGGGATTTCTCGACGATGTCGATGTCAAGCGCGTGCTGTCTTTCGAATCGGGCATGCACCAGCACCTGAAGAGCGATCATGCGGCCCTCCTGGCCCGACTGGACGAGACGCGGCAGTTCGATAAGGAGTCGGAGGCCGAGATGAGTGCGGCCATAGCGGCTTTTAAGCAGTCGGGCTCGTACTAAGTCGACAGCCAGATTGCATTGGAGCATAGACGATGGCAGCAGGCAAAGAGATACGCGGCAAGATCAAGAGCGTAGAGAACACGCGAAAGATCACCAAGGCCATGGAGATGGTCGCGGCCTCGAAGATGCGCAAGGCCCAGGAGCGTATGCGCGCCGCACGGCCCTATGCCGCGAAAATCCGCAATGTCGCAGGCCACCTTTCCGAGGCCAATCCGGAATACGTCCACCCATTTTTGGTGCAGCATCCGGACGCCAAGGTCGCCGGCTTCATCGTCGTCACGACCGATAAGGGATTGTGCGGTGGATTGAATACCAATGTCTTGCGCGCCCTCACGAGCAAGGTGCGCGACCTCGATGGCGAGGGGGTGAGACCCGAGGCCGTTGCCATTGGCGGCAAGGGCTTCGGTTTTTTGCAGCGCGTCGGTTTCAAAATCGCCGCGCACGTCATTCATTTAGGGGACAGTCCGCACCTCGACAGGTTGATCGGACCGGTCAAGGTGCTCCTCGACGCGTACAGCCGGGGCGAATTGCAGGCGGTCTATCTCTGCTACACGCGTTTCATTAACACTATGAGACAAGAGCCGGTGGTCGAGCAATTGCTTCCTCTGACCGACAAGCTGATGGAGCGCAGTCTTGAGGAAAAGCGGGCCCACAGCTGGGACTACATCTATGAGCCGGACGCCAAAGCGGTCGTGGAGGAGCTCATGATTCGCTACGTCGAAGCGCTGGTCTATCAAGCGCTGACCGAGAACATGGCCTCCGAACAGTCTGCACGCATGGTGGCCATGAAGGCTGCCACCGACAATGCCGGCAACGTCATTGACGAACTCAGACTTCTCTACAACAAAACGCGCCAGGCCTCGATCACGAAGGAGTTGTCCGAAATCGTGGCGGGCGCGGCGGCTGTCTAGGCGTCGGAATATTGATTAATTGAGTTAGCGCCCTGGACCGGACTTCTTCGGCTCGCGGCAAAAGGAACCAGTATGGTTGATGGCAAGATCGTTCAGTGTATCGGTGCGGTGGTCGACGTCGAATTTCCACGCGAGCATATGCCCCACATTTTTCACGCCCTGAAAATGGAGGGCTCGGCGTTGACGCTGGAGGTCCAGCAACAACTGGGTGACGGGGTTGTCCGAACCATCGCGTTGGGCTCCTCCGATGGCCTGCGGCGCGGCATGGTGATCCAAAACACCGGAAAGCCGATCTCGGTACCGATCGGCGCTGCGACCCTGGGCCGGATTCTGGATGTGTTGGGCAATCCGATCGACGAGGCGGGCCCCGTCCAAACTGAAGAACGCGCGCCGATTCACCGCAAGGCACCGACCTACGATGAGCTTTCGCCGTCGCAGGATCTGCTGGAGACGGGCATCAAGGTGATCGACCTTGTGTGTCCGTTTGCCAAGGGAGGCAAAGTGGGTTTGTTTGGCGGCGCGGGCGTGGGCAAGACCGTGAATATGCTCGAACTCATCCACAACATCGCCAAAGAACACTCGGGCCTCTCGGTGTTTGCCGGTGTTGGAGAACGCACTCGCGAGGGCAACGACTTCTATCACGAAATGAAGGACTCGAACGTGATCGATAAGGTCTCGATGGTCTATGGCCAGATGAACGAACCCCCGGGGAATCGGCTGCGTGTCGCGCTGACCGGTCTGACGATTGCCGAAGGGTTTCGTGACGAGGGTAAAGACGTTCTGTTCTTCGTGGACAATATTTACCGCTTTACGCTCGCCGGCACTGAAGTCTCAGCCCTCTTGGGCCGCATGCCCAGCGCTGTCGGCTACCAACCCACGCTCGCCGAGGAAATGGGCCGCTTGCAGGAGCGCATCACGTCCACCAAGACCGGATCGATCACGTCGATCCAGGCGGTCTACGTACCCGCCGATGACCTGACCGACCCGTCACCGGCGACGACGTTTGCCCACTTGGATTCGACGGTCGTGCTTTCGCGAGACATTGCGGCGCTGGGCATCTATCCAGCCGTCGATCCGCTCGATTCCACTTCGCGCCAACTCGATCCGAACGTCGTCGGAGAAGATCATTATCAGACTGCGCGTGCGGTGCAGGGGACTTTGCAGCGTTATAAGGAGCTGCGGGACATCATCGCCATTCTGGGGATGGATGAACTCGCGCCGGAAGACAAGCTCGCGGTTGCGCGCGCGCGCCGGATACAGCGTTTTCTGTCTCAACCCTTCCATGTCGCCGAAGTCTTCACCGGCAGTCCAGGCAAGTATGTGCCGTTACAGGAAACCATCCGCGGTTTCAAGATGATTGTGAGCGGAGAACTGGATCATCTTCCCGAGCAGGCCTTCTACATGGTCGGAACGATTGACGAGGCAATCGAAAAGGGCAAGAAGATGCAATAGCCGCGGGCGAGTAAGGGCACCTACCGCGCTGCATATCGTAAAACGAGAGAATCATGTCCACCATTCATGTCGATGTCGTCAGTGCCGAAGAGTCCATCTTCTCGGGCGAAGCGGAGTTCGTTGCGCTGCCCGGAGAAGTGGGCGAGTTGGGAATTTATCCGCGTCATACGCCGCTCATCACGCGCATTCGACCCGGAACCGTGCGCATTAAGGTGGCCAACCAAACCGAGGAGGAATACGTGTTCGTGGCCGGCGGAATCCTGGAGGTCCAACCCCACCTCGTGACGGTATTGGCTGATACCGCAATTCGCGGCCATGATTTGGACGAGGCCAAGGCTACCGAGGCCAAGCGGTTGGCCGAGGAGGCGCTCTCCAACAAAGAAGGCTTGCTCGACCTTGCCAAGGCGCAGGCGGAACTTGCGGCGGCCATTGCGCAGCTTGCTGCGATCCAGAGGTTGCGCAAGACGCATTGATGATCCCGCGATACTTTTTATTCCGATAAATTGGAGGCAGCGACGACTGCCTCTTTTTTTTGACGAGCCGGGCATGCCGGTTTGGCGGAAGTTACGCACCGAGGCCGTCAAACGATGGGAAATATCCGGGGCAAGAGCCCAATATGCAGGGAGCATGCGATGTCGATGACACGCAAGGCGCATGGGCCGCGAGGTCGAACCCGTTATTCCCTGATTCGCGCAGCCTTAAGCCCTACGATTGTTCTAGCGCTGGCGAGCTGTGGGCCGATCAAACCTACGGCACCCGGTCCCGGCGTTCTGTCGAGCGCGAGCGAATCGGACGCCCAAAGTGTCGATGGATACAAGCGCGACGTGGCGCATTGTATTTACCACGCCAATGCCGCGTTGCTGTTCCAGGGGGTGCCGCCGCCGACGCTGCGCGCCATCGTGGTGCTGTCCCTTCGAATCGATTCGAAGGGTAACGCACAGCAGCTGTACGTGGTGCGTTCCAACGGCTACAAGAACCTGGAAGAAGTCGCGTTGCAAAGCGTGCGCCACGCCGCGCCGCTGCCCGTGCCCAATCGCCGTATCGTACGTGACGGCAATGTCGAATTCGTCGAGACGTGGCTTTTTCGGGAGGACGGACGCTTTCAGATCCGCTCCCTGGCAGAACCCCAAGCCACTTTACGCCGGTGAGTACCGCGCATTTTTCTTCACAATGAGGAGAGGGGTTAAGTGGGTCGGCATCGCCAGGTCACATGTCGTCGGGCAGGCGTCGAAAGGGCCGATTTGCGCGAGCGATCTGTAGCTTGGGTCGGTGACGCGCGAGGTCTGTTTGAGGTGCCATCAAGACCGAAGAATTGTGCGAGCCGGGCCCGCGCGGACGTTTTCTGATTGACCTCAAGAGACCTTTGGCCTGAGCGCGGATTTTCCGGCGAATTCGCCATACTTCTCAATACCGCTGCTTGCCGTTGGCGCGATGCCGCCGCGATTCGCGGCGTGGCATGCCCTTTGGTCGCAGACGTCGGGTCCAGCCGCCCCGCATGCGCTAGATTGTGTCGTTCGTGTTCACCGGAGACACGCATGCTGATTTCGATCGTCACCCATACGCCGCTTTGGGTCTGGGCCGTCCTCGCCGTCTTCATCTACCGCGGGTTCGCTGCGCGGCGCGATCGGGAATTGTCATCGAGAACGCTAATTGCGTTACCGCTGATACTTGCGGCCATCGCTTTTCAAGGCGCCGTCGCGCGCTTCGGGGTTTCCTTCGAGACCGTGGGGGTGTGGCTCGTTGGCCTCGTTGCGGGCGCGTGCTTGGGTGGCTTTGGCGTGCCGGCCCGGTCCCTGCGCGCCAGCGCGAAGGGATCTGGATACGCGGAAGCTGGATGCCGCTCATGCTGATTTTGGCCGTATTCGTGACCAAGTACGTTACACAGGTGTTGTTCGCCATTCGCCCGGAGTCCATGCAACGGGCATCGGTCAGTGTCGGGATTTGTCTCCTTTACGGGGTGCTTAGCGGAGTTTTCCTGGGACGGCCCTTGCCGATGCTGCGTCAATACCGGTTCCTGCGTTCAAGTCACTTGGCGGTGGGCTAACGACTCGAGCCGATAGGCGCCGACGGGAGCCTATGGCGCCAGCTGCCGTTCTCGAACCGTTAGAATACGGCTTGCCCATTGGCCTATCCTTGTGACCCACCCCACCAACGACACCCTGCTGCGCGCCCTCCTCGGCGAGCCGACTGACTACACCCCCGTGTGGCTCATGCGCCAGGCGGGGCGTTATTTGCCGGAGTATGTCGCGCTGCGTAACCGGGCGGGCTCATTTCTTTCGCTGGCGCAAAACCCGGATTTGGCAACCGAGGTGACGCTGCAACCGTTAGAGCGGTATGCGCTTGACGCCGCGATCCTGTTTTCCGACATTCTGACCATTCCCGACGCCATGGGTCTGGGACTCTATTTTGTCGATGGCGAAGGGCCCCGTTTTGAGAGACCGCTCTGGGATGAGGCGGCAATCAAGCGGCTCGTGCGGCTTGATGTTGGACGGCTGAATTATGTCTTTGATACCGTGAGGCAGATTCGGCGCGCGCTGGACAATCGCGTGCCCTTGATCGGTTTTTCGGGAAGCCCTTGGACTCTCGCGTGCTATATGGTCGAAGGCGGTGTCTCGCAGGACTTCCGGCGCGTAAAGACGCTGCTCTACGAGCGGCCGGACCTGTTGCGGCACGTTCTGGAGATCAACACGCACGCGGTGACCGACTACCTTAATGCCCAGATCGAAGCTGGTGCGCAGGCGGTGATGATTTTCGATACCTGGGGTGGTGCCTTGGCCGATGGGGCTTATCAGGCGTATTCCTTATCCTACATGCAACGTGTCCTCGATGGCCTGTGGCGTGGCCGTGGCAGCGAACGCGTGCCGTGCATCCTCTTTACCAAGGGTGGCGGACTTTGGCTCGAGGAGATTGCCGCGACCGGCACAGATGCGATCGGATTGGACTGGACCGTCAATCTGGGTCAGGCGCGCTCGCGTCTCGGCACAAAATGCGCACTACAGGGCAATCTCGATCCAGCGATACTTTTTGCAGGACCGCAAAAAATTCAGGACGAGGCAAGAAAAGTCTTGGAGAGCTTCGCCCAGGGGGCAAATCACGATCGGTTCGGCATGCGCGGGCACGTCTTCAACCTTGGGCACGGCATCTCCCAATTTACGCCGCCCGAGGCTGTCGGAATACTCGTGGATGCGGTCCACGATATGAGTCGAGCCATGCGAGGCCTCGAATTGGCGCGGCCTGCCGCAAAATTCACGTCTGAAAGCCGCGTGAAATAAGGCTTTCTGCGGTGCACACTGCGTCCCGCCTGAGTTCTCGTCACGCTTGACTTATGCACAAAGCTGAGGCCGGGAAATCCAACGGTAGAAGATTTGACATTATCTCGCCACATTTAGACAACTGATTGATTTCATACGCTTATTTTCCTGCTCAATGTTTCGGCATTTTGACAAAAGTCCTTATGGGACGGGTATTTAGCGCGCACCGGGGCGGCTTAGTCACAAAGTTGTCCACAACATCTGTGCACAGCTAAAAAGCCGATGCAGCACAACGACTTAGCTTAGGTTTTTGAGCGCGTAAGTGAACACTCCACTGCATTGCATCAAGATTTTGCGTATCGCGCTTGACGTGCCACCCATCGCGCGCGCGTTAGCCGCATGCGGGGAAGATGACGGCGCATTCGATTATCGTTGTGTCGCCCCGGTCATTCCGGGTCAACGCGTGATCGTTCCATGGGGGCATCAGATCGTCATCGGCCTCGTGCTCGCAGTCGTCGAGAAGACCGATCTCGAACCCGAACGCTTACGCGAGGTCATCGCCGTGCTCGACGATATGGCGCCGTTGCCCGACGAGTGGCTCGCCCTGGTGCGATTCGCTGCAAATTACTATCACCGCACGGTTGGGGAAGTGGCGCTGCCGGCGCTGCCCGCGCTGTTGCGCCGTGCCGCGGGCTACCGCACGACGGCCGCAGGATTGCAGTCTCGCTCGATGGACCAACTCCGAAAGCGGCTCGCAAAGCCTGCGCGAGAGGCCGCGCCCCATGGTACGCGACCCTCGATGGTCCTGAGCGCGGAGCAGCAGTATGCCGTCGGCGCAATTGCAGCAGCGCTCCGCCGCGGGCCTCGATTTGAACCCATTCTTTTGCATGGCGTTACCGGAAGCGGCAAGACGGAAGTGTATTTGCACGCGCTGGCCGATGTCCTTGCGAGCGGCAGGCAGGCCCTGGTTCTCATCCCCGAAATCAATCTCACGCCGCAACTCGAACAGTTATTCCGCGCGCGACTACCCCAGGCGAATATCGCGACCTTGCATAGCGCCATGCCGGACGCCCAGCGTGCCGCGCATTGGTTGCGGGTCCACGAAGGGTCTGCCGATCTCCTTCTGGGCACGCGCATGGCAATTCTTGCGCCGATGCCGCGCCTGGGCCTCATCATTGTCGACGAGGAGCACGATGCATCCTTCAAGCAGCAGGAAGGTCTGCGCTACTCGGCCCGCGATCTCGCCCTGGTGCGTGCGCAGCAGCGCGGGATTCCGGTGATCCTCGGCTCGGCCACTCCGTCTCTCGAGACTTGGCTCTCGGCGCAGCGGGGGCGCTACTCAAAGTTAGCACTGACTTCGCGCGCGATTGAGGCGGCATCGCTGCCCGAGGTGCAACTGTTGGATTTGAAGCGGGAGACGCTGGAACACGGGTTAAGCGCGACCTTGGTCGCGCATCTCGAAGCGCGCTTGGCGCGTGCCGAGCAGTCGCTGATCTTTCTCAATCGTCGCGGCTATGCGCCCGTCCTCTCTTGCAACGCCTGTGGATGGGTCAGTGACTGCCGGCGCTGCAGCGCGCACGTCGTCTTCCATCGTTCGGATCATCTGTTGCACTGCCATCACTGCGGCTGGCAGACGCGAGTGCCGCGGGCCTGTCCGAAATGCGGCAACGCCGATTTGGTCGCGCTCGGCCGCGGGACGCAACGTGTCGAGGAGACACTGCGCGAGCGTTTTCCGCAAGCGCGGATCGCGCGCATCGATCGCGACAGCACCCGCCGCAAGGGGTCTGCGCAATCTCTATTTGAATCGATGCACGCGGGGGATGTCGACATTCTGGTTGGAACGCAGATGGTGGCCAAAGGACATGACTTCCACAACCTGACGCTGGTGGGCGTGCTCGACCCCGACAACGCACTGTTTTCACACGATTTTCGTGCCGCCGAACGTCTGTTTGCAAATCTCATGCAGGTGGCAGGACGGGCAGGTCGGCGCGACAAGCCCGGCGAGGTGCTGATCCAGACGCGGTTTCCGAATCACCCTCTGTTTCAGGCACTTTCCAAGCACGACTACGAAGGGTTCGCATTTGCGCAACTGGCCGAGCGCGAAGCGGTTCAGTTGCCGCCTTATAGCCATCAGGTGTTGCTACGTGCCGAGGCGCCAGAGGTGCAGAGCGCCTTGGCTTTTCTGCTCGCGGCGCGCGCGGCCACCGAAGGACTGGTCGGAGCCGAGCAGGTGACGGTCTATGATCCGGTGCCGATGGTCCTCGTGCGGCTTGCCAATCGCGAACGCGCCCAGTTGTTGGCGGAATCGCTCTCGCGGCGCGCTCTTCAGGAATTCCTCACAGCGTGGCTTCTCGCATTGCGCGCGATAAAAACGCGCGTGCTCTGGCATGTGGAGGTCGATCCGCTCGACATTTGAGGCGCCTTCGCATTATGCGTCAGACGCGATGATAGAATCGCGCCTCGCCGCACTCCGAAATATCCCCTTGCTCAATGCCCCCCAGCGCGAAGCCGTGCGTCATCTCGATGGGCCCTGTCTCGTATTGGCGGGCGCGGGTAGCGGCAAAACCCGAGTCATCACACACAAAGTCGCCTACCTGATCCAGGACGCGGGCTACGAGGCTCGTCAAATCGCAGCCTTGACCTTTACCAACAAGGCGGCCAAGGAAATGCGGCAGCGTTGCGCGACGCTTCTTGAGGCGTCTACGCTCCGCGGCCTGACGGTCTGTACGTTTCACGCTTTAGGCGTCGCCATACTGCGTCAGGAAGCGGCCGGCGCTCGACTCAAGCCGCAATTCTCGATTCTCGATACCGATGATACCTTCGGCATTCTGCAGGGACTGTGTGCGAGCGCCGATCGGTCGCTGCTGCGCGCGATCCAGACTGGCATCTCGTTGTGGAAAAGCGCGCTGGTCGGGCCCCAATCGGCTCTGGCGAACGCGCGAGACGAAACCGAAGCTCAACACGCGCGCGTCTACCGTGACTACGAGGCGACACTTGCAGCCTATCAGGCGGTCGACTTCGACGATCTGATCGGAAAACCGGTGGCGCTTTTTGAGGAGCAAAAGGAGGTTCTCTTCCGGTGGCAATCGCGGTTGCGATATCTCCTTGTCGACGAAGTACAGGACACGAATTCCGGCCAATATCGGCTGTTGCGCCAGATCGCCGGTGAACGCGCCATGTTCACCGCGGTCGGCGATGACGATCAGGGCATCTATGGATGGCGTGGCGCAACTCTGGAGAACCTGGCGCAGATCCAGGTCGACTTCCCGCGACTAAAGGTCGTCAAGCTCGAACAGAATTACCGCTCCTCGCAAAGCATTCTCGCGGCCGCCAATGCGCTCATCGGGCATAACCCGAAGTTGTTTCAAAAAACGCTTTGGTCCGAGCACGGGCCCGGGGACGCCCTCGTAGTGCGAGCCATGAATGACGATGAACATGAAGCCGAATCCATCGCCATCGAGATTTCAGCGCATCGCTTCGAACGACATGGCCGGTTTTCCGACTACGCGATTCTGTACCGCGGTAACTATCAAGCCAAGGTCTTCGAACAGGCGCTGCGCAAGTTGAAGATCCCGTATGTTCTTTCAGGGGGGCAGTCATTCTTCGATCGGGTGGAAATCAAGGATGTTTGTGCGTGGCTTCGTCTTTTGGCCAATCAGGATGATGATCCGGCCTTTATCCGCGCGATCACGACCCCCAAGAGGGGCGTTGGCGTCGCAACACTCGAAGCCCTGGGAGAGTATGCCGGTCAGCGCCATCTCTCCCTATTCGCCGCAGCCTGCGAATCGGCCTTCGGAGCACGCATCGATGTGCGCCGGCTCGAACCCCTTCGAGAGTTCACGACCTTCATGAATCGCCTGGAATGGCGCGCTGCCCGGGAGCCGGCAGATGTCGTGCTCGATGATCTGGTGCGCGCTGTCGATTTCGAGGCTGCACTTTTTGACAACCATGACGAGCGCACGGCTCAAACCAAATGGCAGAACGTTTTGGATTTCATTCAGTGGATCAAACAGCGTGCCAAAGACGGTGCAATGTCATTGGCCGAGGCAACTCAATCCGTGGTCCTGTTGAACATGCTGGACGATCGGAATGACGACACGGATGCCGTTCGCCTTTCCACCTTGCATGCCGCCAAGGGCCTCGAGTTTTTGCACGTGTTTCTGGTTGGAATCGAAGAAGGGCTCATGCCGCACAAGGGTCATCCGGATGATGATCCCGGCATGACCGCCTCGCGAATCGAAGAGGAACGACGACTGATGTACGTGGGTATTACGCGCGCGATGCGCAGTCTGCAGATTTCTTGGTGCAAGAAACGCAGACGCGCACGGGAGTTCGAGACGCGCGAACCGTCGCGTTTCATCGCCGAATTGGCGTTGGAGGCAGCGCCCGCCACCGTGCCCGAGAAAATGTCCGCCGCCGACCGTCTGTCGCGGCTAAAGGCGCTGCTCGCAAAGCCGCGCCCCTTGTAATCGCCGCGCGGTGCGAAAGTAGAGCGATGCAGGCAAGGCCCTCCGGCTGCCGAAAGGCACAACAGCGGATTTCCTATTGACGATTCGAACTCAAGTCTTGGACGAGGGCCTTAGGGCCCGATAGAGAAAAGGCAGGCTCTTGTCCATTCGATAATCGATGTCGGAATGGTTGTCGTCGAATTCTTCGTACACATGGTCCACTCGTGCTTGCGTGAGCGTCTTGGACAGGATTCGCGCACCATAGTGAATGAAGTATTGATCGGCCCAGCCGCAGTCAATCCAAATTCCCTTGAGCGAACGTAACGCTTTCACGTGCTCTGGAATCAACGCGATCGGATCGTGCTTGAGCCATGCCCTCCATCGCTTCCCGATCAACTCGCCGGTCTCCAGGTTAAAGGGCAAACGAAAGCCGTTCGGCGCGCTGGGATCGGGATCATACGTCGCAGCCATGCACAGCATCATGAGGACATGTCCTTCGGCGCTGGAGACTTTCGACTTCGTCCAGATTGATTCGAGAAAGTGCCTGACGCGTCCATCGTCTTCGCCATGCGCTACTGCGCGTTCACGTGTGATGACGTCGATCGCGCCCTCCTTGCGCTTGGGTTGTGAGAAGCGCGCGAGAAAATCAAGCGTTTTGGGCCAGTCCGTCCGGTACACAAAGTCGAAATAGGCGTCTCCGGAATGGTCCGCCACGGCGCCCCAGTATCTGCTGTGCTTCATGCCATGAATGATGGCGCCGTAACCTCCGGAACTCTTACCAAAACATCCGCGGTGGGCGCGCGAGGGCAGTGTTGGAAATTCGTCATCGACGTACGGAATCAATTCATGCAGCAGATAGTCACCGTAGGCGCCGATGGCAGACGAATTGATGTATTGGTTGCCTCCGTAGGCGGTGAAGCAGTCCGGAAACACGATGATGACCGGACCCATCTTGTTTTCGTGGATCAAACGGGCGGCGCGTTCGGGAACATTTTCTCCGAAATTTTTCCAGTTGGTATGCGACATGCCACTGCCGGTGAAACCGACCAAGTCATAGAGTACCGGGTAGCGTTTTTCGCGACCCTTCTTCGCCGAAGTGTGACGGTACCCGGGCGGAAGCCAGACATGCAGCTTACGTACATGCGGATCGCCCAATGGATTGCTTGCCAGTACCTTCGACGTGTGTTCCAGTTCGACGACGTGACCCTGGGGCCACGTCGCCCGTTTTATAGGCATATCGGATTCCTCACATGGGCGATAGCGTTGGCCCCTTATCTCAGTTCAACACGTATTCGAACCACCAGTAGTAGTTCAGTCGCCACCAGTGGGAAGAGCGTGCGCGGGACGACAGGCAACGCATCAGTTCATCGTAACGCGGAAAGTTCTTCAGCACCCGATGACGCGTGCCGTCGGCCAATGTGCGCTCCTGCCAGCTATTTCCGGCGGTGTCGACCTCCAAAATGGGGGTGCTCGATCCCTCCACATAGAGGTTATCAAGAAAAACGACGTGTGCGCCTGAATTCAATCGCTCGTGAAGCGCTTCGATGAAGGCGCGGAGTTCTGATTTTGGAATATGTGACCACCAAAACCCGGCAAAGGCAGCATCGAACTGGCCCAACGAGGACGGCAACGCATAGCAGTCGGCGCATTCAAAACGTGTATGCAAAAGGCCTTTGCCGCGCGCCACCTCGAGGACCGGTTGGTTGACGTCGACCCCCACGACTTCACGTGCCGTGCCACCATAGTACGGGATCCAATAGCCGGTGCCGCAAGCGATATCGAGAACCCGCCGGGCGTGAAAGGAGCCACTCAATTTTCGCTGTATCAGACCAAGATCTCCTTGGCGTTCGAGTCGGTCGTAGATGGTTTCGTACTCGGCGGCGCGCCGTGCGTAGTATTCGCGCATCATGACGCCGCGATCGATGTTCGAATCTGGATCGGGTTCCTGATTCCGGTTCATTTTCGTTTCGCCGAAAGATAAAAAAAGGCGGCCAGAGCCGCCTTGGTGGGTTGCGTTAAGGCATTACTTGGCCGCATTGACCATATAACGAACCGCCGCCTTGACGTCATCGTCACTTGCGTTCGAGCCCCCCTTGGGGGGCATCGTACCGCTTTTGCCCTGGAATCCGTGCAAAGCGTGTTGATAGAGGGTATCTAGGCCCTCCTGGATGCGCGGTGCCCACGCGGCCTTGTTGCCGAACTTGGGCGCACCTGCCACGCCTTGCCCATGGCAGGCGATGCACACCCCCTGAAACAGCTTCTGACCTGGATCGGTGTTGGCTCCCGCTTGTGCGGTCTGCGATGCCGAAGCATTGGCTGCAGCGATCGCTGCGACGAGATTGGGCGGGGCGACCGGGGCGGCAGGTTTTGCGGGCGCTGCAGAAGCAGCAGGCGTTGGAGTCGCGGCTGCCGCGGGAACCGGTGGATCCTGGAACTTCGCGCCTGCCGCGTTGGCCATATAGACCACGCCACGTTCGACCTCGACGTCGGAGAGGGTGCTATTGCCTCCCTTGGGCGGCATGACGCCGGACTTGCCTTGGAATCCCTTTAACGCATGATCCCAAAGCGTGTTGACACCCTCTTGAATCCGCGGCGCCCAGGCTGCAGCGTCGCCGAATTTTGGCGCCCCGGCGATGCCTTGACCGTGACAAACCGAGCACACGCTCTTGAAGACCTCTTCACCCGATTTCGACGTATTCGATGCGCTCGCTTGAGCGAATTCGACTTTCGCGACAGGTGCGATGCGGGCTGCCGTCGCTTGAGCGGACATGCCCTCGCTACCCGCGCCCGTTTTCGGCGCGAAATCCGCGAAATTGACGAGAAGCGTGATCACGACAATCGGAACGATAAACGCCGCGACCACGACCGTAATCAACTGCTTGGGAGTCTTGATCGGAGTCTGATGTTCGTGGTCCTCGTCACTCATCTTCGGTCCTTGCTTATTTATGAGGGGGCGCGATGTTGCGCACCCGAGTGGAAGCGCGCCGCTGGCGCACTCGATTAGCGTAAAAGCTGGGAATTATAGCGTCAAAGGAGACCTTCTTGGAGGCCTTGACCGTTTCTGCGGGCTCACCCCCTCCGTATGTCTGCGCACAGAATCGGCGATGGGTCCCATGAGGCGCTCGGTCATGCAGCGCTAAATCGCGATCAGGCTGTATCAGTCTGGGTATCGGGTTCGAGCATCGTTTGGAACCAGCGATTCAACGAGCGGCCCGTCGGCACTCGCTTGGCACCAGCGCGATGGAAGATTTGAAAGCGCGCAGACTTGTGTAGGCGCGCTGTCGGGGATGATAAAATGCGCTGTTGCCGCGCGACCGTGGTGAAGTGGATATCATTGGGCCCTCCGAAGGCTTAGTCGCAAGTTCGATTCTTGCCGGTCGCACCAGATTTGAGAAGGAACGTCGCCAACGACCGCTGTCGGGCTCGGCCCAGAGGGCCAGGACACCCTCTTCCGTCTCGGCGCTGCCTTCTATCTCCAGTCCCGGATCGTGAGCGCGGTGCGAGACGTCGCGCCGAGAAGACGTGCGGATGCCGAGGAACACTACGCCGTTTACCCGCGCCCGATATAGGGCATCTTGGTGGCCATGACGGTCATGAACTGGACGTTCGCATTCAGAGGCAGGCTCGCCATATAGAGCACGGCTTGCGCGACGTGGGCCGGATCGATCGTGGGTTCGGAGACGATCGCGCCACTGGCCTGCAATACACCGCGCTGCATGGGAAGCGTCATGTCCGTCGCAGCATTGCCGATATCGATTTGACCGCAGGCGATATCGAAGGCCCTTCCATCTAGCGAAGTGCTTTTGGTGAGACCGGCGACTCCATGTTTGGCCGCCGTATAGGGTGCCGAATTCGGGCGGGGTACGTGTGCCGAGATCGAGCCGTTGTTGATGATCCGGCCGCCGCGAGGGTCTTGCTGCTTCATGATGCGAAATGCCTCTCGGGTGCAGAGGAAGGCGCCCCCCAGGGTGCCGTTGATGACAGTCTGCCATTGTTCAAAGGAAAGCTCGTCTATGGGCACTGCAGGTGCCGCACTGCCGGCATTGTTAAACAGGAGATCGAGGCGACCGAATGCATCTTTTGTTCGTGCGAACAATTCGGTCACAGAATCCGGCTGAGCGATATCGGCTACGACGATGAGCGGCGGTTTTTTCGCGGCCCTGGGTGAATGGGCCGTTTCCTCCAACATTTTCTGGCGCCGCCCGGTGATGACGACAGAGTAGCCGTTTTCGACCAATGTGAGCGCGACTTCGCGTCCGATGCCGCTGCCTCCACCCGTTACGATTGCGACACGCGCAGGTCCGGTCATCGTGGGGTCGCTCCAGAAATCAGGGTTGATAGATACATGGGAATCCGGTTGCGGTCGGATTGAAAAAGCAAGCGCCCGGACCGCTCTATAACTTTATTGGAAAACAACGCATTGTGCATCGCCACCGGCTTTTGTCGAGTTGCGCACCGCGTGACGGCACGTCGAGCACGGCCCCATGCATCGCGCCGGTGATTCCACAATCTATCCGATTGCTGCATTCAGTAACGCCGCCACGCCAATGGCGCCAAAAATGAGCGCTGCAACGTAGCGCAGGATTCGAAGCGGGACATGCTGGGCCATTTTGTTGCCCAGTACGACGGCGGGAAAATCGGCGAGAAGCATTCCGGTGGATGTTCCTGCGACGACCGCAAGTAGCGACGGATAGCGGGCAGCGAGCATGGCCGTGACGATCTGGGTTTTATCCCCCATTTCCGCGACGAAGAATGAAATGAAGGTTGCCGCAAATACGCCGTAACGGCTCATCGGGATCTCCTGGATGTCGATGGAGTCGGGCTTTAAGGTCCAAAGCGCTACCGCGATGAAGGAAATGCCTAAGATCCAACGCAAAACATTCGGCGAGAGTGCATGCCCGATTTGTCGACCGACCACGCCGGCCAGTAGATGGTTGGCAATGACTGCAAATAGAATGCCGGCCATGATGGTCCCGGGGCGTTTGAACCGTGCTGCCAGAACGACGGCCAGCAGTTGCGTCTTGTCACCGAATTCACCGACTGCCACGGCCGCGAGGGAAACGAAGAATGCTTCCATGGATCGTCTAGCGAGACGCGACCAGGCGCGCGCACTTCTGCCCGGGTATAGATATCGGCCTCGGCTTGTGGGCTGAGAGGAATTCATGGGCGCCATGCACCTGAGGACGCGGGCGCAGCGGCGTTCGCTGTTCAAAATACAAAAGAATCATTGAGAACCCAGAGTGGATGGCCGCGGATCTTTTAAGGCGAGGGCTGGGTCAAGAGGTCGGCGCCCCGAAATCCGCGCGGTTTTTTTTACATGTTGCAAAAAGCCGGCGCTACCCGTGTCACGTATTCGTCGCAAGGCGCCTTGTGTATTGGCGCGCAGCGCGAACTCCCCCACGCCGGTCCGCACGAAGCGGCTCATTCTAGCGCGACGGGTGGGCGCGAACGGCGTGCAGGATCGCGGCGTACCGCATGCGGGGACTAGGTGGTTTTGCTCGGGTCGCAATCACCTGATGATCGAGAAAATGAATTACTGTTGTCATACCGACGTAACGATCAAGGGCATGGGACAGAATCCCTTTTCCCTGAAGGAGTCACCCGCTTTGGAAAGCATCACTGGCCAATCGGTCGAAGAAACCACGGATGTGCTTGCCTGGTTTCCCGGCGATCGCAGATTGTTCTCGATTGACGGGCCCATCGGCGCTTCACAGGGCGGCCCGAGCAATCCGAATCAGGTAATGCTCGGTGATCGCGTCGAGCTACCGCGGACGGTGCGCGAGACGCTCATGATAGAACCGAGCTGGCAATTCGTCGTCACCGAGTTGCGCTTTCCATCGCGCGGGCCGATCGGATTCTGCGAGATTCGTTCGCAACCCGGTCGAGGCGTGTGGGTCCAGTTGCGCTACTTGAGCCATGCCGTGCCCTTGATTCAGGGTCCCCGTCCCAGGGCGCGTGTCCGCCCGAGGGGCGAACGGCCCCTCAAAAAGGCTCAGCCGGGGTCGTCCAGACCTGGCAATCAAGGCTAAGTCCGTCGCATACGTCGCATCCTACGGCATCGGCCCAAGTCGAGTCGGCGTGACCCAAGGTCGTCGGGTTTGTAAAGGATGCGATCACCCAAAAACGGCACGGTTCGCGAAGCGCGCTAAACTATCCGTTCGGCGCTTGTGCCCGCTTCCGGCTGTGCTCGCAAACGCTACGCGCGCGAAATAGACCCTGCGAAGGGTTGCGACGGCAGCGTCCCCTCCTCTGAACAGGATCAACATGCATCGGACAGCTTTTCGCATCATCGTACTTACCGCATTGGCATTCGTGCTTGGCGCCTGTGCCCGAGAGCCGACAAGGGCTTATGTCGGGTACACGGGACAACCTGCGACGGTCGCCTCGATCGAACTGGCGTGGGGTGATGGCCGGCCGATGGGGACCTTTGTCGATTCGACCAGCAGCGGCGCCGCATTGGGTAAGGAGGGGCTTCGATATCGCATCCACATGCTTTTCGACGACGGATTCCGCGGCACCGTTACTCAAGATGCGAGCGTCAAACTGGAGGTTGGCGAGCGCGTCGTGGTGGAAGCTGGGCGTGTTGTTCCCTACGTCGGCGGCTCAAAGGAGCCGTACAAGACCCCCGGCGCGTTCTGAGTAGAAGCGGCGCAAATGTCGATCGCGGCTCGTACGATCCGCGTAAGCTCTTCGATCGAGCCGGTCGCCGCAGATGTTTCATGGCGCCACATCGCCCCCTCAATACTGATTTCTCCGGATCGGGTCCGCGGCACCTCCAAGCCGAGCGATGCGAGTCTCCCCAAGTGACAGGATCGACCGCACACCTTTTTTCCCGGTTGCGTCGGCCGGTGTCCACGACGCGCCAAGAAATCTAAAAATTCTCGACCCGGTGTGTCGAATTCAAGGCGGCTCACTCGACCAGAGGGCGTGGGCTGGAAACCGAGAACTGCCGCGGCGCGGCAAACCTCATCCGGTCGCCGAGTGAAGGAGCGACTATCAAATCGAAGATCACACCCGATGTTCTACGACGATATCGAGCGGGCGCCCGAAGCAGAAGGCTCTCGATTCCACGCTGCGACATGAACCTGACGCAATCTTTGGCAACGATAGAGGCCGCCAGCCGATGTGGGCACGACGAGGTAGAATCGCGCGATTGCGCTTGTGGGCAAAGGTCAGATGCGGGTCTTTTGGTCTAGGAGCGCTCCTGATCCTTGCCAGCCTGCCCAAAATCCCCGAAAAGCGATCTGGCGCGTGCGAACCGTGAACGCGCGCTGCGCGTTTTCCGGCAAAGGAGTGTGAGACGTGAATAGATGCTTTTCCCACCTTATAGCGCTGTGCGCGTTAGGTGCCACTATCGGGGGCTGCGCGGTAGGCCCGGACTTCAAGACACCGGCGCCGCCCACGGCGACACGCTACACGGAGACACCCCTTCGTCCTACGACCGTATCGGCGGCGGCTTCCAACGGTGCGGCTCAAACATTCGAACTCGGGGGGCAGATCCCGGCTGAATGGTGGACGCTGTATCAGTCCGAACCTTTGGACCGCATGATCCGGACCGCGCTTGCGCAAAGCCCAACGCTGGGGGCTGCCCAGGCCACATTGCGCCAGGCGCGCGAGACCCTAAAGGCGGAACGGGGAGCCCTGCTTTTCCCGAGCGTCGATGCGCAAGCGCAAGGTGTGCGTGAGCGTGTCTCGGGTCTTGCGGTGGGACAACCGCTGCGCGGCGGGATCGATGCGACGGTGGTCAACGCGACTCTGAACGCTTCATATAACCTCGATGTGTTCGGTGGCGCAAAGCGCCAAATCGAAGGCTTCGCGGCGCAGGTCGATTATTCCCGCTTCGAGCTCGAGGTCGCCTATCTGACCTTGAGTTCAAGCGTGGTCTCGACCGCCATCAAGGAGGCCTCCATTCGTGCCCAACTCGAGGCGACTGAGGACGTCGTACAGGGCGAACAAAAGCAGTTGTCGTTGGTCGAGCGGCAATATGGCCTTGGCGCCATTCCAAAAACAACGGTTCTGGCGCAACGCACGCAGCTTGCCACCACGCGCGCGACGGTTCCTGCGCTGGAGAAGAGCCTGGCTCAGACGCGTGACCAGCTCGCTGTTCTCGTCGGCAAACCCCCGAGCGAGGCGAAGATTCCTGATTTCACCCTGGATTCAATGAAGTTGCCCACGGCATTGCCGATCAGCGTGCCCGCGGACCTGGTTCGTCAGAGGCCGGACGTGCGTGCCAGTGAGGCCCAACTGCACTACGCAAGCGCGCAGGTGGGCGTGGCCACGGCCGCGCTCTACCCTCAGGTGAACATTACGGCTCAGTACGGTCGCGAGTCTTTGGGCGCTTCGGGGCTGTTCCAATCGCAAAACGCGATCTGGAGCCTGGCCAGCGGCATTACGCAACCCCTCTTCCGGGCCGGTCAACTCACGGCCGCGCGCCGCGCCGCGATCGCGGCCTACGAGGCCTCCTTTGCGCAGTATCAGCAGACTGTCCTGTTGGCATTCCAGAGTGTCGCTGATGCGCTAAAGGCGCTCGAGTCTGACGCCCAGGCGCTCGCCATTACCGCGGAGGCGGAGTCACTTGCGCGCCAGAATCTGGATTTGGCGCAGGCCCAATATCGGCTCGGCGCAGGCAGTTATCTGACGCTTCTGGACGCCCAACGCCAGTTTGACCAGACGCATATCAATCTGGTGAGCGCACAAGCGACGCGCTTTGCCGATACGGCCGCATTGTTCCAGGCGTTGGGGGGTGGTTGGTGGAATCGCACCGAGCCGATGGCGGAGGTTAGCGAACCTGAGCCCAGTCATTGAATCCGTGTACGACCGCGAACTGAATAATTCGAACGAGAGGTAGGCATGACCAAGCGCTTGGTAAGCAGAATGGTGATCATGGTGGTGTGTGTCGTTGCCCTGGTAGGCATCCTCGCCTTCATCAAGTTTTCGCAGTTCCAGAAGTTCAAGGCGCAAATGGCTACCCCGCCGCCTCCGGTTGTCGTCACCGCCATGAAGGCACAGACACAGGAATGGCAGCCCCAATTGGACGGGGTGGGCAGTCTACGTGCGGTACGCGGCGTCGATGTAACCACGGAGATCGCCGGACTCGTGCGTTCCGTCAATTTCAAATCAGGGCAAGAGGTGAAAGCGGGCGCGGTGCTGGTCCAATTGAACGCAGATTCGGACATTTCGCAATTGCATTCTCTGCAAGCTGCGGCAGACCTCGCCGAGACGGTACTGCACCGTGATCAGCAGCAATTGGCCGCCGATGTGATCGCCAAGGCGCAGGTCGACTTTGATAACGCCGACTTGAAGAGCAAGCGTGCCCAGGTTGCTGGGCAGCAGGCCGTCATCGCCAAGAAGACGATCCGCGCGCCTTTTGCAGGGCGGCTTGGCATTACCCTCGTAAATCCCGGTCAATATTTGAATCCGGGTGACAAGGTGGTGTCACTCCAGACGATCGACCCGATCTATGCCGATTTTTACCTGCCACAACAGCAGATCTCGGGCATTTCCATCGGCCAAAAGGTAACCGTGACCAATGATGCCTACACGGGTCAGGCCTTTGTGGGAAAAATCACGGCGACCGACTCCAAGGTCGACACCAACACGCGCAACGTCCAGATCGAAGCGACGATTCAAAATGCCAAACACGAACTCCTTCCGGGAATGTTCGCCCGTGCCGCAGTGGACTCGGGAGAGCGGCGCGCGTATTTGACGCTGCCGCAGACCGCGATCACCTATAACCCCTATGGAGCGACCGTGTTTGTGGCCGAGGGCGGCGGCGCGACGGACAAGAGCGGCAATGCCACGCTGCACGCGCGACAGGTGTTTGTGACGACGGGCGCGACTCGCGGTGATCAGGTGGCGATCGTCAAGGGAATTGAAGCCGGTACTCTGGTGGTCACAAGCGGTCAGCTCAAGTTGAAAAACGGCACGCCCTTAAAGATCGACAATAGCGTCCAGCCTTTGGATGCGGCCAACCCGACGCCTCAGGAACATTGAGGCCATCACCATGAATTTTACCGATACCTTCATCCGACGGCCGGTACTGGCCATCGTCATCAGTCTCTTGATCCTGGTGTTGGGGCTGCGTTCCGTCGGCAGCTTGCCGATCAATCAGTATCCCCATACGGAAAACGCCGTCGTGACCGTGACAACGGCGTATTACGGCGCGGATTCCGCCACGGTCGCCGGCTTTATTACGCAGCCGCTCGAGGCGGCGATCGCGCAGGCACAGGGTATCGATTATCTGTCGTCCTCGAGCGTTACCGGTGTGTCGACCATCACGGCGACACTGCGCCTGAACTATGACGCAAACAGAGCGCTCACCGAAATCAATACCCAGGTCAACTCGGTGCGTAACCAGTTGCCACCGCAGGCGCAGCAGCCGGTATTGACCGTACAGGTCGGGCAGACGACGGACGCGATGTACATGGGCTTCTACAGCGATGTGCTACCGACCAATAATGTAACCGACTACCTGGTTCGTATCGTCAAACCCAAGCTCGATTCGATCGAAGGCGTTCAAACCGCGGAGATTCTGGGCGCCCGTCAATTTGCCTTGCGCGCGTGGTTAGACTCGACCAAATTGGCTGCGCACAACGTCACCGCGCAAGACGTCTATACCGCGTTGGGAAATAATAATTATCTGGCCGCAGTGGGCACGACCAAGGGTCAAATGGTGACCGTGGACCTGACGGCGGCGACGGATTTGCACTCGGTCCAAGAATTCAAGCAACTGGTGATCAAGCAGAACGGTGATTCGATCGTGCGCCTGGAGGATGTGGCAGAGGTCACGCTTGGCGCCGAAAATTATGACCTGAACGTCGCATTCAGTGGCAAGCGCTCGGTTTTCATCGGCATCAAGGTGGCGCCAGAGGCCAATATTCTCGATGTCGCCCAGCGTGTGCGTGCCGCGTTTCCCGAACTCCAGTCACAATTGCCGACCGGCGTGACCGGTCAAATCGTCTATGACTCGACCGAATTTATCAATACGTCGATCAAGGAAGTGGTCAAGACGCTGGTCGAGACACTTTTGATCGTCACGGTCGTCATCTTCCTCTTTCTGGGGAGTGTGCGTGCGGTCATCGTGCCGTTGATTGCGATGCCACTCTCGCTCATCGGTACCTTTTTTGTCATGCTGGTGCTCGGGTACTCCATCAATCTGCTGACGCTATTGGCATTGGTGCTTGCGATCGGACTGGTGGTCGACGACGCCATTATTGTTGTGGAGAACGTCGACCGACACATGAAAGAGGAAGGCAAGTCGCCGTTGGAGGCGGCGCTCATCGCAGCGCGTGAACTGGGCGGGCCGATCCTGGCGATGACCGTCGTGCTGGTGGCGGTCTACATTCCCATTGGCTTCCAGGGCGGGCTTACCGGTGCCCTGTTTACGGAATTCGCGTTTTCTCTCGCAGGCGCGGTCGCGGTATCGGGGGTCATTGCACTCACGCTCTCGCCCATGATGTGCGCGCGGTTCTTTCGCAGCGATCAGGAGTCCGGACGGCTGGTCAAAGCCATCGACCATAATTTCGAACGCGTGCGGCGTACCTACCGGAGAATGCTCGGTAGCCTGCTGGAGACGTGGCCCGTCATCATCGTCATGGGCGCGCTCCTTCTTTTGGCGTTACTCGCGCTATTTAAGACTTCGCAATCCGAACTGGCTCCCGAGGAGGACCAAGGCATCGTGCTCGCGCACATCCAAGGACCTCCGACGGCGACGTCGGAACAGATGCAGACTTACGCCCAGCAGGTCTTTGATATCTCCAGTAAGGAACCCGAATACCAACAGATGTTCCAGTTGACGGGTGTGCCTACGCTCAATCAGGGTATCGGCGGAGTTTTGCTCAAACCCTGGGGAGATCGCACACGCAGCGCGCATCAGATCCAACTCGACTTGCAAAAGAAGTGGAACGGGATCGCTGGCGTGCAAGTCGGCGCGTTTCAGTTTCCGCCGTTGCCAGGCTCCCAGGGCTTTCCGGTGCAGTTCGTGATTTCGACGACCGAGCCCTTCGAGAATCTCAATACTGTGGCGCAAGCCGTTCTGCAAACGGCGCGCAGCAGCGGCGCATTTCCTTTCATCGACACCGACCTGAAGCTGGACAAGCCGCAGGCGACGGTGGTGGTCGATCGCGATAAAGTCGCGGCCTTGGGATTGACGCAAGCCCAGGTCGGGAGTGCCTTGAGCGCCGCGTTAGGTGGGGGTTATGTCAATTACTTCTCGATTGCCGGGCGATCCTACAAGGTCATTCCGCAGGTCCTGCAGGTGGACCGCTTAAATCCTGAGCAGGTCTTGAATTATTACATTCGCGTACCCAACGGTGATGTCATTCCGGCGAGTACAGTGGCCAGCATCAAATACAGCGTCGTGCCCGAATCGATCAATCGCTTCCAGCAGCTCAATTCGGTGACGATCTCAGGGTTTTCCATCTTGCCTCAGGGCGATGCGTTGAACCTGTTACGCAAAGCCGCGACCCAAGCGGCCCCATCGGGGTACTCCATCGACTATGCCGGACAGTCACGTCAGTATGTCCAGGAGTCCGGGGGATTCGCCATCACCCTTTTGTTCGCGGTCGTTATCGTGTTTCTCGCCTTGGCGGCCCAGTTCGAGAGCTTCCGAGACCCTATCGTCATCCTGGTCTCCGTGCCGATGGCGTTGTTCGGCGCGATGATTTTCATCAATCTGGGCTTCGCGTCGCTCAACATCTATACACAGGTTGGACTGGTGACTTTAATGGGCTTAATCAGTAAGCACGGCATTCTGATCGTTCAGTTCGCGAATCAGTTGCAGCGCGCGGGCCATTCCAAGGTCGAAGCGATCATCGAGGCTGCGACGGTTCGATTACGGCCGATTCTCATGACAACGGCAGCCATGGTCCTGGGTGTCGTACCTCTGGTCATCGCTTCGGGGGCGGGTGCAGCAGGACGTCACGCAATGGGCTTGGTCATCTTCTCAGGCCTGTCGATCGGTACCTTGTTCACCCTGTTCGTGGTGCCGGCCATGTACATGTTCATCGGAGCAGATCACCGCGCGAAAGAGCACGCAAATGCGGCCATAGCGCCCGTCCCGCCGATCGGTGCGTAGCGCGGGAACGGGCTACGGCGGCTGATCCAAGCGCGACCGGACGCTTGCGGCAGGGCTGCGGCGCAAAAAGGGTCAGGTGCAGCGCGTGGTCGCGCGGCGGTCCATCACGCGCCACCGGCTCCTGGTTGCGGTAATCTCTTGGGGACGGTTGGCTCAAGCTTGAAACGACCGACCTCGGCGCCGTCGCACCGGGGTCACCGGGGTCACCGGGAGTTCAGATGAAGCGCGTCTCAAAACCCATGCCGACACCCGCGCAAGCGGACATCGATCCGGAGTTGCTGGAACCGAGCGCCCAGAATAATGGTGTGTCCTTCACTGTCGTGAACCAGAATCAAGCTTTGCGCTGCTTTGTAACGCAAGAAGCGCTCGAATTTCTGGATGGGGGGCTTCACGTCAATCTGCGTCTATTGGGGGTCTACGAACTGCATCAGAAGCAAATCGATGCAGTCGCGTTGCGCCTGGTGAACCGTGGCGTTCGTCCCCCGGAGTTGATCGTGACGCTGGATTCCCTGCGTCCTCCTGCTTCGGATTAGCGGCAACACGGTCGAACGCCCGCGGGATTCTGTGCGCCGGGCAACGGCGTGCGTTCGGAACCTAGGGTCGGGCTCAATCGTCTGCCGCGGCGTAGATCATCCAGAGTCTTGCCACGTACTGTGTTCCATCACTGCCTTTGATGGAACGCAGCACATCGCGACCCTTGGTTTTCTTGCCGGCCAGTAGATAGGCGATGCCCAGATGCAATCGTGCATCTTCGGGGCGGCGCAGATTGTCCCGATGGATGCCTTGCTCCATCATCGGGATCCCTTTATCGAACTGTCCGGCGGTGACGTAGGCAAAACCGGCGACGACGAGAGCGTCGCCATCTGTGGATGCGGCAGCATCCAGATCACGCCGATGTGCATTTTTTTGGTCCTGTGCGAGTTGTTTCTCGACCAAGTCACGCAGGCGTTGGTGTCGTGCCGCTTCGGGCCCGACACCCAGGATGTGTGATGAGTACCCTTGGGCGACGATCTTTTGCGCCTCTGCGGAATCGCCGGCCTCGAGCGCCAATTGCGCCATTTCCACGAAGTCACCGGGGCGAACCAAATTGCCGGTTACAAGCTTTAAGCGGTCCAGGTCGAGATCAAGCCGGTCCGCGAATCCCGGCTTGGCCTGCGTGCGCAAGAGCAGATCGGCCCAGTATTCTTTCTTCGGGTAGTCGGTGACCAGGCGTTCCATCGCCGACGCGTACGCGGCCTTGTCGCCCGCATGCGCTTCGCAATTCGCGAGCAACTGCAGGCCCTGCTCTTTGGGCCGGGCGCTGCCCGAAAGATCCCTGGACAGATCCGCGCAATCGTTCGCGAGGTAATACGACTGCAGCAACATCGTGTGCATCACGGGGTCGACACCGCCTTCTTTCAGGTAGCGTTGTGTCCAGGCGGCCGCCTTGGAATAATCCTTTTCACGGTAAAACGCGACGGCGACGGCTTCTGTCATGAGGGACCGTTCGCCCGAGGTTGTCCGTCCAGAGGCAATCACGGCCTCCAGTGCAGTGGCGGCGCCCGGGGCGTCGCCCTCGCCCGCGGCCGCTGAAACCCGCATTCGCTGGATCAGATAGTTTTCGTAAGGGGTTTTGGCGCCGATTGCGTCGGCTTGGTTAATCCGGACCAAAGCTTCCCGATAGTGCTGGGAACGCAGCAGGGTCGCGGCTTCCTGCAGGGGTTTTCCAACTTCGGGACGCACGGTGTCGGCGGCCTCTGCCGGTCCCGAAGACAGCGCGAGCGCGGCACCCAGCAAGACCGGCCCCAACATACCGCCGATGAACGATGGATCGCGCTTCATGAGGCGTGACTCCGAAACGTCCTCGACCCGTGAGACACGCGCTTCACTTGACGAACTGCTCGTTGCCGACGATGCCGAGTTTCGTGATTCCAATGCGCTGCGCCGCCGCCATGACGGCCGCCACGTATTTGTACGGAACGAGTTTGTTCGGATGCAGGTGCACCTCCGGCTGGACGGGTTCCTCCGCGGCGGTTTTGAGCTTGGCCTCCAACGACGGTCTATCCGGCACCGGTTCGCCGTTCCAGGACACCGTGCCGTCGAAATCGATGTCGATCTGTACGATCTCCGGCGGCGTCAGGCGTGGCGGCGCATGCGTCGCCGGCATATAGAGGTTTACGGCGTGCAGCTGGATCGGGATGGTGATGATCAACATGATGAGAAGAACCAGCATCACGTCGATCAGGGGCGTCGTGTTGATATCGACCATCACCTCCGGATCCTCTGCACCGCTACCGGGGCCCATATACAGAGACATCGTTCTACCCTTTCGCAGGCGGTTCGAGAATGAAGCCCACCTTGACAATGCCGGCCCGCTCGCAGGCGAAAATGACCTTTCCGATAAATTCGTAACGTACGTTCTGATCGCCCCGAATTTGTACTTCGGGCTGGGGCAGCTTGACGGCGGCAGATTTGAGTCGTGCCACGAGCTGATCCATATCGGCCACGAGCTGCTGGTTCCAGAATATGTCGCCGTCTCGATTTACCGAAATATCGATGTTCTCCGGCTTGGTTTGGAGCGGCCGATTGGTCTCCTGGGGCAGAGTCAGGGGAACGGTGTGCGTCACCACCGGAATTGTGATGAGAAAGATAATAAGGAGAACCAGCATGACGTCCACCAGCGGCGTCGTGTTGATCGACGCGCGAAGCTCGTCATCACGGTCATCCGCGGATGACCCGAGGTTCATCGTCACGACTTACGCCTTGCGCGCCGGACCTGCGCTCATGAGGACGGAGTGCAGGTCCGCGCCAAAGGCGCGGACGTATTCCATCGAGTTCTTGTTGCGCCGAACCAGCCAGTTGTAACCAAGAACAGCCGGTACGGCCACCGCGAGACCCATCGCCGTCATGATCAGCGCCTCGCCGACTGGCCCCGCGACCTTGTCGATG
>Ga0208357_1000140_pt1 | contig 56558 bp, 54 predicted proteins | sample NGESurdeep092012_6_FD_184487 | JGI IMG/M metagenome (GOLD analysis project Ga0208357, IMG submission 184487) | Arctic peat soil microbial communities from Barrow, Alaska - NGEE Surface sample F52-2 deep-092012 (SPAdes) | ecosystem: Environmental > Terrestrial > Soil > Wetlands > Peat ...
CACGGAGTCATCAGGCAGCCAGTTGCTGAACTGCCTGTAGGCCTTTTCGCCGGCGAAGATTTCAAACCAGCGAATTGCCCGCTTGCCACCATAGGCCTTTTCAACGGCCGCGTCGAAGACCCGCTGCGACGCCTTCCAAATGTCGCGCCCCGTGCCATCGCCCTCGATGAAAGGAATGATGGGGTGGTCGGGAACGGTAAATTGTCCGTCTTTGAATTTGATCGGCTCGCCTGTCTTGGGCAGCTCGAGCCCGTTGTAGATGCTTTGCATGGTTTTGAGGGTGGTCCCTTCCAAAAAAAGTCCAAGACTCGACGCGTCCAAAGTTTATTGGTCCAATGTTGAGGCTACCATCCGCAATTCAGCGGTGGCAATGGCGGGCGGCGGGGCTGCGCCGGGAACTCGATTGATGAGCTTTGTCAATGAATCGAATTATGAGGCTTTGTCTCTCCAAACATCACGCGCAGCACGTCAATATTTTTTGCGTAATCGGCATGCGCCTTTCGTGGCGATTCGAACAGCCCGAACCAGCGCGTGGCGTTCTTGACGTAGAGATTCACAACCTCGACGTCGCCAATCTTCGGCACGCGATAGGTAATCACGTCGCTGGGGTCGCTCCAGGCCACCACTTGAACCTTCTCCCTGGCTGTCTCGTCGCTCGGATGCAGCACGACTTGAAAGTTCGTTTGATAATTTTTCCACTTTCCGACCAGCGCCCTGTAGTTTTCAGCTGGATTGGTGGGAACGGATGGCGGAGGCGCAAGGCCGCGCGACTTCATTGCAGTGGTTGAACTTTCCGGAGCGCTCTCAAGATTCGTGATCTCCAGCATCTCAAGCTGATTGGCGAAGAAATACACCTGCGATGTCCGCTCAAAAATGTAGCGCACTGCATTCTCTTCAGCGGTTTTCCGGGCGGCATCGGACGCGGACAGATCCTGTCCCGCCACGCGGGCAAACTCCGGGTTGAGCGCGTTGAAGAGCAGATAACTGCCCAGGCTGTGCGTAACGCCGATGAATTCCTGGTCCAGCGCGTTGTCGCTGCTAAGCTGCGACTTCCAGTTGTACCTTCCTATTCCGGCGTTTTCGCTCGAATCGGCCGCAGCCGCGTTGGAATCGAATGCTGCCGATTTGGCCATCAACTGGCGCACTCCGGTCGCGCAAAATGCCGCCCATCGGTCCCACCGCCATCAGCACGTCTGCTAGCCCCCAGTCGACGAGCCCCGACTTCAACTCCCGGTTGATCAGAACGCCTCTGGGCCGAATCTTCTCCAGTTTTGCCGCTTGATCAGGCAGTATCCAGGGAAAAAATCGCCCTGATCCGTCCGGATCCTGAGCGGATTGTTGCGAACAAACCTGCAGCAAATATTGGTTAGGGCCCGAAAGATGCGCCTCGGCAGCTATCACGCGGCGGCATTTGAGCGCCATCACCAACGGCCACCAGTTGATCTCATCCAGCACGAGAACCGCGGAATGCCCTTTGAGGTGGACGACCCAGTGCACGACGAAAGGCGCTGCTGCTTGCCATTCTGCGGGGCTGTTCCATACAGGATTTCCCAGGTACGCGAGTGTCGGTGGCTGCACGGTGGCGGAGAACTCGCCTTTGTCGGCAAACTCCACACCCGCATTTTTCCAGTCACTGACCTTGCAAAGCTTCAGCTCGGTGCATATCGATTCGCGCAACATCGACGAATCGCCCGACCCTACCCGATCGATCCCCTGCACGTAGAGAATGTGGACGGGATGGTGGTCGGATGAATCGAGCGCGTCGGCAATGCTCGAGAGGGTCTTGAGAGACCCGCTGACGTCCTCGACGACCGTGGCGCGAGCTGGCTCCGCCCATCCCGTGGCCGCCAGAATCAGGAAAGCAATCGTACCCTTGCGCATATGCATCGATCGTTCGCTCCGTCGGTTGCATCATTATTCTGGCAGACCCACACCGCGCATCGCCAGTTCGCCGCCCTTGAAACTACGGAAACGTCGGACGAAGGCTCCAGTAGCCCTACTTATTTTGTCCGATGAAAGTCAGTTGACATCATGATGCCTTCCAGCGTAGCATCAAGATGTGCGAACGACGCTTTCCATCGACGACGATGTGGCCAGGCTGGTGGACCACGAGGTGCGGCGCTCGGGAGACTCCTTCAAGGGGACCGTCAATCGGCTTTTACGCCTGGGATTGACTGCCGCGCGGCAACCGAAGCCTCGTAAGCGATTCGTAGTAACGCCGCGCAAAATGGGATTGCCGCCCGGGCTGAGCTACGACAGCATCCCTGCTCTTCTTGAGAAGCTGGAAGGACCATACCACCGTTGATCGTTCTCGATGCGAACCTTCTGTTGTATGCCTACGACATCGCTTGTGCAGAACATAAGCGCGCGCGGGCGTGGCTGGAAGATATTTTTTCAGCCCCAGAACCGGTAGGGCTGCCTTGGCAGACAGTCTCGGCGTTTCTGCGCATCCACACGGATCCAAGACTGCCCGGTGATCGGTTCACGATGGAACAAGCAGTTCTCGTGGTCGATCAATGGACGATTTTGCCGAATGTCCAGTTCTTTGCTCCGGGAGCCCGCCACTGGTTCCAATTCCGCCGATTGTTGATTGAAGGCAAGGTTCGTGGACCGATGACGACCGACGCCGAACTGGCAGCCCTGACGATCGAATATGGCGGAGTGTTGCATACCACAGACCGGGACTTTGCCCGGTTTCAAGGGCTGCGATGGACGAACCCGCTGCTGCAATCCTGAATCCCCGATCTCCGAAAACTTTCAGCCTGAAGCGGAAATCGAGCGAATGGCTCTGGGTCTCCCGCTGCCTGAGTCCCTCGTCAAGTCCTTCACCATGAATCTCAAATGAAAATAACCGAAACTCTGTTCGCACCCGCCAGGATGCGATAGACTCATGCGGGAACATCCAAACAGCCGTAATTCTTTCACCCATGGAGGGCACATAGAAATTGGGAAAAAGCATGGTCCCAAAGAAGCTTTTCTTCACTAAAGGCGTCGGCAAACATAAGGAGCGGCTGACCTCTTTCGAGCTGGCCCTCCGCGATGCGGGCATCGCCTCGCAGAATCTGGTCCGCGTCTCCTCAATCTTTCCGCCGCAGTGCAAGATGATTTCGCGCAAGGATGGCCTGAAGTACCTGAATGATGGCGAGGTCGTGTTCGCGGTGATTGCGGAGAACTCCACGCGTGAGCCGCACAGGCTTTTAGCCTGCAGTATTGGCGTGGCCATCCCGGCGGACCGCAACACTTACGGCTACCTGAGCGAGCACCACAGCTTTGGCGAGACCGACGATCAGGCCGGGGAATACGCCGAGGAGTTGGCTGCGGAGATGCTTGCCACCACGCTCGATGTCGAATTCGACCCCGACAAGAGCTGGGACGAGAAAAAGGAAATTTATCGCATCTCCAACAAGATCGTCCGCACCAGCAACATCACCCAGTCGGCTGTCGGCGATAAGCGTGGCAAGTGGACCACGACGATTGCCGCCGCAGTGCTGATTCTGGACGAGTAGGACTGAACAAGTAGGCACTGCGTGCGGCAGACCTTTGGATAAGATTCGAGGCAGGCGAAGAGCAATCGAGTTGACGATTCAGAGGACACGGGGCCAATTCCGCATGCCGGGGTTGGCCTCGTTGCATCGGCCACAACTATCCGAGATGGAGACGCGGCGGTAGACGCATGACTACAGCGAAGAAATTCACGGTTGCACTCGTGCAGATGCGCATGGGCGCGGATCCAGAGGCCAACTTCGCGTCTGCGCTACGCCATATTCGCGAGGCCGCGAAGCTCGGCGCGCAGGTCGTCTGCCTGCCCGAGCTATTCCGCACCCAGTATTTCTGCCAGCGCGAAGAGCTCGCGCTCTTTGATCTTTCGGAGGAGATTCCGGGTCCGTCGAGCGCCAAACTGGCCGACGCTGCCCGCGAGTCTCATGTCGCCGTGGTTGCATCGCTATTCGAGCGGCGAGCGCCCGGCCTCTACCACAACACGGCAGTCACATTCGACTCCGACGGCCAGATCGCCGGCATCTACCGCAAAATGCACATCCCCGACGATCCGCTTTATTACGAAAAATACTATTTCGCGCCGGGCGATCTTGGCTTTCAGGCCGTCGACACCGCTGCCGGCCGGGTCGGCACGCTGGTTTGTTGGGACCAGTGGTACCCCGAGGGCGCGCGCATCACCGCGTTGCAGGGCGCAGAAGTTCTGTTTTATCCCACGGCCATCGGCTGGCATCCTGCCGAGAAAGACGAATTTGGCGAAGCACAATATGACGCATGGCGCACTATTCAGCGCTCTCATGCCATCGCCAACGGCGTCTATGTGGCCGCCGTCAATCGCGTGGGTGTCGAGCATGGCGACATTCTGGGCAATCGCTCTCCGGGACCGGGCCTGGAATTCTGGGGCGGCAGTTTTCTCGCCGATCCTTTTGGCCGCATTATTGCCAAAGCCGGCCACGATGCTGAAGAAATCGTGATGGGCGAAGTCGATCGCTCGGTGATTGAGGACACGCGCCGCAACTGGCCATTCTTGCGCGATCGCCGCGTGGATGCCTACGTGCCAATCACGCAGCGGTTTATTGATCCCGCGCGCCGAGACCCAGCGCGCAAAGAGCATAAGTAGCCATGCCGGATCGACCCTCTGAAAAAACTCCCCGTGCCCTCGGCTACCGCATGCCCGCCGAGTGGGAGCCGCACGAGGCGACATGGCTCGCGTGGCCGCATAATCCCGAGGACTGGCCGGGCAAATTTCAGTCCATTCCGTGGCTCTATGCGGAGATTGTTCGCCTGCTGGCCGCACATGAGCGCGTGCATTTAATTGTCGAAAACGCGGCGGCCAAAAAGCGTGTCACCTCCATGCTCTATCGCGCTGGCGCAAATGTGGATCAGGTCGACTTCCATGCGTGGCCCACAGATCGAGGCTGGACGCGCGACTCAGGGCCAATTTTTGTGCGCAACTCGGAGGGTCGTGTCGCGCTCACTGACTGGCGCTTCAACGGCTGGGCCAAATACTCTGACTGGCATCTCGACGACAAGCTACCAGGCCGGGTTACGAACTTGCTCGATGTTTCGGCGTGGCAGCCTGCGATCCAAAACCAGAACGGTGCGGATCAACGCATCGTCCTCGAAGGCGGCTCCATCGACGTCAATGGCGCAGGATCTCTGCTCGCCACCGAAGAATGCCACCTGAGCAAGGTACAGCAGCGCAACCCCGGCGTCAACCGCGAGCAACTGGAGCGCATCTTTCACGACTATCTCGGCATCGATCAGACAATCTGGCTCAATCGCGGCATCGTCGGCGACGATACTCATGGCCACATCGATGACATCGCTCGCTTCGTCGCGTCCGCGACCATCGTTACAGCCGTCGAGCCGGATACGCGCGATCCCAACCACGCCCCGCTCACTGAAAACCTCTCGCGCCTCAAATCCGCGCGCACTCAGCAAGGCAAGCAGTTCACCATCGTCGAGCTGCCCATGCCCCGGCCCGTAGTTTTCCGCAACCAGCGTTTGCCGGCCAGCTACGCAAATTTCTACGTCGCCAACGGCCTGGTTCTCGTACCCACCTTCCATGATCCCAACGACCGCGTAGCTCTCAACATTCTCGCCGAGCTCTTCCGCGGCCGCGAAGTCATTGGCGTCCATTGCGTCGATCTGATTTGGGGCCTTGGCGCGCTCCATTGCATGACCCAGCAGCAACCGTCGGCGCTACCATCGAAAGCATGATCGCCGGGAGCATGATCGATGATTGCGAAGCCATGCAGGCTGCCCTTGCCGAAGCGCGCCTCGCCGCGGAAGCCGGCGAAGTTCCCATCGGCGCGGTCGTCGTCCGCGAAGGCGCAATCATCGCGCGCGGTCAGAACCGCGTCCTGCGCGACGTTGATCCAACAGGTCACTCCGAAATCGTCGCGCTGCGCGCGGCCGCCGCGGTGCTCGGCAACTATCGCCTTGCAGACTGCACCCTCTACGTCACGCTTGAGTCGTGCGCCATGTGCGCCGGAGCTATGATCCACGCGCGCATCGACCGCCTTGTTTACGCCGCTGCCGACTCCAAGGCGGGCGCCTGCGGATCGGTTCTCGCAGTGCTGAATCACCCGCAGCTCAACCACAAAATACAGGTGGAGCAGGGAATCGCCGCCGATGAATCCGCCGAATTGCTGCGTAATTTCTTCCGGGAGCGGCGGTAAGATCAGCGAAGACTGATTTGCCGGCCTTCTAACTCCGCTACTTCCGCGTCAGCTTCCTGATCCGCTCCGCCTCAGCCGGCCACTTCTCCGCCAGCTCCTCGTAACTTCCGTTGCGGTAATCGGCAAAATCAAATCCCGGCGTCACCGTGCATCCGAGCAACGCTACTTTGCCATCTGCTACCAGGCGCGTCCCTTGCCACGCTCCTGCCGGAACCACCAGTTGGACATGCTGGCCGGCCGTCAAATCCGGCCCAAGAGTGAAAACGGCGGAGCGGCCGTCGGGCAACAAATGCAGCATCTCCACCGGATCGCCGAGATAAAAGTGGAAAATCTCATCCGACGCCAGCACATGCATCTCTGAGAAGCCTCCAGTTTCAAGCAGGTAATAAATTGCTGTGCCTTGAGCCCGTACGCCTCGCGGTAACTCCACGCTGCCCGCCGATCTATACGTCCGGCGGAACCATCCACCCTCGACCGGGTGCGGTTCCAGATGTAAAAGCGACTTAATTTGATCCGCGGTCATCAAAACTCCTGAGCGGTTGATATCCCAGATCGTAGCATCGGAAATTGAGTAGAATTCACTTATGATCGTGCAGGTTTACACTGCCGCCTGGTGGCGCGATTGCCGTTCGACAAAGTAGTTTCTCGAAGAGAACGGTTTGGTCTACACCGAGGTCAATGTTGACGCCGACCCCGCTGCCTCAGCCGAGCTCGTCAACTGCGTGGGCAAGCGCGCGGTTCCGCAGTTGGTCATCGATGGCGAGTGGTTCCAGCCTTATACGCCTGGGCGCGGCCTACTCATTGACGAATTGTACCGCCGTCTCGGAATTCCTCGCGGTGCTGGAAATTCTCGCGAATAGTCCAGCTTCCCTCGTACAATTAAAGATGAGCCTAATGCCGCAACTGTTGGCTGCGCAAGGAGTTCTCCGTTGATCGATCGCTACTCGCGTCCGGCGATGGGCGCCATCTGGACGGACGAGAACAAATACCGCTGCTGGCTCGAGGTTGAAGCCGCGGCCAGTACAGTCCTTGCCGAGGACGGCGTCATTCCCCCCTCCGCTGCGGCGGCCATCGCCAACAAGGCTTGTGTCTCTGCCGCGCGCGTCGCCGAAATCGAGGCCGAGGTCAAGCACGATGTCATCGCGTTCACAACTGCGGTCGCGGAGTCTCTTAAAGCCCAGGGCCTCGATGCCGAGTCTCGCTGGCTGCACTATGGCCTTACTTCGAACGACATAGTCGACACCGCCCAGGCCCTCCAGATCAAGGAAGCGTCGGCGCTCATAAGCGACGGCATCGCCGGTTTGCTGGCGGTTCTAAAACGCCGCGCCATCGAGTTCAAGCTGACGCCGACCATCGGCCGGACACATGGGATTCATGCGGAGCCGACGACATTTGGCCTGAAGCTGCTCAACTGGTACGCCGAAATGGAGCGCAACGCCACACGCTTCGCCGCCGCCGCCGAGGACATGCGCGTGGGCAAGCTCTCGGGCGCTGTGGGCACATTCGGCCACTTGAAGCCGGAGCATGAAGAGCGCGTTTGCGCGCTCCTGGGACTCAAGCCCGCGCCCGTCGCCACGCAGGTCATCCAGCGCGACCGTCACGCTGCGTACATTGCTGCGCTGGCGATTCTGGGCTCGACGCTCGACAAAATTGCGGTCGAAATCCGCCATTTGCAGCGGACCGAGGTCCGCGAGGCGCAAGAATATTTTTCAGAGAAACAAAAGGGCTCGTCCGCAATGCCGCACAAGAAGAACCCGATTACTTCGGAGCAAATCAGCGGCCTGGCGCGCGTCCTGCGCGGCAACTCGCAGGCGGCGATGGAGAATATTCCGCTCTGGCATGAGCGCGACATCTCTCATTCGTCGGTCGAGCGCATCATCTTTCCGGACTCGACGATTTTGGTCGATTACCTTCTCGCTAAGACCGCCGATCTGGTTGACCGGCTGCTCGTTTACCCCGCGCGGATGAAGAAGAACCTCGAATTGACTGGCGGACTGATTTTCTCGGGCCAATTGCTGCTCGATCTGGCCGAGGCCGGCATGTTGCGCGAGGACGCCTATAAGCTCGTCCAGTCGCACGCCATGCGCGCCTGGAAAGAGGATTTGAACTTCCGCGAGGAAGTCTCACGCGACCCGGCGATCGCAAAACTTCTGAGCAAAGACAGGCTCGACGCAACATTTGATTATTCGCGGCAACTCGGCAATGTAGATGCGATCTTCAAGCGCGTGCTGGGAAGCTGATATGGGCGGTGCGCACCCTTCGCCATGGCCTGAGCCATGTACGATTTCTGGTGATTGCCGAAAGAACTCGGAGTACATGCAACCATGAGTCAGATTCCCGATGAAGCCGCTGAGCGCGTTTTGGGAATGATTCGGGAGATCATCGAGATGGACGCGAACGGTCAATGCGCCCAGGCTGAGGCCTTTTTCCGTCCGCTGGTTAACGAGTTTCCCCAGGCGTCTCTGGTACATAGCTACATGTGCTGGATTCTGTCGCGCACAGGTAAGCATCGTGAGGCGATCGAGCATGGGCGCGTGGCAATCGGCCTCTCGCCTGAGTCGGAGTTCTCCTCGGTTATGCTCTTCCGGGCGCTCTGGTTTGCAGGCGAGCGAGCGCCGGCTTTCGAGGAGAAGAAACGGCTTGAAAAATACGGCCACTCGGAAGAGTATGCGCGCGTTATGCAGGAGTGGAACGAGGGCGTGAAGGAAGATGCAGCGAGCGAGCCAATCCAGTAGAGGTGCAGAACAGACGAGTGGCGTGTGTCTGACCCTCACCATCACCGGCGCTTCCGGCGCAATCCTCGCCCGCGAGGCGCTTCGCGCCCTTGAGGCCGACAAGCGCGTCGCCCGCGTTCACTTTGTCGCCTCGGAAAATTCGCTACGCGTGCTGGCCGAAGAACTTGGCATCTCCGGCCGGACGAATCTGTTGAAAAAGCTCCTCGGCGCTGCGCCTGTCAAGACCATTCAGCAAGCTGACTCCGACATAGGCGCGCCAATCGCCAGTGGCAGTCATCCGTCAGATGGAATGATTGTTTTGCCGTGTTCCATGGGCACGCTTGCGACCATCGCGCTTGGCCTCGCCAACTCCCTGATCGCCCGCGCTGCTGATGTTACGCTCAAGGAGCGGCGGCCGTTGATTCTGTGCGTGCGCGAAACGCCCTTCAACCGCATTCATTTGCGCAACATGACGCTGGCCGCCGAGGCCGGAGCAACGATCTTTCCATGCATGCCGGCCTTTTATCAGCCCGATGCCGACTCCACCGTCATGGCCCGCCAATTCGCCTGCCGCGTCCTGGCCCACATTGGGCTGCCTCAGCCCGGAGCCTACGTCTGGAAGCCCGAAGAGTGAACAGTGGTCAGGGATCAGGGATCAGTGCTCAGGGTGACAAACCACGACCCACGAATCACAACCCACGACCCACGACCCACGAAAGTGTGCTTGACACGCGCCCAGCTTCCCCCTGATACTGCCTTCTATGCCGTACTCACGAGAAACACTGAATTGCGGGCGAATTGCGATCGAGGCCATGGCCATGTGTATGCCATCCCGACCCGTCCGTGCGTCTCTTGAGCGGCGAATGCGCTAAGCGCCACCGATCTTGAAATCAAGCGGCCCGGGTCCTGAAACGGATGCGGGCCGTTTTGCGTTGGCGCTCCGCGCTTCTACCTTTGGACAAGTTCATCAACAAGTTGAGAAGGAGATCATTATGTCGGAACCGAAACCGCAGCAGCTTGCCACACAGGCCGTACACGCCGGCCAAATCCCTGACCCCACCACAGGCGCGCGCGCAGTGCCCATCTACCAGACCACTTCCTTTGTCTTTCAGGATGCGGATCACGCCGCCCGTCTCTTCGGGTTGCAGGAGTTCGGCAACATCTACACACGCATCATGAACCCCACGACCGACGTCTTTGAGAAGCGCGTTGCCGCTCTTGAAGGCGGAGCTGCGGCGCTCGCCACGGCCTCTGGCCAGGCGGCGGAGACGCTGGCCATTACCACCCTCGCGGCGGCCGGCGATGAGATCGTATCCACTACTTCGCTCTACGGCGGTACTTACAATCTCTTCCACTACACGCTGCCGCGCCTGGGCATCAAGGTCAGGTTTGCCGACGCCGACGACTTCGACGGCCTGCGCACGCTGATCAACGACAAAACCCGCGCCATCTATACGGAGACGCTCGGCAATCCCAAGCTCGACATCGCCGACATCGAGCGGCTCGCCGCAATTGCTCACGAGAAAAAGCTGCCGCTGGTCATCGACAACACCTGTGCGTCGCCAGCTCTGGTGCGGCCCATCGAGTGGGGCGCGGACATCGTCGTGAACTCGGCCACCAAATTTCTCGGCGGCCACGGCACGGCCATCGGCGGGGTGATTGTGGACGCGGGCAAGTTCGACTGGGCTGCCTCGGGCCGCTTCAAGGATTTCACCGAGCCTGACCCCTCCTACCACGGACTCCGTTACACTGAGGCGTTCGGTCCCCTCGCGTTCATCCTCAAGGCGCGCGTGCAGGGTTTGCGCGACACCGGCGCGGCGCTTTCGCCTTTCAATGCGTTTCTGCTCTTGCAGGGAATCGAAACGCTGCACCTGCGCATGGAACGCCACTCGCAGAATGCGCTGGCCGTGGCCAAGCACCTCGCCGAGCATCCCGGCGTGGAGTGGGTCAACTATCCCGGCCTCGAATCCAGCCCTTATTATGCCCGGGCAAAGAAGTATCTGCCGACGGGGCAAGGGTCGCTGGTCACCTTCGGCATCAAATCCGGAGCAACTGGCAGCGCTTACGACGCCGGCAAGAAGCTCATCGACACGCTCGAGCTGTTTTCACTGCTGGCCAACATCGGCGATGCCAAGTCGCTCGTGATTCATCCCGCCTCGACCACGCATCAGCAATTGTCGACCGAGGAGCAGGCGGCCACGGGGGTCACGCCGGAGATGGTGCGGCTGTCGGTTGGAATCGAAGACATTCGAGACATCGTCGCCGACCTCGATCAAGCGATCGAAGCGGCCAATGGCCACAACGTTACCGGCGCAAGCAACGCCGTTGCGGCAAAATAGGAAAGGCAGCTTCTAGCCTTGGGGCAACCCGCTCAGAGTTGTAATTCCCCGGTCCCCAAGTGCGAGGGACGGGGGGCACCAGCGATGAGATATTCAAGCTGGCCGGGTCACTCATTCGGAAGCTCGGGTATGAGGCTAGAAGCTCGAAGCTAGAAGCTAGGAGCGATAGGCAGAAAATGACCGATGGTTACAGCCGGAGCGGCGCATCGCCGCCGGGATCGAAGATTGTGGAGCCAACCTACGAAGGCGACTTCGTGCTGGATGGCTCCCTGCCGCTCGAGTGCGGCCGTTTCCTCATCTGTCCCACGCTGCATTACGCCGTCTACGGCCGGCTTAATGCGGCGAGAGACAATGCCGTTCTTGTTTGCCACGCACTCTCGGGCTCGGCTCTGGTCGGCTCCTGGTGGCCCGAAATTTTTGCTCCCGGCGCGGTCCTCTCGCTGGAGCACGACTTCGTCATCTGCATCAACATGCTGGGCTCTTGTTACGGTTCCACCGGTCCCGGCGCCGTCAATCCCGAGACAGGCGAAATCTACGGGCCTGACTTTCCACTGGTTGGCGTCCGCGATAATGTTCGCGCGCAGGCGCGCCTTCTGGATTCGCTCGGCATCCGCCGTGTACGCCTCGCGCTTGGCGGCTCCATCGGCGGCATGCAGGCGCTGGACTGGACCATCTTTCAACCTGAACGCATTGAGCGCGCGCTCATAATTGGCGTGACGCCGCTTTCCGCCATGGGCTTGGCCCTGAATCACCTGCAGCGCCAGGCTATCCAGCACGATCCGGAATGGGCCGGCGGCCGCTATCTGCCGCAGCACCCGCCACGCAGCGGGCTCGCGCTCGCCCGCAAAATTGCAATGATCAGCTACAAATCCGCGCCGTTGTTCGATGAGCGTTTCGGGCGCAATCCCAACCGCAGCGGCGAAGATCCGTGGGCGGCAAGCGGACATGGCAGCGGTCTTATCGGCGAGCGCTTTGACATCGCCGGCTACCTCGATCTTCAGGGCAATCGATTCGTCGAGCGCTTTGACGCCAACGCCTACCTCGCGATTCTGCGCGCCATGGATACATGGGATCCGCTACTCGGCTACGCCTCGCCGCAGGAGGCCTTCGGCCGTATCCGCGCTCAACTCAGCTTCATCGGCATTAGCTCCGACTGGCTTTTTCCGGCCGCAGATGTGCGGCGTTTCGCCGAAGCTATTCGCGCCGCAGGCGCCCAGGCCGACTACCGGGAAATGACCAGCGACCACGGCCACGACGCCTTTCTGGCTGAACAAGCCGAGCTCGTCCGTCTGCTGCAGTAGCCCGTGTCCGGCGTTTTCTAGTCTCGTCCGTCTATCCGGAATGAGCCGCCCCTTCGCGACGCTGCCAGACCCCTCCCCACCCCCTTACCAGCGTGCGGTACGCCCTGCAATCGTCTTCGCGTTTTTCTTGTCAGCGGCTCGTTGGCTTCTTATAATCCATCTGCGGAACACATGTGGTCATGGTATCTTTATATCCGTCGCCCCCAGCTCTCAAACGCAGCTCGGTACGGTTGCCCAACGCTGGCGAATGAGTGATTTTTTGATCCCCATTTCGGCATTTCCCAGGAGCACTGCATGAAGAAGTTAGTCCTTGCATCTGCGATGGCATTGGCAAGCATGAGCCTTATCACCGCGCCGGCACTGCGCGCTCAGAACACCGGCCAGATCACCATCCAGGATCCCGCTGAGTTCAATTCCTATCAGAACGCCATCACACAGACCGACCTCACCCAGAAGGCCGCCGCGCTCGAAGGGTTTCTCCAGGCCTATCCACAGAGCATTGTGAAGAAGGCCGTTCTCGATCAATTGATCGATTGCTACTACCAGACCAACCAACCGGCTAAGACTATTGATGCCGCCGGCCGTCTGCTTCAGGTCGATCCCAACAACATGAAGGCCATCTACATTTCTGTCAATTTGAAGAAGCAACAGTGCAGCTCAACCCTCGATGCCTCCGGAGTGGCCACCGACGCGCCGACCTGTGACGACGCAGCCGCTTTGGCGCAGAAGGGTCTCACGGTTCCCAAGCCAACCGCCATGTCTGACGGCGACTGGAGCAAATTGACATCGGGTGCTTATCCGGCTTTCCACTCGGCCATCGCGCTTGACGATGCGGTTTCGAAAAAAGATTTCGTCGGAGCCCTCAAGGAATATACCGCCGAATTGATGCTCTATCCGCCCGATTCATGCACCAAGCCGGGCCCCTGCCTTGCCGATACGCTGCAACTCGCGCAGACCTATGCCAAGCCGGGTGACTCAAGGGACGAAATCAAGGCAGTCTGGTTCTACGCTCGCGCGTGGGACTTCGCGCCGCCGAGCTTCAAGTCACAGATAGAGCCGCTGCTCGAGTACTGGTACAAGCGCTCCCACGGCACGCTCGATGGCGACGCCGCCATCAAGCAGCAGATTGCAGCTATTGAAACCCAGGCGCAGGCAACGCTTTTTCCGCCCGACGGCTTTACCATCGCGCCGGCCCCAACGCCTACGGATTTAGCGCATCATGCCTACACCAGCGGCGACCCCAAAGCATTGAGCCTTGAGGACAAGGAGTACATCCTGGCCAACGGCTCCGACGCCGACGCCACCGGACTTTGGGCCCTGCTGAAAGGCCAGCCGACACCGGTCCCCGGCATTGTCATCGCCGATCCCGCAAACGCCTTGAAAATCTCCGTTACCACTACCGCCTCGGTCAAGCCAAAGGACTTCGTAGTCAAGCTCACGAACCCCGTGGCTTGCGGCGCTGTTCCGGCGCCACCTGGCGAGCTGAAGGTCGCGGACGCACAGGCCTATATTCTGGCCAACGGCGTAAAGGCCGATACTGACGCCATGGGTGACGCCCTAACCGATACACCTGCGCACATCCGCAAGATCGCCATCGAACCCGGGGTCTCGACGTTCAATGTGGCCGTCACGCAGGACGCCAAGGACGCCCACACCGCCGATTTCACCGTCAACCTCAAGGACCCGGTGTCCTGCAAGGACGCTCCGGCCTCCGGCTCCGCGCTCGGCCTGCAACCGGCTACTGAGTTGGATGGCACCTACGACACCTACACGCACACTGCAGCGGCGGGAACCACTGCCGCTTCCGCGCAGATTGTTCTTAGCGACGGATTCCTGCAACCTGAGAAGAAGGCAGCGCCGGTACATCACGTCCCGGCAAAGCCATCAGCCGCGCATCACCGGCAGTAGCCGCGAGGCCCTTTTTCGCCGGTCTATCTGGCGATTGAGGGCCGCGCAACGCAATGCTTCTGGAAAATGAAAGGGCAGCCAGCTTCGGCAGACTGCCCTTTTTTTCTTGCGCCGCCACATGATTCGGAGACGCCGGGACGTTCTCTCTTGCGCGGGTAAACAAAAATGTATACTATGAGATCGTGAAGAGTTCGGAGTTTCTCCGCTGGCTGGGCAGGAAGGGCGTAACGGTCGGTACCCAAAAGGGCTCGCACCTCAAGCTCTTCTTCAACGGCCGCCAATCCGTTCTTCCAGTGCATGGCAGGGAGCTCGGCAAGGGGCTGGTCGAAGCCATCAAAAAGCAACTCGGCCTAAAGGAACAGGAGTAAATATGCGCGGTTATCCAGTTAATCTGCGGAAAGATGGAGAGTTCATCCTCGTGACCTTCACCGACATCCCCGAGGCCATCACTCAGGGAAAAAACCGTGCTCACGCTCTCAAAATGGCGAAGGAAGCTCTCGAAGTGGCAATGGAGTTCTATTTCGATGACAACCGTCCCGTCCCTTTGCCCTCCAAACCCAGACGCGGACAGGGAATCATCGAGTTGCTGCCGAGCGTGGCGGCAAAAGTTCTCCTGTTGAATGAGATGCTCCGTCAGAAAGTGCGCCCGGTTGAACTGGCACGGCGCATCGGAACAACAAAACAGGAAGTGAATCGCCTCACGAATCTAAGGCATCCGACCAAGATCGATCGCATCGACACCGCGCTCAGGGCGCTAGGTAAGCGGCTGTACCTTGAGGCTGCCTGACCGCTCATGCAATGCGGGCGAGGGAATTACTCGCCGAGCATGATTCTCTGGATTGCGGATGCGCGCCCGGTCGCGGGATCGCACGTCACGACAACGCCGCACATCTTTGGGTTTCCCTTTGCTGCTTCGAATTTGCCCGGCATTGCGGTCAGGAATTTGTGCAGCACCAGCTCTTTTTCAACGCCGATGATGCTGTCGTAGGGCCCGCTCATGCCCACGTCGGTCTGATAGGCCGTTCCGTGCGGCAGGATGCGCTCATCGGCAGTCGGTACATGCGTGTGCGTGCCCAGAACTGCCGTCGCTCGCCCGTCGAGATACCACCCCATCGCCACCTTTTCGCTTGTGGCCTCGGCGTGGAAATCGATCACGATCACTTTGGCGCGGATAGCGGCGAGCAGAGAGTCGGCGGTGCGGAATGGATCGTCGATCGGCGTCATGAATACGCGCCCCTGCAATTGCAGCACCGCGTAGTCCACACCGTCGGCGGTCTTCCCTTCATAGAAGCCGTAACCTGGCGTGCCCGGCGGAAAATTCGCCGGCCGCACGATTCGCCGAGCGCGATCGTGGGTGTACGGCGCGGCCGAGTTCAGATAGTCGAGCAGTTCCTTTTTATCCCAAACGTGATTGCCGGTCGTCAGCACGTCCGCGCCTAGATCGAAGACTTCCTCTGCCAGTCCGGGCGTTACGCCGAAACCGCCCGCAGCGTTCTCGACATTGACGATGGTCAGGTCGACATTGTGCGCCTCGCGCACATGGCCAATGTGCTCGCGCACAATCCTGCGCCCCGCGCTCCCGAAGATGTCGCCGACGAATAAGATGTTCAAGAACAGCTCCCAGCTTCTAGCCTCTAGCTTCTAGCAAAACACCTGGTCCCCAGCCTGAGCAAAAATGAGGGGTGCCCCAGGTCTCGCTTTTGAGAACTGGGATAGTACGACTCTCAACCAATGGGCTCTTCTGATCCCTGATCCCTGTTCCCTGATCCCTGTTCTTTGTGCCCGGTATTTCTCATTAATGGAAACAGAATCACATCGCGAATGGATTTCGATCCTGTCAGCAGCATTACTAGGCGGTCAATGCCGATGCCTTCGCCGCCGGTCGGAGGCAACCCGTACGAAAGCGCTCGCACGTAATCCTCGTCCATTTGATGCGCTTCGTCGTCGCCTGCGGTGCGCTGCGCGAGCTGGTCGTCGAATCGTTTTTGCTGCTCAACCGGATCGTTCAACTCGCTGAAGGCGTTGCCCAGTTCGAATCCTCCGGCAAAAATTTCAAATCGTTCAACGTGATCTGGGTCGTCTGGTTTTTGCTTCGAGAGCGGGGAGACAACCGTCGGATAGTCGTAAATGATGGTCGGCTGAATCAGGTTCGGCTCGGCGACGATTTCGAACAAAGTTGATATTTGCTTTCCAACTGGGTCGTCAGGGGCAGGTGCAGGCCCCATCCTTCCCCCTATTTCGCCCGGGGTGGCTGTGACGTTAGGTAGGTGCGAGAAGATGCCCCTGATCTTAGCCGCGAGCATCTGACGCGGTCCTTCCAATTCTGCATCGCTGCCCTGCGATGGAACAGCCAACCGCTCCCAAGCCGACCGGAACCAATCGCCAAACGATGTCTCGGAGGAAAAATCCTCAATTGTGGGCCTTCCGGGAAGATTGTTGGGCCACCACTTGATGATCGCCTCCACCATCGTGAGCCGTTCCCATTTACCCAGATCAATCTCGACGCCATTGAACGTGGTCACGGTCGACCCGTTCACTTCTTTCGCCACGAATGCAATCAGCTCTTGCGTCAAATCCATCAGGTCGTGGTAATTCGCATACGCCTGGTAGAACTCGAGCATTGTGAACTCGGGATTGTGCTGCGTGCTCACGCCCTCGTTGCGGAAGTTGCGGTTGATCTCGTAGACCCGATCGAGCCCGCCCACCACGAGCCGCTTGAGATAAAGCTCCGGCGCGATGCGCAGATACAAATCCATATCCAACGCATTGTGATGCGTCTTGAACGGCCGCGCCGCCGCTCCGCCGGCGATGGGCTGCATCATCGGCGTTTCAACTTCAAGATAGCCGCGGCTATCAAAGAACGTTCGCAGCGCCTTCAGAACCTTGGCCCGCTTCACGAATACTTCGCGGGCGTCGAGGTTGGCGAACAGGTCCACATACCGTTGCCTGTAGCGCAGCTCTACGTCGGCGAGGCCATGGTACTTCTCCGGCAGCGTGAGCATTGCCTTGGCCAGAAACGTCAGCGTTTCGACATGCACCGTCAGCTCGCCGGTTCTCGTCCGAAATAAATAGCCGGTCACGCCGATGTGGTCGCCAAGATCGAGCAGCCTGTAGAGCGCAAATCCCTGCTCGCCGACGGCGTCGAGGCGCACGTAAATCTGCAACCGCGCGCCCTCCTGCTGCAACGTCGCAAATCCTGCCTTACCCTGCGCGCGAATAGCCATGATGCGGCCCGCCACGGTCACTGTTTCGCACTTTGCCTCAAGCTCTTCACTCGTCGACGTGTCCCACTTCACGCGCACCGCGGCCAGCGGCGTTGCAAATTCGCCCTGTGCGGCCGGGAACCGGTTGGGATACGCCGACTGGCCAAGCTCAGCGATCTTCTTCAGTTTTTCCCGGCGCTCGTCAAAAAGCTTGCGCTCGAATTCCGATTCGAATTCCATACTTCCTTTTGGGGCTTTGATTGAAGTCCAACCGCCAGTATACCGGCTTGCTAATGCACAGCCGAGGGCCGGCGCCGGAGTTTGAAGGAGGTCAATTCTCAGAGTTTGAAGAGGCTTTCGAAAAAACAAAACTTCGTGTCGCTTTAAGTGCGATAATCCCCAGGAGCTAAAGCCCTCATTCGCTTTTGCCTCGGTTGCGGCCCGGCTAAAGCCGTGCCCTTGTTACAAAGCCGGACCATGCTCGTTTGAAGGCTCGTAGCATGCAAGCAGGCGCAGGCGCGGATTATCCCGCCCAGGAACTTTGGGGAGGAATCTTTGCCGCAGCCCAACCAAACGGGCACAGCGGGAATCAAACCAGCTCAGGAGATTCCCACATGAAACAAGCGACGGCAGTATTCCTTTTCTGCACCTTGTGCTTTTGGGGCAACCAGCTTCGCGCCGCCACCCTTCACGATGCCTGCGGGAATGATCACGCCCACTTCGACGTGAAAACCGAGAAAAACCCGCCAGCGCCTGCACCCCTTGAAGCAGGAAAGGCGCGAATCGTATTCATCGGCCGCATCGACGCGCCGGGATGTATCGGATGCGACGATTTCGCACCGCGCATCGGCGTCGACGGCTCGTGGGTGGGAGCGACCAAGGGCAATTCCTACTTTGTGCTCGATGTTGCGCCCGGCACGCACAATGTTTGCGCCGATTGGAAGTCGGTCTCCGCGGCGCTCAGAAGGAACTGGGGCGTTTCTTCCTTTACCGCTGAGGCGGGGCAAACCTATTTCTTTGAGGCGAAGATCGAGCCCAGTGGCGACAGACCTTCAGACCCGTCCCTCATCAGAACCCATTGGGTGCTGGATCTGAAGCAGCTCAGCGACGACAAAGGCTGGGACCGGTTGAAGAACTCGGATCTTGCGACCTGGACGCAGACAAAGCAGTAGGCTGGCCCGCGCCTGGTCTGGCCCTGTGTCTGGTCTGGCCCTGTGTCCAGAGTCGTCCGCCGTCGCGCCTGCTCACCGCCGGTCGCATCCAGGAGCGTCCCTCGTGTATAACGACGATGGATGCCCTACAACCGGCCAATTCCCGACAGGAGGCCCGAGACGAAGCTCGACGCGGGGCCCGACTCGAAGCAAGCCGGCAAAGACGCTGGCCTTTTCAGCGCCTGGATTCAGGCTGAGAAATTAATGCAGATCGCGCTTGTGCTGCCCTGCGCGGCTTTTATCGGCTGGCTCATCGGCGCATGGCTTGACCACCGCCTGCATCAATCGTGGATCGCAATTGCCGGAATCGTCTTCGGCGGCGTTTCCGGGCTGGTGTACTCGATTCGAGTGGCGCTTGCCGCCAACAAAGATCCCAAGATGCAGGATTACGACACCTCCGACCCCGGCAAGGGCAACGGGGGCGCAGGCGCGTGACAGACGAGCATCACTCCCTGGCCGCCCTGACCGATGACGGCTTGCAGGCCCTGCTGAAGCGCGCCATCAGCATTACCTTGGTTGTGGGCGCGCTGGCCGCGCTTGTGCTCTGGAAGGCCGCTGGCTGGCGCGATGCCGCCATGCTCGCTACTGGCGCGGCCATCTCCGCCGCGAGCATCCACGAGTGGCGTCGCCTCATCCGTTTCATCAACGCGAAGATGGATCGCCAGGAGGCGCCCAGTGGCGCGGCGGTCTCGGCCGTCCTTTTTGTGCTGCGGCTCGGGCTGTTTGGCGCGGCCATTTATGGTAGCCTGAAGTGTTTCCGGGGTTCTGTTGTGGCGCTTCTCTGCGGCCTTGGTTTGGCGGTTCTGGCCATGGTCTGGGAGGCAGTTCGTTTGCTTCGCGACTGAAGCAGCGGCCATGACTTTGCTCCATACCGGTTCCTCAGAAAAAGGGCCGTCAATACCTTCGAGATCGAGACTTTACTTTCGAGATTAAGACTTTTATGGTGCAGACTTTTGCGTTAGCGCGGTTCCTTGACCTCCTGCTGAGAGGCACTGAGATCGTGATGTATCAGGCCATCGGCATGAGCCGGACGGATGCCGGTCAAAAAGCCGGCACGATCAACGGCGCGCTGTCGCTGGAAGTGCTGGTGGCCGGCGGCCTCATTCTCTTTTTTCTTTTTGTGCGCCTGACTTTGTCGGTGGAGAAGCCCAACCCCGCGCAGCAGCTTTCCGAAATGATTCATGAAGGCGTGGGCGACCTGAGCGAACAGGTCATCGGTCACGGCTATGAGCGATTCCAGGCCTTTGTGACCTGCATCGGTCTGTTTGTTCTGTTGAACAATCTCATCGGCCTTGTGGTCGGCCTCATCCCCGGCGTCGAAACACCAACGGGAATGCCTGAAGTTCCACTCGGCCTTGCTGTTCTTACTTTTCTTTATTACAACTACCACGGTATCCGCGTGAACGGCCCCATCGGATACCTCAAGCAGTTTGCGGGACCGCTGTGGTGGCTGGCGCCGCTTCTGTTTCCCATTGAGATCGTCTCCCACCTCGCCCGCATGATGTCGCTTACGATCCGTCTTTACGCCAACATGTTCGCCAGCGATCTGCTCACGCTGGTCTGGTTTTCCATCATTCCTATCGCCGTGCCGTCCATCTTCCTCGGGCTGCACTTCGCTGTTTCAGTCATCCAGGCTTTCGTTTTCATGCTGCTCACGATGATCTATCTATCGATGGCAGTAGCGCACGAGCATTAAACAGCTTTTAGCTACTAGCTTCTAGCTGCTAGCTTTTCCGGTGGTAAGGCGAAGTATGAGTTTCTCCAATTGATCGAGCGGCGGAGGAGCGCCGCAAGAACCGCAGTACCGAATTTGGCAATTCACTGGCTAGGAGCTAGAGACTAGAAGCTAGAAGCTCAAACAAGTTTCCGCTGGAGCCGCTTCCGCTCCGGATAAACGGACGGCCGCAAGCGTGAGGGGGCCAAAGGCATAAGGACAGCCGCTAGCTGTTAGCTTCTAGCCATCGCGTCGGTGAATTGATATTCTTGGCTCGCCGATGAGCAGACTAGAAGCTAATGGCTAGAAGCTAGAAGCTGCTTTTTGCCGGCACGGTGAGCCTCAACCACCCACTAACGGCCAATCTTAGGAAGCAGGAGAATTATGCGTAAACTTCAATTCGTATTCATGGTCCTTGCGGTTCTTTGTTTCGCCGTTCCGGTCTTTGCCGATAGCGGCTCGGCCGCAATCAACCTGGTTCCGATCGGCGCCGGCCTCGGCATGGGGCTGGCCGCCGGCTTGTGCGGCTTGGGGCAGGGCAAAGCTGTCGGCTCGGCAGTCGAGGCGTTGGCTCGCAATCCAGGTACCCGCCCCGGCATCATGCTGTTACTGGTGCTTGGCCTGGCCTTTATTGAATCACTCACCCTTTTCACGCTGGTTATCGTATTCGCAAAGATGTAAGAGAAGCGCTCGAAACGAAAAGCGGTTCCGCATTTTTTATACGGGGCCGCTTTCTTATCTGGCTGAAGCGCGTTCTTAGCTATTTCTCTGCGCGCAGCATCTCAATCGCCTTCTGGTAGCCCAGTCCGGCGGGCACTGGCTCATAGCCGGTCTCATCTTCCGTGGTATCGAACACTCGCGTCTTCCAGACCACGCGGCCGCTCATTTTCATTTGGAAATGAACTGTTCGCCACTGATCGACACCCATGTCCGGGCCAACTTCCGCCTGTTCAATCACGATCCAGCCGCCCTGGTTCAGCCGTCCCAGAATCCCCCAGCCAAAATCCACATCGCGCTGCAGGTGGCCTTCCAGCCGGACGACGCGAAGATTTACCGGGTCGATCCAAATCTCTCCCGCCATCTGTGTCAAAATCTTCGTCTCAAGATCCGGAGGAGAGAAGCCGGGATTGGGTTTGAAGGAGAACTTTTCGACTTTGCCAAGCGGTCCTTCGCCGGGGCCGGCATCCTGGTACACGAATGCGGTGGGGAGCGTGCGAAGCACCTTCAACACGCGCGCCTGATCATCGTCTTCACCCTGCTTTCGCCGTTTCTGCTTCGCCGGGTCGCTCAGCAGCTCGGTGAGGCGTGCTTCTTCCTTCTGCTCGTCAAGCGCGCTCAGGGGTTTGCCGTTGATCGCGACCAGCCGCGCCACGTCCCCGTCTCTGGTCTCGCAGATCTTCTTGGCGGTAGTGAGTCGAGGGCTGGTCTTAAGCAGCTCATACCGCATGGGGTGGCTAGAGTCTCGCGCAGCAGCGTACTCATTGGCCAACGTGCGGGCTACCAGGGCCTGCACCTGCGGGGCGGACAGCGGGTTCGCGGCGCCGGAGCCAGACTGACCGAGGGGCTGGCCTTGGCAGCAAGCCGTTCCGGCCGACACGAGGAGGTAGAGCGAAATGAGCCGGTGCACACGTCTAGTTTAGCGGGTACGCGCCGTTGCCTGGGCGCGGCGGCAAATCGTGCCTAGCCGTGCCCTCGGCCGCGCCGGCGTTAGTCGATTTGCAGCTTTTGGTGCAGCTTTTCACACGCGCGAATTGAAGCTGAGTGGCTGGGTTGATATAGTTCGGGCAGGGACTTAAAGAATTCGAGAAGGATTGTGACCATGGCTCAAGAAAATTCTCCAGCGCGCATCGGCAAGACCATCATCATCAACGGCGAAGTGAAAGGCAGTGAGGACTTGCTGCTGGATGGACGGGTCGAAGGCATCGTCAACCTGGCTGAGCACCGCCTCACGATTGGCCCAAACGCCAATATAGCCGCCGACCTTACCGCAAAAGATGTGCTCATTCAGGGCCATGTGAAGGGCAATATCGTGGCCAGCGGCCGCGTCGAGCTCCGCGCCGGCAGTCACCTCGAGGGCGATATCCGCGCCCTTCGCCTGGCCATTGAAGATAACGCCGTCTTCCACGGCAAGGTCGACCTGACGCAGGGTGTTTCGCGGCCGGCCGATGGCGCAGCCGCTTCGCAGACCGGAAGCGGCTCCTGAGGTTGCGAACAAGTCAACCGACTTTCGCCGGGCAGCTTGAGTTCATCCGGCGGGCGGTTACGGCGTTTCCGATTCTGCGCTTAATAGACTGTCCAAGTGGCCGTCGCCAGCCGGGCTGCAAGGAATTGCCATCGATGTAGACAGATGAATCGAAGATGCTCGAGAGGGAGTCACCGTGCTGCGCAGTTGGTTCAGCAAGAAACAGCAGGACACGTTAGCCCAATCGGCTCCGGGCACCTCTGGTCCCCGCGTGCCGCGGCACTCCGGCGCGTGGAGCGTGATCCGCAAGCGCCTTCAGGCTGAGCCCGGACTGCGCATCATCGACACCGGTTACACATCGCCCTCGAACATCAACTTCCTTACAGACATGGGCCACAGCGTTTTTATGGCCGACCTTGAAGTGGATGCTTACGGCGAAAACTGGATCAGCGGCAAGGACGAAGACGACAACGACATCTGGAATGTCGAAGGCTACGTGAATCACACGCTTAACTTTTCCGGGCGCACCTTTGACCTGGTTCTATTGTGGTCGGCGCTCGATTATCTGCCTGAGCCGCTGGTCGCGCCTGTCGTAGCCCATTTGTTCGCAAACATGAATCCCGGCGGGCAGGTGCTGGCCTTCTTCCACACCAAAACGCAGGGCGAGGAGGCGGTGCGCTGCCGCTTTCATCTCACTGATCGAGATGAAGTGGAAATGCAACTGACGCAGCAATTTCCCATTCAGCGCTCCTTCACCAATCGCAGCATCGAGCGGCTGTTTGCGGGATGGAGCGGTCACCGGCAGTTCCTCGCCAAAGACTCGGTCTCTGAAGTGATTATGACGCGGTAGCGCTGTCCGTCCGCAACGTCATTCCCCTTTCCAAGGAAGGGGCCAGAAAGTGAAGTAACTTCGGGTTTGCCGGTCATTCACGAGCCACTCCTCGGTCAACGATTGCCCTGATAGAAGTCCGGGGCCGGTGGCCGGTGGAACCGCTCCTATTTCTTTTCCAATTGCTGTGTCCAGTTCGTCAGCACGTGGATACTTTCCTGCACCTGCGGGCTGGAGAGCACCAGAAACCGCTTGCCATCGGCCGAAACGGCATAGCTGAATTCATTCTGGTCGAGCCCACGCGGTCGAAGAGCGTGACTGAACAACGGCAGGGGCGTTCCTGCCACGAACGATCCGTTGGCTCCGCCGGTCACGGGCACCGCCACAAAGTTCGAACCAGCTATCTCCTGTTGGCGGTCGCCTGAGACTACTACGTAGAAAAGTTCTCTGCCGTCGCCTCGCCAGCGTGGTTGGAACCCACCCTCGACGGATACCTTCCACCGTCCTTCGCCGGTCGGAAACGGCCGCACATACACCTCGGGATTGCCCGTTTCATTCGACGTGTAGGCCACCCATCGCCCGTCGGGTGAAAGTTGCGCCTGGCTTTCGTCGGCTGCCGTCTGCAAAAACCGGTAGGGTTTGCTCTCGCCGCCCGCGCTCAAAGGATTCGGCAGCACCCAGATATCCCCCTGCGTGTTGGCGCCGGCTTCCGTATAGAACAGGAAGCGTCCGTCGCGCGACCAATCGGATGCACGCTTATGGTTTCCGCTCTTCAGCAACAACTTTTCGTCGCCGCCGCCAGACGCATCTTTTCGGTAGAGATTTCCATCTCTTCCCGTAAATACGATGATTTTGCCGTCCGGCGACCACACCGGGGCCGAGCCGCCAAGCGGTTCGTTCGTCAATCGCGATTCGTTGTCGCCCGTTACCGCGCCGCCCGTCGCGTCGCCCAGCCAGATCTGTGAAATTACCTGATCGGTTCTTGAAATGGCAATCTGCCGGCCGTTCGGCGAGAGCGCAACTCCGATCTGCTTCACGATGGTACCCGCGGGCGCGAGCGGCTTGCCTGTGGGGTCAAGCCAGAGCATCTGCGTGTTTGACGGCGACCTTCCGGTCCCGTAGACCAGCACACCATTCGCAGCAGCCGCAACCATGGGGCGTCCGTTCCGGTCGATGGACACGCCGTCCGCGATCTTGAAGACCTCCCCACTGACTTCGAGCGTCTTCGAATCAAAAGCCTGTGCCATCAGCGCGTCGTCCCGCTGGAACAACAGGTACCCGCCTCCGCCGGAATCGGCCTGTGCGAAAACAGCGGATGAATCGTCTGGCAGGAGCCGCTTGCCGGTGGCGGCATCATCCAGTGAGGCCACATAGACGCCGGTTTTGCTGTCGGCAGCAAGGTCTGGTCCGCTGGGTGAGCCTTGATACAGAAAGTGCTTCCCGTCAGGAAGAAAGTAAGGATTCATTCGCGCGACAGCGGGATCGCCCGACAATGGAGTGCAGCCGCCGCCGGAGGCAGCGGTTCGCAGGATTTCTCCATTATCGGCTCCAACAAGAATGACGTTGTCCTGATTCCAGGTGCCGCCACGCCCGACGCCGCTACACAGTTCCTGCGCCGGGCCGCCGCTGGCTGATACGTACTTTAATTTTCCATCTTGAAAGAACGCGACATTCCTTCCGTCATCAGACCAGAAAGGCGCCCTCGCGGTGGTTGTGCCGGCCAACAAACGAAACTGGTCCGTGCCGAGTGGCCGTGCGAACAGGCTCAAGTGGGCTTCGAACAAGCCAAACACAAGAGTCTGGTCATCCGGCGATAACGCCAGAAAACCGGCCGTCGCCTGATCCGGCATCTCCAATGTTGTATTCGTCGTAGGCCCTGCGCCCGCGCGCGGTCCCCAAAACATCGACCGTCCCATCCACCCCAGTCCCGCAGCCAGCACGAGAGTGGCTGCGGCCAGGCCGGCCTTCCAGCGCTGGGCCGGCGAGGTCGACGCGGAGCCGGGAACGATTTGTGACGAACTTTGGCTGGCAATCCACTGCAACTCGTCTTTCAAATCGCGCGCCGACTGCCAACGCTCATCGGGATCCTTGGCCAGGCACTTTTGCAGCACCCGCTCGAGCGCGGCAGGCGCAATGTGCGTGATCGAGGGCGCGGAACGTTCGATAATCGCCGCAATCACGCTCACTGAGGAGGCGCCGTCAAACGCCCGCTTGCCGGTGAGCATTTCATACAGCACCAGGCCGAAGGAGAAGATGTCGCTGCGGCCGTCGATCTCCCGGCCGGTAGCTTGCCACTGCAACTGCTCGGGCGACATGTAGAACAGCGTGCCGACAATCTCGTTCTTGCCGGTCAGCGCCTTCGAGAACGTGGCGTCGTCGAGAGGCATTTGGGCGGTGGCGCTCAACTGCGCAAGTCCGAAGTCGAGCAACTTGATGCCTTGCCGGGTGACGAGAATATTGGCGGGCTTCAGGTCGCGGTGCGTGATGCCCTTCTTGTGCGCGGCGTCAAGGGCATCGCAGATCTGCGCCGCAAACTTCAACGCCTGGTCCAGCGGCAGCGGCCCTCGAAGAGGCGTGCCTTCGATGTACTCCATCACAAGATAATTGGGTCCGACATCGTAAAGATGGCAGATGTTGGGATGATTCAACGCCGCGACGGCGCGGGCCTCCCGCTCGAATCGTTCACTGAATTCGGTCCTGGAGGTCTTGACGGCGACAATGCGGTCGAGGCGCGTGTCGTTGGCCTTGTACACCTCACCCATGCCGCCCGCGCCGATGGGCGCAAGAATCTCGTAAGGGCCGAGTTTTTCGCCTATGGATAGAGACATGGAGAAGACTCAAACCAGTCTACTTGATGGGAAGTCGGTTGCGCGCGAATCGTCGGCGATCTGGAAGTTATGTTCTGGTAAACACCGGTCAGCTTCCAGTTGCTAGGTAAAGCCCCTGTGGGCCTCTTTTCCTACGCGCCCGCGCTATGACGCGCTAGCTCGCCGCTCGAAACGACGTGCGTTGATTTTGCGTGCCTTGAATCTGCGGAGATTGACTCGGCGCGAACGGAAGCCACGGCTGGATCTCGATGACTTGCGGGCTTTCGTCTTTCAACGTTTCCTCGTACGTGTGTCGCTTGCCTAGCTTGAACTCGCGGCAGATTTGATCCACTAGCGCCGCCATTCGCTCCCGATACGCGGACGAGACAAATGCGCTCCCTGCGTAGCGCCGCTTATAGGCTTCGAGTTGCTCGGGAAAATGCTCGCGCACAAAGCCGAGGAACGTGGGCAGCGAGCATGGCTTGAGAAACAGCGCTCCCGCTGCCAGAAAACTTGCGTCGGCTGCTGCTGCTGCGCGGGCTACTGCCCGGATTGAGCTTGCGCTGTCGGTGATTCCCGGCATGAGCGGGGAGCACATGACGCCGGCTCGGATTCCGGACGCGCGCAGTTCGGCAACTGTTCTCATGCGCAGATCGGGTCTTGGCGCGCGCGGTTCGAGATGCCGCGCCAGCTTTGCGTTCATTGTGGTCACGGTGATGTGCGCTGTCAACCGGTTGTTCTTCGCGACCTCTTTCAGCAGGTCGATGTCTCGAGAGATCAGTGCCGACTTGGTAATGATGCCGACGCGGAATCCGCTGTGCCGGGCAAACACTTCGAGCAGCGACCGCGTGATTTTAAGTTTTCGTTCGAGCGGCTGGTAAGGATCGGTGGCCGTGCCGATTGCGATCTGGGTGCCGGGCTTCAGCCGTCTCAGATCCTGTTCGAGCAGCCAGGCGGCGTTCTGCTTGAAGTAGATCTTGCGCTCAAAATCCGCCGGGGTCATTTCCATGAACTCGTGCGTGTAGCGCGCGTAACAGTAGCGGCAGGCGAACTCGCACCCGCGGTAGGGGTTGATGCCGTGGGTGAAGGGCAGGCCGCGGTTCGAGGTCACTTTGTTGACGATGGTCCGGCTGGTGAGCGGCCGGTACTCGGTGAGGCACCCGGTTGAATCAAGCGGGGCCTCGGCGGCGGTTCGGGCGAGACCTGTTAGGGTTGGGCCGGCAAGTTGAGTTTCGGAGGAGGGCTGGAGGATGGGGAAGAGGGATTCTACAGATGAGACTAATTTCGCCATTTGTTCGCCTCAGTTTGAAGCTACGCCGAGCCGTCGTACGCGTCAAGGGGTGATTTCCCACAGCCGCCGACCCGCGAGAAGGCCGGCGTCCGAGGGCTTTTCACAGGCGTCTTAACGCTCCAGACTAGAATCGAAAAGCAAAGAGCCGCCGGCTACCAGCTACTGGCTACTAACTGCTTTTTCTCGGAGACCCCATGAGCAATTCGCAGGGAACGCGCATTACCTGGCTTGGCCACGCCACCGTGCTGATTCAAACCGCGCAGGGAACCAACATTCTGATCGATCCATTTATTGCGCACAATCCCAAGTACCCGAAAGATTTCGTGCTGCCGGAGAAGATCGATTACGTGCTGCTGACGCATGGGCACGGCGACCACATCTCTGACGCTGCGCCTGTCGCGAAGAAGCATGGCTCAACTGTGGTCGCGATTTATGAGCTGGCCGACTACATCGCGAAGCAGGGCGTGACACAGACGATGGGCATGAATCTGGGCGGGACAGTTTCTCTGGGTTCGGGGACTCCCGCCGACGTGACCGCGACGATGGTTGACGCGAAACACTCAGCCGGCGCGGCGGATGAAATGGGCACGCATTACGTGGGTGTGGCTACCGGCTTCGTGCTTGCCGTCGCCGGAGGGCCAGTGCTCTACCACGCGGGCGATACCTGCGTCTTCGGTGACATGCAGCTCATTCGCGAGTTGTATCAGCCTCGTATTGCGATGCTGCCGATCGGCGGCTACTACACCATGGACCCGAAGGAAGCTGCCGTCGCCTGCCGGTTGCTTGCGCCGGAGACGGTTTTGCCGATCCATTGGGGAACTTTTCCGCCGCTGACGGGCACGCCGGCGGAGCTGGCGGCGCTGGTTGGCCCTGACGTTAAGGTTGTGGAATGGAAGCCGGGAGATGAAATTTCGGTGTAGCGGGGAACAGGGAACAGGGAACAGGGAACAAGGAACAGGGAACAGGGAATAGGGAACGGGGAATAGGGAACGGGGAATAGGGAACAGGGAATAAGGAACAAGGAATAGGGAACGGGAGTGATCGATCAATGGGTTCTTTCGCCCGCCGATGCGGGCTTGTGATTTCGGTGGTGTCAACTATCTCCAGGCTCGCGCCTGGGCTACCGTCTTTTGCCCGCTAAAGCGGGCTTAGTTGGGCGAGAACGCTGAGAACTGACAACTGGCCGCTGACAACTGACCACTGAGAACTGAGAACTGAGAACTGAGAACTGACCAATATTATTGGTCGCGTGTTTGCTTGATCGCGCGAGGCGACGGAGTGATACCGCCAAGGCCTTGCGTATCCTGCACGCCGAGGCGCATGGGGACATTCGATTTGCCGGCCTGGCAATTGCGCAGATCGCGAAGCGTTTCCTGCTTCTCGCGCGCATATTGGGTGGCCAGGCGCGTCAAGGCGTAGGTGATGATGTCGCTGTGATGCAAATCTGCCGCCAAAGGATCGCGCCGCATATTCAGCCACAGCCGGTGGACGAGCTCCACATCTTCGGGACCGAGCGCGGGCGCGTGCGGGCCGATGTAGAAGACCTTGGTCGCGCCGTCCGCGCCGATTACGTAGAAGTTGAATTGGCGCTTCGGCTCGGGTAGCGACTCCCATGCCTGGCCCATGTGGAACGCCTGGTCCTCGGCGGTCATCGAGCTCGATTGTCCGGCGACCACCGACTCGACCTCGAGCGAATTCGCCGTCTGTATTAACGCGGCAAACACATCGCCTGCCGGAATCACGAGGAGGGAAACTCTCTTGCCGAAACTTTCCGCTACGGAGACAGCTTTGGTGAAGATCATCTGCTCGTGCTCGCTGAAACTCTGCTGATCGGCGCTCAGGTACTCCGGGCCGCCGACGCCCATTATGCGCACGCTCACAACGACCACGTCTCGATCCACCGTGCTTGTCCGTCCCAGCGTCCACTTCAAAGCCAGGGGATTGTGGGCGTCGCGCATGGTCACGATCACGCCGCCCGGCCTGATAGCTACGGACTCGCGGTCGATCGTATCCTGGTGCTCCAACTGGAAATGGTCCTTCATCTCTCTGGCCGTAAGGGCGTGTTTGCGCAGGTTTTGGCGCTCAGAGACGGCGAAGATGATGAAAAAGCCCCCGGTAAAAACGATGCCGCTGACGGTGGCGACGGATTTGGTGGCCAGATTGACCGTGGCAGTGACGAACAGCACCAGGAACACGGAAACGAGACCGATGGGGATTTCAGTTTTGCCGATGCGCAGGTTTGGAGGCAGCTTCCAGCCACGCTCGCCGTGGTACTTCCAACGCAGGACCAGCATGGACACGGCGTTGAAGGTGAACGACCAGATCACGCCAAAGGCGTAAGCCTCGCCGAGCATGATGACGTTGCCCCGGCTGGCGAAGATGGTGATCATCTGGAGGATGAACACCAAGTTCACGATCCGGTAGCTTGTGCCGAACTTGGTGTGCGGCTTGCGGAACCAGTCGGTGAGCACGCCGTCTTCCGCCACGCGCATCAGTACGCCGGTGGAACCGATGATGGAGGCATTGATTGCGCCGGAAAGGATCAGGAATCCGACCACAACCACGAAGATGCGGAAGACAATGCGCCACACGAGCGGTCCCGCCAGGTACATGGCCACGCCGGCAATCAGGTTGTCCTGGTAGACGTGAGTGCGCTGAAAAGTGGGGATGATCATGGAGGCCAGCAGCGTGGCGCCGCCGGTGAACACGGCGCTGTAAAGAGCGATGACAATTGCGGCACGCTTGAGGTTCTTGAGCTTAGGGTGCTGGATCTCCCGATTAACCTGAGCGAGGGTTTCCATGCCCGACATGGCCAGGACGGAGTGGCCGAAGGCCATGAGGATGCCGAAGTAGCCAAACATTTCCAATCCACGGCCGCGCAGGAAGCCAAGAGCATCCGTGCTGAAATTGAGATTGGCGGGGATGGGCGGCGGCGGCAGGTGGGCGCCGCGGATGAAAATCGTGAAGGCTCCCCACCCGAGGAGAATGATCACCATGACGGTGGTGATCTGCATGACGCGGAGGGCCTTGTCGCTGGATTCCTCGATGCCCTTGATGTTTTCCCACCAGTAGTAGGTGGTGGCGACTGCCGCAATGAGGACAGAGACGTGGTTGGGATCGAACTGCAGAGCCTGGTTGTACTGGCCGCCGAGCGCTGGAGGGAGCCAGCCGTGCGTATGCATGACGAGCAGCAACTCGTTGATCAATCCAGTGATATATTGGCCGGCGGAGATGCCGGAGATCGGGCCGGTCAGAATGTAGTCGAACATGAGCGCCGACACGCTGACCTTAGCGAAGGTTCCACCGAGAGCTTCTTTGACGACGCGGTAGACGCCGCCGCGGGTGAACATGGAGCAGCTTTCGACGTAGACCGAGCAGACGGCAAAGCTGAAGAGCATGACCGCGAGGACGAACCAGGGTGCAGAGGCGCCGATGGCCTGTTCAGCAATGCCACCGGCATAGAAAGCCGATGAGGCCATGTCGTTGAGAACGACGGCAGCTGCCCGCCAGAAGGAGATGAAGGTGAGCATCACCGAGGAGGCTACGATTAGCCTCACGCGGTCGTTTGTGGGACCTACGGTCGTTCGGTTTGAGGCCATCGCGAAGGGTCCGGCGAGGCGCAGCCGGTGGCTAAAATCCTTTGAGCGAAACCACCGCTCTGCGGAGAGTCTATTTGCAAATGAGATGACTGTCAAGAATGGAATACGGGCCACGGACCCAACGCAAGTCGATTCTTTTGAGAGTCTTCAACGACCGCATGGGGCGTGCCTTGAACGTCCCGGCCAGACATGCCGTTGCCTGAAGAGAAACCGGCGAGCGGGACGAAACGGAAACCAATCCCTCGTTCGCTCCTAAAACAAAAATGCGGGCGCGGGCCGCTTGCGGTCGCTAACTAAGCTGAGCAGTTGATCGAATCCCGGTTGCTTCCTGTTCCGGCGTTGGCACGCAGCGCTCTTTGCACTCGACGCGAGGCTCGGATTGAGCCACGCCACCGATGCATCGCCGATTCCTGGCTTTTGCCCTCAGGCGAGAATTTGCCGTGAAAAAGAAATTCTGACCAGACCTGCTCGCGGGCAGCGTCGCAGCGCATTTAGCGCCGGAACTGCGCCCTATTCCTTGCCGAACAATTCCTTCCAATCCTCAACGAAGCTGAGGACCACAACGACCGCCGATCCCGCCAGACCGACGAAGAACATCGTTTCGAGCAGCCGAATTACAAATGCCACCAGGATCATGCGTCGATTCTAGCGCAACCCCGAATGTTTTACACTCGGCCCTGTATGCAATCGTTCTGGAAGCCGTGGGCTGCTGCGGGACTTTCCGCTGGCCTGCTTGAGTTGCCGTTTCCGATCGCCGGGCCGATGGCTCCCTGGCGGTCTGTCTTTGCGTGGTTTGGTCTTGTGCCGCTGCTTTGGGCGCTGCTGTCGATTTCGAGATCAGAGAGATCCAAATCAGAAGACCCGGAATCAGAAGACTCCGAATCGGAAGACGACGAATTTGGGGGACGCCATCCGCTGCGACGCGCGTTCTTCGTCTCTTATTTCTGCGGCGTGCTCTGGTACGTGGGCAACTGCTACTGGATTCGCGACACCATGATGCGCTACGGCGACATGCCCCCTTTGGCGCCGGAGCTGCTTACGCTTGGATTCAGCCTGGTGCTTGGACTCTACGTCGGTGTTTTCGGTTTGGGTGTGGTACTCGTGCGCCGCGCCACTGGATCCGTGCGCATCGCGCTCGGCGTTGCGCCCTTTCTCTGGACTGGGCTCGACCTGGCGGCCGCGCGCATCACCAGCGTTCCATGGGACCAGCTCGGCTACTCGCAGATCGACAATACACTCGTTAACCAGCTCGCGCCGCTGACGGGCGTGTATGGAATCACATTTGTTCTTGTTGCGGTGAACGCGCTGCTTGCCGGCGCATTGCTGCTTAAGCATGACTCGAAGAGCGACTTAGCGCGAGGCTCATCAACACGAAACTCGAAGGACCGCCTCGCGCGAAACTCGAAGAACCGCTTCGCGGGCCGTTGGGGCTGGGCAGCTTGCGGCGGGGTTCTGCTTGTCTCTGGGTTTGCAGGCGTTTTTGTTTCGCCTCCGAACACTGAGCCCACTGCAACCGCCGTACTCATTCAACCCAATCTCGATGTGGGCGCGGGCAACAACTGGCAGCGGCCGGAGTGGGACCGCCATATCGCCGAATTCGCGCGTCTGGCGGGGGAGCAGTGCAAGACCTACATCGCAGGCATTCCGCAAACCGGCGCACCCATGGGCGATATTGTCTGCCCGCCGTATCCTACGCATCCCGATCTTGTTGTGTGGCCGGAATCGCCCGCGCCGTTTATCGAGGACGACGCCAACTTCAAGCAGGCCATTCAGTCGATTGCTATTGCGACGCAGGCGCCCCTCGTGGTCGGCGGAATTGGCACCGATTTCTCGCAGGAAGAAAATGCGTGGCGCGACTACAACTCCGCGTTTGTTGTTGAGGCAGATGGCAAGATGGTTGGCCGCTACGACAAAATCCACCTCGTCCCCTTTGGCGAGTACATTCCCTTCCAGAACCTGCTCACGTTCGCGCACAAGCTTACCGGGCGTGTTTCATCGTTCACGCGCGGAAGCGAGCACAGAGTCTTTCAGCTGGATACGCAGAGCGGCGGGCGTCATCGCTACGGCGTTTTCATCTGCTACGAGGCAGTGTTCGCCGACGAGGTGCGTCAGCTCGCGCGCAACGGCGCTGAGGTGCTGGTGAACATCAGCGACGACGGATGGTACGGCGACACCAGCGCTCCCTGGCAGCACTTCAACATGGCTCGCATGCGCGCCGTCGAAAATCGCCGGTGGCTGCTGCGCGACACCAACAACGGCGTGACTGCCGCTATCGATCCTTACGGCCGCGTTCGCCAGAGCATTCCTCGCCACCAGGTGGACGCGCTGCCCGCAGAGTTTGCCTTTCGCGATGGCATCACTTTCTACACCGCGCATGGGGATGTATTCGCATGGCTGTGTGCGTTGCTGAGTCTGGCGGTGGTGGGCTGGGCGGGACAAAAACTATTGCATTCGCAGGGCTTAGCTCGCGCTGCTCGAAGTCAATAGAGACATACGATATTAAAGCGATGTATACTATACATCGTGCGGAGAACTCAACTCTATCTCGATGATGAGCTCTGGGCGACGCTTCATGCCAAGGCGCGGCTCGAGGGGGCAACTGTCTCAGAGCTGGTGCGCATTGCGGTGCGCGAACGTTACCTGGGAAATCTCGAAGAGCGCAGGGAAGCGATGCTGGAGATCATCGGTTTGTGGAAGGACCGAGACGATCTTGAAGATACAGAAACCATGGTCAGGAGATTGCGCGGCGGCACCCGGCTAAAGCGTGCGCAAGCAGGAATGCGCGCCAAGTGACTGTTTTCATCGATACCGATGTGGTCATCGAAGTCTTGCGCGGTCGAAATCATGCGTTCACCGAAAATTGGCAACGGCTCGCTGCTTCTCAGGTGGCGATCCTTATCTCGCCAGTCACGATTGCCGAGGTGGGTGCGGGAGCCCGTCCCCGGGAGAAGGATGCCATCGCCAGGCTGTTCGCCCCGCTCATCTGTGTGCCCATCAATGCGCTCATCGGCCATCGTGCGGGCGAGTATCTGCTCCGATACGCGAGGAGCCACAACGTAGAGATTGGCGATGCGCTGATTGCGGCTTCAGCAATGCAGTCGAACGCCGCTCTGTGGACACGCAACCGCAAACACTATCCGATGCCGGAATTGACGATGCACGTTGGGGGGAAGTGAATGAGATGTTCGGTTTGCGGAGCGGCCGAGTTGATCCACGATACCCGTGACATACCCTATACCTACAAGGGCGAGAACACCATTTTGAAAACGACGGGCGATTTCTGCCCGGCTTGTGGCGAATCCATTCACGATAAAGAGGATTCCGAGCGCGTGATGCGTGAGATGCGGGAGTTCACCAAGCAGGTCAATGCGGCCATTGTTGCTCCGGGATTCATCGTCAAGGTGCGCAAGAAGCTCGCGCTCGATCAGCGCGAGGCAGCCGAGATCTTCGGCGGTGGCGTCAATGCATTCTCGCGTTACGAGACCGGCAAGACAAAGCCGCCTTTGGCGCTGGTTAAGCTGCTTAAGGTTCTCGATCAGCATCCCGAGTTACTGGATGAGATTAAGATCGCGTAGCTGCGGATGGGTGGCGGGCGCATAGCGTTGCGCTCTCGGACCCTAGAATCCAAAGCTGGGCGGATTAGGCATAAAAACGACCATCGAGAAGCGGTTCGCCCGCGAGCCTAGTTCATTTAGGCTTGGATCACCAAGACCATGAAATTCGAATTGCAAACTCTCGACGAATACTCAGACGAAGCAATCTTGGCTGAGTTGCGCCGCGTCGAAGAAGCTCTAAATGGGCAACGGCTGACGAGAGAGCGCTTCAATTCCCTCGGGCGCGTCAAGTCGTCCACGGTTTGTCGCCATTTCGGCTCATGGCGGGAAGCCCTCGACAAAGCTGGAATCAGCGAAGAAAGCGCACCAAGGCAAAGGGTGCTGTCACGCGAAGATATTATCCAAGCTCTTCGCAGCTTCGCCGCCGATCATCCAAATACTTCAGCAACGCTCGATGCTATCGCTGAAAGACTCGGCGTCGATAGCACAACAATCAGCGGGAGGTTCGGCAAATGGAAGACGCTACTCTCAGAAGTTGGAATTGCTTCAGTGCCGCTGGGGCGCCGGTACACAGAAGAAGAGTGCGTTGAGAATATCTTGGCGCTTTGGAGCCATTACGGTCGGCAACCCCGCTTCGACGAACTGAAGCGTCACCCGTCCGTTGTAGGCCCGAAAGCGTATATCCTTCGTTGGGGTGGATGGAGAGCTGCCCTGTCGGCCTTCGTTAGGAAAGTCAACGATACTTCCGAGCCAACAGTTGAACGACGTACGGCTGTAGCAGAAACTGAAAATCAAAGTGATCCGGTCTTAGACACACCCGCGCCTAGGTCGATACCCCTCGCATTGCGTTACAAGATTTTATGTCGTGACAAGTTCCGATGTGTTATTTGTGGCGCGTCCCCCGCTAAGGATGAAACGGTTGAGCTCCACGTTGACCATATCCACCCATGGTCACTAAAGGGGAAAAACATTGAGGAGAACTTGCGAACCTTGTGTCTCAAATGCAATCTAGGAAAAGTGCAAAGATTGAAGTTACCTAACGTCGAAAGCCGCCGAGCTCTCCTCAACCAGCACGATGATATTCTGAATCAGTCAGTAGAACCAGGATTCACAGTCCTAACCAAGGTCAGGTAAAGAAGCATGTCGTTGAACGATCTCGAATTCGCTTACGCTCCCGTGCGCAATCAAGTGCGCGACCTGCGGGAGTATCTTTGACCCTGCACGCATCCGCAGGGAACTCTCCGAAATAGAGAAGAAGCTTTCCGACCCGGCGCTGTGGTCCGATCCTGCCGCGTCGAAGCCGTTGATGCGCGATCGCAAACGGCTTGAAGGGCTGGTCCACGACGACGACGAGTTGGTTCGTCGCACCGGCGACATTGAAACCTATATCGAACTGGGGCGCGAGGGCGAAGACGTGCTCGCCGACTTGGAACGCGACATCAAGGCGCTTGGCGCTTTTGCGGAAGAGCTGGAAGCTCGAACAATGCTCTCCGGCGAGGCCGATGCGCTGAATGCGATTGTCACGGTGCATCCCGGCGCGGGCGGCACCGAGAGCCAGGACTGGGCCGAGATGCTGCTGCGCATGTATCTGCGCTGGGCAGAGCAGCAGGGCTTTAAAACCGAGATGAACGATTACCAGGCGGGTGACGAGGCCGGCATCAAGTCGGCGACGTTCACGATCATCGGAGAATACGCATTCGGCCAGCTTGCCGGCGAAAGCGGCGTGCATCGGCTCGTACGCATTTCGCCGTTCGACTCCGCCAAGCGCCGCCACACGTCCTTTGCTTCGGTCTATGTTTCGCCGGAGATCGACGAAACAATCAATGTCGACCTGAAGCTGGAAGACCTGCGCATTGACACTTATCGGTCCGGAGGCAAGGGCGGCCAGCATGTGAACACTACCGACTCCGCCGTGCGCATGACGCACCTGCCGACGGGAATTGTGGTGCAGTGCCAGAACGAACGCTCGCAGCACAAAAATCGTGAAAAGGCGATGAAGATGCTGCGCTCGCGGCTGTACGAATACGAGCTTGAAAAGAAGCGGGCGATCTCGAAAAAACTGGAAGACTCGAAACTCGAGATCAATTTTGGCTCGCAGATCCGGTCATACGTGCTGCAGCCCTACCGGATTGCGAAGGACCACCGCACCAAGGTTGAGGTTGGCGACGTGGATAAGGTGCTGGACGGCTATTTAGAACCGTTTCTGCGTGGATATCTGCTGGCGAAGCGGCGGGGAACGGCGACAGAGCCGGAGGCCGACGATGATTTGGACGAGTAGAAGCAACAGGCAACGGAGCGAGTAGTGCGGGCGAGGACGCCCGCACGACAGCCGGCGAGACGCCGGCGCTACATGGGAGCGATGGAGTTGGTGACGAGAGAACAGGGAATGAGGGAACAGAGAACAGAGAACAGGGAACAGGGAGCAGAGAATAGGGAACAGGGAGTGAGCAATCGAGAGGTTCTTTCGCCCGCCGTTGCGGGCTTGTGATTTCGATTGCATCGACTTTCCCCAGGCTCGCGCCTGGGGCTACTGTCTTTTGCCCGCTAATGCGGGCTTAGTTTCGCACGAACGCAGAGATGAGAGAACAGAGAACGGAAAACTATGATCGAGGACACGGCAATCGTTGACGAGATGCTCCGCAACGCGAAGACCATCGCTGTTGTCGGGATGAGCGACAAGCCCTGGCGCGCGAGCCACAACATTGGCCGCTACCTGGCCGAGCACGGCTATCGTGTCTTTCCGGTCAATCCCGCGCTCAAAGAAGTGCTGGACGGGCCTTGCTACGCGGACCTGGACGCGGCGGATTCTGCCGCACGCAAGGAGGCGGGTTCTGTTGAAGGGGGGAAGGGGATCGACCTCGTCGACGTGTTTCGCGCTTCGGAGAATGTTCCGCCGATCGTGGACGATGTTATTCGCCTTGGCATTCCATATCTCTGGCTGCAGGATGAGGTCATCCACGACGAGGCTGTCACACGGGCGCGGGCAGCCGGGGTGAAATGCGTTCAGAACGACTGCATTTATCGGCGTCATGCGGCGATGGCTCGATGAGCCTGTAGCGATGCGCCGACATTTCTGTAACCTTCGTCCGATAGACTGAGTCCTAAAGACAGTGGCCAGGTTTCAGCGGTCGGGTTTCAGAGGGCAGGGTTCAACCTTCGTGCGCTTCTCGCGTTTCATCTTCGGGTTGGGGTTCTTGAGTGTAGCGGCGACGACGGTCTTCGCCGCTTCGAACTCCGCTGACGCTCTGCATCTCCACGTGCAAATTATCGCTCCCGCTGCGCAACTCAGCCCGGGCGCGAGTTCGGAGGCGGGCCTCTACTTCAAGCTCGATCCCGGGTGGCATGTGTATTGGCAGAATGCGGGCGACTCCGGCGAGCCGCCGCACATCCTATGGACGCTGCCGGATGGAATAACAGCCGGCCCACTGCAATTTCCCGCGCCGCAGCGGCTGCCGCTTGGGCCGCTCATGGACTTCGGTTATGAGAACGAAGTTCTTTTTCCTTTTAATCTCGACGTAGCGAGTACGGCCAAGCCCGGCCCGGTGGCTCTGCACGCGAAGGCCGCCTGGCTCGTTTGCCGCGAGGTCTGCATTCCCGGCAAGGCGGAGCTCGAAGTTGACCGCATCATTGCGGCCGCCGGCGCTCGAGTTGCCGCGGTCTCGCCAGATATGGTCTCGCCGGATCGGGAGATTTACGATCGTTTGGCCGGCCAGCTTCCCAAGCCGCTGCCCACTGCCGACACAGCCGTCTTCCAACCGACAGCTTCCGGTTTTCGTCTCGCCGTTTCCACCGGCCAGCGCGAAACACAGGCCGTCTTTTTTCCTGAAGATCAGAACATCGTCGACAATCCCGCGCCGCAGACTGTGGCTCCGACGAAGACGGGATTCGTACTCGATCTCAAAAAAGACTCAAGTTTGACCGCGAACCCATCGCAGTTGAAAGGCGTGATCGAGCTTTCTGGCGGAAGAAACTACGAGATTGCGGCAATGCCCGGGTCCGTTGCTGTCGCGCCCGCATTCTCATTCGCGGCGCTCGCGCGCATCGTTGGTCTCGCTTTTCTCGGCGGCCTGCTACTGAACCTGATGCCATGCGTTTTCCCGGTGCTGTTTTTGAAAGGCCTCGCGCTGGTCAATTCCGGCAATGAGGAGAAGCGCAAACTTCGCACTCACGGCTTTGTCTACACGGTTGGAATTCTGGTTTCATTCTGGGCGCTTGTTGCCTTGCTGCTGGGTCTGCGCGCCGCCGGCGGCACACTCGGCTGGGGATTTCAGTTCCAGTCGCCCGTCTTTCTCTCGCTGATGACGGCGCTGCTCTTCTTTCTTGGCCTCTCGCTTGCCGGCCAATTCGAGATCGGACTCACGCTCACCAGTGCTGGAGGCTCGCTGGCTGCGAAACAAGGCTACGCGGGCAGCTTCTTTACTGGAGTTCTCGCCGTGGTCGTCGCTACGCCGTGCACGGCGCCGTTTATGGGAGCGGCGATCGGCTATGCGCTCGCGCAACCGGCCGCCGTGACCTTCGCTGTTTTTACGGCGCTCGCTCTCGGCCTTGCCGCGCCCTACGTCGCGCTCACGCTGCAACCTGCGTGGACGCGGCTGCTGCCAAGGCCCGGCGTGTGGATGGACATTCTGAAGCAGGCTGTTTCGGTTCCGATCTTCGGTACCGTCATCTGGCTGGCGTGGGTGGTCGCTCAAGCCTACGGAGCCAACTTGCTGCTTGCGCTGCTGGCAGTTTTCCTGCTGCTCGCAATCGCTGGATGGTTCCTCGGGCGCTGGCCGACGAAGCGCTGGTCGACCGTCATTGCGGGCCTGATTCTGCTTGCGGCGCTCGTCGTGTGCATAACGGCGCCCAGGGAACTCGCGGGCGCGGCCGCCCCTACGTCGACTCAACCCTCGTCTGGAGGCGCAGCTGCGGGCAGCACCTGGCAGCCGTGGTCTGCCGACGCCGTTCAGCACGCTCTTGCCGCGGGCCAGCCTGTTTTTGTGGATTTCACCGCGAGTTGGTGCCTCAGTTGCCAGGTGAATGAGCGCGTTGCTCTCGACCGGCCGGAAGTGATGCAGGCGTTTGCCGCTGGCAACGTCGTGCTGCTGCGCGCGGACTGGACTCGCGAGGACCCTGCCATTACGCAGGCGCTCACCGATCTTGGCCGCAGCGGCGTCCCGGTTTATGCGCTGTACACGCCGGGCCAGAGCACGCCACAACTTCTGCCGCAGGTGCTGACGCCGGGGATTGTGACGGACGCACTGGCGGAGCTGCCGAAAAGCGCAGCAAAAAATTAGGGCGCGAGGGTTGACTGTCAACGATTGCGCAATATGCTATCATGCTATCAATCCAGGCATCGTGGGAGGGCGCTGTGGCCCAGATTCTTATCCGAAAAGTGGACGAACGGGTCAAGACGCGCCTGCAGCGCCGCGCCAAGCGCAACGGCCGCAGCATGGAGGCCGAGGCTCGCGAGATTCTCACGAACGGGTCTCTCGAAAAAGATTCCCCAGAAGGCGGACTGGGCTCGGAGATCGTAGCGCTTTTCAGTGGGCAGGGGATTGGGCTTAAAGAACCGATCAAGGAGTTGCGCGGCTATCCCCTCGAGCCGATCAAATTCGACGAATGATCCTGCTCGATACCAATGTCTTGTCTGCCTTGATGCTCGACCGACCGGAACGTGTCGTGCAGGAGTGGCTCGACCGGCAGCCGCGCCAATCCATCTGGACCACGTCGGTAACCATTTTCGAGATTCGTTTTGGGCTTCACTCAATGCCCGGCGGAAGAAAGCGGGCTGAGAGGATTGCGCTTTTTGAGCGGGTTCTGAACGATGCGATCGAGCAGCGATTTGTTTCATTCGATCATTCCGCAGCCGAGCAGGCAGCGGCTCTCGCGGCGTCAAGAAGGATGAGCGGCCGGCCCGGAGAACTGCGCGACACGATGATTGCGGGCATTGTTCTCGCCTCGCAGGCCACTCTGGCGACGCGCAACATTCGGCATTTCGAGGACATTGCGAAGTCGGTTGTGAATCCGTGGGGATGAACGAGGGAACAAGGGTCAAAAAGATCGAGAGACCCACGAGACCAGGAAAGCCTCCGCGGCAATGCGCGATGATGCTCCGCCGATTCGGCACCTGACGCTGCTCGCCTGGACGGCATCTAAATCCATAGGAGGCGCAATGAGCGCTAAAACGAAACCGACCCATGAAATGCCCGGCGGCCAAACCGAAGAGAGCCAAGATGACGGCGTTGTCAACGACTCGTTGGGTACCATCGATATCGCCGATTCGACAGGCCTGGACGAAAAAAAAGAGACCGGCGACGCGAAGAAAGGCAACACTGCGAAGCTGGAAGACTGAAGAAGACAAGGAACGAGGGGACGAGGGACCAAGGGACCAAGAAATCTCGCCCGTGAATCAGGTGTTTACGGATTTCTCCGCTTGCCTGCCCTGATTTTGCGAATCTCCTCCATGCGCGCGGCGAGCTGCTTCTCGCGGCCTTCCTGCGTGGGGTGGTAGTAGGTGCGGCCTTTCAATGATTCCGGCAGGCAGTCCATGCCGGCGACTTTACCTTCCTCGTCGTGCGCGTAGCGATAGTCTTTGCCGTAGTCGAGATCTTTCATCAGTCGAGTGGGCGCGTTGCGAAGATGCAATGGCACTGGCTCCTGCCGTGTGTGCTCGATGTCGTCCTTGACTGCGCCGAAGGCCGTGTACACAGCATTCGACTTTGGCGCGAGAGCCAGATATACGACTGCCTCGGCGAGGGCCAGGTCGCCCTCAGGTGAGCCGAGAAAATCGTAGGTTTCTTTCGCGGACAGGCACAGATGCAGCGCCTCCGGTGCGGCCAGGCCGATATCTTCGACAGCCATGCGCACGATGCGCCGCGCGAGATAGAGCGGATCTTCGCCGCCGGCGAACATGCGGCCCAGCCAGTAAAGCGCCGCGTCGGGATCGGAGTTGCGCACGCTCTTGTGCAGCGCGGAGATCAGGTTGTAGTGCTCTTCGCCGCCTTTGTCGTACATCAGTACGCGTTTTTGTGCAGCCTCTGTTGCGACGGATTTGGTGATGTGCCTGCTTCCATCGGCACTCGCGAGTTGCGCTGCAACTTCGAGCGTATTGTACGCGTTACGGACGTCTCCGCTGGAATAGCCGGCGATCAATTCGAGCGCGTCATCGTCGGCCGTTAGGTTCAGAGCGCCCAGTCCGCGTTCTTTATCGGCCAATGCTCGTTTCAGCAGTGTGACAACTTGCTCGTCCTTGAGCGGTTCGAGCACATAGACGCGGCAGCGCGAGAGCAGCGCCGAAATAATTTCGAAGGAAGGGTTCTCCGTTGTCGCGCCGATGAGGCGGATCGTGCCGCGCTCCACGTATGGCAGAAACGCGTCCTGCTGCGCTTTGTTGAAACGGTGAATCTCATCGATAAACAGAATCGTCCGCGAATGAAGTTGCGAGGCTTTGGCCGCGGTGACCATCACCTGCTTGATTTCCTTGATGCCGCTGGTGACCGCGGAGAATTCAATGAAGCTGGCCTTGGTCGTCTCTGCAATGATCTTGGCCAGCGTGGTCTTGCCCACGCCCGGCGGACCCCAGAAGATCATCGAGCTCGTATCGTCATGCTCGATCTGCACGCGCAATGGCTTTCCCGGCCCGACCAGATGCTCCTGGCCAACCAATTCGTCGAGGCTGCGCGGTCTCATGCGCTCTGCCAGCGGCATTGCATGCAGCAGCTCTTTGGAGGAGCGGAGTGGAAGATCAGGCTCGATGTCGAACAAGCTCATCGCACGCCCCTTTCGCGGCGGCTGAAACCGGAACGCGCTGCGCGTTGCCGCGAAGCTTCATACAGCAACACGCTGGCGGCGACGGCCGCGTTCAAACTCTCCACCGGGCCGGGGAAGGGAATCGTAATTGTGCCGTCGGCGCGGGCGGCTAGAGCACCGGGGACGCCGTTGCCCTCGTTGCCGATGATGAGTGCCACTGAGCGCGCGAGGTCCGCGGATCGAGCTTGCTGAGCGCCGTGCGAGAGCGCGGCAAAGATGGCCAGACCCGCGCCGTGCAAGCGTGGAATGCACTCGTCGATTTCCGTGGCGATCAACGGCATACGAAAGACGCTGCCCGCCGACGCGCGAACGGCCTTCGGATTCCACGCGCTCACGGTTCCTGGCAGGCTCACCACGCCGGTCGCGCCAAATGCTTCAGCGGAGCGCAGAATCGTGCCCAGGTTGCCGGGATCCTGAACGCCGGCAAGGACGATTACCAGCGGCGCCGCATTGCGGCGCGAGCCGACCAACTGTTCCCAACTCCACCGCGGCGGCTCAATCAGCGCGGCAATCGACTGCGGCGTTTCGGTCGCGAGCGCCTGATCGAGAAGTTTTTTCTTCAGGTGCAGGATTTCGGTTTCTCGCGGCAAGGATAACGCTTCGAGTATTCGCTCCGATGCGGGGTCCGATATCCGATCCGATATCCGACTTGGGCCCTGCGCCACAAAAATCGTCTTCACGCGCAAACCCGCGCGCAGCGCCTCTTCGATCAGCTTCGGTCCTTCGATGCCGACGAGCGCGCCGGGCCCGCGACTCCGTGCGCTGAGCGCTTTCCGCAATTCCTTCAGGCGCGCATTGTCTTTGCTTTCCACCACGCGAACTGGCATCCGCTTGCAGCCTCTGACTGCTGTGCCGATTCTAAGATCAGCTACCAGCTTCTAGCTACTAGATACAAGCTTCTAGCTGCTAGCTCCTAGCCCGTCGTGCGTATCGGAGTGAGGAGCGGTGCAAACGCACTTTTCGAACGAAACAGCGCCACGAAACCGCCTAAACGATTGGCTAGCGGCTAGAGGCTAGAAGCTGGCGTTCAACTTGCACCGGGGCTAGTGCTGTGATAGCTTCCGATTTTGTAGCCTCTTCTTTATTCGGGAACCAAGGTAGGCCTCTTTGTCCGCGGAGATATTGCGCGTCCATCCCGATGAACCCCAACCGGACCGGATCGATACCATCGTCTCCTGCCTGCGCAAAGGGGGTGTTGTCGCCCTGCCGACGGATACTTTTTACGGCCTGGCCGTGGACCCGGTGAACCTCTTCGCCGTGGAGCAGATTTACCAGATCAAGACGCGGCAGAAGCACAAGCCGCTCTCGCTGCTGATCGCCGGCTTGTCGCAGGCTTACGAGCTGGCGCGGGACACCGATCCTCAACTCGACAAGCTTGCTGACCGTTTCTGGCCGGGCCCGCTGACGATTATCGTGCGCGCCGGAACCAAGTTGCCGCTGCGCTCCACGGCCAACACCGGCAACGTGGCGCTGCGCGTGCCCGATGCCGCCATTGCGCGCGCGGTGGTGGAGCGTTTCGGCCTGCCCATTACGGCGACTTCGGCCAACTTGCAGGGCGCGTCGGAGTGCACCAGCGCCGGCTGCGTCCGCGACCAGATTGGCGATCGTATTCCGCTGATCATCGACGGCGGCCCGACGGCGCGCTCCCAGCCCACGACGATCGTGGATCTCACTCTCGGCGAGGGCCGCTGGGAGGTTCTGCGCGAGGGCGCCATTCCTACGCACGAAATCGTGATGACCCTACAGGGATAGAAAAACAGGGAGCAGGGGAACGAGGGAGCGGGGGAGTGCGGGCGGGGACGCCCGCACGACAGCCGGCGGGACGCCGGCGCTACAGGGACCAAGGGGGGACCAAGGGAACGAGAGTCCGAGAGGCTCCTGGGACGGGGTAAGTAAGATAGACGGCATGACGCACGAACCCAAAAAGAAGCGGCGTAACTGGCTGCTCCGCGCCACGCTTTTACTCGTCCTCATCCTGCTGGGTGGGGCCTTCGCGTGGTGCCGTTGGGTCTACGTGCAGATTGAGAGCTACGCGGATCAGGATCAGGCGGCGCCTGCCGACGCGATCGGCGTTCTTGGCGCGGCGGAATACGACGGCCGTCCTTCGCCCGTTTATCGCGCCCGCCTGGACCACGCGCTTGAGCTCTACCATCGCGGCATCGCTCCGCTGATCATCACGCTCGGCGGTCCGGGCGGGGATCAGTTCACCGAGGGTTCCGTTGGCGAGGGATACCTGATCAGCAAAGGCGTTCCGGAGCAAGCCATCATTGCTGAAACAGAAAGCCGCAACACAGAGGAGTCGGCCCGGCGCATTGCCATTATCGCGCGCGTCAACGGGCTGCACCGCCTGGTCGTGGTCAGCGACGGCACACACATGTTCCGCATTCATGCCATCTGCGCGTCCGAGGGTCTTGACGTGCTGACTTCGCCACGCCCGCGCCCAGCCATGCACGACCGGACACTTGAGGCCGAACGCATTGCTCATGAGATTCTTAGCTACACCTTATGGCGGCTGCATCTGCATTAATGCAGCGGAGTTGGCGGTGTTAGCGGAGTGGTTCTATCGGCGATAAACCTCACGGCGATTCCCAATCTGCAAAACCAGAACGATCAGCGCGCCGTCCTGAATATCACACAGGATTCTGAAGTCTCCCACACGGTAACACCAGAGATCGCCCAGGGGTCCCTTCAGCGGTTTGCCCAATCTGCGTGGGTCGTTTCCTGAAGCGATACGCTCGTCCATAAAGTCAACGATGCGACGCGCAACAGACCTGTCGAGCTTACGAAGCTGCTTCTTCGCAGTACCGGCGTACTCAATCGCCCAGGCCAAGGTCTTTCCTTACGGAAGCTGCGGAATAAACTTTCTCACGACCCTTCCGAACTCGCTCACGCGTCTCCGCAGCCAGGTAATAGTCCTCCATCCTGGGAAGGCCGGTCTCGATGATCTGGCGAAGATAGAACGCTTTTGTCCGGCCCGTACGCGCAGCCAGCCGATCCAACCTGCGGCCCAATTCAGTCGAAAGCCTGATCGAAGTTGCCATGAGCCACCCCTTAGGTGAATACATGTATTCATTGTATTCTCGAATTCGGCGAAAACGCCATCATCGCCAACGCGAACCCGGCCGCGCTTGCTGTCGATAGGAAGTTCACCGCGTCGTTGTTAAGCCAGCCGCGTTTCTCGAGGGTTGCCCCGAGCAGGCTGTCGAAGAGAAGCCCGAAGACCGCGCCCGCGCAGCTTAGCTTGAAGAGAATCCAGTCACCTCGCATCGCCCAGCTTCCGGCGCCTGCAACGATGGCCGCTGCAATTAACCCGGCCAGCGTCCCAGCCACGCTCACAGCGCCATCCGAGCCCGGTTCGACCGCGCGTAATGTGGTGATCATCCGCGGGCGTCCGCCCCACACCTGGCCGATCTCCGACGAAACCGTGTCTGCCGCGGCCTCAGCCAGGGCGGCCAAAGGCATTGCGAGGAACAAATCTCCCCGGTGGGCTGCGAGCGGAAGCCATCGGCTATTCAGCAACCAGATCTTCACGGGCTCGCTTGCGACCAGCGCCGCCGCGCCCAGATTCGCCGCGACCTGCGAGGCGGATCTTCCACGACGTGCCTCAGCCGTGCCCAGCCGCTCTTTTTTCCCGCGGCCCGCGCGCGTGGCAACAAATGCAAGCAATGACACCGCCAGCACGGGAATAAGCGCGGTACGCCATGGCTCGTAGCGGAACGCGGCAGTCGAAAACATGAGGCTTGCCGTGATCAGCGCTCCCGAGGCCGCCGCCATCGGCGTAGCTGCACGGAGCCCCCATGTGATGAGCCCCAGCAACGCGCTCAGCCCGACGACCCAAGCCACCACGGCAACGGATTCCGTTGCCCATCCGAAGCATAAGAGCAGGACGCCGGTGCCCGCGAACGGCAATACGGCGAGCAGCACGAGCTTCGATTGCCACGCCAGATTCTCTTGATTCTCTCCTGCCACGCCTCATCGTAACCGTTGGCTCCGCCACCGGAAAGTGCTGCCGCCGGTGCGTCTGCGATGACGAATTCCAGACTGCTGCGTCGGACGTCACAGGGCGCTTTTGGAAGGGGCCGTGGACGCTCTTGTAAGGCCGCCCACGTGATTTACAATCACCAAGGAAGCAGGAAAGATTCTGAATGAGGCTTTTTGACATGAAGTCATGCCAGGCGCGTGTGCTCTTCGCGCAGGCAGGAGCGGCGCTTGCCTTGGCTGCTCTTCTTGGCGGTTGCGGCGATAATTACAGGCCGGTGGTGACTCCCATTGGCACCAATGGGCCGCCGGCCCAGGCTAGCTCGTACACGCTTGTGGTTTCGAGTACCGGTTCGACCACGCCCGGGGTCGTCACGATCATCGATTATTCCGGGGATTCGATCCTGAACGAAACGCCAATCGGTCCGGGGCCGAAGATATTCACGATCGATGCAAGCGGCTCTTCGGCGTACACCGTCAACAGCGACGGCACTCTATCGAATTTCGGCGTCAGGGCCAACCTGCAGGCCAAGAACGTCTTCGAATCCACCCTGCCGAACACTTCTCAGCCGGTGAACTTGTTTGCGCCTTCCTTCGGACTTTGGGCCACGGACCTTAACGGAGATGTGGTCGATGTCTTTTCCGGTTCGCCCGCGGCCTTCAAACTCGCTATCCCGGTGGCCACGTCGGCGAGTCCGGCCACGATGCCCGCCTTCATCACTGGAACAGCAAGCAATGGTGGTCAGCGCGAATATGTCGTGAGCCAGAACGTCCCCGATAATGCGCCCATGACCTGTAACGTTTCGCCCACTACAGGTCCAACGGGTGTTGCCACGCCGATTGAGCTTTCCAGCGACACGACCGATCCCGCAATTCCAGTCGGCAAGTGCCCGGTCTTCGGAGTGCAGACCCCGGATCTGCAACGCCTGTATATTCTCAATCGCGGCGACAGCACGCTCACGGTGATCAACACCAGGAACAATACGCCGGATGCGTGCTCGCCGTTTCAGAATCAGAATGGGAATTGGATCACCTGCCATCCGACCATTCAACTTCCCGCCGGCTCCGGGCCCGTAACCGCCGAATACAACTCGGCTACCGAGCAGCTTGTCGTGGCCAACTACGATGGTGGCACCATCAGCGTCGTCAATGTGCCGCTGGATGAATACGGCAACGACTCCAACACGTACACGAACAGCAATTGCACCACCTATGCGGCTTGCGGCGCTGTTACAGGTGGATTCGGCGCCGTTACTACGATCAAGGTGGGCAATACCGCGACACCCAATCCGGCGAGCGTGACTGTCCTCGCCGACGGCAGCAAGGCTTACACCGCAAATCAGAATGACGATAGCGGCACCGGGAGTGGCACGGTGACTGTGGTGAATCTGCACACATATACGGCGGAAAAAACCCTCACTGTGGAGGGTCATCCCCGCACCATCGTCAATACTCAGAATTCCGAGTTCGCCAAGGTCTACGTGGCTTCGCCCGACAGTCCTTTTATCACTATCATTGAGCAGAGTCCCACGGTCACGGACCAGATTGACACCACAGTTCTGCTGGAAGGCACGCCGGTGGATATTCGCACCACCACGCAGAATGGATCGAGCGGCAATAACGATTACAGCAGCCGCGTGCCTGGATACGGACAGCCGTGCAACTTGCCCGGCATCCCAACGCCCACGGGGACGCAGACGCTTTTGCAGGCGTGCCAGGCGATTCCGTAACTAACCTGGTCGGCCGGGCGCGCAATCTTCTGAAGGGCCATTCTCCGCTGGGGAACGGCCCTTCGGTGTTTCTGGGAACTGTTGCATCCATGGCAAATGAAACAAATGTGCGTCCGGTGGAGAAGCACGCTCGAAAGGCGCGTCTCGACCAGTTGCTCGTCGAACGCGGCCTGGCAGCCAGCCGCGAGCGAGCCCGTTCGCTGATCCTTGCCGGGCGGGTTCTGGTGCGCGAACAAAAAATCGACAAGCCCGGAACGTCAATCGCGGTCGACGCTCCCGTCCGGCTTTTGGGAAACGATCTTCGCTATGTGAGCCGGGGTGGGTTAAAGCTGGAAGCGGCTCTGAAGCACTGGCAGATTGATGTAACCGGCCGCGCGTGCCTCGATGTGGGTGCGTCGACCGGTGGTTTTACCGATTGTCTTTTGCAGCACGGCGCCGCGCACGTGACCGCCATCGATACCGGCTTCGGCCAAATCGACATGAAGCTGCGCAATGACCCGCGCGTCGGGCTGCTGGAGCGCACCAATGCGCGTCTACTCAGGCCGGATTCGCTGGAGACACAGAACCGGGACCGTGAAAAACAAGATCAGCAAAAAACTCTACTTGTAGTCGATGTGGCTTTTATCTCGGCGACGCTCGTGCTTCCTGCCGTGCTGGCTGCGGCGCCATCCCTCGTCGAAGCGGTGGTTCTGGTCAAGCCGCAGTTCGAGGCTGGCCGTGAGCATGTCGGCAAAGGGGGCATCGTCCGCGATCCCGAAGCGCACCAACTGGCGATTGATAAAGTTGCTGCCTGCGTTCGCTCGCTCGGCTGGACGGTCGTGGAAACGATTCCATCGCCGATCACCGGCGTCGAAGGCAACCGGGAGTTCCTGTTGTATGCGCGGCGGGATTCGCCAGTCGCGCAGGAGCTAAAGGAAGGGAAATAAGGATTCAACCCCGATCCATTAGACTTGAAACGCATGACAACAGTCGCCATCGTTTGCAAGCCGAACAGGGAAGAGCTCAAGCGGCTATTGCCGGACCTTGTTGAATGGCTGCGCAAACACGGCTACGACGTAGTGCTGGACCGCGAAGGCGCAACTTATACCGACGCTGCGCCGGCCGTGGCTCGCGCAGAGCTGCCCGCGCGCTCGCCTGAGCTGGTGATTGTGCTGGGCGGCGATGGCACTTTGCTTGCCGCCGCGCGTATCTTCGCCACCGTCGGCACGCCTCTTCTCAGCGTCAATCTCGGGTTCCTCGGCTTTCTTACGGAAGTGCGCCTCGCCGACCTCTATGCCACTCTGGAGAACTGGTGCAGCGGCTGCCACAGCCTCGATGAGCGCGCCATGCTCCATGCAGTGCTGTGGCGTAAAGGGTCTGAACACTCGAGCTTTGAGGCGTTGAATGAAATTGTGGTTTCGAAAGGCGACATCGCTCGCATGGGCGAGTTCGCGGTGGAGCTTGACGGCAGGAGCGTAGCCCGTTTCCGCGCCGATGGCGTCATTGTGTCCACTCCCACGGGCTCAACTGCTTATACGCTGGCCGCAAACGGCCCCATCCTTACGCCCGATGTTGACGCCATGGTGGTCACGCCCATTTGCCCCCATTTGCTCACGCTGAGGCCGATTGTTGTGCCTGGCAGCGCGTCGCTCACCGTTCGCGTCGAGGGCGTTCCCAATGTCGCGCTTCTCACCATCGACGGGCAGCGGGGTGTCGAGCTTCTTCGTGGCGACGAGGTGCGATGCTGTCGCTCCACACACACGGTGAAGCTAGTCCGCCTCGGAGACGGCGGCTTCTTCGATGTTTTGCGCAGCAAGCTTAGTTGGGGTGAGCTATAGAAACGCCGTGGCAGCGAGCGAGGCTCGTCGTGCCGGGCTCGTCGTGTCAGGCTCTTATTGCGTCAGCGCGGCCAGCAGCACTTGAGCTTTGGCTGCCAGGTTATGCGCGCCGTCCACGTCGCCTGATGCGAGTGCCGTCCGGGCCTGTTTCAGGAACTCCCGAATCTGGTCGGCGGTCTTCTGGTCGGAGTCATTCAGGGGTAGCTTGATGCCATTGAGCCCGCGCTCAATTGAGGCGATGGTGGCTTCTGTCTGCTGTCGATAACTCCCCGGGTCGCCGGAAGAAAGCGGGCCGACAAGGGCGCTGACTTCGGGGGTCTGGTTTCCGGTCACCTCCGGAGCGATTTCGATCTCCGATGGATTCGCCGGCCTCCTGCGCCTTACCAGCGGTTTACCCGTTTCGTCGTGCACCCTCAGGTTGTAAAGGGGCTTGCCGGGGATCAATCTCAATGCAGGGGGCAGCTCGACAGACGCGAGGTCCATGGGCTGCGTATGAGGGATTGGCGGCACCATGATCAGATGCGCCGGCTGGTTTTTGTGAAAGGGGGTGTGGAAGCAGCCGGTAAGCAAGAACGGCAGCAGCCACGCAGCGCACCTGGCAGGTGACTTCATTTCCCCACCCCCTTTGTGTCTCCAATAACCGCCGGCTGCAGATTCCGGCGTCCCCTGTCGGCGGCGGCAAGTGGAATTCGCAGCTGAAATTCCGTGCCGCGTCTTTGCCTCGATTGTACTTCGACGCTGCCATGGTGCAATTGCAGGATCCGGTAGGTCATGGCCAGCCCGATGCCGCTACCGCCGATCTTGGTCGTAAAGTACAGATCGAAGATCTTGTCGAGGATTTCGTCAGGAATTCCTATGCCTTGATCGGCAACGCGCAGCAACGCGGCATAAACCGGCAAATACAAACCTCCGGCGGCCGCTCCGTTGGCCTTTGCTGCCTGCGCCTGGCTCTCGGCTTGATTCCTGTCAAGCTCGAGAGTCACCTCCAGCAGCCCCCCGTTCGGCATAGCCTGCGCGCCGTTCTGGATCACGTTCAACACCGCCTGCTTCAGCAGGTCGGCGTCCACATTGGCAATCAGCGGTTCGGCCGGTATGCGGCTAATCAGTGTCACCCGGCGCATCGTCAGCTCGTCTGACGCCAAGGCCAGCACGTCTCCGATTATCGGGCGCAGATCCTGCTCTCGCAGTTGCACTTCGACCGGGCGGGCGAAGTCCACCAGCGTCTGCACCACGCGGTCCAGGCGCCGTATCTCAACGTCGATCACGTCCAGATGCCTGAGGGCCGGGCCGTCCGATGCGCCCAGCTTCGATTTCAGAAGTTCCAGATGTACTACGATCGCATTGATGGGATTCTTCACCTCGTGTCCCACTCCCGAGGTGAGGCGCCCGATGGCAGCCATGCGGCGCGAAAGCTCCAGCTCCGACTCAATCTCCGCAGCTGACTCCAGATCGTGGAGCATCACCAGTGCTCCGAGGCCCTGGTGCGTTTCCGCGTCGCTGATAAACTCCACCGAGGCCTGGATGCGCCGGCCGCCTTCGGTGCGAATCTCCTCTTTCTCCATATTTTTGCGGCCTTCGATCGCCTTGCGCAAAGCCCGGCCCAGCACTTTCGAGTTGTCGAGAAATTCGCTGGCATGGAGCCCCAGAATGTTCTCGCGATCGATCTGCAGGAATCGCCGCGCTGCCTCTGAAACCAGCACCGCTCTCGTGTCCTCGGTAAAGAGCATGATTCCGTCCTGCAGATTGCCGAGAATCTGGTCGAGATTCTCACGCAACGCAGAATAGACTTCCTCCACGTTGCGCATGCGCTGCCCGATCCTCTCGATCTTGGTGGAGACCTGCGCTGCCACGTCCTGTCTTCCGGCGCGCTTCTCTTCAACCGGCGCTCCGCCAGCCGCGGTCAGCCGGTCAAGTTGGCGGCTGATCTCTGTCATAGGCCGCAGCGCGAGGTTGCTCAACGAAAAGGCCGCAAGCAGCGCCGCGATGAGCGCAAACCCCATCAGCCAGAATGCCTTGCGCAGCAGCGGCTCATAGACTGCGAGCAGCAGCGAGGTGTGCACTCCCACATGGACCGATGCGAAAAGTTTGCCGTTATTCTGGATCGGCGCAACGACATCCAGCACTCTCGGCTTGCCGAAGACCTGCATCATCGTCTGCATCGGCCCGGCTTTGCGCAACTCGTCGTAGTTGGGGCGCACGGGCAGTGGCTTGCCTTGATTGTCAGGATCGGTGCTCAACAGTACTAAGCCCTGGCTGTCGCCGATATTTACGTCGTATACCGTCGGCGAATAGCGAATCACGGAGACCATTGTTGCCTGCAATGCCGGATCGTTTTGTACGGCCTCGGCCACCAGCGCGCGCAGCTCGCCGGGATTGGCCGGATCCACCGTGCGATCCTTCAGGCCGGCCTCCAGCGCATTCTGTAGCGCGTACCGCACCTGTTCGGCGATCATCTGGCTGGTTTCGTAGGTCTCGAGCACCGCTGCTTTCACCAACTGGTGCACATAGACGAGCGAAACCACTCCGGCGATCAGGAACACCAGAGCCGTAATGGCCAGCACGAGTTTGGTTTTAAGGCGCATGGGCTAAAACACTTGGCAGCAGACCGGCTTTGAGCACCTTTGCATGCAGAATTAGACGCAGTTTGCTGCGACTACTTATTTCGACGTGAATTGGAGCTCGACGGGGACAAAATTTGCAACCGCTGCATTGAATTCCCAACCATCTCAGCTCTTTACTTCCTGCTGTTCCCGCCCGTATTCCTTGAGCTTGTTGTGCAGAGTCTTCAGACTCACGCCCAGGATCTCCGCGGCTCGCGTCTTGTTTTGTCCTGTTACTTCCAGGGTGCGCAGGATCAGCAGCCGCTCCGCCTCGTCCACCGTCGCTCCCACGCGCACGGTGATGGCGCTGGGGTCTGATGGAATGGCGACCGCTGCCTGATCCTTGCCGAAACCCATCGGCAGGTGTCCCACATCGAGCGGTGCGCCATCGGGGCAAAGAATCACGGCGCGCTCGATGGTATTGCGCAGTTCGCGCGCGTTTCCCGGCCAACTGTAGGCCATTAACCGATCCAGCATGGACGGCGCGATGCCCGACACTTTGCGGCCGTGCTTCTGGTTCATTTCGCTCACCATGGTCTCAACCATGGGCGGCAAATCCTCTAGATGTTCGCGCAGCGGCGGCATAGCGATGTTGAAGACGTTGAGCCGGTAATAGAGATCGGCGCGCAAATGACCCTCGGCGACAGCTCGCTGCGGGTTCCGATTCATCGCTGCCAGCACGCGTACGTCCGTATCCATCTCATTGCGCGCGCCCAGGCGCCGGAACTTTCGCTCCTCCAGAACGCGCAGCAGCTTGGCCTGTGTTCCGGACGGCATCTCGCTGATCTCATCCAGCAGCAGCGTTCCGCCCGCCGCCAACTCAAAGCAGCCGGCCCTGCGCTCAATCGCGCCCGTGAAGGAGCCTTTCTCGTGACCGAAGATTTCGCTTTCGATCAAAGTCTCAGGAATCGCCGCGCAGTTCACCGCGACAAACGGCCGCGCCTTGCGCCGGCTCAGGTCATGTAGCGTGCGCGCCACCAGTTCTTTTCCGGTACCGCTCTCACCGGTGATCAGGATCGGCACGTTCGACGGCGCGACCTGCTCGATCAGCGTGAAAATCTCACGCATGGCCCGTGAGCTGCCCACCAACTGGCCCAGCACGCCGGATTCCCGCAGCCGCCGCCGCGCCACCTCAAGCTCGATCGTCGTCTCGCGCTGCTTTGTCGCGTTGACAAGGATCGTCTTCAGCCGCGTTGCGTCCACGGGCTTCTGCAAAAAGTCGTAGGCACCCAGTTTCATGGCGTCCACGGCTAGTTGGATAGATCCCATGGCGGTCAACACCACGACTGCCATGTTGGAGCTAAGGCCCTCAGCGCCTTCGGCCAGCTTGGCCAACAGACCCATGCCGTCCAGCCGGGGCATCTTCAGGTCCGTCACAACAATGGCGGGGTCCCATGCGAGCGTCTTCTCCCACGCCTCTACGCCGTCGCGAGCGGTCTCGGTGCGGTATCCCCATCCGGAGATCAGCTCCGCCAGCCCGGCGAGCGCGTTCGGCTCATCCTCGGCGATCAAAACCTTTACGGTGTTCTCCATAGGGGTACCCCCATTAGCTTACCTTTTCGGTGTCCCAGTCGGCCATGAGCTGCCCGCACGGGTATTGGCGCAGTTTGATATCCGCGGCGGTAGATCCTAAATGAGCAAAACTGCCCATCTTTCGGACGGGGTTCGGCTCAAGATCAGAAAGAGCCTTTTGTGAGTGTTTCAAGGGTTCAGGAGTTGCACCATGGCCCAAGCGTCACGCACAGCCTTCCCGCATCGGCACAACGCCGATGGGACTGTCGATTCAATTTGTTCCGAGTGTTTCCGGATTGTGGCTAGTTCGTCCACCGAAGCCCAACTTGAGGTCGCGGAAAGAGTTCACCATTACCGCTGCGACGGCTTTAGCTTGATCACGCTCTACAGCAGGACCGAGGATGAGCGTCACCCCGGCCGCTGCATTTGGCCTCAAAGCAGATGATCCCGACGTGCTCAGGCTGAAGCAAATCCCTGTTGTGAAGCTGCCGATTTGGAATCCGATGCCGCATCGAGCGAGGGAGACGATGAAACTCAATCCGATGGTTTTCGCCGGAAATCCCCGGCGGCGGAGTCTTGGGGCAATACGACTACGCTGGAGGGAGTAGTTTTCTCTTGTTCGCCGCGGTCTTTGCCGCCGCCTTCTTTGCAGCAGCCTTGATTCGCTCGAGATGGACAACCGCAAATCCGCCTGAGCTTGTAGCGCAGTTTTTCCCCGGCTTGGCCTTGCAAAATGGACACGCCAGAGAGAGCGGGCTTGCCGGAAGGGTTTCGGGGATCATCACCTTGCTAGCCATGCCCTGAGTGTAGTCCTCCAGCACGACCTTTGGAGTTGCAACCGAGGCGCTGTCCCCACACGTTCCGCATGAGCGATGGCGGCGATGAAGAATATTCGCAGCGCTGTATGAGCGGGCTGCTGGTCGTTCTCATTCACATTGACGCCGCAACCGCCATCCACATTGACGCGGTAGGCGGCGTCCGTTAGTATCAATCGGCACACGATGAATCCAGACCCACTTATTGGCCAGTCGCTCCTGAACTACACCATTCTTCGCAAGCTGGGCTCGGGCGGGATGGGCGTGGTGTACGAGGCCCAGGACGCGCAGCTGAACAGGCACGTGGCCCTCAAGTTCCTTCCGCCGGAGATGGCCAGGGACAGCCAGTTGCTGGAGCGCTTTCAACGCGAGGCGCGGGCAGCATCGTCGCTGAATCATCCGAATATCTGCACCATCCACACCATTGAGCAACACGAGCTGCAGCATTTCATCGTGATGGAGCTGCTGGAAGGGCAGACGCTGGCGGAAAGGTTGCGGGGGCAGCCGATGGACGTGGAGACGATTTTGCCGCTGGCAATTCAGATTGCCGATGCGCTGGAGTCGGCCCATGCCAAGGGCATTGTGCACCGGGACATCAAGCCGGCGAATCTGTTTCTGACGGAACGCGGGCAGTTGAAGATTCTGGACTTTGGGCTGGCGAAAATTACGCAGGGCCAGACGACGCAGGCGGCAGACGGGGGCAGGACACTGGCCGCGAGCGACGAGCTGACCTCGCCGGGCTCAGCCGTGGGCACCATCTCCTATATGTCGCCGGAGCAGGCTCGCGGACAACTGGTGGACGCGCGCACCGACCTCTTTTCAACGGGCACGGTGCTCTACCAGATGGCCACCGGCAGTCTGCCATTTCCGGGAGACACGTCGGCAGTGATCTTCGACGCCATCCTGAACCGCGAACCGCAAACAGCCGCAGAGATCAATCCGGCGTTACCGTTGGAGTTTGTACGCATCCTGGAGAAATGCCTGGAAAAAGACCGGGCAATGCGCTGCCAGACGGCGACGGACCTTAAAACCGACCTGAATCGGATGAAGCGCAACCTCGAGTCGGACAAGAGTCGCGCGAAAGCGAAGACCGATTCGGATTCCGGCTCGCACAAGCAGCAGAGGAAATCGGTCGCCGTGCTCTACTTTGAGAACCTCAGCGGCTCTAAAGAGGACGAATACCTGCGCGACGGCATTACGGAAGACATAATTACGGAGCTGTCGAAGATTCGCGGACTGAATGTTTTTTCACGCCCCACGGTGCTGGCCTTCCGGGACCAGCCGGTGACCCCGCAGCAGGTAGGACAGAAACTGGGCGCGGCGTGCGTGCTGACGGGCACACTGCGCCGCTCCGGCGCACGGCTGCGCATCAGCGCGCAACTGGTGGATGCGCAAACCGATTTTCCCTTGTGGTCAGAGCGCTTCGACCGCGAGATGAAAGACGTTTTTGAAGTGCAGGACGAGATGGCGCGCAAGATCGCCGA
>Ga0208357_1000141_pt1 | contig 56361 bp, 52 predicted proteins | sample NGESurdeep092012_6_FD_184487 | JGI IMG/M metagenome (GOLD analysis project Ga0208357, IMG submission 184487) | Arctic peat soil microbial communities from Barrow, Alaska - NGEE Surface sample F52-2 deep-092012 (SPAdes) | ecosystem: Environmental > Terrestrial > Soil > Wetlands > Peat ...
CCGGATATTATTATAAGTAGTGAGCACAATATTATCAGCATTAAAAAAAGCGCTGGATCCTTTATCTTTCAAAACACCGATAACCCTGTATTTAATACCATCAGCCTTAATCATCTGATCCAATGCACGCAGGGTATTGTCTCCATATAATTTTTTAGCTAAACTGTTCCCAATAATACAAATACTTCTCCCGCTTTGTACATCCAATTGATTCAAATTTCTGCCCCCGGCTAATGAATACCCATTCAGTATAAGATAATTTTCATCACTACCGGTCATGGATATATTTGGGTTGGTCTTTACTTTTTCATTAGTCACAATAATGCTTTGGGGACCACTTATTGAAATGCTCACCCTTGCAGGAAAATCATACCTTTCTTTAAATAGTTTTGCTTCCTGGTATGTGATAATTTTTTTTTCGTTCGAGTTTCTTTCTTTCAGTGCATTTGTCCTGGTTTTCTTTACTTCTCTGCCACCACCACCGCCTAATCTTATCATTCTGTCGCGATAAACAATACTGAAAGAATTGGCTCCCATTGTAGCAAAGTTTTCAGAAAGGCTCTGGTTCATGGATGCAATAGCAGTTATGATTCCGATAAGTGCCATTATCCCAAAAGCAATAATTGCAACAGTAATGCCGGTACGTAATTTATTACTTCTCACAGTACGAAATGCCAGGGAAAGTGAATCTTTTAATTGCATCTTAAAAAAAACTTTATAAAATTATTTCAGTTTATAAAATAACTGTGAAGATACTATAACAAAATAATTTATAACCTACCATTCCTGTATAATATTAAGCTAAGCTGAAAAGATTTACTGTTAAGAAAATCGCAAATAAACCTTGTGAAATAAGAATCTTCATTATATATTGGTTTACTGATTGTTTATTGTTGTAGAGTAATCAAAATGAATTATGTGAAATAAGAATCTCAAATATTTATTTGCTTACTGATAGCTGAAAGTTAATAGCTTGATCCTGAAACCAGGTACCTAATAATATATCCAGTCTATCAATAATCCCGGGAGAATGCCAAGTAGAATAATAAGAGCCGCGGTAATTATCAGCAGCCATTTGAATGATGGTGTTACATTAATTTCCTCATTTACTCCTTGGACTGGATCTTTAAAATAAATAGCTTGTATGACTCTGAAATAATAAATGGCGCCGATCGCTGCACAAATTACTGCAAGTACTACGAGCCATATTTGATGCCCATCTTTTACTGCGGCCATTAGCACATAAAATTTGGCTGTGAAACCCGCAGTGAGAGGAATACCTGTGAGGGATAACAAAAAGATAACTGCAGTAAAAGCCAGCAAGGGTTGTTTTTTCCCAAGCCCGTTAAAACCTTCAATAGAATAGTCAGCCATCCTGATAATAATAGCAAAAATACCAATCGTAGCGAGGCTGTAGGCCGCCGCATATAAAAGTAATCCTTCCTTTGCTGTATCATTCAATGCAAACAGCGTAAACATCAAAAAACCGGCGTGTGAAATACTGGAATAAGCAAGCATTCTTTTTACGCTTCGCTGAAAAACGGCCGTTATATTTCCTATTAATAAAGTAGCTGCTGTTATTATAACAATCAATGCTTGCCACTGATGCTGCATCGTGCCAAAAGAAGTTTCAAAAAGACGGAAGAAAGCAAAGAAGGCAGCTATCTTCACAATAGTCATCATAAAGGAAGTAACTACCGGATTAGCTCCATCATAAACATCCGGTGCCCAAAAATGAAATGGAGCTGCCGAAACTTTAAATGACATTGCCACCAAAAGTAAAACCAGCCCTGCGGCTATTAATGGTGGAAGATTTCCTTTTCCAAGATTGATAGCATCTATATAAAAAGAACCGAGGCTGTTACCGCCATAGATCAAAGCAATACCCATCAACAAAAGTCCTGTTGAAAAGGCGCCCATTAAAAAATATTTTAAGGCTGCCTCATTCCCCTTCAAATTTCGTTTATCGCTCCCCGTTAGAATATACAACGGAATGGATAAAATCTCAATTCCAAGAAAAAGTAATAACAGCGTATTATAAGAAGTTAAAATAGCAACGCCACATAAAACAAAAAACATCAAACTGAAATATTCAGATACATGAAGCCCGATCTTTTCAAAATCTCTCCCATTTAAAAGGAAAAATAATAAGGTGCAAATAAAAGCGATGGTATTAAAATGAAGTCCAAATGAATCGAAACGCAACATTCCTTTTGTATCCACATTAAATAAATGATGCCCAAAAAATTCAAGAATATTTGCAACCAATACAATGATAATGCCTGCTATAGCCCAATATTTAGGTGTAGTGCGTCTTTTAAAAAAAACACCTCCAAACATCATCACTACACCCCAAAGCGCCGTTAATATAATTGCATTCATAATGTAATCCCAACACCCAAAGGGCTTTTATTTAAAATATTATTATTAAAAAAACTTTTCAAAAAACAGTTCAAAATATTCCAGGCCGCAATCCTTGTATTCACATTCTTTCCTATTATTTTAGAGGAATTCTTCTTAAAATATCTGTAACAGTTGACTGTGTCAAATGAATTACAGGTTCCGGATAAATACCTAAAATTATAATAGAAATAACAATTACAAACAACACTATATGCTGGGCTCTGCTCATAGGTTTCACCTTTTCTGCCAGTGTATTTGGTTTTCCATAAAAAGTCTTTTGCACCATGGCCAGCATATAAACAGCTGAAAGCACAATACCCAGGCAGGCAAATGCGGCATACCATTTATTAAAATGAAACAACCCGTTGAACATTAAAAACTCACTCACAAATGAATTAGAAAGAGGAAGGGCAATATTTGCAAAAGCAATAATAACAAGGAAAATCGCCAGCGCGGGCGATTTTACACCCAACCCACTAAGCTCAGAAATTTTTCGAACGCCTGTTTGCTTTTCAATAATATCTACTACGATCCACAATGCAAGAATATTAATACCATGATTGAGCATTTCCAGCATCACACCTTGTAAACCTAATGAATTAACAGAAAAAATTGCCGCGGCCATCAATCCTAAGTGAGCAATGGAAGACCACGCAACAAATCTTTTCAAATCATTTTGATATAAAGCAATACAACTTGCATATAGAATACCTATGACACAAAGTGTAATAATAAAGTAATCATATTTTGCAACTGCTGAAGGGAAAATAGGAAGTAACCATCTTATTAATCCAAACACACCCATCTTTACCATGACGCCGCTCAAAACCATTACGGAAGGATAATTGGATTGTTCATATACATCCGGCTGCCAGGTGTGTAAAGGAAAAATCGGAATCTTTACTGCAAATGCAATAAAGAATAACCAAAACAACCAGTCCTGTTGCTTAGAAGTGAGAAATACATTATAAAAAGCATTTAAAGAAAATGAATGGGCAGAATCAGGCGATGCAGAAGAAGTGTGTACATAGACATAAATAATTCCGACGAGCATCAGCAACGAACCCAGGAATGTATAAACAAAAAATTTAAAAGTAGCCTGTATTCTTTTTTCGCCTCCCCATCTGCTGCAAAGAAAATAAAGTGGGATAAGTGCCAGCTCCCAGAAAAAATAAAAAAGCAACGCATCAGTGGCAACAAATACGCCCATAATACCTGCCTGGGCAAGAAGCATCAAAGCGTAAAAGGCATTTGAATTTTTATATTCATTTTTATAAGTAGCCGCAAAAATAAGCGGGTAGGAAAATGCAGTTAAAAAAGTTACTAAAAATCCCATCCCGTCAAGCCCTACAGAAAAACTGGAGCCTATATAAGGCATCCATACATAGGAAACATTGCTGTAATAAAAGAATTCAGGATGATGCGCAACATCCAAATAAAATAAACTAATAACTGAAACGGCAACGGTAGCAATGGAAGATAAAAGGGCGAACAATTTCACATTCTTTCCGCCCTTAATAAAAATGGCGATCAACCCAGTGATAAAAGGTATCCAAATTAACAATTCAGGAAAAGTAAAGTAAGTGCCCAGCATTAATATTATTTTGTAAACAATTGAATAATAAATAAGATCAACAATCCGATAACCATCAATAACAAATAGGAACCCACCTGGCCACTTTGTAATAATCGCAACTGGCGACTTCCATAATTTACGCCTCTTCCTACACCATTTACAATTCCATCAATTCCTTTTTTATCAAATACATTATTAAAGAAAGCAGATAAAGAACGATATGGTTTTACAAAGAGCATATCGTAGGCTTCATCAACATAAAATTTGTTTTTAATAGCTCTTACAAAGCCGTTTTCTTTTGCAGTAGATGGTGCATAATTTTTAAACTTATTCCATGCCCAGATGGATACTATTATAACCAATAAAGCAGATACAATTATCAAAATCATTTCTGTTTGATGCGGCACTTTATTTTGAGCGATGATATGACTGGAATTTTCAAAAACAGGAGAAAGAAAATCGCCTAATTTATTTCCATTTTTTGCAAAAATTTCGGGGATGCCCACAAACCCCCCGATTGCAGAAAGTACGGCAAGAATAATTAATGGAACAGTCATAGTTGCAGGACTTTCATGTAGATGATGTTCCTGTTCAGGAGTACCTCTGAATTTGCCATTAAAAGTCATAGCCAGCAACCGGAACATATAAAAAGCGGTGAGCAAAGCACCACCTAAACCAATCACATATAATAAGGGACTGTTGGCATAAGCCGCCGAGAGTATTTCATCTTTGGAAAAGAAACCTGAAAATGGCGGAATGCCTGAAATAGCAAGACATGCAATAAAAAAAGTAATGTAAGTAATTTTCATTTTTTTACCCAATCCGCCCATTTTTGTAATATCCTGTTCGCCGCCCATAGCATGAATTACCGAGCCAGCAGCAAGAAATAAAAGCGCTTTAAAAAATGCATGCGTCATAACGTGAAAAACAGCAGCCGAATAAGCGCCCACTCCTAATCCCAAAAACATATATCCCAATTGACTTACTGTAGAATATGCCAATACTTTCTTAATATCATTTTGCCTCAATGCAATTATTGCAGCTAATATTGCTGTTACCAAACCTACACTTGCCACGCCAGCCAAAGTTATTGGTGCCAAAGAATATAAAATATTGCTTCTTGCGATCATATAAATACCTGCTGTAACCATAGTTGCCGCATGTATCAAGGCAGATACCGGAGTAGGTCCGGCCATCGCATCGGGCAGCCAGGTATATAAAGGTATTTGAGCGCTTTTGCCTATAGCTCCCACAAATAATAATAAAGTAATTCCTACAATTGCATGAGAATTGATAGAGGATATTGAAGCGACAATTCCATTCTGCGGATTGAAAAGCTCGTGATAAGAGGTGGTTCCAAATAAAGATACCATCCAGAAAACAGCGAGTAGAAATCCTACATCACCAATTCGATTCATGATGAATGCCTTTTTGCCTGCATCATTATTTGCCTGATCTTTGAACCAGAATCCTATCAACAAATAAGAACAAAGCCCAACTCCTTCCCAGCCAATATACATGATTACATAATTGCCTCCCAACACCAGGATCAGCATTGAAAACACAAATAAATTCAGATAAGAAAAATATCTTCCGAAACCTGATTGAGTTTCATCTTTCATGTAAGAGATAGAGTATACATGAATTAAAAAGCCAACGCCGGTAATTATTAAAAGAAATACGGAAGTAAGCTGATCCACCTGGAATTCAAAAGGGATACTCAATTTACCTACATGAATAAAATCGAAATAAGAAATATTTTGTGAAGTAAATCCTTCCTTCGAAACTGCAAAAAATATTAAACCACTGATGCAAAAAGGTAAAAAAACAACCAAGCTGCCAATAATACCAATTAATGTTTTTGAGAGAAAGTTTCTTCCAAGACCATTAATTAAACACCCGATAAGAGGAAGAAGAGGAACCAGGTAAATAAGTTGAATTGCATCCATAAACCAGACTTCTGCAGTGTTTTAAATTTTAAAATATTTCTTCATTTTCATTTCTGGAAAATGGCTTTAGTTCTTTAACCTGTTTAAAAAATTAATATCAATCGAACGCGTATTTCTATACAGCATCACTATAATTGCTAATCCTACACTTACTTCTGCTGCCGCTACTATCATAATAAAGAAAACAAATATTTGCGCACTGGTAGCCATTGAATAGCTAAAGGCATTTGTTCCTGCGAGATGCATTTTTGAGAATGCAACCAAAAGCAGGTTTACAGAGTTTAGCATTAATTCAATGCACATAAAAACAATAATTGAATTACGCCGTGTGAGCGCTCCAATAATGCCTATGCAAAACAAGGCTAACGATAAAAACAGGTACCATTTAATTTCCATAAATCTGATATTTCTTATAAACCTGCAATACTTTTATATTTTTCAATCAACTAAATAAAATAATCCTACAAAATAAAAAAGGAATCTTCAAAATTTGTTTGTTTACTGCTCTTATACTTTCTTATTTCTTACTTCTTATTTTTTATTTCTTCTATTACCGGATCTTTTTTGCCAATAACAATAGCTCCTACCATTGCACTCAAAAATAAAACACTGCTTATTTCAAATGGAACAACATAAGTATTAAATAAGGCTTTCCCGAGATTTTCTATTAGTCCTACACTTGTTCCTGGCCTGATTATAGTATTCTGCGAACCTGAATGCGAAAGAGCTGCAACCAAAACGATCATTAGTGTGAGGCCTGAAATAATTCCGGCCATCTTCATATAAATATTTTTTACCTGTTCAGTTTCTGCATTTAAATTCATAAGCATAATTACAAAAAGAAATAAAACCATAATTGCACCTGCATATACTATAATATTAACTATTGCAAGGAATTGGGCATTCATTAAAACATAGTGGCCTGAGATGGCAAAAAAAACTATGATAAGACATAATACACTGTAGATTGGATTTTTACTGGCAACAACTCCTATTGCTCCAAATATAGCAAGCGCAGATAAGAACCAGAAAAGAATTTGTGTTAACGCCATTTCAATTTTTCGTTTCTATTTATTTTCACCCACCGATTGTTTCAGCAGTTATTTATATTCAGCCCTTTCCGGGCTTTTAATACTTTCTTGTTTCTTGTTCTTTATTTTTCACTTCTTATTTTCTTAATGTTCATTCCCGTGACCAAGCGGATGAGCAATTCTATCGCCTTTTGATTTTGCAAAACCTTCCGGATCAGTTTTGGGATCAGGGATTAGCAAATCTTTCTTTTCATATATAAATCCTTTCCTCTGGTAATTAGCCGGAGCAAAAGTTTCAGTTAAATAAACCGCATCCTTCGGACAAGCTTCTTCACACAGGCCACAGAAGATACATCTTAACATGTTGATCTCATATTTTGCAGCATATTTTTCTTCACGGTACAAATGCTCCTCACCTGGTTTGCGTTCGGCACATTCCATGGTAATAGCTTCTGCAGGACAAGCTAACGCACACAATCCGCAGGCAGTGCAGTTCTCACGCCCCTCTTCATCCCTGTTCAATACCTGTACTCCGCGAAATACGGGACTGAATGGCCTGGTTTGTTCAGGATAATTAATGGTAACTTTCTTCATAAACATGTGCCGAATAGTAATCACCATACCTTTGAAAATAGCCGGTAAATACATGCGCTCCAAGAAAGACAATCGTCTCCTGTCAACCGGCTTTACTCTATTTGTTAATGCTTCCATTTCTCAAGATTTTAATCTGGCTTCTACTCGGCTTTTTCATTCGCTGCAAAAATATCATATAAGTTTAGAAATGCCAGTGATTTTGTTTTAATAAAATTAACGCGCCAGTTACCAACATATTAAAAAGTGATAACGGCAATAATATCTTCCAACCCAAATTCATCAATTGATCATATCTGAATCTCGGCACTGTCCATCTTACCCACATAAACAGGAAAATAAAACAAAGTATTTTTGCGAAAAATACAGCGCCTTCAATTACCGCAACCCAATTCATACCTATGGAATGAACAAGATTTGCATCATTTACAAAAGGAATATCATATCCACCAAAATAAAGAGTAGTCATTACTGCGCCACTCAAAAACATATTTACATACTCGGCAAATAAATAGAATCCAAGTTTCATTGACGAATATTCCGAATGATAACCGCCAATCAATTCATTTTCTGCTTCAGGTAAATCGAAAGGTGTGCGATTGGTTTCAGCAAAAGCACAAATAAGAAAGATTACAAATCCCAGGGGTTGTTTGAATATATTCCACAAATGATCTTTTTGCTGACCAATCATAACATTTAGGCTAAGCGTGCCCGTTATCATTAATAAACCAATCAATGCAATTCCCAGTGCCAGCTCATAGCTTATGATCTGAGATGCTGCACGCATGGCACCCAACAATGAAAATTTATTATTACTTGCCCACCCGCCTATCATGATCCCATACACTCCAAGGCTTACCACTCCAAAAATGTATAAAATTCCAATGTTAATATCTGCAATCTGCAAAGAAACATCCCTATTAAAAATATGAAATTTATCTCCCCAGGGAATTACCGCGCTCACCATTATTGCAGTTAGCATAGCGAGAATAGGACCAAGTACAAATAAAAATTTGGAGGAAAAACTTGGAACAATCTCTTCTTTAAAAAATAATTTTAATCCATCGGCCAGGGGTTGAAGAATGCCAAAAGGCCCCGCCCTGTTAGGTCCGCGCCTGTCTTGCATGAATGCTGCCACCTTACGTTCTGCATAAGTAGAATACATGGCTACAAATAACGATACCATTACTACAATTATAATTAAAACAAGTTTCTCAGTGAAAAAAACCCAGTCAATGTTTAAAAGTATTTGGTTTAGATACATGTTGTTAAAACTAAATTTTAATTATACTTGTTTATGATCATTAATAGATAATCTTTCAGCATCTGTTTCTTCAATTTCCTTCTTTTCGTTCCTTTCAATAAATGTAGTGGAAGTAGCAGGGCCAGGAAGAATACTTAGATCAATATCTGATGTATTTACTCCACTTACCTCATTTATATCCATTAATAATAAAGGGTCACGTCCAAAGAGAACTTTATTTAACGGATCAGGTGGAACTACTTTCTCTACATAATGATTGGTCGAAATAACTGAATGCCTGCTTATTTTAGTAGGGCCTTCAATTACCCAATCAGAAGTATTTTTCTTTTCAAAACGACATGTATTGCAAATCCATGCTGCTTTTCCATCAATCTCCTGCACCTCACCCCACGGATCTTTCCGTGATGTAACCCTGAACACTTCTTCGCCACGATTCCATAAAGTAACTTTCCCGCAACACTTATCACAATCTCTGTGGGCATCCACAGGTTTCAGGAACCACACACGGTTTTTAAACCGATAGGTACGGTCTGTCAGCGCGCCAACCGGACAAACATCAATCATATTTCCACTGAAATCATTATCAATTGCTTTGGAAATATAAGTGGATATTTCGGATACATCGCCTCTGAGCAAAATACCTTGTGAACGAGAATTTGTCAATTGATCAGCCACCATCAAACAACGATAACATAAAATACACCTTGTCATGTGAAGCTGGATATATGGGCCAATATCTTCTCTTACAAATGTTCTTCTTTTAAATTCATAGCGGGTACCTTCTGTTCCATGATCATAGCTGAGGTCCTGCAAATAGCATTCACCAGCCTGGTCACAGATCGGACAATCCAAAGGATGATTGATCAATAAATATTCGACGATACCCTTCCTGGCATCAAGTGCCCTTTCGCTGGTAACATTTTTTACAATCATACCATCCATCGCTTCTGTTCTGCATGAGGCTACTAATTTTGGCATAGGGCGCGGGTCTTTGGCAGAACCGGCCGCTACTTCCACCAGGCAGGTACGGCATTTACCACCACTACCCTCCAGTTTGCTATAATAGCACATTGTTGGCGGCGCTACTTGCGGACCTATTTTACGTGCAGCATTCAAAATAGTAGTTCCCGGCGGTACCTCTATTGTGATACCGTCTATAGTTACTTTAAATAATTGTTGTTGTTCAGGCATTACAATTTAGTTTTTCAAATTCAACTCTGTTTTTTAAGATGCTGCTATTTCCAGCGGATCTGCATAATGCGCCAATCCATAATTTCTTACAAGGCATTCTTCGGGGTTTAAAACATGCCATTCAAATTCATCCCTGAAATGCCTGATAGCAGCAGCAACCGGCCATGCAGCAGCATCTCCAAAAGGGCAAATCGTATTTCCTTCTATTCTCCTCTGCACATCCCAAAGAAGATCGATATCTTTCATCTTACCTTTTCCATATTCAATGTTGTGAAATATTTTTTCAAGCCATCCTGTTCCTTCGCGGCATGGCGAGCATTGCCCACAGCTTTCATGATGATAAAATCTTGATATTGTATAAGTATGTCGAACCACACATTGGTCTTCATCCAATACAATAAAGCCACCGGAACCCATAGAACTTCCGGTAATAAAACCTCCGTCAGCAAGGCTTTCGTAATTCATCAAACGTGGTTCGCCTTTTGCCGTTTTTAATAAAAGATTAGCTGGTAAAATAGGAACAGATGAACCTCCGGGAATGCACGCTTTCAATCTTTTTCCATTTGCAATTCCTCCACAATACTCATCACTGTAAATAAATTCTTCAACAGTAATGGTCATGTCTATTTCGTAAACACCCGGCTTATTAATATTTCCACAGGCAGAAATTAATTTGGTACCTGTTGATTTTCCAATCCCAATTTTTGAATAGGCTTCTCCGCCTTCGTTTATTATTGGAACCACTGCACAAATTGTCTCTACATTATTTACAACAGTAGGACATCCCCATACTCCTTTTACTGCGGGGAAAGGCGGCTTTATTCTTGGTAATCCTCTTTTGCCTTCCAAACTTTCCAGTAGTGCTGTTTCTTCACCACAGATGTAAGCCCCGGCTCCGCGATAAAGATATATTTCACAATTGAATCCACTTCCCAAAATATTTTTACCGAGAAAGCCATTTTGTTTTGCTTCATCAAGCGCTGTTTGAAGAATATCTGCAACCCAATCATATTCACCACGGATATAGATATACGAAACATTACTTCCCAAAGCAAAAGAAGAAACAATCATTCCTTCTACCAAAAGATGAGGAATAAATTCCATGAGGAAACGGTCTTTAAAAGTTCCTGGTTCACTTTCATCTGCATTACATACGAGATAACGCGCTACTCCTTCCGGCTTTGCAAGGAAACTCCATTTTAATCCCGTAGGGAAACCCGCGCCACCACGACCGCGAAGTCCACTCTTCTTCAGCTCCTCGACAATATCACCAGTTTGCATTTTTAATCCTTTCTCTACACTTTGATAACCTCCTTCGCGACGATACACTTCAAAGCTTTTTATGCCCGGAACATTTATTTTATCTAATAATAATTTTTTTGTCATATCCTGTACTTAAAGAAAATTTTATTTCTTAAAACCATAATTGAACATCCAGTTAAATGGCTTTTTATAATTAATTATTTCTTGCACTATTATTCATGCATTCCTCAATTATCTGATCTACTTTTGCGGGCGTCAAATGCTCCTTATAAAATTTACCCATTTGCATCGCTGGAGCATATCCACATGCACCCAGGCATTCAACCGTTTTTAAAGTAAACATTCCGTCTTTTGTAGTTTCTCCCATACCTATGTTTAATTTCTGTTTAATATAATCAATTATCTGATCGCTTCCATTAAGCATACAAGGCCCTGTCTGGCAAACTTCAAAAACGTATTTGCCCACAGGTTTTAAGTTGAACATACTATAAAACGAAGCCACTTCATAAACTTCAATTGGCTGAAGATTTAATAAAGAAGCCACATAATCCATCGTGTTTACATTAAGCCAGCCAAATTCTTCCTCAGCTAAATGAAGCACACCCAATAAAGCGCTTTTTTGTTTGCCTTCGGGATAATGACTGATGAGTTCGTTTACTTTGTTTAATTTTTCGGGTGAAAATTGCATGCTCATTTATTATTCTTATTTCTTTTTTTTAAATTATCAACATCTGCAATATCCTGCGTCCTACCTGCTTTTTGTTTTACTTTTATTAGATCATTATAGCCAATAAAATTAACAGGTACCTTTTCAAAGTCCACTATTTTTTTATTATTCCAGGCCTCTTCAAAACCTACTCCATCGAGATCATTCAAAATATCAATTCTTAATGGTGGAAAACCTAATTGCGTTATGGAATCCTTTTTTAAAAAATCTTCTTTACCTAATTTTAAAGAACTAAACCCAAAATCATTTATAACCTGAACCATTTTTGAAGCATTCTTTTCCGACACCTCAATACAAACATCAATATCTTTTGTTGTTCTCGGATAACCATGAACACTTACTGCATAACCGCCAATTACCAGATATCTTACATCATGCTTATTGCATAATTCTATGAACTCAATAATATCTTTTTCAAGGCTAATTTTCTTCATCATAAATGCTTCGTTTAGAAACCACCTTCTTTATTCTTCCATCAGCATCTCCAAAGACCATTTTCCTTAGCTCTGTTAACTCCTTCAATCTTTCCTCAGCGCTTGCTTTTGCCCAATACTCATCATCAGCAATTTCCGCCTCTGCAAAAGTCACTTTTCTTACTACTTTTTTTATTTTTCTTTCTTTTTCCATAGAAACCTATCCTTTTAAATTCTTCACGCATCCAATTCACCCGCTATCAGATTCAAACTACTCATTGTGATGATTGCATCGCTCAATAATCCACCTTTTGTCAATTCAGAATAGGCCTGGTAATAAATAAAACAAGGCCTTCTGAAATGCAGACGATATGGAGACCGGCCACCATCGCTTATAAAATAAAATCCCAGTTCTCCGTTAGCGCCTTCTACGGCAGAATAAATTTCACCTACCGGCATTTTAGTTTCTCCCATGATAATTTTAAAATGATAGATGAGCGCTTCCATTTTTGTATAAACATCTTTCTTATCGGGCAAATAAAAATCAGGAACATCGGCATGAAAAACATCTGCTTCTGCTCCTTTAAATTCCTGCACTTTTTGATAAGCTTGTTTTATAAGTTCCAGGCTTTGCCACATCTCCTGGTCGCGAACCAAAAACCGATCATAACAATCTCCGGTAGTACCCACCGGAATGGTGAAATCGAAATCTTCATAACTACTATAAGGAGTGTGAACTCTTACATCGTAATCAACACCTGCTGCTCTTAGGTTTGGGCCTGTGAAACCGTAATTCAAAGCCCGCTCTGCAGAAATGGGACCGACACCTACTGTTCGGTCTATAAATATCCTGTTGCGAATAAAAAGATTATTGAATTCCTTTAAAACAGGAGGCCATTCATTTATAAACTTTTCTAATTTTTCAAATGCCTGGTTGGTAAAATTTCTTTCAAAGCCTCCTATGCGCCCCATGTTAGTTGTTAAACGTGAACCGCAAATTTCTTCATATATTTCATAAATCAATTCGCGATACTGCATCAGGTAAAGGAAACCTGAGAATGCACCTGAATCAACTCCTACAATGGAATTGCAAATCAAATGATCAGAAATTCTTGAAAGTTCCATTATAATTACGCGTAGATAATCTACCCGTTTTGGAATTTTTACACCAAGCAATCTTTCACAGGTAATGTGCCAGCCAAAATTATTTAGAGGTGCAGAACAGTAATTTAATCTATCGGTGAGAGTTGTTATCTGATAAGGTGTTCTGTGTTCCGCAATTTTTTCAAAGGCACGATGAATATAACCCACTGTTTGTTCGGCACTTACTATTGTTTCACCATCAAGTTCCACAATATTCTGAAACACGCCGTGAGTGGCAGGATGTGTTGGCCCCAGGTTTATTGTAGTGGTTTGCTTTTCAACATTCCCTTCCGGTAAAGTAACATGCTCACTCATTTTATTTTCGTTTCTTTTTCAACTAACTATTTATTTCAGAAATTTTTTCTTCATTTAATTTATTCTCAAACTTTTCTTTTTTCAAATTACCAATACTTTCACCGAAGGTTATTAATGTGGCACCAAACGCAAATCCTAGCATTCCATCTTTTAAATTACCATTTGGAGCAATAAAAGCTGTAAACAACGTGATTAGGATTATAGCACTAATTATTATTTGTTTGTATTTTTTAATAAAATAAAACATTGTTTTTAAAATTTAATATTTTTATACTCTCTATATCAATTTTTTAAAACTTCTACGAACGCCCAAACATTTCATCATCTTTATCTGTACGCTTTTGGTCTTCCAATGGAAATTCTTTTCTCATTGGGAAATATTCCATTTCATCCACATTTAAAATCCTTTTCAAATTAGGATGCCCTATAAAATTCACTCCATAAAAATCGAATGTTTCCCGCTCCATCCAATTGGCTGCTGAATACAAAGCATACGCACTAAATACATCCGGCTTTTTAATATCGGTGAAAACTTTATAACGAATACGCACATTTTCTTTGAGATTGTGTAAATGATACACTACTGCCAATTCCATTCCCGGGTTATCCGGATAATGAACAGCGCACAGATCAGCCATAAACTGAAAACCTAAAGAAGGCTCATCAAAAAGATATTGAAGCACTTTCAGATTCAAATTTTTATCTGAGATAAAAGTAAGCATTCCATAAGGCTCTTCCCATCCGGTAAGTTGTTCACCAAATTTTTCAGTAAGTTTCTGCCTGATTATTTCGTTCGTTAAAGCCATATTTCTTTATTTCTTTTCTTGCTACTTTCTTCTTTGCTCTTGAATCTTATTGAATGCCGTACGTTTCCATTAATTCTCTATATCGCTCAGAATTTCTTCTTCTCAGGCTTTCATTTTCTACCAGTTCCTGTACTCTTAAAAATCCATCAATAACAGCCTCAGGCCGCGGCGGGCAACCCGGCACATATACATCTACGGGAATGATCTGATCAATTCCCTGGAGAACAGAATAGGTATCAAAAATGCCTCCGCTGCTTGCACATGCTCCCATAGCCAACACCCAACGTGGTTCGGCCATTTGCAAATAAACCTGTTTTACAACCGGTGCCATTTTTTTTGCAATCGTTCCCATCACCATTAGCAGATCACATTGGCGCGGAGTAAAACTTACCCTTTCAGAACCGAAACGGGCAAGGTCATAATGTGATGCCATCAGCGCCATAAATTCGATTCCGCAACAACTTGTAGCAAAAGGTAAAGGCCAGATAGAATTTTTTCTTGCCAGACCCACCACCTCGCTAAGCCTTGAAGCGAAAAAACCTTCACCCGTAAAACCATCGGGGCCCGATACCACAGATATGGGTTTCTCCAAAGGCTTTTGAGTAATATTATATTGAACAGGGCGTGCCATTTTTTTTAGTATAATAATTTAATAATCAGTTTTCATCTTCCCAGTTTAAACCACCTTTTTTAATGATATAAATAAAGCCGGCTAGAAAAAAACCTACAAACATGCAGATAGCCCCAAAACCACTCCATCCCAATTCCCGGAAGTTAACTGCATACGGGTAAAAGAAAATAACTTCTACATCAAAAAGAACAAACAGGATAGCTACTAAAAAATATTTAACTGCTATTGGCTTTCTTGCATTTCCCTGTGATTCTATTCCGCTTTCAAAGTTGACTAGCTTATCAGATGTTTTTCTTTTAGGACCTAAAACATTGGTACCATATATCATCAATGACAGCAAACCAGCAGCGAATATGAGTTGTATGCCAACAGGTAAATAATTGGATGTGCTATTTATATTATGCACCTGTAAAAAAAAGTGTAACAAGATTAAAATATTTTCCGCAAAAGTAAGATAGCAACGTCAATTATCCATAAGAGAAATCAACTATAAACAAAGTTTTATTTTTCTTTATTAACCTCTAAATTATTTTAATAAAAAACTCCCGCTAATGCAGGAGTTTTTTATTAATCAATTCTTTATTTTATCACTTCTTACCTTTCGAAGATTCAGAAGGTCTGTTAGCAGCATCCTGTTCCTGCTTTTTCACGGCAGCCAAAGCATCTTTGGTTTTCAAAGCAGTGGCATCCGCAGGATCTACCACTAAAATTTTATCATTATAAATAATCGCAGTATCTGTATTATGTTTTATATTATAATAATATGCCACCATATATCTTAAAGCAGGTATCAATTTATCTTTAATAGAACCTTTGTCTGTAGTAGTATCTCCAATGGCAATTACTTTATCATAATCGGGTTTTGCCAAACCTAATGCGCCCGAAGTATCAATACCTTCTTCTGCTCGTCCCCCCAGGTACCATCCATATATATCATCGGGATATTTTTGTTGATACAATTTAAACACAGAATCTGCAGTTACATAATTACCTCCACGGTAATCATTATAACCAGCATAAAACAAATCTGTTTTAGTATAATTAGAATCAAGGCTTAAAATTTTACCATACCATTTACCGGCTTCGGTATAATTTTTACTATCTACATAACTTATTGCAACATCCTTTACATAGCCAATCTTATTTGCAAAAATTGTATCCAGGGCAATTGCTTTATCAATATTTGATTCGGCTAATGCTTCCTGGCCAGGAAATTTTAATAATACTTTCCCATAAGTAGCATAATCTTTAGGTCCGATAAGGTCTGGATTCACTTTAGCAAAATACTCTTCGAAAGAATTTTTAGCTTTGAGAGAATCTCCCATTTTATCATAAGCATACGCTTTCAATCCATATAATTTAGGATATGCCTTATCTCCTGCTGATGTTATACAAGCATCTGCCTGCGAAACAGTTTCAGGATATTTTTTAGAAACAAGCATAAGAGACGCCTGCGCGTAACAGTTTTTAGAATTATTATCTGCAACAGCTATATATTTATTCAGATATTCTGATGCTGTATTTACGTCGCGATAGTAATAATAACTGTAAAGCCAATAATAGACAGGAGCAAAATTAGGATCTTCACTAATAGCATCCAGGTAATGTTTCATATAAATAGCTTCCTGGCCATATCCCTGGGTTTCATAAATTCTGCCTATCATCCATTCAGCCCTGGCATCATGTGGATCAATCGTTAAAGCAGTCTGGTAGTTGGAAGTCGCATTACTTCCATCATTTAATTTCCAATATCCTTCACCAATCAGGTTATATATATCCGCATTTTTTTTATCTTTATCCGCAGCTTGTTTCAGCTTGTCAATTCCATATAAAATATCCCCGTTTTTGGCTTCAACATTTGCTCTGCCAACTGCAATGAGAATATCAGTGAGTTCTTTCTTTTTGGTTAAGCTTATAGCAGTTTCAAAACGATTCCTGGCATCGGCCTTATTCCCTTCCCTCAATTCTACCTGTCCTATACCTACCATCATTAAAGCAGAATTAGGGTTGGCCTGAAGGGTTTTTTGATACAAATTCTTGGCTTTTACGGTATCTACAATATCCTGATCCTGCAAATAAGCTTGCCCCAGCCAATAAGCGGCTTCTATATTATTAGGATCAGATGCCAGTATTTTTTGAAATACGCCTTCAGCACTTTGGTATCTTTCGTAGTTGAGAAACTTCTTTCCTTCGTCTATACTTTGAGCAAATAAGATATGACACATTAGAATTAAAGAAGTGAAGAGTCCGATTTTTTTCATGTTTACAATTTTTACTTTTTATTAATAACAGGTTTAGGTTTAGATATTAATTTATTGTCGCAGAACGAATGGAAAAATTCATTTGTGCCGGCCATAAATAAGCTCGTCTGAAAATCAATTGCCCTTTTTCGAATTGCATAAAATGAGCAAATCCGCTGGCAAGCCCGTTGTATTCTTCTTTGATAATATAATACAAAGCACGTACCATAGGATAGCGTCTCAGCATAATATTGGCCTGGTAGGGTTTAACAAAAGCTTCTTCAGGACAACTACATCCCAAAGATGCAATTCGAACTTTCGTTAAAAAACTTAATTGTGAAGTATCCTCAGGATTACCAATCCAGCTCACTCCCACAAAACCAATTGCGTTTTGATGATTAGCCACATAATTAATTACCCCATCACTGTTTTTTTCTGCAAATACTCTTTTTCGATCCAACGTATCGCCCCTTAAAACAGAATCTATCACATAACGAACTGTACTTGTTTCCTTCAACCCGTCAAATACAGCAGTCAACTTACTTTCAGAAGTTCCATCAAGAATACTCTTAAGTTCACTCATCTGAAAAATAGAATCGGGTGAATTTTTGTTTACTATTACAGCGATTGCATCGTAAGCTATCCTGGCCCATGTAGGTGAAATTGAAATACTGTCTTTATAATACTGTTCCTCCTGCGAAGTAAGGCCGCGGGTAACAATTATCATTTTGGTACTATCTTTTATCAGGTCCTTAAAACATTCAGATTCTGGTTTGTAATCGGCAATGATTTTGGTACCAGGATGTAAAGCTTCATACACCTGGATTTCAGAATCAATCACAGGTTCAAAGGATTCATCAACACTTATATGAATGGTTCCTCTGTCAGGTGTATCAAGGTCGGGTCTTGTATTTTCATGGCATCCGGTAAAAAAAATCCAAAGCAGGACAGTCATAAAAATGATGATCAAAGGGGTTTGTCTTATTTGATATCCAAAGTTAATCATTCTTTATAATATTTTTTTTTGAATCCTCTGTAAACTCTCCAGGATCCATATATCATTACTACAACTGCAAATATTTTTGCGAGAGTTCCGCCGGCAAAATCCGAATATAAATTTAATTGTTTTGCAAACAAAATAAGAATACCCACTGCTAAATATATAAATCCCATACCAAGATCCGTGATACTTCTCATCAGAATATAACGCTTGGTTTTGTTATCCGGAGTATTCTCAAATTCTTCAAGACTCATATTCTACATTTTTACAGACAGGTGGCAAGGTAAAATAAAATAGAGAAATTGCCATATTTACTGAAACACATTTTTTTTGTCTTTTATTTTCTCATTCATTTCACCACCTGTGATTATCTAAATCCTACTTTTAAAGATCGCAATAATTCAATAATTGATGCAATTGATTTGTTAATTCCAATTTCTATTTCGTTTATGCTTACAAAGATGCAACTGTCATTATTTTCCATATCAATTTGATTGCCAAATTAATTAAGAATTATTTTTTAGGATGCAATCAACTGATAAAACAATACCAATTCCAATAATTAAATAATAGTTTTGCGAAGCAAAAAAATAAATAGTAAAGGTGAAAAAATTATGAAGCCATCATTACCACAGGGAACCAGGGATTTTGCCGGGGAAACATTGCGCAGGCGAAGATATATTGTTGATACTATCAAAGAGGTATTTGAACTTTATGGATTCGAGCCTTTGGAAACTCCGGCAATAGAAAACCTGGAAACGCTCATGGGGAAATATGGTGAGGAAGGTGATAAACTGATTTTTAAAATTTTGAATAATGGCCTTGATAATCCTACAAAAAGAGAGAATGCAATAAAAGATTTTGAGAATATACTTGCTGGCAAAAATGACAAAAATATTACTGAAAGGGCGTTGAAATATGACCTCACTATTCCCTTTGCAAGATACATGGCCATGAATTACGGAAAACTTACCCTTCCGTTCAAGCGATATCAAATACAATCTGTATGGCGCGCCGACAGGCCACAAAAAGGAAGGTACCGCGAGTTTCTTCAATGTGACGCAGATATAGCCGGCACTTATTCATTAATAAGTGATGTAGAACTTGCAGAAATTTATGTGGACGTTTTTAAAAGATTACAAATAGAGGTAGATATAAAAATCAACAGCCGGAAAATTCTTTACGCCCTGGCAGAAGTTTGCAGCAGCATTGAAAACATGAATGCAATTACTATTGCCATTGATAAACTTGAAAAAACAGGAATTGAAAAAGTGAAAGAGGAATTGAAAACTATTGGGTTATCCGAAACCAACATTTCAATGATTGAAGATTATATAGATATTGAAGGTTCCAATTCCGAAAAATTAGAAAAAATTTCCGAAATCATCGGCGATTCCCAAACCGGGAAAAAAGGAATAGAAGAATTAAAATACATTTTAGGGTTTTTAAAAAATGAAGACAGTAAACAAACAATTATCATTGATTTCACTTTAGCCCGCGGGCTTAATTATTACACCGGAATCATTTACGAAGTGAAAGCAAAGAATGTACAAATGGGAAGTATCGGCGGCGGCGGACGCTATGATAATTTAACAGGACTATTCGGTGTTCCTGATATTCCCGGAGTAGGCATCAGTTTCGGATTGGACAGGATTTATGATGTAATGGAGGAACTAAATCTTTTTCCGGAAAATATCAATCAATCCACGCATGTTTTATTTTTCAATCTTGGCGAAAAGGAAAGCAGGTATGCCTTTGAACTTATGCAAAAACTCAGGTATAATGGAATCAGTTGTGAATTATTTTATGATAATTCCAAATTGGACAAGCAATTCAAATATGCAGCAAAGAAAAATATTGAATTCGCGGTAATTATTGGCTCTAATGAAATGGAACAACAGAACTGTATAATAAAAAATCTTGCAATAGGCGAGCAGCAAACTATTCCTGCACACCAGCTTATTGCCTATTTTAAAAAATGAAAGGTTACTTTCCGGAAATTTCGGGATATATAGAATAAAACTTACTTTTAAGCAACTTATTTTTACAAAATAAATTTTTATCCATCCAAAATAAATTTTTTATGAAATCTTTTTTGAAACTATGTTTTCCATTAAGTGTATTAATACTCTTATTTTCTTCGTGTGGAAAAAATAATGAAACCGGGAAAATGATCCCTTCCAATGCGCTTTTTGTGGCACAGGTAAATATGAAATCTCTCGACAGCAAATTATCGTGGGACGATTTAAAAAAATCAAGTTGGTACCAAAAAGTCTATTCGGATCCTTCAACACCTGATTGGAGAAAAAAAATTCTCGACAATCCCTCTGCCAGTGGAATTGACTTTGATAACGGGTTAATCTTTTTTGTGGCAAAAAATACCGGCACAGATTATTACGTCACTGCAGAAGGGAAACTAAAAAGTGAAAAAGATTTTGAGCAATTCAATAAGAATTTTGACAGTTCACAAACTGTAAAAAACGAAGACGGCATTAATTTACTTACGTTGAAAGATAAAAACATAGTTGGCTGGAACGATGACCATTTTGTGTATGTAATGAATCCCGAAACCACTTCTTCTGAAATGTACAAACGGAAAGATTCTACCGGAATGCAACAAGGCGCTCCACCGGCCGACAGAAGCGAAGAACTTGCTGAAATATGCAAAAAACTTTTCTCTTTAAAATCGGATAGCTCACTCGAAAAAAATGATAAATTCAGTGCACTCTTAAAAGAAACCGGAGATATACATGTATGGCAAAATAACGAAGCAATTGTACAAAGTTCTTCAATGGGAATGTTAAGCATGTTGAAATTAGATGCCTTTACCAAAGATAATATCAGTACCTATACAGTTGATTTTGATAATGGCAAAATTGAGGTTGACCAAAAAGGATATGTTAGCAAAGAACTTTCTGATGTATTAAAAAAATACATGGGAAATTCCATAAACATGGACATGATCAAAAATATTCCATCACAAAATGTATTCGGAATATTAGCATTCAATTTTAAACCGGAAGGATTAACAGAACTTATTAAACTTACCGGCGCAGACGGTCTGGTAAATACCTATTCACAGAAAATGGGGTTCACTCTTGATGATTTTTCAAAATCCACCAACGGTGATTTTCTGTTAGCTTTCAGCGATTTTAAAATGACTAAAAGCTTATTTAATAGCAATGATTCTTCAGGAGGTAATTTGAATCCAGGAAATTTCAATAAGCCTGATTTTAATTATATTTTTTCTTTAGGTGTAGGAGATAAAGCAAGCCTTCAAAAAATAATTAATGCAGTTAAACAAATGGGATCGCAAATGGGCAAAGATTCATTGGTAAATAATTATGTAATGAATGATAAAACATTTGCAATAGGGAGTTCCAATGCTTTCGTAAATCAATATCTTGCCGGCAACAATAGCAAATATGATTTCACTGACAAATTTTCTGGGCATCCGGTAGGATTTTTTCTTGACATTCATAAAATACTTTCCGAATTTGATGCGGTACAATCAGGCAGCCAGGTCCACAAATCCATGCTGGATCAAAGCCTGAATATGTGGAACAATATTATCTCTGAAGGTGGGGAATTTAAAAACGGTGCATTTGCATTTCATACAGAAATCAATCTAATAAACAAAGACACCAACAGCCTTAAACAACTGAACAACTATATAAATGAAATGTATAAAATAAAAGAAGCAAAAAAAGATGATAATAACCACAGGCTCGATTCATTATTAGTGCCTCCGCCAATAGATACAGTTAAAGTAAAATAAATTGTCTTAAACAAGAATGATGCAGATACAACTGCGCGGGATAACGCCGGATTATATTGAAAAAGAAAAAAGAAATGCTTCGCAGATCTGGGAGCAAAATATCTTAATAAACAAAGGGGAGCATTTGCATATTGTAGCACCTTCCGGAAGCGGAAAAACTTCTCTGATGCATTTTATTTATGGTTTAAGAAAAGATTTTTCCGGTTCCATTTTTTATGATGATACAGATATAAAAAAAATTTCTACGGAAAGCTTCTCCGCATTCCGGCAAAATAAAATAAGCATCATTTTCCAGGATTTGAGACTTTTTGAAAATCAGACTGCAAGAGAGAATATCGAAATAAAACGAATTCTCAATCCGTACCATCAACCGGAAGCCATTACTGAAATGGCAAACAAACTTGGCATAGAAAGCAAACTAAATCAAAAGGTAAAAACGTGCAGCTATGGCGAACAGCAGCGTATAGCTATTATTCGCTCTTTGATGCAGCCTTTTGATTTTTTATTATTGGATGAACCTTATAGTCACCTCGATGAAGTGAATAGAAAGAAAGCAATGGAACTTATTTACGAAGAATGTGGAAAACGAAATGCCGCAATGATCTTTGCAGATTTAAAACCACTCGATTTTTTAAAAGAAGAGAAGATTGTTTATTTATAGAAGGATTTAGTTTTAGTTTAGAAGGGTTTAGAAATTTATAATTACAGCAAACAAACAAATATATTAGATTCTTATTTTCAAGTTTAGCAAGCTGAAAGCTAATAGCTCAAATCTGATACCTCATGCTACTATCATATAAAAATATCGAGCCTTTAATTATTTCCGGTAAAAATATTCTTTCTAAATGGTTGGGGTATTTTGGTTTGGGCATTGGGGTTTTATTGTTGCTTTTTTCTATGCAAATGTTTGTAAACATTCAGCAACTGCTTAAGGAAAACAGCCCACGCAAAAGTGGTGGATATGATTTTATTTCTATTTCCAAAACCATTACTAATGACAATATGGGTAAAGACAATAGTTTTACGAACGCCGATCTGGCCAGCCTTAGAGAACAGCCTACGATTTCCGGTGTTGCTCCTTTGATATCAAATAAATTCAGAGTACGCGCTACTGCCGGAGATATCATTCCTTTCAGTACCGACCTTTTTCTAGAAAGTATCAACAACAATTATATTGACACGGTTCCTCCGTCTTTCACCTGGCAGCCGGGACAAATAACTGTGCCCATTATTTTCTCTTCTGATTTCCTGGAAATGTATAATGTATTCGCACCTGCACAAGGCTTACCACAACTTTCTGCAAAAACAATTTCATCAGTAAATATTATTTTAGAATGCTCAGGCCCTTATGGAACAGAGAATTTTAAAGGAAATATTGTTGCATTAAGCGACCGTATCAATTCATTATTGGTTCCACAGACTTTTATGAACTGGAGTAATCTGTATTTTATGAAAGATACTACAGTACATCCTTCCAGGGTCTTTATCAAAACAAAAGATGCCAACGATCCTAAATTGATTTCTTATCTGGATCAACAAAATTATCATCTCAATAAAGACAAGATAAGATTTAGCCGCATTAAAAGTATTTTACAAAATATTGTGAGCGCATTGGGAGTGTTTGGAATTTTAGTGATTGTACTGGCGCTGATGTTGTTTTCATTTTACCTGCAACTGATGATTGCAAAAAGTAAAGATAATTTGCGTCTATTGCTTACGTTAGGTTACTCACCAAAATGGCTCGCTAAAAGTGTGGCTAAAACATGGCTGCCTGTTTATTTATCTATAATCGTTGTTGCATTGGTACTCACCGAAATTCTGCATTTATTATTTATGCAATTGTCTTTTGTAAAGACTGCCAATCTCTCTTATTTACTTCACTGGAGTGTTTGGATAACCGCAATATTTTTATTTGCATTAACTATTTTTATTAATCTAAAATTGGTGAAGAAAGAGTTGGCAGATATTATGTGAGAAAAATAAAAAACTTCAATATTTGTTTGGTTATTGAATAGAGATTTGAAACCATCTTTAGAACACAGAGAGTCTCAATCAACTGCAAACTCCATTCTTATTGTTATAGAGCCGGTTTTATTTCTGCTTGAGGTATTGAAAGTGCCGCCATAGCTGTAATCTTCATCACTGTTCTTTCCGGTGATTTGAAAAACGCCGAGGGTCGCTTTTTTCAACTTTCCCAGAGAATTGCCCGCATTTTTTGCAATAATTTCTGCCCTTTGTTTTCCATCGGCACTCGCTTTGGCCAACAGATCCATTTTTACCTCAGTCAATTTAGTATAATAAAACAATGGGGAAGATGAATTAAATTCTATTCCACTTTGTATTAATTCAGTAGCCTCACGCGATATCTGGTCAATCTTATCCACGTTGGGCGATTCTATTCTGACCCTTTGAGTAAGATTATATCCTGTGAATTCCTGGCCAAGAGACCTTCCATTTGCATCGGTTTTGTAATTAAATTCCTTATTGATATTTACAGAAGAAAATACCATTTCATTATTTTGAATTCCTTTACCGGTAAGATATGCCCTTATTGCATTTTCATCGTCCTTCAATTGTGCGTATGCGCATTTCAAATCCATTGATTTTCGCGAATAAGAGCCATTCCAAACAATCAAATCACTTACAAAATCTTTTTCAGCAGAACCAGTAACAGTAATGGTTTCTGTAGTTGTTGACCTGTATTTATACGCTTTTCCTAAAATAAATAATCCAATAATAAAAGCAATGCCGATAATAAGAGAAGTAATATTTCGCATAGAAAAAAAATTTATTAGTTTAAAGATAAGACTTTGAAATAAAAAATAATGCAAACAATAAATAAGATGATTAATTATTAATCTGCTATTTCTATTTTATGATTTAAGAAATACCCTAATTTCTCAGATGCTTTTTTTATAAGATATTCTGCTGCTTTATTTTTTTCTTCAAAAAAATTTGCCTGCACTATTATTTTATCTTTTTTTAATTCCCGTTTCCATATTCCAACCGCGTGGCCATTTGCAATTATTACTGGCCAGAAAATCCCATTATTAGAAAACGTCTTTTTTTGATGTTCCTGAATAATCGCAGCACTTCTGTCTTTATAACTAATTAGAAATTCATCAAAAGCAGGTAATAAATAAAGGGATTCCTTATATTTTTTTGGAATAGAAAATGAATTTGGAAACCAGTATTCCCTGGAATTTATTTTTTCAGAAATAAAATTATCCTTTATCAATTGCATGGCATGTTTTGCATCCGTCACGGACAATCCTGACCACCATACAAAATCTAGAAACGCAGCAGGACAATGACTTTCAAAATATTTATTGGCAAGTTTGTATAATGATTCTTCTTTGTGCAGCGCCTTCGGTTTTTTTATTCTTTCATTAAGCAAAGCGTAAGTAGTTTGCTTTTCATTCATTTTACCATTGCAAATTATTCCTTCCATTTCCGCATTTAATAAAATGTGTCCTGACCTGTTATTATCAGTCGCAATTTTAGCTTTATTAATTTCAAAGATGAGTTCTTTGCGGGTTAAATGTTTACTTCCACTCAATGCTTTTTCTATAATCAGATTACTTTTGGTAAGAATTTTGTCTGTAAGTTCCAATAGCTTATTACTGCTTTTCATGAAAGATTTTATTCGTGGCGCAGTTAATTCAAGCATCCAATAAATATCATCTGCAGAAACAAAATGCCAGGTGGGTCGTAATAAATGGGTTCTCATTATTTCGCCTGAATTGATTGCAGTATCTATGCTTTTTTCAGTTACTTTATTTAACCGGATTCCAATTGCCCACTTTGCCATATTCAAATCCTGTGACTGCATAGCGCCCATCCAGCTTACAATTTCTTTGGCAGATTTGAATTTTGTTCCGGCTATTTGTTGAGAGATTAATCGTGTATTTGCGATATCATATTGGTCCATAGAAATTAAATTATACTTTCATTTTTAAATAACACGAATTTTTGGCACTAATTCAACGAACCATCACTCACAAATTCTAACTATCTTTTACGCTGTTCACTACAGTAAAGAGACAAATAGCATTGATTCTTATTTTTTATCCCGCGAATTTTTTGCGCTAATTACACGAACTAATATTTACCAATTCTAATTTTCTTTTACTCTTTTCTTTGCAGTAAAGAAATAAATAACATTGATTCTTATTTTTTATCACACGAATTTTTTAAGAGAATTACACGAACTAACAATTACTAATTCTAATTTTCTTTTACTCTTTTCTTTACAATAAAGAAACAAATAATAACGATTCTTATTTTTTAAAAACAATATAACAATTCAACAATTTAGCAATTCAAAAATAATTGAATAATATGTAATTAAACTTCCTCCCATACTACCTGGTGAGTTTGTTTTATTATTCCCATTACAAATACACTTTGCAGATGACCTACATTTTCTATTTCGCTTAATTTATTTACATGAAAATCGTAGTAGGTATTCATGTCTTCGCAAACAACTTTAAGCATAAAATCGAATTCACCCGAAATACTAAAGCATTCAATTACTTCATTCAAACCCTGTATGGCTTTTATAAATTTTGTTCCTGCATTTTTACCATGTTGTTTTAGAGAAACATAACAGATTACTGTTAAGCCCTTCTTCACTTTGGCATTGTCTACCAAAGTAGCATACTGTTTTATAATTCCGGATTCTTCCATTCGTTTTATACGTTCATGCACAGGAGTAGTACTGAGATGAATTTTTTCTGAAATTTCTTTAACCGTTATTCTTGCATTTTCCTGTAGCAATTTTAAAATGGCCAAATCTTTTTTATCAGGCACATAATCTGATATAGGTAATTCTTCTTTTGACAATATAGATTTCATATAAAAAGTGGTATTTATTCTTTTTAATAGTTATTTAATACAAATCTATTCTAAAGTTATGCAATTACTTAGTACTATATTCTAATGGTTGTACATTTGCGTTCTAAAAATAATTAAACAATTTATGTCATCACTTACAAAAAACACAATTGATTTCAGCCTAAAAAATAAGGTGAAAGATATGAGTCTTGCAGCGTGGGGCCGCAAGGAAATAAAATTAGCCGAAGCTGAAATGCCCGGGTTAATGTCGCTAAGAGAAGAATTTGGAAAAGCAAAACCTTTGAAAGGTGCGCGCATTGCAGGCTGCCTTCACATGACGATACAAACCGCCGTGCTTATAGAAACTTTAATCGAATTAGGTGCAGAGGTAAAATGGAGCTCATGTAATATTTTTTCTACGCAGGACCAGGCCGCTGCTGCGATTGCTGCAGAAGGAATCGGTGTATTTGCATGGAAAGGTCAAACACAGGAAGAAAGCGATTGGTGCATTGAACAAACATTATTTTTTGGAAGTGCAGATCGTCCTTTGAATATGATTTTGGACGATGGCGGTGATTTAACCAACATGGTTTTTGATAAATATCCGGAATTAATTCAGCATGTAAAAGGGTTATCTGAAGAAACAACAACCGGCGTTCACAGGTTGTATGAAAGAATGGAAAAAAGCACTTTACCAATTCCTGCCATCAATATTAATGATTCTGTTACCAAATCAAAATTCGATAACAAATACGGTTGTAAAGAAAGTTTGGTGGATGCTATAAGAAGAGCAACAGACATTATGATGGCCGGCAAAGTAGCTGTAGTTGGCGGTTACGGGGATGTAGGTAAAGGCTCCGCAGCAAGTTTACGTGGCGCTGGTGCAAGAGTAATCGTTACAGAAATTGATCCTATATGCGCATTACAGGCAGCAATGGACGGATATGAAGTAAAGAAAATGATTGATGCAGTAAAAGAGGCTGATATTATTGTTACTGCTTCAGGTTGCAGAGATTTGATAAGAGCAGAACATTTTAAAGAAATGAAAGATAAAGCCATCGTGTGCAACATCGGCCACTTCGATATTGAAATTGATATCGCATGGCTGAATAAAAATTATGGCAACACAAAAGATACTATCAAACCACAGGTTGATAAATATACCATTGATGGAAAGGATATTATCATATTAGCTGAAGGACGTTTGGTAAACCTTGGTTGCGCTACAGGCCATCCAAGTTTTGTGATGAGCAATTCATTTACCAACCAGGTGTTGGCACAAATGGAAATTTGGAATCACTCTGATAAATACGAAAACAAAGTTTATGTACTTCCAAAATATTTAGACGAAAAAGTTGCAAGGCTCCATTTGAAAAAGGTAGGAGTAGTGCTTGAAGAATTGACTAATGAGCAAAGCGCTTATTTGAATGTTCCAAAAGAAGGGCCGTATAAACCTGAGATGTATAGATATTAATAACGGCGATCTTTATTTGACGTCCGAAAACCTAAACCCACTTTTAGAAAGGTGGGTTTTTTGTTTGTACATTTTCAATAATGCTTTACTAAATTTGTTTCAATTTCAAAAAATCAAATGCAACAAAACAAACCCAAACTTGATGTCATCAACATGCTGCTGGAAGATTGCATTATGGCGTTTCCTGTTTCTTCATTCGTAATAAGTATTTATCAGCAATATCAAAAAAGAGGGTGGCTTAGCAAAAAACAATTAATGGGCTTATATGATAAGGCATCTAAAATAAATGGGGTACTACCTGGGCGCCTTGCTGCATTAGAATCCATCATCAAGAAAATGCCGACCAGGGAAAAATCTGAACTACCAAAGAACACACCCATTTTTGAAAAGGATGCTGAAGCAGGAAAATTGATTGAAGAAATTCTATTAAAATATCCACAACATAAAAGAGTATTATTTTTAAAGGCAAAATATGACAATAATGAAGCCCTGTTATCTTCAGATATTTCCGAATTAAAAAAATTTCATCAATTGCTTAGATAATTCAATTTTTTTTTCGTTCTTTGTTTTGACAACTTATCCGAGATTGTCTTTCCTCTCAAAAATCCTATAAATAAATCCTTCCCAATTCCCTGTTTTAACAGATATTTTATCTGTGAAAATTAATTTATTAAAAATTGATACGTCATACTGATAGCCCTATAAAATTGATAATCATGAAAACAACTCTACAACAAGAAATTTTAATTATAACAGGTACCTCATTTTTATCCAGGCTTTCCTGGCAAAATATTGACGACACTAATCAGATCTATTCTGAAACAGAACAATTGCAGGAAGCCTGTTGGAATGGTATGCTTCCAGAAATGTTACCTGAAATTTGCCTTCAGTTCGGCGAAAAGGAAAAATTATATTTATGGAATGTAAAAGAAAATAAATCAAGCATTGAAATTGATATCTGCGATGCTCCTTGTGCAATTGAAAAGGATTTTTCAATAGATCCTTATGCTTTTTTATCGGTACAATTAATGAATTGAAAAAAAATTATACTTAATAATTTTTACTCACCAAAAGTCGAAATCCCTTTCGACAAATATTGATTGGACTTTTGATTTACGATCAGTTAAGATTGGAATTTACGTAATCCATCCATTCTCATCATAATAAAACAGAAGATTCCAATTTAGAAGTCCAAAATTAAAACCGCTTTGGTTTAGCATTTAATTATAAGATGAGTGGATTATTCATTAATTAAAACGGTTCTGTTTTTACACGCTATTAATTTTCAACAACATAAATTCAAGAAAGGAATAAAATTGAAATTAAAATTTCTGTTAAACGATTCGGGATAAAAAAAAACCGGCAAATAGCCGGTCTTATTTTTTTAAAGATCTTGATTAATTATTTCCCTACTACTCTGAATTGCACTACACCATTATTTAATTCTCCTTTCAAATAAATATTGTCTGGTGTCTGATACAATTGCTGGCCATCAATATTTACCAATTTTGCTCCATCAGGTAACTGGCTCATAGTATCACCAATTTGCATTTGTGAAGAAGCCTGCGGCGCAACATTTGATACCGGAGGTTGTTGCTGTTGTTGAGGAGCGTAACTCTGATTGTCTTGTTGTGGAGCATAACTCTGATTCTCTTGTTGAGGAACATTACCCTGACCATCTGTTGTATTTGTTGTGTTGTTTATAACTCCGTTTTTACCAACAACTGTAAATACATTATTACCATTCGAATCCTGGCTAGCTTTATAATAAGTACCATTTAGTTCATATAAATTTTCACCATTTACAACTACCGATGTAGCACCACCAGGTAAAGATGAAACGGTTGCACCCAGTGGAGCATCCACTACCTGGTAACCATCATTATCTCCATATTGCTGATAATAAATTCCATTGTAATAATAATAAGGATATCCTCCCATATAAAAACTTGAATAACCGAAAGGAAGAATGCCTAACCGTAATCCAAATGGCGGAAACATTGGTTGATAAAATCCATTATAATACCCATAATAAAATCCACTGTTATAATAATAAGGATATCCACCAAAATTTATTGAAATAAAAGAACGAGGTATAAATCTGTAACGCGTACCATACATAAAGGCAGTTCTATGTCCGTAAACATTGCCATAATAAGGTCTGTAAATAGAACTGGCACCACGATAATTATTAACATAGCCACCACGATATGTAGATCCCCCGCGGGCATAACCATTTCGGGAAACTATAGTATTTCGTGAATTATAAACATTTGTATTTCTTGTCGGAGTCCTTGCAACAATGTTTGACCGATATGCATTTCGATTTGTTATAGTTCTATTATTATAAGTCCTTGAAGGCGCGTTCTGCCTGTAAGTCATACTTCTTGAAGGGGCTGAATAGCTACGGGATGGGGCTCTCGAGACACGCCCTTCATTACCCCCACCACCGCCTCTTGAATCTCGGCCTCTTTGAGCCTGAACAAGATTTACAATTCCAACAGAAATTGCAGTCAGGAAAAATATTCTAATTATCTTTTTCATAAATTAATTTTTAATGTTGAATAAACATTTACCAAATTTAATTATTTGTACAATAGCATATTATTTTTTATTGTTAAATAATTTTTTTAAAAACTCATACACAATAGATTTAAAAAATAACAGTAGGTTTAATGAAAATTGAGTCTTTCATTTTATTTAACATTCCCTATTTCTTAACGTAAATAAAAAATAAATATTTTTTTTAAAATTATCAACTTCTCCCCATTTATAATGTGTTAATTATAGATATCCAATCTTAATTAAATTAAGAAATATTATATTATTGAAATGACAAAGTGATGGCATTGTAATTGCAAATATTGAAGTGAACCTATAAATTCTTACCCCTAAACCCTCAAATTATGAAAACAAAAACATTGTATTTTCTTTGATGCTAATATATACAAGTTGCGCGTCATTTGCCCAATCGAAAAAAGGCACTATTCCAAATAGCAACCCTCATAGAACAGACACTATTTCTACAAAAAAAGATACAATTAGTGAGTAAATCCAAACAATGGAATTATTTTGAAAGAAAATGTAAAAAAAATAAATCCTCTGAAAAATGAAACAGTTTACGGTCATTATTCCAGCTAAGGAAAATGAGAAAAACTGATTTTTAAAAAAGTAAATCAAAATATAAGTTTTCGTTTATTTTTTAAAATGACCGTGCAAATCGCGGTCATTTTTTTTGTGTTTGACGGTAATTAAAGCTAACTATATTTGCCCCATGGAAAAATATTTAAAAGAATTATTTGCTGTTCAAAAATATGATGAAAAAAACTTTTTTCTGATAGCCGGACCTTGTGTTGTGGAAAGTGAAGAATTGATTTTTGAAGTCGCTGAAAAAGTTTCTGGTATTTGTAAAAAATTAAAGATCCCGTATATTTTTAAATCTTCTTACCGTAAGGCTAACCGAACCAATGGTTCTTCTTTTACGGGCCTGGGCGATGAAACAGCATTACAGATGATAAAGAAAGTGGGCAGCCATTTTTCTTTACCTACGATCACTGATATACATGCACATGAGGAAGCATTCATAGCAGCTCAATATGTTGATATACTTCAAATCCCTGCTTTTCTTTGCAGGCAAACAGATTTATTAATTGCTGCTGCCCTAACAGGGAAAATCGTAAATGTAAAAAAAGGGCAATTTGTAAATGGCGAATCAATGAAATTTGCTGTTGAAAAAATTCAAAAAGCAGGCAATGAAAAAGTAATGCTTACTGATAGAGGAAATACTTATGGGTACAATGACTTAATAGTTGACTATAGAAACATTCCCATTATGAAATCTCACAGAGTACCAGTAATAATGGACTGTACACATAGTCTTCAACAGCCCAACCAAAACACCGGTATTACCGGCGGTAACCCTACCATGATTGAAACTATTGCAAAAGCTGCAATTGCTGTTGGTGCAGATGGTTTGTTTATTGAAACCCATCCCAATCCTTCTATAGCAAAAAGCGATGGTGCTAACATGCTAAGGCTTGATCTTTTAGAGGAACTTCTTTCCAAATTAATAAAAATAAGAAAAGTAATAGATAACTAATTGGATCAATCTATTTTCAAAAAAAAAGACAATTAGAAATTTGACATATTTATTTGTTTACTGAAAAAAACCCACAAATAATACAGGTTTTTTAAATAAAATTTAGAAAGATAATTAATAATTTCTCAATTTCATTTCTACTCGCCTGTTTTTGGCTCTGCCGGCTGCAGTCTTATTATCTGCGATAGGATTATCTATTCCGTTTCCGGTAGCGGTTATTATGCTCTCACCAGTACCATTGGCGATCAAATATGCTTTCACAGCATCTGCACGTTTTTGAGATAAAACCTGGTTTTTATCTTCTTTGCCAACATTATCTGTATATCCATCCACATTTATTTTATAAGTTGGATTGTCCTTTAATACCTGGGCTACCTCTTTCAAAGATTTGTAAGATTTAGGCAGCAACTTAGAACTTCCTGATGCAAAGAAAATATTCTGAGCAGCTTTATTTACTTTTTCAACTACTTCCACATTTATCACAGGACATCCAAAATTAGAAGCAGGGCCTGCTTCTGTTGGGCATTTATCATCTTCATCATTCACTCCATCGCCATCAGTATCCGGTACAGGGCATCCCTGGTAGCGCGCTACTCCCGGAACAGTAGGGCATTTATCTTCTTCATCATTGATTCCATCGCCATCGGTATCCGGAATCGGACATCCCTGGTATTTGGCAAGTCCCGGAACGTCCGGGCATTTATCATCTTTATCGGGAATACCATCACCATCTCTATCCGGGCAACCCTGAAGAGCGGCAGTTCCGGGCTGATCAGGACAAGCATCAAGGCTATCTACAACACCGTCGTGATCTCTGTCCAAAACTACTGGCGCTACAGGTACTTCTACTGCCTTTGGAGGAGGGGGCGTTTTCTTATTACATATTTTCCCTGCAAGTCCAATACTATGGTAAAAATGATAACTGGCATTTTCAGTAACGGCTACTCTGTATTGTGAATTAGCTATCAAATAAATTTTGTCAGCAATATTAAACTGCAATCCAACTCCCAATGGAACAAATGCCCCAAAATAATTTTTATACTTACTAGCCCCAACTCCCAAATCAAAAAATGGAACTACAGCATACCTGTCTGTAAGTAATTTTAAATTTAGTCCCGCGGTAGTTTCCAATAATAAACTTTTGTTACCAAAAGGAGCTACATTTTGAATAGGATAATTGACAGAAGAACCACCTAAAGTTGCTATAAAATCCACGTGATTACTCAAGCCAGATAAATAATTAACTGCAAATCCGGGGTTCATTCTGGAAGTCTTAAAAAAATCGTGCGCCTTCAAAACACTTACTATTCCATTGGTCCGTATATCTGAAGCGGTTTGAAAATCATTCAGAAAAAAGCTGACTCCTAAAGCATGCCCTTTTTTATGATCTACTATTTGAGAAAAAGCGGAACCGATAAAACTTGGAGTAATTAGTAATAGTAATATTTTTTTCATACAACTTTTATTTGGCAGTGAAGCAAAAATAACTTCTAAAGTCCAAAAGGAGAAAAATTAATTATGTAATTATGAAGCTATAATTGCACTATTCATTTAATGAATAATTATCCAATTCCTCTACTTTTACTTTTGCAATTCCCCTTCCTATAATTCCCAATTTTTGAGCAGCACATTTAGAAAGATCAACAAGACGTTTATTATGAAAATTTAAACGGTCGTTAATTCTAACAATCACGGATCTGCTATTTTTGAGGTTAGTAACTTTTATCCATGTATTTAATGGAAGTTGATTGCAGGCTGCCGTATATTTTTCGTTTCTATACACTTCGCCGTTAGCAGTCTGACGACCATTAAATTTATTGGCATAAAAACTTGCCACCCCGAATTTAATATTTTTCTTCTGAGCAGTTTCTGTATTAGAATGTACCTTTTTTAATTCGCTTTTCCCTTTTTGGGCAAATGTATTCAGATAAAAAATAAATAATGGAATTAATAAAAATCCGGGATACTTTAACATATAACGGTTATTGGTAAAATACTATTTAAGTCTAATATCAAAATAAAATAAAATTGGTTAACAAAAAAAAGGGGCCGGATAAAAATCCACCCCTGTTATAATCCAATATCCTATGAAAAACCAACTTTGAACCGCGTTTTTACGGTTCTTTATATTTTTAAGGCTTTTGCCCTTTAATTATTTTGAATATAATACCAAAAATCTATTAAATCCTTTTCTAACAATCATATAGACCACATCTGACTTCAAAACGTTGCATAGGTTTAATTTATTTTTTTTTAAAATAAAAAAAAGGGGCCGAATGGAAATCCACCCCTGTTATAATCCAATATCCTATGAAAAACCGAGTTTAAACTGCAATTGCAGTTTGTTATAATTTATATGGCTTTCACCATGTTGCTTTAAAATTTGCTGAATAATCACTAAAATTCTGGGATTTATAATTTTCATCCCCAAAATATTTAAGAATTACTTCAATTTCCTTAGGATCCATAAAACCGGGAATTGCAGCCGGTGCTTTGTTGATTTCAGGGAAAATTACTGTATTTGGAAATTCTAATTGTCTTTGAGTCACGTATAAAGCAAAGTCATTCACTTTATCATTGGGATTATACTCATATTTATTATTATCCCATACAATGGTATCTTTTGTTTCAGCATTCAATTTCACTGCATAAAAATGTGAGTTGATGTATGAAATCACTTTTGAATTATTGTAAGTTTTTTTGTCCATCATTTTGCACCAATAACACCAGTTTGTATAAAGATCAATTATTACAGGTCTGGGATCAGTTTTCATTTTCGCGTTAACTTCATCTAAACTCATCCAATTTATCTTTTCCTTTTCAGTTGGATTAACTTTGGCAAAAGAAAAAACAAACCAGCAAGCCAAAAGAGCAAAAACTGCTTTTTTTTCCATGTATAATAAACGAACTTTAATTGTTTTTATTTGATTATGAACCAAAATATTTTTAAAAATATAATCTTTACCAATGAATAAAATAATTGTTGCCGTTTCAGGAGCCAGTGGATCAATTTATGCAAAAGTATTATTAGATAAATTGATTTTATTAAAATCACAATGGTCTGATATAGGTATAGTTATCACAGATAATGCCAAACTTGTGTGGAAGACGGAATTAGGAGAAAACGATTACAATAAATATGAAAAACATGAAGCGAAATATTATCAGAAAAATGATTTTATGGCGCCTTTTGCCTCCGGCTCGGGTAATTACAACATCATGATCATAGTACCATGCAGCATGGGAACCGTTGGACGCATAGCTTCTGGCGTTTCGGATGATCTTATTTCAAGGGCGGCAGATGTTATGTTAAAAGAAAGAAGAAAATTGATTTGTGTAGTAAGAGAGACTCCTTACAGTCTTATTCATTTAAAAAACATGGAAACAATTACACAGGCCGGAGGAATTATTTGCCCTGCTACACCATCATTTTACAGTAAACCTCAAACAATTGAAGAGGTAGTATCAACGGTGGTTGACAGAATATTTGATCTGTCGGGATTAAAAATTGAAACTTTCCGATGGGGAGGAGAACAAATAAAAAATAAAAAATAAAAAAGTGGAAAGTAGTTTTATCTTAAATCCACAACTTCAGCCTTAGGATGATTTTTAGTATCAAAAACAAATAAGGATTCAGGAAGATTTGTATTCGTTTTTATATTGGTAATCGCATAAATGTAGCGATTGCCATTTTTCTCAAAAACCTTTGTTGAAGCTATATTTTTAGAATTTTTATCAATTTCAACCAATACTTTATAAAAAGTTTTTGTTTTATCTACAGGAGTTAATTCTATTTCCTGGATAGTCTTGCTACCTTTTTTAGTTTCTCCATTCAATTTGTATAAAAAATCTTTATCATAGAAATTAGTAAACATTTTTTGCGGAGTGATCGTATTGGCAGTAGGATCAAATTTAGTAATCTGAACCTCATTGGCTGACTGATCGTAGGTCCAGATATTATCTCCATCACTGTATATTTCCTGGCCCGATATATTTACACGATATTTAGACCCTTTCATATAAAGTGTTCCTTTCTTCACACCTTCTATCTTACCAGCCGCATCTGTGATAGAAAGAGTAAAATTGGCAGTGACCGTTTTATACGTTTTGAATTTGGCACTTACATTATCCAAAATGACTTTTGCTTCAGGGTCGCTTTTACCTAATGAATTAAGTTGTGAAAAACCAAAAGAACTATAAAATATAAAAAACCCAAGTAATATTACTTTCATCATTGAAATTTATTATTATAAAATATTTTCAGGGGCGCCAAAGATAATGTAAAGACTTAATTATAATTTTTTAGTTTAATTGCTGTATCGCAAAAATTTTGATAAAGGTTCGAGGATTTAGTCATGAACAGTAAAGCAATAAAAAATGCTGATTTCAAATCCTTTTAAATAATAAACTATCACTATAACCAAAAAGACTTATAGTAATATTATACTTCGAATTTCGCATCCAATAATTCATTCTTTGCCTGGTTTAATTTACCAAAGTCTTTGGCGGCTTTTATGAAATGAACAAATATGGGATGCGGATTTTCTACAGTACTCTTTAATTCGGGATGATATTGAACACCAATAAAAAAAGGATGGTGAGTAAGTTCCATTATCTCAACAAGCCCACTTTGCGGATTAATGCCGCTTGCTATCATCCCCGCTTTTTCAAATGAATGTAAATATTTATTATTAAACTCCCAACGATGACGATGCCGTTCATTAATTTCAGTTTTCCCATATATAGAATAGGCAAGTGTGTTTTCTTTAATTACACAAGGATAGGAACCCAGGCGCATGGTGCCTCCTTTCATTGTAACTTTTTTTTGTTCTTCCATCATATCTATTACAGGATCAGGAGTATCAGGATTCATTTCTGTAGAATCCGCATTTTTAAATTCTAAAACATTTCTGGCAAATTCAATTGCTGACATTTGCATACCCAGGCAAATTCCAAAAAAAGGTAAATTATTTTCACGGGCATATTTTACAGCAATAATTTTCCCTTCTACTCCTCTGAAACCAAATCCGGGAGCCACTAACAAGCCATCAAGCCCTACCAGTTTTTCATTCACATTTTCTTCATCTATGTATTCGCTATGCACATTTACAACCTGTACTTTACAATCATTCATTGCCCCTGCATGGATAAAAGATTCAAGAATAGATTTGTAGGCATCCTGCAATTCTATATATTTCCCGATAAGCCCGATGGTAACTTTATTTGAGGGATGTTTTACTTTATCAAGAAATTCTTTCCATTTAGTTAATTCAGGTTCATGATAACTGGTAATATTTAGTTTTTTCAAAACAATTAAGTCCAGTTTTTCACGAAGCATCGCTATGGGTACTTCATAAATAGTAGAAGCATCTGCGGCTTCAATAACAGAATCTACTTTCACATTACAAAACAATGCAATTTTCCTTTTCAGATCTTCATTAAGCGGCCGTTCGGTTCGGCATACCAATATGTCGGGATGCACTCCATTTTCGCTCATCAATTTTACACTGTGTTGAGTAGGTTTTGTTTTTAATTCTTTAGCTGCTTTGAGATATGGAATCAAGGTAAGATGCACTACCAGGCAATCTTCATCGGGCAACTCCCATTGTATTTGCCTTACCGCTTCAATAAAGGGAAGACTTTCAATATCGCCAACAGTACCACCGATTTCAGTAAGAATCACATCGTATTCATTTTTTTCACCAAGCAACATCATTCTTCGCTTGATCTCATCAGTTATGTGAGGAACCACCTGCACTGTTTTTCCCAGATAATCGCCTTCTCTTTCTCTGTTGATAACGGTTTGATAAATTCTTCCAGTTGTCACATTATTCGCCTGGCTGGTATTAATGTTTAAAAAACGCTCATAATGCCCGAGATCAAGATCAGTTTCGGCTCCATCCTCCGTTACAAAACATTCGCCATGTTCATACGGATTTAAAGTACCCGGATCCACATTAATATACGGATCAAATTTTTGAATGGTAACTCTTAAACCTCTTGCCTGCAAAAGCTTTGCCAGCGATGCAGCAATGATTCCTTTGCCGAGAGAAGAACTCACCCCACCTGTAACGAAAATGTATTTAGCCATTTTTTGTATTGTTTTAAAAAATAAAATTGTCCTTCATAACAAACCTAAAAAACAAATTGCTGTAATGAACGACTATATAAAAAACAGACCGCGGAAAGGAAAATGAAATGAAAAATCCGTGAGGTCGTGCAAACTTACGCCTAATATTTAAGCCCAAAAAGCTATTCAAGATTTTATGGAAAAAATGTGGATAATATTGAGATCCCGCCTCCGCAATCCTTACTCTGGCTCCAAAATTCAATTTTTTCAAGTGCAAACAATTCCTTAGTTTTCAAAATGAATTCCTGGTGAACAATTTTTTAAGAATATTAGTGCATTAGAATTTAAATGTTCTCAGGAAATCGAAGAGAGAACTATGGAATTAAAAAATATAACAAGGCCTTTGCAGGAAACAATAACAATTTTTCATAATTTTAAATTGAAATTTCCGGGTAAATGAAGAACAGTTATATTCTACTTCGTAATAAAAAGGAAAGTCACGCCCTCAGCATTGAAGAGCTGCAAGAAATTGGTTTAAAAAAAACCGATTTGATTTGGGTGGAATGTCAGAGTATGGCCTGGCGCAGTCCCTTTGAAATAGCCGAACTAAAAAATCTTGTATCTGCAAGTAGCGATAATGAAATAAAAAATGATCCTGAGAAATTAGTTTTAAAGGAAGCGCCAAAGCGTGAGAGAACGGTTAAACAAGAGAAGGCAGGAGAAACAATGACAGATACGGATATTAAGAATTTTGGGAAATATAACTTTCCGGAACGTGTGATCCTTTCCGGATTTGAGAGAAAAAAGATTGATTCCTTATCAAACAACAGTTCTTCTCCCTGGGGAACAATAAAAGAAGAGCATCTTACTGATGCGGGACTGAAAGCGCATGGAAATAATAAAGTTTTTCCTCTTCAATTAGCTGAACGCGTTAAAAAAATAGCTTTATATACCGGATTGATACTTACCGGTGCGTTGCTGATGCTGCTGATACAGGATTTGGGTAGTAATAAAACGGTTGCCCATAAGCAAGAAGTACCTCTCCCTGAAAAAAGCTCTTCACTAACTGCTGCAATACCCACAGCCTTAAATAAGGATAGTACTATCACTGCAACTAATATTGAAACACCTGGCCTGACATCCAAAAATGGTTTGGTTAATTTAAAAAAAGAACAAAAAAAACCGGTTAAGCCCGCACATAATATCCCACTAAAAACTGATGCAAATTCAGAAACCCAGGATACCAGTAACGATAACGCCAAAAAAAATACCCCGCCGGTTACTTTAATTAATGTAAAGCCGGTAAGCCTCGAAGATATTTCCTCTAAAATTGCTCTTAAAGCGAATGATTATAATGTGGGTTTCTTTGGTGGAATCAAGAATCTTAAATTGACGCTCCAAAATAATTCCAGTTACATGCTGGATAAAGTAAACGTGGAATTAAATTACCTGAACCAAAACGGTAAAATTATCGACACAGAAGAGCTCTCTTTTCAAAAAGTCAAGGCGGGGGACGCACAAGGTTTGCAGGTAAATAAATCAAAGCGGGGGGTAAAAGTGGAATACAAGATCACACATATTGAATGCAAAGCTGTAACCAGCCATCTATGAGGTTTGGCAAATTCCGGAAATTATTCAACGAAATAAATGTACCAATAAGCTGCTAAAACCGGCTATGATAATTACCTTTATTAGAGAATATTATAAAACACTTTGATTAATTTTGAACAGGTTGCTTCAAAATTTCTCTAACGTTTTTAACTATAAAAAATTAATTTATGAATATTCTTTTAACAACAATACTAGGTTGTATTGTTACTGCAACGCAAGCCCAGCTGCCAAAAGCAGACATCATCCCCACATCAAAAGGTAATGTGACAATCCATCCGGTCTTCCATGCCTCGCTGGTACTTGAGTTCAACAATGTAGCCATCTATGTTGACCCTATTCATGGTGCGGATGCATATAAGGATTTGAAAAAACCTGATCTTATATTGATCACGCATATTCACGGAGATCATTTTGACATGAAAACATTGAACGGGCTTGACCTATCTCATGCAACATTTGTGGTACCGCAGTCCGTAGCAGACAAGATGCCGCCTGAATGGAAAAATAAGATCGTTGTATTGCACAATGGTGGAAGCACCGTACAACATGGAATTCCTATCAAAGCAATCGCGATGTATAATATGCCCGGCGATTCTACGGTGCATCATCCGAAAGGCAATGGCAATGGTTATGTACTGAACCTCGGTGGCAAAAGATTTTATATCTCCGGCGATACAGAAGCCACACCCGAGATGCGCAGCTTAAAAGATATCGATGTAGCTTTTGTATGTATGAACCTGCCATATACTATGAGCGTAGAAGAGGCTGCCAGCGGCGTGCTTGCATTCAAACCAAAAATTGTTTATCCTTATCATTATCGTACACCCAATGGTTTCAGCGATGTGGAAAAATTTAAATCGCTTGTCAATGCAGGAGACCCTTCCATTGATGTGCGGTTAAGGAACTGGTATCCTGACATAAAATAATTTTTGATTAAACTTTCCTAATTGCTTTCCAAATGGATCTACAGAAAGAGCATTTCCTGATTTCATGACGTTGGAAAAAACCAATTGTAATTGGGTAATTGATGGATCAGAGTCTTGCCTCGTGCACATGCTTGATTATATCTGTCAAATGTTTCCCTACTACAACTGCCTGGTAAAAGTGTATTACTTTACAAAAAAGGAGCCGCAACAGTAAAGCAATAAATAAACAAGATTCCTTTTCTGCTTATTCAAAGAATCCTATTGTTATAAATTACTATTCTTTTTAAATGTTGCTGTAAAACAACAATTTAAGCTGATTTGTATGTTATAAATTGAATTTATTATTCAATAACAGGTAAGTATAAACGAAAAATGAAGAAACGTCCTAAAATATTTTAAGTTTTAAAAAAAAATCACTCTTACTTGACCTTCCCGATAATTGTCCAGTCTTCTTTGCCATGCCCTTTTTTTATCCATTCGTCCATGAGGGCAGCCACAGCAGGAATTACGTTCAGCGTTGCGTTGTTTTTTTCTGCCTCTTTTATGAAAAGTCCCGTATCTTTTCTAGCCATATCGAGCCTCCATGAAGGATCGCTGAAATCGCCTGAGGTCATTCGTTTAAGTCTTCCCGGCAGTGCGCTTCCCGGGTTCCAGGTATCAAACAACTGTGACAGCTCACTTTTAGAAATATTTAACGCATGTGCAAAAGAAAGCATATCACCAATACCAGCCGTAAACGCCACCAGGAAAAGATTCCCCGTCAGCTTCATTGCGGCTGCTTTGCCAGTTTCCTCTCCGAAATTGATCAACTTTCCTGTTAGTGAGGACAATTGGGATTCAAGTTTTTTAATGTGTTCCTGGTTGCCCGACACTAACATATAACCGGTGCTTTCCAACGCATTCTTCGGCCCCATAAATACCGGCGCATGCTGGTACAAAAATCCTTTGCCTTTCCATTCCGCCGTTCTTCTTTTAGCTCCTTCTACTGATGTTGTCGTGTGATCCACAATAATAGCTCCCTTTTTAATGCCCGGTTCAGCAGCTTTTAAAGCATCATCTACTGAGGCATCGTCCTTTAATGCAAGGTGAATAACGTCTGCATTATTCACTGCTTTAGCAATGTCTTCAAAAGCGATTGCACCATATTGTTCCAATTCCTTTGCTTTCGCTGCAGTTCGGTTCCATACCTGAACCTGCTCTCCTTTGCTGATCATGGCTCTTACGAAACCATGTCCCAAAAGTCCTGTTCCTAAAAATGCTTTCATCTTAATTTTTTTGTGTAAAGTTAAGTTACGTGCTTCAATCAGGCGACGACAAATAATAGCGCCCAATGGTGGGTAGTTTTGGCGCCTCAACTCAGGCAATGCAGTTACCTATATCATATCGGTATAATTTACCAATCGAAAAAAAATCTATAGTCTTAAAAATATTTTTCTTCAGAAAGATAATTTCTTACATAATCATCTACTCCATCTTCCAAAGAATAAAATGGCTGTGTATAGCCAGCAGATTGGATCTTATGCATATCCGCTTCGGTAAAATATTGATACGTATCACGGATATCTTCAGGCATATCAATGTATTCTATCCGCGGAGATTTATCCAGGCCTGAAAAAGTAGCTTTTACCAAATCATCAAATGTTCGCGCCTTTCCGGTGCCCACATTATAGATACCCGAAATAAAAGTTTTCGGATCATTTTGCCAGCATTCCAGAAACCAAAAACAAATTTTCAGCACATCTTTTACATAAATAAAATCCCTTAATTGCTCACCATCTTTAAATTCCCTTTTATGAGATTTAAAAAGTTTTACAAATCCCTTTCCATTTATCTGGTTATATGAATGGAATATCACACTGGCCATTCTCGCTTTATGATATTCATTTGGGCCATACACGTTAAAAAATTTTAGTCCGGACCATACGGGAGGTGCGTTCATTTGCTTGAGTGCCCATTTATCAAATTCATTTTTCGAAACTCCATACGGATTCAATGGTTTCAGATTTTCAATAATGGTTTCATCATCTTTATAACCCAATTCGCCCGCACCATAAGTGGCTGCAGAAGAAGCATACACCAAAGGAATATTCTTTTCAGAACAATAATTCCATATTTTTTTGGAATACTCTACATTCAAATGTTCGTGAACCGCATAATTAAATTCAGTGGTATCGGTTCTTGCGCCAATGTGATAGATAAAACCAATATCAGGATCTTCAATATTTAGCCAGTCAAAGAATTTTTCTCTTTCAACTTTTATAGTAAAACTTTTTCCAGTGAGATTAGGTTCTTTTTCTTTATGGGTAAAATCATCAACCAGGATCAGATTTTTATAACCCGCATTATTCAAAAAACTAACAAGACAACTTCCTATAAAGCCCGCAGCGCCTGTTACTACTATGTTTGATGATGTATTCATTATTAATTTACTAAAATAATTCGTTGAACCTGACTCCCGTCAGGCAGGTTAGTGCTAAAAATTCGAGTTATTTATTCAGATAATTACCAATAGCATTTTCATATTTATTTTTCCAAACACTGATGTTTCCCCATCTTTCATTATCAATCAAAATTTCTCCCAATGTAACAGTTCCCAATTTTTCAAATGGAATTTTCAGAGATTTTTCAAATTCAGTTATTTTATCTGCAATTACTGTCACTACTACCCTTCCCTGCGCTTCGCCAAACCAATAAGCATCTTTACGAATCCCGCTTATATGTTGGTTTACTGTAAATCCGAGATCGCTAACAAATCCGCTTTCAGCAAGAGTTACAAAAAGTCCGCCTTCTGAAATATCGTGAGCAGAAAGGATCATCTTATTTTTAATCAATAAACTAACAGTCTCGTGTAAACGAAATTCTTCTTCCAGGTTAAAATAAGGAGCCGGAGAAAATTCTACATTGACAATATTATGCAGATATTCAGAACAATTAAAGTCTTCAATATTTTTTCCCAATAAATAAATCACATCTCCTTCTTTCTTAAAACCGAGCGTCATTTTTGTTTCAAAATCCTCCAAAAGCCCTACCATTCCTATTGTTGGAGTAGGATAAACCGGGCCGGATGGAGATTGATTATAAAAGCTGACATTTCCACCTGTTACGGGAGTATCAAATTTTAAACACGCTTCTGACATTCCTTTTATACTTTGTACAAACTGGTAATAAACTTCAGGATCATAAGGATTTCCAAAATTCAAACAATTGGTAACTCCCAAAGGAATACCGCCGCTGCAAACAATATTTCTCGCCGCTTCACTCACAGCAATCATACAACCCACAAAAGGATCAGCAAAAACATAACGGCTATTACAATCTGTAGTTAAAGCCAGTGCTTTTCTTGTTCCTCTCACCGCCACTACTGCCGCATCGGAAGGCGCGTTGGTATTGAGATTAGCCGCTCCTACCATACTATCGTACTGCTCATAGATCCATCTTTTGGAAGCAATAGAAGGAAGAGAAATTAATTTTTCTGCTATCAATTTTAAATTTGCAGGAACGGGAATTTTTTTCGGGTCAAAAGATTTTATTTTATCAAAATATTTTGGCTCTCTATATTCCCTATCGTACACCGGCGCTCCACCACCGAGCACTAAACTTTCCGCAGGCAATTCTGCTTCCAACACATCGTTCATATAAAAACGGAGCATTTCTCCATTGGTAACTTCACCAATTTGCGAACAGGGTAAATCCCATTTTTCAAAAATATCAATCACTTCTTTCTCCCTCCCTTTATGCACAGTTAAAAGCATTCTTTCCTGGCTTTCGCTCAATAGCAATTCCCATGCCTTCATTCCCTTTTGCCGTGTTGGCACTTTTTCTAAATGAATATTCATTCCCACTCCGCCTTTCGCACTGGTTTCAGCGGTTGAACAAATAATTCCGGCTGCACCCATATCCTGCATTCCCACTACAGCACCGGTTGCAATCACTTCGAGACAAGCTTCCAATAATTTTTTTTCCTGGAAAGGATCACCTACCTGCACAGCCGGTAAATCTTCAGCGCTATTTTCTGTAATATCAGCAGAAGCAAAAGCTGCGCCGCCCATTCCGTCTTTCCCTGTAGCGCTTCCGGCAATGAACACAGGATTCCCTTCGCCAACTGCCGTAGCACTAACGGTGTGGCCTAAACGAACTAGGCCTGCGCTCATCGCATTTACCAAAGGATTGGTATGGTAGCAATCTTCAAAATAAATTTCGCCGCCTACCGTAGGCACTCCAAAACAATTTCCATAATGGCCGATACCACTTACTACACCACTCAACAAATGCTGTGTTTTTTCATTTTCAATATTTCCGAAACGTAATGAATTTAAAGTAGCGATAGGCCTTGCTCCCATTGTGAAAATATCCCTGTGAATTCCGCCAACACCTGTAGCTGCTCCCTGGAAGGGTTCGATGGCAGACGGATGATTATGGCTTTCTATTTTAAAAACTACGCCAAGGCCATCACCGATATCCATAAGGCCGGCATTTTCTTCTCCTGCTTTTACCAGTAGTTTTGAGCCTTCTTTTGGTAAGGTTTTCAGCCATTTAATAGAATTTTTATAACTACAATGCTCACTCCACATTACAGAGTAAGCGCTTAATTCTGTAAAATTGGGAATACGGCCTAGAATGGCAGCGATCTTTTCAAATTCATCTTTCTTCAGTCCAAACTTTTCCGCCGTTTCAAATGTTATTTCCATAATTGTATTAAAAAAGCAAACTTACAATCTCTTATACTTTTATCAGAATATCAGATGTAAATATTTTAACTAACTTCCCACATTCAAAAATATCTTTGTTTGATTTACCTATTATTTATTTTTTATTGTTTTCTTTTTTGTTGGCTGATCTGCCGCATTTCTTTTTTTACCCAATCGGGATTATCCACAAAAATTCTGCTCAGTTTATTTGTTTTAAGAATTATTTCCCTGGTTATATCTTCTTATATGAATCTCTATTATTTCCCGATATCAGATTCTGTTATTTTTCATAAAATGGGTATTGCGGAATACCATCTTCTATTTCAAAATCCGAAGGAATATATTGCAAACATCTTTTATAATAATTATCCCGATGGGTATTCAAGGCTTTTGGACGACTCTCATTCTTACTGGAATAATTTGCGCACCAATTTACTTGTCAAGATGCTCTCTATCTTCGATCTTTTTAGTTTTAAAATTTTTTTTATAAATACACTTTTTTATAATTTCCTGGTGTTTTTTGGATGTGTTGCTCTTTACAAAATTTTTATAAGAATCTTTCCTGGCTGTTTTTATCAACTTATTATTTGTATTTTCCTTTTGCCATCTGTTCTCTTTTTTTCATCGATGATTCACCGTGACGGACTTATTTTATTATCTGTTTCAATGATCATATACCATGTGTTTTTTATAATAAATAATCACCAGCTATCATGGAAAAGAATAAGCATTATTATCTTTTTTCTTTGTTTGATCTTTTTATTAAGAAATTTTGTTTTTTTTACATTGGTACCCGCTCTTGCTGCCTGGTTAATCGCTCAAAAATATCCGAGATACGTCTTTATATCTTTCCTGTCTGTTTACACATTTGTTGCTATTTTATTTTTCACATCAGGCTACATTTCACCCCGGGCCGATCTTCCCCAATATGTTGTATCTCGGCAAACCAGCTTTACAGAAATTGGAAAGGGAGGAACTTCCACCATACCAATCAACCCGCTTTCTCCAACTTTCAAAAGTTTTATAACCAATGCGCCACAGTCATTTGATCATGCCTTACTAAGACCTTATCTTACTAAAATCTTAAATTTTGAATACCTTCCTTTTACACTCGAAATTTTTATTATTGAAATTCTATTTATTGTTTTTCTTTTTTGCAGGAAGAAAAATATTATTGTAGATCCCCTCATTTATTTTGGGCTTTTTTTCAGTCTTACTATGTTTTTAATTACCGGCTATACAGTTCCCATCATCGGGGCTATCGTACGCTACCGAAGTATTTATCTTATTTTTCTATTAATTCCTATCATGTGTTATACCGATTGGTCACGAATCAAAAAATTAATTACATCAAAGAAAAATTAAAACCTCCTTTTATAAAATGTGTTTTTTAGGTGAATACTAACTTCATTCTAATCAAAATCCCTTGTATTTCTTCTTTTACTGCAAATGCAAATAAAAGTAAGGAGAATATATATTATTAAAAATAAGATCTAATAAATTTTATCACAAATTGTGAATATTTGCCTGAAGAGCAAAAAATAATTTACTTTATTTGGAAAATATGTTGTTTTTTTGCGCCTAAAAATAAAAAAATGCAATCATTACGACTAAATGCTCTTCATGAGCTTTTCTCACATTCCAGGTTTCATGACGTGCCTCCTTCAAAAAAAATCACCAGTTTTTTTGGAGAAAATGTATTTGATTTAAAAAAAGCACGAGAATTTTTAAGCGATGAAGCCTATAAGAGTCTCGTTTCTTCAATAAAAAACCAGACGAAAATTGACCGCAAAATGGGCGATCAAATAGCTTCTGCATTAAAAAGCTGGGCTGAGTCAAGAAATGTAACCCATTATACGCATTGGTTTCAACCTTTGACAGGAGCCACAGCTGAAAAACACGATTCATTTTTCACACTGAAAAGCGATGGCAGTGCTATCGAAGAATTTGACGGTGCCGCTTTGATACAACAGGAACCGGATGCATCTTCATTCCCAAGCGGCGGTATCAGGGCCACTTTTGAAGCTCGCGGCTACACAGCCTGGGATCCTTCTTCTCCGCCATTCATCATTGAAATGGGGAACGGAAAAACTCTTTGTATTCCCACCATATTTGTATCCTATACCGGAGAATCTTTAGATGCCAAAACGCCTTTATTAAAATCTTCCCTGGCCCTTGAAAAGGCAGCAGTGGATGTGTGCCAGTATTTTGACAAAAATATTACCGGCGTAAAAGCGACTCTTGGTTGGGAGCAGGAATATTTTGTAGTGGATGCAGGAGTTGCAAGCAGTCGCCCCGATTTGATCATGACAGGCCGTACTGTATTCGGACATGCACCTGCAAAAGGACAACAGTTAGAAGACCATTATTTTGGAGCTATACCAGAGAGAGTATATTCTTTTATGCGTGATTTTGAAAATGAATGTTATCGTTTAGGCATTCCTTTAAAGACCAGGCATAATGAGGTAGCTCCTTCTCAGTTTGAATGTGCACCTATATTTGAAGAAGTAAACCTGGCTGTGGATCATAATATCCTGATGATGGATGTAATGACCCGAGTTGCAAAAAGGCATAGCCTTATGGTATTGCTGCATGAAAAACCATTTGCTAAAATAAATGGTAGCGGCAAGCATAATAACTGGAGCATGGCCACCAATACTGGCATCAATTTACTCGGTCCTGGAAAAACACCGAAAACCAATTTAATGTTCCTTGCTTTTTTTGTTAACACCATTAAGGCCGTGCATGACCATGCAGATATATTAAGAGCCTCAATTGCCAGCGCAGGCAATGATCACAGGCTTGGTGCCAACGAAGCTCCCCCGGCAATTATTTCTATTTTTATTGGAAAATATTTAACTGATGTATTGAATGAAGTAGAAAAACGAGTGGGTGTTAAATTTGACGAACAGGATGAAGCGATGCTAAAACTTGACATACATAAAAGTATTCCTGAGTTAATGTTGGACAATACGGACAGAAACCGCACCTCTCCTTTTGCATTCACCGGAAATAAATTTGAATTCAGAGCAGTGGGTTCATCTGAAAATTGCGCGGGTCCAATGACTGTTTTGAATACTATTATGAGCGAAACGCTGACTCAATTCAAAACAGATGTAGATTCCTTAATTGATAAGGGAGAAAAAAAGGAAATCGCCCTGATGCAAATTATTCAGAAATACATTGTTGAAAGTAAAAAAATATTGTTTGAGGGAGACGGCTACAGTGATGCCTGGGAAAAAGAGGCCGAAAAAAGAGGATTACAAAATATAAAGACCACTCCACTCGCGCTGGATGCTTTTGTAACTAAAAGTTCTGAGAGTATTTTTGAACGTCACAATGTATATTCTAAAAAAGAATTAGAAGCAAGACATGAAATTTTATTGGAAAATTATACCAAAAAACTTCAGATCGAAGCCAGGATCATTGGCGATATGTCGAGCACTTATATACTGCCTGCTGCTATCAAATATCAGAATGTATTGATAAAAAATATCAGAGGTCTTAAAGAAATTGGATTTGACGAAAGCAATTATGCTGCCCAAAAGCTGATAGCTCAGAAGATCTCTGAACACATCAATGTAATTAACAACAGCGTAAAATCAATGATTGATGCAAGAAAAGTAGCTAATGAAATAAGTGATTCAAGAAAAAAAGCAATTTATTATTGTGATAACGTAAAAAAGTATTTTGATGAAATACGGTATCACGCCGATAAATTGGAACTGTTAGTGGATGATGAATATTGGGAATTACCCAAATACCGGGAATTACTTTTCCTTCGTTAATAAAAACTTTGAGAGGGCGGCAATATTGCCGCCCTCTTTTTTGAATAGTATTTACAATCATGACACATCCAGGAAAGGATTTTATTTTTTTTAACAGAAAGGAATTTAAACTTAATCATCAATATGCGATCTATTGCAGAAATAAAGAACAGAATCATGAAAAAATTATTTCTATTTGCATTGACAGGTTTCATTTTTACAATATCCTCAAACGCACAGGTTGCAAGAAATACCAATCCTTCTCAAAATGTGCAATCAGACACTTTAAATCATCATCATAGAGGAGACATGATGGCTCAATTGAACTTAACTCCCGATCAAAAATCTCAATTAAAATCACTTCGTGAAAGTAATAAACAGCAAAGGGAAGAAATAAATAATGATGCAACCCTTACCCAGGATCAGAAAAGAACTCAGATGAGAGGTATGCATAAATCACAGTCAGATAAAATCAATTCTATCTTAACTCCCGATCAACAAGCCAAAAGGAATGCTTACATACAAAAAATGAAAGCCAACAGGAAAATGAATGGCAGAAAAAATTGGAAAAGTAATAAACCTGCAGATATTACTCCTGCATCCTAAAATGATTATTAAATATAAATGAATTCCCTTGAAGACTTAATGCCGGCAATCATAAAGATTGCCGGCATTTTCATTATTTGAAAACTTTTCAAACAGCTAATATTATTCGCGACGCTGTTGATAAAGATTCCATCACTACCATATTATCCGATTGCTACGCAGAAGCTGATGATGAAGTACATCTTATATTAACAACAAAGATATTCCCACGCCAGGCAGATGTATATCCTGTGGAAGAATGCAGTAAAATTTAAAATGTATTAGAAGGACAGCAGACAAACAAATAATGAAGAATTCCTTTTTTATGCTGATACGTTCAGACATTCAACGACTTTCTAAAAAATCATTGGCCGCTAAAAATACTATATGCAATAATTCCTAAAACAATAAGGGATATGATAACGTATAAATAATCTTTTTCAAAAAGAAATCCGATCACTGAAAATATTACCCTGGATATAGGTGTTGCAATCAATAATAAAATCCCAAACTGAATAACGGATAAACTATCAAAATGAATCACTCCATTGATAATCTGTTTCACCGAACGAAGATGCGAAGGTTCCCCGTTAAAAGTGGTGTAATGAGGTTTTGAAAAACCCATTTGTGATAAATAATATACACCTCCAATTAAAATCAGGGTGGCTGAAATAATAACACCGGTGATAAGTAAAGTTCCCATCACAGATTCTATATCGTTGTCAGATATTTTATTTTTTGATTTCATATTTTTCCTGCTAGTCCATTATAGATCATTTGTATTGCCAAAAAAGTAATTACGATTGCAAACAATATCCTTAGCCATTTGGTATCTGCTTTTACAAGAATCTTTGACCCGGTAAACGCTCCTCCAATTACCCCTAAGACAACAGGCATCGCAAGTCCCGGATTAATATATCCTCTTTCTAAATAAATACCGGCACTGGCTGCCGCTGTAACACCGATCATGAAATTACTGGTAGTAGTAGAAACTTTAAAAGGTAGTTTCATAAAATGATCCATAGCAATAACCTTTAGCGCTCCCGAACCAATTCCTAACAGACCTGAAATAATACCGGCAACTATCATCATAAAAAAACCCGCCGGTACATGTTGCACATTATAATTGACTAATCCTTCTGCTGTTGGATAAGAACTATTCATTTTTAATGTTTTTGCAATTTTTCCTCCATCTGTTTGAATATGTATTTCATTTTTTTTCTTCAGAGAAATAGCTGCTGAAAAAATCAAAACAAAACCGAAGATCACCGCAATGATATGTGTAGGTGCATAAATAGCTATCATTGCGCCCGCTACCGCACCTGAAGTTGTAGCAATTTCCAAAAACATTCCTATCCTGATATTTGAAATACCTTCTTTTACGTAAGCAGCTGCAGCACCTGAGGAAGTAGCTATAACCGAAACAAGTGAAGCACCGATAGCATAATGTATATCCACCCCAAACAATAGGGTAAGCATAGGAATAATAACCACGCCACCGCCCAACCCCGTTAATGAACCTAAAAGCCCTGCAAAAAAAGAACCTGCTAAAATAATAAGTGAAAAAATAAGTTCAGTCATGAGGTTTTAATGAAAAGTAGTATAGTATTTATATTAAAATATTTACAGGCATTAGAATTAATTATTCCATTTAAGGATGCGAAATTAATCGAAAAAAAATAGTTTAGTTTTTTTGAATAAACGTTTACAGTAAACGAACAAATAATGAAGAATCTAATTCCCAAACTCTATCAAAAAAGATTACCTGAATTTATCGTGCAGATACGAATGAATAGAAAAGCTACCAGGCTAACACTAAAATAATTTGCCCAGGGGTAAAAAAATATTTGGCAAAACTAAAAGAATTAGTATTTTTGTTCTAAATAAATTAGTCAACAATGTCTATAGCAGGTCAAAATTTAAAATACCTACGCAAGCTCAGGGGCTGGACACAGGAAGAGTTTGCCTCCAAATTAGGAATCAAACGTTCTCTTATCGGAGCTTACGAAGAAGAAAGAGCGGACCCTAAATTGGAAGTCCTTGAATCATTAAGCGAAATTTTTAAAGTCACTCTTGATGAACTTTTATTACACGACCTAAGTGAAGAAAAAGGCGTTAACTATCTTGCTAAAAGAAGGCAAATGAAAATGATGAGCGCCGACAGGAATTTGATTCACTTTGTTCCGGTAAAAGCTGCCGCGGGTTATCTTGCCGGCTATGCAGACAGTGAATTTATTGACGAGCTGAATACTTTTACATTACCTATGCTTTCGGGGGGAAGTTACCGCGCTTTTGAAATTATAGGTGACAGTATGATGCCTACTCCCAGTGGGAGTGTAATTGTAGGCGAAAAAATTGAAAATATTGATAATGTAAAAAATAATGCCGCTTATATAGTAGTAAGTAAAAGCGAAGGCATTGTTTATAAGCGAGTGATAAAAAATAATAAAAATAAAAACAAATTAACCCTTGTAAGCGACAATCCGGCATTTCAGCCGTACCAGGTTCTGGCGGCTGATGTGTTGGAAATGTGGCAGGCGCAGGCAGTCATAAATAAAGTTACACAGCAACAAAGATGGGATGTAGACTCATTGGTAAACCTGGTCAGTAATCTACAGGAACAGGTGAGCACTTTGAAAAAGAAAATGAATTAAAAAATGGTTAAGTTTGTATTTACTCATTCAATTTTGCTTCGTTACTACAATTGGAATGAAGCTGTGCAGATACATTTATTAATAATTAAAAAACACAGTTATGATTAAATTACAGGTTATCGGCAATCTTGGTGGAGATTGCATTCAAAGAGAAGTTAATGGCAAAACAGTAATTAATTTTAATGTAGCCCATTCTGAAAAATTTAAAGATTCTGCGGGTAATTTAAAAGAAAAAACTACCTGGGTAAAGTGCTCCTACTGGACAGACAGAAATGCAGTAGCACAATACTTGAAAAAAGGCAAAACCGTTTATGTTGAAGGTTCACCTGAAGCAGAATCATATACTACTAAAGAAGGACAACCAGCTGCAAACTTAAAGCTGACTGTATTTAATTTACAATTAGTAGGAGGCGTAAATGAAAGCGGACAGTCTGATGCCCACAGCTCATCTACCGGATCGTCTTCCAACTCATCATCTAAGGTAGGTTCAATGGTGACTTCAAACGAAGACGAACCAGCAGATGATTTGCCTTTTTAAGATATTTGCGTTGTTAATGTTAAGCGGCTTTTTTTGGGCCGCTTTTTTTATTGAGAAATGAGCTATAAACAATCGGCAATATGTACACCAACAAACAAACAAAGAAATAATCAGAAATCTTAATCATTTATCAACCGGAATAACTATTAAACTAATTAACCAATAAACTATCCTATTCCATTTCCTGCGCCCATTTATCTCTTTCATCGGGACTAAACTTCCAGGGGGCAAAATTATTTTCAATATTATTAAACATTGCGTTCCATTCTGCAGGAGCATTACTCTCCTCCATTATCAGTGAACGTCTCAGTTCAAAAATAATGTTAAGTGGGCTTATGCTAACCGGGCATTCTTCAACGCAGGCATTGCATGACGTGCAGGCTCTCAATTCTTCAACTGTAATATAATCATGCAAAAGTTTTTTCCCGTCATCTTTGAAACTTCCATTTTCTTTAATATTTTTTCCTACATCTTCCATCCTGTCACGCGTGTCCATCATTATTTTCCTTGGGCTTAATAATTTACCAGTAATATTCGCCGGACAGGCAGCAGTACATCTTCCGCATTCAGTACAAGTGTATGCATCCAATAAATTTTTCCAGCTCAGATCAAAAATATCTTTGGCGCCAAATTTTTGCGTTTGCGCATCAACGGTAGCTGGTGCCAGTTCCGGCTTAAACATATACTCTACCTCCCGTTCAACATTTTTCATATTTTTCATCTCACCTTTCGGAACAAGTGGTTTGAAATAAGTATTTGGAAAAGCAAGGAGAATATGAAAATGTTTACTGTAAGGGAGGTAATTTAGAAATGCAAAAATACCTGTAATGTGTAACCACCAACAGGTCCGCTCCGTTTCAATAAGTGTAGATGATTTTAAATGTTGCAAAGAAGGGGCAATCAATCCGGAGAGAATAAAATTTCCATGATCGGCATAATGAGGATTACCCTGCAATTGCAATGCCCTGTCAGAGGAATTCATGGTAAGAAATAAGCCCATTAAAATAATTTCAGTAATCAAAATTAAATTAGCATCAGTGTGTGGCCATCCATCCAGGTCGCCATCAATAAAACGCTTTAATTTTAGAATATTTCTCCTGATTAGAAAGATCACACAGGCCAATAAAACACCAATGGCCAGTATTTCAAAAAAGTCAATTACAAAAGTATAAAACCCGCCAAGCACATTTGCAAACATGCGGTGAGTGCCGAAAATTCCATCTAATACAATTTCTAACACTTCAATATTGATAATAACAAATCCAGCATAGATAACGAAATGCATTACACCTACTAACGGATAGCGAAACATTTTCTTTTGGCCCAAAGCAAGCAAAAGCAAATTTCTCCACCGCTCACGTTTATTATCCGTAAGGTCTTCATTGTGGCCCAGATTAATATTAGCAGATATCTCTTTTACCTTAGCTGAAAAAAGATAAATGGCAAACCCAATAAGAATGATAAATAATATTTGCTGTACCAGGTGCATAAAAATAAAGATAGAACGCTAAGATAATGTAAATATAGAAAGTTGAATTATCTATGACATTCATCTTCAAGGTTGTGCAATAAAAAAATCATGAAGATAATGGTGACACTTTGAAAGACAGCCTTCCTTCTAAAAGAATGAATAGTTGCGACGGAAATAACAATTCGAACAGACGAAAATATTGTGGTTTCCTATTTATCATAGTTGTGTCATATAGTTATTTAACCACAATGTGGCAATAAATCAATCGTTCTAGTTGGCTAAGAAAAAAAATTTCGAATAGTTAATTTGAAAAAATTTTTATACTTCATTAAACTTTTTTATAATTCACGATCTATGTATTAGTATTTATTATTTTAAATCTCAAAAATTTTACAAAATGAAAACCAGAATTTTTCTCTCAATGGCATTAATTGCCTTTTTAGGATTGTCTAATCCATCATTTGCCCAGAGCAAATTTGATAAGACGCATCCGCGCCGAAGCGAGGTAAATACCCGCTTGAATAAACAAAATGCCCGTATCAAAAACAAAGTTGCTGACGGCAAAATGAGCAAATCCGAAGCTTCAAAACTACACGCACACGACCACCAGGTAAGGCAGGAAGAAAGGGATATGGCTGCTCAAAATCATGGTCATATTACTAAACAGGAAGATAAAACATTGAACCAGCAAGAAAATAAAAATAGCCATAAAATAAAAAACCATTAATCAATGGACTAGAAAGGTTTCATTTTATTATGGTTCAACAAATCTTATACAACTGTTGGCGTCACTGCCAGCAGTTTTTTTTTATCATTTTTATGAAAGTCAGAAATTGGAAATGGACTCAATTTTTGCAGTTGAAACCCCTTGCTGTGTCGTCGTCCACGCCAACAAGCTTTTTCGTAAAAAAGAATAAAATACCTTATCGCTATTCAATTTTATCAAATAAAAAATGGTCTATAAAAAGGAAATATATAATAAATCACTTTAATGTAATAATTAAGATCTGATTAGAGTTGGCGTCCCACCAATAGCAGCAGTACTTTTGGCCAGTGTCTCACGAAACGATTTACGTTGAATTCTTCATTGTGGCTGGTGGGCCAGAAAGGTAGAAACTTTATCAGAACCTAAACCCAGCCCTGAAACTATTCCAGGAGCCGTCCCTAATAGTGAAAATCCCGCTAAGCTCTATAAGCGCAGAGAAATAAAAGTGGCCAATACACACACCAGGGCCCACGCTGCCGAAGAGTTCTACATCCTTTAAAAATCCCAGTTTTTCATTATCGAATATTTTTGTTGGAATAACGCCAAACTCCACGA
>Ga0208357_1000142_pt1 | contig 55756 bp, 46 predicted proteins | sample NGESurdeep092012_6_FD_184487 | JGI IMG/M metagenome (GOLD analysis project Ga0208357, IMG submission 184487) | Arctic peat soil microbial communities from Barrow, Alaska - NGEE Surface sample F52-2 deep-092012 (SPAdes) | ecosystem: Environmental > Terrestrial > Soil > Wetlands > Peat ...
ATCTGCGAACGCGACGATCCGCTCCTTCTGCCTGATCCATGACCACATCGTCAGACTTGAGCCTGCAGGGATGCCAGAGGGGAAGACCGAACGCTTACGTATGAGTCGCCCCGTAACTTCTTTGTTATCCAATATGGAGGTATGGCATACCGGGGGGAGGGGCACCCCAAAAAAATGTGCGCGAATCGCTGGGGCAGCAGCAGCAACTCATCTGCAATTCGAGTCCCTTACGCATCGTGAGCGGCGGGGGAATGCACGTTAATTGAGAATTCTTTCTTCCTTTGCTCCATTGAACTGGCGTGTTCCAGCACAGCTGTCCTCGTAATGGAGATGACGCTGATGTCGTCTTCCTGGCCGAAATCTTGCGCGGCGGCGGCCAGACCGGCAGCGGTAATCTCTGAGCCCAGCAACTCGCGGATACGCTCAAAACCGAAAAGATGGCCCTCGGCATTCGTCGCCTCAACAATTCCGTCGGACATGAGCAGGAGCGTGTCGCCCCGTTCAAACTGAAAGCGCAGCACAGAAGGTGCTGCTGCTTCGATGATGCCGAGCGGGAGCGCGCCCGCCATATCGAGGGGCTTGCCGTTCAGATAGGGGGGCAAATGACCCGCGTTCACTATCGTTGCCTCGCCGTCCACGCCAATGTGCAGGGCGAGACAGGTCGCCTGGGCATCGCCGCGACGTATCAGCCGTCTGTTCAGAACATTTAACACAACCCCCGGATCGAAGCTCGTATCCGTCACCGTGCGGATGGCTCCTACCATCAGCGCCACCAGCATGCCGGCCTTCAACCCTTTACCGGCGACGTCTCCCGCCACAATGAGCGCACTTCCATCCGTGGGATGTTGGACAATCTGGAAGAAATCTCCGCCAACCTCGCGCGCCGGCAGGTACACGGTTTCAATGGCCAGCCCCGGAATCGGAGCCTGCTCTTTAGGCATCAGCACCTGTTGCACTTCTTGCGCCTGCTTCACATCGAGTGCCATTTGGCGCTGCCTCTGGATCGACAGCGCGAGGCGCCGTAACAGCAGTAACGCAATCACTGCAGCCAAGGCCAGGTCGGCAGCCTCGTTGTAGAAAAAAACAGTGCCAAAGGCGAAGAATGTTCCATGCAGATGCAAGCTGATTAGTTCGGTTTGGAATTGGGCGAATGCCATGAGGACAACGGCCGGAAGCACCAGCCAGCCCTCTCTTCCCTGTTCGCGAATTCCTTTCGCAGCAACGAACCCTAGCAAGCCCAGCAGCGCCAGCCGTATCACCTCCGAATATGCGTGGAAGACTACGCTCGTCGAGTGGGGAATATCGTAGAGGATATTTTCTCCCAATAGCTCGAAGACCATGTCCAGCACCGTAAGCGTGGCAATGGCCTTTGGAACCCACGCCGGGCGCCGCAATTGAAACCATTTCCACCACACCGTGGTCCAAATACCGATTGTGAGCGGAGCGATGAAGACCTCGATGACCAGGAAAAACTCTCGAATGCTCACCAGTTGAGTCCAGTTTGCGAGAGAAAAGATGCATTCCCGGAATGCCGCCAATAGCAACGCGGCAGCTACCCACAAGTACACCCGGTCCGAACGGTCAAATACAATCAGGCTCGCTCCCACGATGGCCAGCAAAAGAAAGAGTCCACCCGCAAAACCGGAGAATGCGTATTCCTGGATCAGTTCCAACCATTCCGTATGGGTCTTCTCCGCGATTACGCCGCTCTCGCCCAGCACCGGGGCGTAATGGAATCCGCCCCGAGAATGGGTGATGCGAAAGCCGCACGGGTCCCATCCAGACGCGGAATGCCAGTACTTCTGTGACGGGTGTGCCGCGTATGACCCGTGTGTCGCGTATGACAGGTCCGCCGCCCTCGATTCTGCCCGTCCCCGTTTGGGCAGCAGAACTGTATTGCGGCAACGCAAACATCGCCGGCTGCGTGAAATAGGCTATCGGCGGTTTGCCGGGCGCACGAAATTTGCCCGAGCTTCCCAACAGCACACCATTGTCGAACAGTTGGTATGCGTCATCCACCCATCCAAAGGTTGCCACAGCAAGCTGCTCGCCTGGCTTTGCCACGATGGACACCTGAATGCGATACCACGCCCAGCCCCAGTACCCCGCGTGGCCTTTCATTGTCCATCCCTGCACGTATTGAGGATTCCCGGTAAAAGGGTCCACCGTACCTTGTTTTGGTGTCAGGTCCGCCGTCTCCCATTTCGAGTCGTCATAGCTGGGCTCGGACCAAAGCGGCGCATGAGTCACCGGATTTACAGGCGAGTCGCCGATTTGAAACTTCCACGGCCCGTTGAGCGTGACCACGGACTGGCCAAACGTGATTGGCGCAGCGACGGGCTGCGCGGGCGCCGATCGCGGGGGAAGCACTGCCTGTCCCTGCGCGACCATGCCGAGTGCCGCAATCGCAGGGAGAAGGAACGAGGCGCGAAAAGCTCGCGACACTGCATGACCTCCTGGACCGGAGAAAGTACTTTTTAGAACTATACGCAGCCTAAGACTGCATGGGAATGGTGATTTTCGGCGCCGTATTCGCCCCCTCGTTCCCTGCTTCTCTCATATTTCCAATATCACCGGCATGATCATCGGCCGCCGGCCAGTGCTTTTCTGAATCAGCCGCTTCAGCTCCACGCGCACCCGCTCGGTCACCATGCCGTAGTCGGATTTCTGCTCCGCGCTCAATCCATCCAGCGTCTTCAGCACCGCCAGGCGCGCCTGGTCCGTAATGTCCGCGCCGCCGAATCCGCGCATCACCACTTCAGGCTCGCGCTCCACCTTGCCCGTCTTTTTGTTGATCGCCATCACCGCCAGCACTACGCCGTCTTCTGACAAAATGCGCCGGTCGCGAATGACCAGATCTTCAACCACGTCGATCGACGATCCCGAATCGATCAAAATGCGTCCCGCGGTCACTTTATCCTTCTTGCGCGCGTCGTCTTTGTCCAGCTCCAGCACGTCGCCATCTTCAATCACGATTGCGTGTTCCACCGCGCCCGTCTCCATGGCGAGCTTGGCGTGTTGCCGCAGAAAACGATAGTCGCCGTGAATCGGGATGAAGAACTTCGGCCGCACCAGGTTGATCATCAGCCGCATCTCTTCCTGGCTGCCGTGACCGCTGACGTGAATCAGCCCATGTTGACCGTCGTCGTAAATTACATTCGCATCGCGCCGGCTCAGGTGATCGATCACTCTGAAGATCCCGCTCTCGTTTCCAGGAATGATCCTCGAGCTCAGCACCACGGTATCGCCCGGCTCAATGTGCGCGTGCTTGTGGTTGTCAACAGCCGCTCGGCTCAGCGCGCTCATCGGCTCGCCCTGCGTGCCGCTGATCAGCACCATCATCTGCTCCGGCGGAAAGTCGCGGATTTGCCCAGGATTGATCATCAGTCCCGGCGGAATATCGATATAGCCCAGATCCTGCGCGATCTCTGTGCTGTTGACCATCGACCGGCCAACCACTGCAACCTTGCGCCCATGCTTGCGCGCCAGCTCCATAGCAATGCGGATGCGATAGATCGACGACGAGAAGCAGGTGAAGAATATCTTCCTTTTCGCCTGCGTAAGAATCTCGTCCAGCCGGGGAATTACGGCGCGCTCGCTCGGCGTATAGCCCGGCCGCTCCACGTTGGTCGAATCCTGAAACAGCGCCAGCACGCCGCGCTTGCCGTATTCGGCAAAGGTGTGCAGGTCGAATGCCTTGTCGTCCAGCGGCGCCAGGTCGATCTTGAAGTCGCCGGTATGAATGATGACTCCGACCGGCGTCTCAACCGCCAGCGCCACGCAATCCACCAGTGAGTGCGTCACGCGAATGGGCTCAATGGTGAAGGGTCCAATGGTGAACTTTACCTTCGGCTGAATCTCGATCAGCTCAATCTCGTCGAGCAGTTGGTGTTCTTCCAGCTTGTCTTCCACGTAGGCCAGCGTGAACTCGGTGGCATACACCGGAACCTTCAGCTCGCTCAGGATCCACGGCAACCCGCCAATGTGATCCTCGTGTCCGTGGGTCAGCACAATGGCTCGCACATGTTTCTTGTTCTCAATCAGGTAGGTGATGTCGGGAACCACAATGTCGACACCCAACAGCTCTGTCTCGGGAAACATCAGGCCCGCGTCGATCACAATAATGTCGTCTTCCCAGCGCACTGCCATGCAGTTCATGCCGAACTCGCCAAGGCCGCCCAGGGGAATGATTTGCAGCTTTTTTGTTTGCATTTGTCATCTATGATTCTACCACTCGAAGCAATGCGCAGATGAGACGCCAATTCCCCGCTGACGGCCCTCACTCTTCTGGTGTAGATTGGATTCGCTGCGCTTTCACGACTAAGGAGAGCGATTCATGAATTCCACAAGACGCACCTTCATCAAGACTTCTGCTTCCACTGCCATTGCCGCCGGATTCCCCGCCATCGTTCCCAATTCGGTCTTCGGTGCCACTGCGCCCTCCAACCGCATCACCATCGGCGCCATCGGAGCCGGCCGCATCTCGCGCGCCCATGACATGCCCGGTGTGCTGCAGTTCACCGGCGTCGCCGGCCGCGACAACCGCATCGTCGCCGTCTGTGACTTGAGCGCGCAACGTGTCGAGTTGGGCAAGCAATACGTCAACGACGCCTATACGAAGAAGCTTGGCGCATCCTACACCGGCACAAGAGGCTACTCCGACTACAAAGAACTTCTCGCCAACAAGGAAATTGACGCTGTTCTGATCTCAACGCCCGACCATCAGCACGCGCGGCTCGCAGTTGCAGCAATCGCCGCCGGCAAGGATGTGTATCTGCAAAAGCCCGCGTCGCTCACCATCCGCGAAGGGCGCATCATGGTCGATCACGTGAATGCCAGCAAACAGATCCTTCAGGTCGGCTCGCAGCAGCGCTCGTGGAAGCAGTTTGCGCGCGCGGTGGAATTGGTGCGCAATGGCCGCATCGGCACCGTGCAGCGTGTCGAGGTCGGCCTACCCGGCGACCCTTCCGGCGGCAACCCGCAGCCCATGCCGGTTCCCGATGGATTCAACTACGATGCGTGGCTCGGCTCAACGCCCGATGTGCCTTACACCGTCGATCGCGTAATGCCGCAAACCGGCTTCGACCGCCCCGGATGGCTCCGCCTGGAACAGTTCGGTGCGGGCATGATTACAGGCTGGGGAGCGCACCATGTCGACACTGCTCACTGGGGAATGGATACCGAACTGACCGGTCCCGTCGAAATCTGGGGTCACGCCGACTTCCCAACAGAGGGCCTCTGGAATGTCCACGGCCCTTTCAAAACCTATGGCCGTTATGACAACGGGGTCGTGATGACAATCTCAGGCGATTTTGAAAACGGCATCAAGTGGATTGGAGACAAGGGCTGGATCTTCGTTTGCCGCGACACCGGTACCACGCCGACGGCCTCGTTGTCCGGTGCGGCGGCGCCGATTGTCCCCTTGCGCGCCAGCGATCCCGCAATTCTTGATTCGGTGATCGGTTCCGATGGCTGGCATCCCTACACCTCCGACGATCAACACGGAAACTGGCTCGATTGCATTCACTCAAGAAAGGCGCCTGTCGCTCCGGCAGAGGTTGGTCATCGCGCCTGCTCCACTTGCCTGCTTCACTGGATTGCCATGAAGACCGATCACCGTGTGTACTGGAATCCCAAGACAGAAATGATCGACGGCGACGATATTGCCGCGAGCCTGTTGTCCCGGCATCAGCGGCATCTATACGAAATCGCCTAATCCGTAAGTTGCCGCGCGGCCAATCCCTTCAGGCTCAAGAATTTTTCGTCTGTCGGTTTCTTATCATTTGCTATTTTGTTTTAATTTGTGTGCCGCCCAAAGCCGATGGGGAAGCAGATAAGTAAAGCCCGCAAATCCCTCCCACTGCGTTGAAGTGGACGTAAGACCGCGATCCAATCCCGCGTCGACAACCAGATTTTTTCTGACCGCATAGGAGAGTGCCCATAGGTTTCCAACGGCGTTCCCCGCAGTCAATGGCTGGGTAAAGTGCCAAAGCTCTCCAGCAACAGTGAACGGTCCCAGTGGATGAGAGATCGACAAAGTCTGGCCGAATTGCGTGCGGCGGATCCGATCGCCGGTTTGTTCCGAGAAAATGCCGTTCATGTCGACGTGGAATTTGCCAATGTCCTCACTGAAAAGAACGAGCGCACTGCGGCGAAAGCTGCCGATGTCGGTGTCCGGCGCGGAACCCGAGTAAACAACTCGAAAGTAGCTCAAGCTGATGGTCGGCTTTAGACCCTCCCCCGGTAGGACAACCGCTTGCAATCCGGCGTCGACATCGCCGGGAAGGTTCCCGGCTGAGGCGTCTCCCACCGCTCCGTTGGTATATGAGTATGGCTCCGACGAGACAAGCAACTGGAGCCGGGGCGCGACCGTCAATTTCGTAACTTGGTTGATTCCCAGCTGTTTCGCGAATTCAGATGACGTGACGGCATAGAGAGCGCCGTTTTCGAACTGCAGATATCCAACCGGGGTCAAAGTAGCGGGAGTTGCAACGGTCGGGCGGCCGGGGTTCGCCTCGGGCGTTTCCGCGGCTTCCCCTTGCGAGTGAAGCTGCGCCACGCAAAACAATGCGCAGGCCGCCGCCACAGCGTTCGAAAAAAGTCTCATCGCCCTATGCTCCGGGAAGGAATGGGGCGGAAGGTTGGAGGGAACTCTTTGCAGCGCATCGCAGATTCAGGATCGCACGTTTGAACCCGCCGGTGTTACTGGTCAACGTCCTCACCTTCTTTTGCATCTGAGCGTTGCCATTAGGGGCAGTTGCCAGGCGCGGGTCGTCGAAATGTTAACGTATTGTCATTGGGCTTCGCACGCTACGCGGCCGCTCGTTTTCCCAGATGAATTACGCGCCGTCGCTTCTCAAGGCAATCTGATGACAAAGCTAAAGACGCTGCCCTGACACATCGGGCCTGCATAATCTTTAGGCAGTGTGTTGGCGGCACAGGTCGGCGGCTGCCGAAAGCCTTGTGTCATACGGAGCCTTCACTTAAAATCCGAGATGCCACAGGTCGTCAGCTCGCCGGGTCCGATTTTTGATTTAGAACTGGAGCGACGATGACGCAAATGGCGCAAATCGTGATTGGGTGCCTGGCGCTTACCGCTGCGGCAGCCGCCAGCCAGCCGAGCGGCGCGCCTCAGCAAACTCAGCCTCAGGCCGCCTCGCAAGAGCCTCAATCCGCGAACTCTGGTCAGGGAGAAGAAGTGTTCCGTCAAAACTGTTTCGTTGCCATCAGGAGCCGGAAGGATTTTCGCCCAGCAGATCCCGGACGATTGTTATGCACATGCGTGTGCGGGCCGGCCTCAGCGATCCCGACGTGAAAGCGCTACTGCAATTTCTGAATCCCTGATGATTCAGATCCCCCAAAACGAGTGCCCACGCCGGCCTGGGCCATAACCTTGTTGCGCGAATTATAAGGATAAACAATGAAGAAGAAGTTTGGTTTGTTCATTCTATTTTCCACCCTGCTTGTGGCATCGATTTCTTCTCCTTCCGCACGGGCTCAGGGCGCGCCCCAGCGAATTGAGATTACCGCTGAGAGATTCACGTTCAAGCCGGGCGAAATCACCGTGAAGGTGGGGCAACCCGTTACGCTTGTCCTGAAGAGTGTCGATGTCGGCCACGGCCTTCGCATTCGCGAGGTTGGCGTCGACATCAAGGTCAAAGCCGGCAAAACCGCGGAGGCGATATTTACCCCGACCAATGCCGGCAACTTCGTTGGCCATTGTTCCGTGTTCTGCGGATCGGGACACGGTTCAATGGTCTTCACGCTGCACGTGGTGGCATAGGGATGCGCTGTTTGATGAAGGGAGGGGCTTCAATCATGGCCAATGCAGCGGAATTGGAAACTGAACCGCAAAGCGGTCTTCTGCCATCGATGAACCTCGGAACCATCCTGATCATCGAGGATGACCCTCGCATGCAAAGGACGTTGCAGAGAGCGTTTGCCAATGAGCACTATGCCACCGTGATCGCCGGAGACGGTCAAGGCGGGCTGGACTTATTTCGCAGCGAGCATCCCCTCGCCGTCGTTCTCGACCTGATTCTGCCCATTATTTCCGGACGGGAATTGTGCCGCGTCTTCAAGCAGCAATCCAGCGAGACGCCAATTATTGTACTGAGCTCAATCACTGAGGTCGCGGACAAGGTGCTGCTTCTCGAGTTAGGCGCCGACGATTACGTCACCAAGCCATTTAGCCCGCGCGAGCTGACGGCCCGGGTTCAGGCAGCCATTCGCAGGCAACGCAAGCCCGCTGCGCAGACAACTTATCGTTTTGGCGATTGCGAAGTCGACTTCAAGAAGATGACCATTTTGCGCAGCGCCAGACCGGTTGTGCTCACTGCGCATGAATTCAAGCTCCTGAAGTTCTTTACCGACAATGCCCAGCGCGTGCTCACTCGCGACGTTTTGCTGAATGAGGTTTGGGGATACAACTTCTATTCGACAACGCGGACCGTCGATAATCAGATTCTGAAATTGCGCCAGAAGCTGGAGCCGGATCCGACTAATCCGAAGCACCTGGTGACGATTTACGGCGCAGGATACAAATTTGTCTCCTGAGGATTCTCCGAATCGGTTCCCAGGTACTTTGGGATTCTCCACCGGTGCCAAAGAAATTGGCCTTTTTTTCGGCAAGTCGAAAGGCATGGGCTGCCGCGATATCGCGCGAACGCTTCACTGTTCCTGGCGGAGTGAGATGAGCCAGAAAATCACGACTGCCAGATAACCAGCACCGGGAGCGTACGACCATCCGAGATACCAACCTGCATCGTGCTTGAGAAAGGCGTGAGCACGGCCAAATGTTGCTGCAAGCTGAATGAGCGAGAAGGCAGCAAAGCCGGCCGCAATGCGCATTGGATTTGCCGAGCGCGCGGACCTGAGGGCGACCGCAAACGGTGCAATCATCAGGAACCACACGAAGACTTGCACGCGATCGACTGGCGCGCGGGCCGGCGTGAATCTAAGCACGAGCCAAGTGAGCCCGCCCGCAAGGCACAGGAAGATAAGCAGAGCAACCCATCGGCGCTCAGTGGAACTTCGCGATTCGACGCCCATCTCTTGATTGATGCGCCAGATTAATTCAACCGCGATTGCCGCCTGCAGAAGAATCTCAGCAAATGCCATCGCGTTGAACAGCGGATTGTATACATCGGCGTCGACGCGGCTCGCCAGAACAAACAGCAGGCCGGCGCGCAACGGATAAAAGCAGATGAGCGCGGCAAAACAAGGAAACCTGCGGGGAATGCCCCTGCGAAACACCGCAACGGCAAGCGCACATTGCAGCGCCAGGCCAGTCGCCCATAAAGTCCTGTTGATTGTCAGGCGTGAAGGCGCCCATAGCCAGTCAAAAAGGGCCAAATGTGTTGAAGCGACGTGAAATCGCGAACCCATCAATAATCGTCTTCGTCCGGCGGCCCGCTTGGCTCTTCGTGGATAAGCGCGTCGGGAGTCACCCTGGAGGTAACAGCGCTATAAGGGGCCGGCTTCTGCGTGTAGTCGAAGCAGTCTGCAAATGCTTCCGCTCCGGCGTCACGGCCGCCCAGGGTTCCCAAATCAAAATTCCTCTCGATAAATGCGATGAGTCCGCTGACCTCGTGGAAGTGGTGCGAGACGTATCCACGACGCGCGTAGGGCGAAACAACAATGAGCGGAACTCGGAAGCCGGGCCCCATTTTATCGATTTTCGGAGGGTCGACGTGATCGTACCATCCTCCCCAATCGTCCCAGGTGATAAAGATGGCTGTGGAGTTCCAGTATTGGCTCTGGCCGATCGCATTGACGATGGACGCGACCCAGTCGGGCCCTTCGGAGCTTTTCGATCCCGGATGATCGGAGTGCTTCCAGTCAGGAACGATCCAGGTGACCTGCGCCAGCTCGCCGTGCGCGATGTCGAGCAGGACCTTGTTTTGCGGCGAAATCACATTCTGGTTCCAGTCGTTGCCGTAGCGAATGTGGCGGATGGCCTGATAGGCAGAGAGGATAAAGAAGCTGTCGCCCTCTCCCGGCGCGTAGTAGCGCCAGGTGACTCCTTTTTCATCCAGTAGATCGGCGGCAGTTTTGTAATCGAAGCAGGGATAAACGCCGGGCAGCTCGGTGCCGTTGGGGCCAATCAGCGGGTCTGTCGAGTTTGAAGCAGCGTCGCATCCCCAAACGCCGCCCGAGGGGTTTTCCGCGACGTCGCCAGCTCGCGCCGCAATCATGTATTGGTGCGCGGCGAAGCTCGGGCCGGTGTTGGATTGAAACATCCGATCACCGATCGTGTAGTTCCTCGCCAGAGTCCAATAGGCTTCGTCTTCCTTCTCAGGAACGTAGGAATAAGGAAGAGAACCCATTCCATTCCGCCCGAATCCATCCATGCTGTCGTAGTTCCAGGCTCGCAACCATTGCTTGTGGCTGTGGTCGGGATCGGCCTTGTCGTCCAATCCGATGGGCTTCAAGGGAACGATCACGCCGTCGCTCAAGCCGCTTTGAACACTGTCCGCACCCGGAAATCCGTTGAACAGATTATCGAAGGTGCGGTTCTCCTGCATGATGATGACGATGTGGTCGATGGGCGACCCTGCAATCTGCGAAACGGTATCAGCGGGAACGGGCGGAGAGGGAGTCAATATAAAGGATGCGCCGCAACCGGAAAGTGTGGCCAGGTAGAAGGCACCTCCCGCCATTAAAGCGTACGGCCACCAGCGGCGAATTAAAGCGGACGCCACCCTCGGTGATTCAATATGGCGCTTTTCGTGCATTTCCCCGACCCCAAAATGTAAACCAAATGTAAATATAAGCCCAATTTAACGCGAAAAGGGAGGTCAAAATAAGGGAATTCCGGTATCCAATGGGCGCTCTTGAGAGGTTACTTAAGGGCACATTGAAATGGAAACAGTGATCATCTGGACTCGTTTTCGGATCGCGCGCGGGTCGTCGAAACTCTGAGCCAGAACATACAAGATTCGCTCATTTTAAAGCACTTCGGCCAGTCGTGCGCCTATTCCCTGTAGTCGAATTCACCGTCTCGAACAAGGGCTAGTTGTCACGCGTCTTCAATCTCGGACCAATTTAGTCGTGTGTAGTGACGCCTTTTCCGGCATTCCGGTTCTGCGTTCTTCTATACTTTCGATATGTACTGCGTGCGTCCATGCCGTTGTTGTCGCTCCTTGCGGACTTGTCCCGTGGAGTTGAGCGCCGTGGCAGGAACACAGTTCTCCAACTAATCCTTCAGAGTCGACAACTTAATCGGGATAATCATTAAGGATGGCCAGGCGCTATTCGCATCTGACCCACCCTTTGATTCAGCGCGGCGCAAATGGCCCAGCCTCATGAATGACCAGCGGCAAGAGTTATCGATGAAAACAGAATGTGCGGAGGCTGAACTTGGCTTATCGGTTACCGCGCGGATTGGCGAAACTCAGCTCATTCGCCTGGGCAATGCCGCTCGCGGTCTTGAGGGAGTGGTTTTATTGGCCAAGGCCGAGTGGCTGAATCCCGGCGGCAGCGTAAAGGACCGTGCCGCGTGGGCGATGGTGCGCAAGGCACAGGCAGAGGGAAAATTGGGACCGGGAAAAACGCTGCTGGAAGCGACCAGCGGCAACACCGGTATTGCGCTGGCTATGCTGGGTGCGGCACTGGGGTTTCCTGTGCTGCTGGCAATGCCCTCCAATGTTTCTCCAGAGCGAAAACGCATCCTCATGGCCTACGGAGCACAGGTGGATTGGACCGATCCCGGCGAGGGTTCCGATGGCGCCATTCGCCGCGCGCGTGAGCTGGCCGGCAACGACCCGGAACGCTTTTGCTACGTGGATCAATATTCGAACGACGCCAACTGGAAGGCTCACTATGAAAGCACCGGGCCTGAGATATGGCGGCAGACCGAGGGCCGAGTGACTCATTTTGTCGCGGGTCTCGGAACCAGCGGCACATTCGTAGGCACCAGTCGAAGGCTCAAGGAACTGAATCCGGCCGTCCAGTGCATCAGCTTCCAGCCCGATTCGCCGTTTCACGGACTGGAAGGACTCAAACACATGGCGACCTCAATTGTGCCGGCCATCTACGATCCGCAACTTGCCGATCGCCAACTCGAAGTAGAAACCGAGGCCGCATATGCAATGGCGAAGCAGCTTGCCCGCGAAGAGGGCTTGCTGGTGGGAATCTCGGCTGCCGCTGCTGTTGTGGCCTCTGCTCAGATTGCCCGCGAAGAGGCGGCAAGCGGACGGGGCGCCGTGATCGTCACGGTGCTTCCGGATTCCGCGGACAAGTATCTGAGCGAGCGGTTCTGGGAGGAAGGCTGATCGTGCTGCGGGTGACGAAAGCGGTTTATGAGGCGATCCGCGCGCATGGCGAGGAGACGTATCCGCACGAATGTTGCGGCGCATTGCTCGGGCGGTCGTCGCCTGACGGTTGGCAGATTGAAGCGGCGGTTAGGGCCGATAACACGCGCACCGATTCGGCACATAACCGCTATCAGATTGCCCCGGCGGAGCTGGTAAAGATCGCGCGCGAAGCGCGGCAGCAAGGTCTGGACATAGGCGGGTTTTACCACTCGCATCCAGATCATCCTGCGCAATGGTCGCAGACCGACTTTGCCGAGGCGCACTGGCTGGGATGCTCTTACGTCATCACAGCGGTGGCGAACGGCAAAGCAGCTGCAACCAACTCGTTCCGGCTGGCGGGAGACACTGAAGAGAACAAGCGATTCGAGCAGGAGTTGATCGAAGTAAATGACTGAGCGGGTAGCATCGTTGAAAGCTCCGATGAATCTAAGAGAACGCAGAGAGGGATTGACCGAAATGACGATTTTTATTCCGACGCCGCTGCGCACCTATACGGCGGACAAGGACGCAGTCGAAGTAAACGCTGCAACCATTGCAGCAGCGCTCGATGAATTGACCAGGGCGTATCCCGACCTGCGCAAGCATTTGTTCACGAGCGACGGCAAGCTGCGCGCTTTTGTGAACATCTACCTGAATGACGAAGATGTGCGGTATCTGCCGGAGAAGGATGCGACAAAGGTCTCGCGCACCGACACGCTTTCGATCATTCCTTCGATTGCCGGAGGGTGTTTGTTACTTGAGCGGACACAATACAGCATCGAATCGCCGAAACGAAGTGAATCATCTATACGTATGAGGGATTATGAATACGGCCACGTTGCCAATTGAATTGCCCGAGTTGACCCAAGACGATCTCTCACGCTATTCGCGCCACCTGATTCTTCCGGAGGTGGGCGTAGAAGGCCAGCGCAAGCTGAAAGCCGCGCGCGTGCTTTGCGTCGGGACTGGCGGACTTGGTTCGCCGCTTGCCCTCTACCTGGCAGCAGCTGGTGTGGGCACGCTGGGCCTGGTGGATTTCGACGTTGTCGACGCCAGCAACTTGCAGCGGCAGATCATCCACTTCACCGCGGATATCGGCCGTAAGAAACTCGATTCGGCCGAGGAGAAGCTCAAGGCTCTCAATCCCGCCCTCAACGTGGTGAAGCACGAGACGATGCTTTCGAGCGCAAACGCCCTCGACATCCTCAAAGACTACGATGTTGTTGCCGACGGCACCGACAATTTTCCCACACGCTATTTGGTCAATGACGCGTGCGTGCTGCTGGGCAGGCCGAATGCGTACGGATCGATCTTTCGATTTGAGGGGCAGGCCAGTGTGTTCGCCGCGAAAGACGGCCCCTGCTATCGCTGTCTTTATCCCGAGCCACCACCGCCGGGCTTGGTGCCCAGTTGCGCCGAGGGTGGGGTTCTCGGCATTCTGCCCGGAATGATTGGTGTGATTCAGGCAACCGAAGCAATCAAGCTCATCCTGGGTATCGGCGAACCTCTGATCGGCCGCCTGCTCCTCGTGGACGCGCTCAAGCTGCGCTTCCGCGAGCTCAAGCTGCGCAAGAATCCCGATTGCCCCGTCTGCGGCACGCATCCGACGGTAACCAAACTCATCGACTACGAGCAGTTCTGCGGCATTCGGCCCGAAACCAAAGAGGAACAGGCAGTTAAGAATGGAGTTCCGCAACTCAGCGTAAGGGAACTGAAGCGGCGCATGGACGCTGGTGAGAACCTGTTCATTCTCGATGTTCGCGAGCCGTTCGAATATCAGATCGCAAATATCGGCGGCAAGCTTATACCGCAGAATGAGGTTCCGCAGCGGCTTGCGGAGATCGACCGCGACCGCGAGATTATCGTGCAATGCAAATCCGGCGGCCGCAGTCAGCGCATAGCGGAGTTCCTGAAGCATTCAGGGTATCCGAAGGTCGCCAACGTGAGCGGCGGAATTCTCGCATGGTCCGATCAGATTGATCCGTCGGTTCCGAAGTACTGACACCTGGCACTGAGCGCCCCGGTTGGAGCGGAACCCGGCAGACGAGATAATCGGGGCATCGTCAACCACAAAGATCCCCGGTTTGTCTTTCTTTGCCATTGGCATTCCTGTTCGAGCGAATATTATTTGGGAATCCTATGCCACCCTCTGCTTGCAATCGAATCTTACCCACGCTCAAGAGCTGCGATGCCAAATATTTACTACGAGCTCTCAATCTTGGCGATAAATCGCATCTCAGTACAAAGAGGCGCTTATGAAACCAGCTACAGTCGTCGGAATTCTTCTTGTCATACTCGGAATTGTCGGCTTTGCCGTCGGGGGAATCAGTTTCACGCACGAGAAGAAGGTTGTAGACATGGGTCCCGTGCAACTCTCGCACAAAGAGACGAATACTATCCCAATTTCGCCGATTTTAAGCACCATCTCGCTTGTCGCCGGAATTGGCTTAGTCGTAGTTGGCGCTCGAAGCAAGTAGTCGCGGCATTCCGGGACAGTCAGGCAAGTTCCCCCAAAAAGAGTGCGCGTCCATGCGCGCCGTATCAGCGCTGCCGATTCCCTTCACGCTATTGCTGACCCGAACCAGACGCCCCCCATTCCAGTTTGGTTGATCCGGCGCCTGTCTCCAGATTCAAATCCGATCGACATTCAAACTCTGCCGAAGCATAGTGACGAAGAGATGCTTCTAACTGCAATGGGCACTGAAACGGCGAATGTTCATCTGGGAACCAAGGGCCAGACCAAGTGGATTTTGGAGGACATTCGACGGAGGAAACGCCGCTGGCTTCAGGACGCGGCAGTACGGATGGCAAAGATTCTCGAAAAAGACTGGAATCATTACCAGAAGCGCTGAGATACAGATGGCAAGATAAAGATTGGACCTCGAACCGGCTGTGGCGGCCCTCCTTTGCATCCAATATAGAAGGGAGTTCCCTGCGGTGCGCCGACGACTATGCCATTAACTTATTTCAAGAAAAGGCATCCTGTGCCGAGAGCGATATTTACGGCTCTTTCGCTGCTCGGATGGGGTGGGGTGGTCTTGTTTTCGCAGGCGGTGATTGCTTCGGCCCAGCAGGCGCAAGCCCAGAATCCACCTGCCGTCAATGATCCAACGCGGCCGGAGATCCAGCCGCCGCTGGACATCGACCGGGACCCTATCGCCTCGCCCGATGTGAATGTACCCCCCACTACAGCGGCGATACCGCCGATTGCGCCCGGCGCGCCGAATGTCGCGAACGCTACGACGAATTCACCTTCGAGTCAGCCCCGCGGCAATCAAATCAAAGGAAATCAAGCCACCGGAATCGAGAAGCAACAAAATGGCATGTACATCTTGCATGCGGATGTGGATGAGGTGCTGCTGAACTGCGCAGTGATGGATGCGAAAGGCCAGCCGGTGCTTGATTTGAGCCGAGACGACTTCCGCGTCTGGGAGGATGGCGTTCAACAGACCGTGAATGCGGCTCAACACCTCGATCTGCCCGTTTCCATGGGCATCCTGATTGACGATTCCGGCTCCATGCGCGACAAGCGCGCGACCGTAAATGCCGCCGCCTACCACCTGCTCAACGCCTCCAATCCGGCGGACGAGGCATTTGTAGTTAATTTCTCAGATCGCCCATATCTCGACCAGGGGCTCACAACGGATCGGGTGGCGTTGGATCGCGGAATGTCGCGCTTCGATCCCGCGGGTTCCACGGCTTTGTACGACGCAGTAGCTGCTTCGGCAGACGAGTTGGCCAAGCACGGCAAGAATCGAAAGCAGGTCCTCCTGATCATTACGGACGGAGCAGACAATGCATCAAGGCTTAACCTTGAAGAGGCAATCCGCCGCGTACAGGGCATGGCCGGCCCCGTTGTGTACTCCATCGGACTCCTTTTCGATGACGAACCCGGAGAATCGCACCAAGCCAGAGATGACTTGGAGCGGCTGTCGCGGGAAACCGGCGGTGTGGCCTACTTTGCCCGGTCGCTCGAGGATGTAAATAGTATTGCGGCCGAGGTGGCAAGGGATATTCGCGAGCAATACGTCGTGGATTACCACTCGCCGAAGCCGTTCACGCAGGGCGGCTACCGCTCAGTGCGCGTCGAAGCCATTTCCGCGCATCACGGCCCGCTGTCGGTCAGGACGAAGCGTGGATACTACCCAAAGACGGAGCAGAACACTGAACCGGGAACGCCGCAGCCAGCCCAACCGGTGCAGGCTGCCCAACAATGAATCTATATCCCGGTCGGCCGGGGAATGTCGCGAAATGCGCTTCGAATCAATTGTAGTGACAAAATGGGCGATTTCCGGGCACACTTCGCCGCCGGCTTATGCGAAGAACAGAGATCCGAACTTAAATCTTCTGGGATTTTGCAAACTCTTTCGATTTTGTGTGCCTTGCTCGTGGGGCTGATGCCCGCGCTCCCTCCCCTTACCAGAGCCGGGAGTTTCTCTTTAGCTTTCGGCGCGACTGAAATCCCGCCGCCTCGCTCCAGCGAGCAAATTATCGCGAAGTCCGCACCTTCAATTAAGGCCGGCACCTTTCATGGGAACCCTGGCCAGCTATCGTTGACTGATCGGCCGTACTTAATAAATAGCCGTACTACATTGGAACCGCGTGGCCAATCAATCGAGGCGGAAATCCACCTCGATGACCATCTTTACGGAGACGGAGCGCCCTTCATACGTGGCAGGCCTGAATCTGTACTGCTTCACAGCCGCGATCGCCTCTTCGTCGAGCCCCATGCCGAGATGACGAACCACGCGGACATCTTGCGGGAAACCCTGCGAGTCGACAATGAGCTGAACTGCCACAACTCCCTGATAATTCTGGCTACGAGCTTCAGCTGTGAACTGCGGCTGAACGGAGTGGATGACCTCAGGAGCACTGACTCCGCCGCCGACGCTCATCACGCCACCGCCGTAGCCGCGGTCGCTTCCCGGTCCTTGGCCGGTACCGTGTCCTGAGCCAACGCCCCCGAAAATGCCGAATCCTGCGCCACCGGCGCTTCCGCTGCCTTGCGAAGCCATTGCCACCTGCTGCGTTTGGGGAACGCCGAGCTTGGGAATTTGAGTTTCAGGCATTCGTATGGCGACGGCCGGTTGAATCAGCAGCTTCGGAGTTTCAATTTTCGGCGGCTCCAACGGAATGACGGGAGTTCTCATAACGATTTTGGGCAGTAATCCCCGCGTTGGAGCGATCAGCTGATGCTCGCCACCACCGCCCCCGCCTCCGCGCACTTTAAGGACCTGCATGACCGGCGGTGGCGGTGGATCGTAGAGAGTGAATTGAATGGGTACAACTGCGGCGAGTGAAGAGTTCACAAGTGGTGTGTGGATCGCCATTGCAACCCACAGGATCAAGGCAACGATGCCGATATGCGCAACGACCGACAGAAGCGTGGTACTCCGAGACTGGCGGCTGATTCGCTGGTCGAGACTCAGGAACATTGGATTACTGCGTGTCACCAGCGCGGCGCGACCGCGTGTCGAGATCGGCTGCGACCCGAATTGCGGCCCCGATTGCAGCCCCGATTGCGGCATGGACTCCGGCTGCGATTGCGGCTCCTCGAAAGTATCGGGGAGTGCCGCGGTCGATGAGCGGCTATATGGATATTCCACGTGCGCGCGGGACGATGCGTCAGCCGAGCGGCCCCAGCGTGCGGCGGGTCCCTGGAGTTTTACGATCAACTTTCCCATATGTATTTATCCTCGGTTGCCCGTCTTCCCTTGGCTCGTTCAATCGATCAGCCGGCCCATGAATCGGGTTCTGTGCTCATGTCATCAGTAACGCCACGCCACTCACCAAACGCCCTTATCGCTGCCGGTAAGTCTTTCCGCCGCCATGGCAGCGGTGCCGAGCAAAGGCAATAGACTCAATCGGGCGCCATTCTTCACTTCGCCACGACCCAGCACATGCGCAAATTGAGACCCGTAAAGCCGCGCGGAGTGCGGCATAATCGGGACTCGCAAAAAGCCTTTAGCGTAGTAAATCTTGTCGCCACGAAATCGTGCCGCATCCAGCACAAACGGCGGTAATTCGAGTGGAATGCCGCGATAAGTCCTCACATAATCCGAAACAATCGCGAGATAAGTCGCGACTCCTTCCCAGATGCCCGCGGACTCAGCCAGCGTGCTTAATTTCTCGTAATCGATGAGGCCGGCATCGGCAATTTCGGCGTTGTCAACCATGTCGCAAAGCCGAATATTGAAATGCCGGTACATGCGTTGCAGCGTGGAGATCATAATGCGGTCGGGTATGGATGCAACCTGGAATCGATAGCCGCTTACATCAACCTGCCTCGCCCGTTCAGGCAGAGAAGCAGCGATTTCAACCTGTTCTCCGGTCTGGCCGAGACGTCCCACATGAATTTCCACTGGTTCGGGCAGCTCCGGAAGAAGGAAATTCCACTTGTTCGCGAGATGATCTCCCCAGCTCCGTGGGGCGATCCGGGCGCTGAAGCACTCTGCCATCAGCTGCGAGACTTCATGGGGCATGGCATTCGTGAAAAGATCCATGTCACTGCCAAAGTCCGGCCAGTGATCCAGGGTCTTGATCACCATCACTGCATGTCCGCGATTTTCAAAGGCGGCACAAACCTCGCGCAGACGGTCAAGCGCCGAGGCGATGCGCGCCTTTTCAGACGAGAGTGCGTTATCCGCCAGCTCAAACCAGTCGACGCTCTGTTTCCCGCGCGCCAATGCGAGGAGCCCCTCTAACCCGCGCACAACGACATGGTTCGAATGCGCAAAAGCGAGCACATCTTCGAACTGATCGCGCGAAAGCCCAAAGGCTGCCGCCTCGAGTGACGTTGCCCCAGGCGAAAGGGGCAAATCGTCGGCCGGCGATTGCAGCAACAGGCGCGAAAGAAAAGTCAGCGAGCCGAGCGGGGGAAATTTTGCGACGTTTGCGTTCATGGATACTTGTCCTTTATCGATCAGAGATGGTCTTCGGGCGCGCTCGGTAGCGGTACATTGGGCGAGGAGGGCTGCTGAGGAAGCGCGGTCGGCTCGCCCACTGCGGCCCCGCCTCGTGGCGTTAGCTCGATCGAGCCGGGCTGGCCGCGGCGTTCGCGGCTGTAAACATCAAGAGCGCCATCTACCTGCAAGCGACTTTGTGTTGCGACCCGAGACAGGGCGTGCCCCTTTACCGACGGGCTGGTCGCCAGCCCGACAGGGAAACCGGCACCATAGGCCTGGGCCGCCTTCTGATAGAAAAATTGCGCGGATTCGAGATCGCCATCGTGCTCTGCCACATAACCGCGATTGTTCAGCGAGAACGCATTGAGGGGATCCAGGGCGTAGGCCTGCATGAAATCGCGCTTCGCCGTGAGCCAATCGTTTTCATTCGCGGCAAATACCCCCTGCCGGCTGAGCAGGGCCACTTGCATCTGACCGGAATCGCCCTCCTGGGACTGACCTTCGAGCCGCATGGCATTGGCCGCGGCCATCTCGCTCACAGTCTTTCCCTGCCACGATCGGTTCTTTGTGACGGCGACGGCATCAGAAGAGCGAGAGTCCGCGGCAGCGGTGTAATACTTCATCGCGCCGCCAAGGTCTCCAGTCGCCTCATCGGCGGCGCCGAGGTTATTCAGCGTGAACGGGTCGCTCGGATCGAGAGATAAGGCTAGCTGAAGTAGACCGGCCGCTTCGAAGTTTCGACCCTCCGAAAGCAGATTCACCGCTTCAAGGTTCAGCCGATTCACCCGCATGGGGGCATTCTGGAGAGCCGTGAACGCAGCCTGCATCGGCTGGCCTCGCAGCTCCTTTACGCTACTCACATCGATGTCGGCATTGCTTCCCTGCTCGGCAGCGAGCTTGTAGAATTTGCTCGCCCGATCCAGTTGCCCTTCCAACTCAGAGATGTATCCGAGATTATTCAACGTGAAAGGGTCGGAAGGATCAAACAGATATGCCTTATAGAACAAATTGGCCGCTTTTGCGTAGTCGTGCTTTTCAATGGCGAAGACGCCTTCTCGATTAAGGCGTTGAACGAATGTGAGGCTGCTGTGCCTGGGAATGGTGATAGTGACTGTGTCCCGCGCCTGCGCAGCCTGAGCCCCCACGCCGAGGAGCGAGGCAATGGCCAGCGCGGTTTGGCACGAGATGAAACGCATTGTTCCTCTCATACTCGCTGCGGAAATAGGCGCCGTGTGGCCTGCGAGCGTTTACGGTGACGCAGTTTGTTAGATGCGAGCGGTGTACGATTGTTGCCTTTGGAGCGTGAGTCCAGGCCACCGTAGATGCCAATGGATCATCCAAATCCAATAGACCTGGGTGAACTGTGGAGAATTTTCACAGGAGCGGCGTGCCGATATGAAAAATACCTGTGCGATAGTCGTGTTGTGGGGCGCCGCAATGGTGTTTTCGCCCGCCAGCGCCCGGTCACAACAGCTTGTGAGCTCGCAACCGGCGGCTGAGCCCGACAAAGCGGCTGCGCCGGACAATTTGACCGGCGACTCAGTTTCTCTTCCGCCCCTCCCCCCCGGTAAGACCACCATCATGGGAGGTCAGATACGTAATTTCGATCCGGTCAGGGATCAGTTCTCGCTTCAGCTCTATCGCCAACGGCCAATGAAGATTCTCTTCGACGAACGTACTCAGGTCTATCGCGATGGGGTCAGGATTCCAGTACGCGACTTGGGGCCTGAAGAACACGCTTCGGTTCAAACGACTCTGGATGGCGCCAGCGTGTTCGCAGTCAGCATTCATATTCTGTCGGAATCACCAGAGGGCGAGTGCGAAGGACGCGTTCTCAGCTACGATCCGAGCAAAGGCGAGGTGATAGTGGCTTCGCAAATGTCGCCCAAGCCGGTCAAGTTGTTTGTGCCGGCCAGCGCCAGCATCGCGCGCGTGGGCGAGCCCGAGTTTACCGCGGGGCCTTCAGGGCTATCCGACCTCGTGCCAGGGAGTCTCGTCTCTGTCTCGTTTGAATCGGGCTCCGCTGGGTCAGGCGCAGCGCACCGCAATGTCGCCACGCAGATCAAAGTCCTTGCAGTGCCTGGCGCGGCATTCGCGTTCACGGGGAATATTTCCTATCTCGACATGCGTTCGGGAGTCATGGTCCTGGTTGACCCGCCCGACGGAAAGAGCTACCAGATCCGATTCGATTCCGACCGTTTGCCAACAAGCGAATCTCTCCGCCTTCAGTCGAATGTGACCGTGACGGCGACTTACGATGGAACTGAATACGCGGCGAATGCGATCACGATGAACTAGTTTTCCGCAACGATCGGCGCTGGCCTCGCGGGTCTGTTCCTTCATTTCCCATGTTCCTTCAATCCCCTCGGCGCACGATGTTGATAGACGCCCAAGCGGTTTACCAGCGAGAAATGGTGAGGTTGTCGAGGTAGACGGTGCTGGATGACGCGCCGGGAGCAATACTGCCCACCTGAAAGTTGGTGGTAAGCGTGGGCGCCCAACCCAGAGCGAACGCCGAAGGCACTGTGGCATTGATCTGTTGTTGGTTGCCATCGAGCCACACCGATTGATAAGTAACGTTGCCCGAGTCATCGCGCGAATAGCTGACCTGGACGTGATGCCACGTGTTCTGAGCCCACGTTTGCACATTGCAGGAGGCGCTGGATTTTACCCACTGATCGACAGGCGCGGTGGGCGTGCCTGCATTTTCGGTGTAATCCCAGGTGCCGGCCCAGCCATCGCATTGGAAGCCAAAGATGACGGTTTGCCCGTTCGACATCGTCTGGTTCATGTCCATTTCCAGGTTAGCTATGGAGCCGGAGGAACTATCGAGATAAACCCAGCCGTCGTAGACGAAATTGCTGGAGGTGGTGTCGTCGCCGAATGAGGCGTAGTAGCGTTCGCCGCCGTAATACATAGAGGTGGTATCGAACTCGAGGGCGCTGCCGCTGATGGATGGTGAACCGACCATCGCCATCGCGCCGGTGGCGGAGCCATCGGTTCCGGGATCGTCGACGGCGACCCAGCCGCTCTGCGCCTGAATACTGCTAACGCTAACGGCGTCGGAAGGAACGACCGGTCCCGAGGCTGGCGATCCAGACCCTCCTGATGAACCTGAGCCGGAACCGCCTGAACCCGACCCAGATGACCCAGAGCCAGATGAACCGGAGCCTGATGAACCTGAGCCGGAACTGCCTGAACCTGACCCCGATGAGCCAGAGCCAGATGAACCGGAGCCTGATGAGCCGGAGCCTGAGCCCGATGAACCGGACCCGGAGCCACCTGACCCGGAGCCACCTGAACCTGACCCCGATGAGCCTGACCCTGAGCCTGACGAACCGGACCCGGAACCGCTCGAACCTGAGCCTGATGAGCCGGACCCTCCAGGCGCGGCTACAGCCTTGACAATACCTGCCGAACAGGCAGTCAGACCGAAGAAAGAAAGGCTTAACAGCGCCAGAAGAAATTGTGAACGGTGGTACTTCATTTACTCTCCTACTGAATCGGGCCAGCGCTCACGCGGATCGTTCACTGCGGAAAATTGGCATGCTTTAATTCGCTACTTGCGCGCACACGACTCCTGTCGGCGCGTATGCGTCGTTCTCTGTGCCGCTCCGGTCTAGCGCGACAATGGGGTGCGGCAGCTTGGCGCCTGCGGTTGTATCAGCCCTGAAACTTGCGTGGACCGCACCTTCGACCAAGCCCTCGGCGTCACAACATAGGGTTGTGAGTTATCTATAATTACCAATAATTAACTTATTGAAACGATCGTAACTGAAAACGTATTACTTTTCTTCGCGCAAAAGTTGTACTGGTGTCGTTACGAACGTAACTAGCGTCGCGATGCCTCGAAACGGCTGGCGGTCGCAGCAGCCCCAAGCCAAATTGGCCCGACAACTCCCCGTAAGGAAAGCGGGTTACAGATCGGGAATTTGCTAGAGATTAGAAAGGATTAAGAGCCGCTTGAGAGTTTCAAGATGACCTCACAACCTGGCTTTGAGCGCGGTTGCCCCAGCGAATCTAATCACATCCGAATGTCTTGGGAAGTATCGACTGCGGGCATTGGTGGGAGTTCATTCTCAGGAGACAACCCGTATTTGTGTTCACGCACCTGAATGATTCATAGAGGGGCGTTTCCCCTGATAGCGCCGGGAATTATTGCATACCAATCTCCGCATATTTTGAGGGGATTCGGGCAGTCAAATCGAAAGACCTTCGTTATCTCTCACAGGGTCCATATGAATTCGTTGCGTAGCTTGGTTAAGCTCTCTTCTTTTGCTCTGCCTATTGCCTTGATATGGATGACGGGTTGCGGATCTCCGGCCACAATCACCACAACGACAAAATCGCTGAACTCTATTTCCATCACACCTTCAAACCCAAGCATTGCAGTCGACGCCACCGAACAGTTCACGGCGACAGGGAACTATAGCGACGGATCGACGGCGAACCTTTCGTCTTCAGTGGCTTGGGCCTCCTCCAATCAAGCCGTTACGACAGTAAGTGTGACCGGCGTCGCTGCGGGCGTCAGCGCCGGCAGCGCAACCATTACGGCGTCGATAAGCGGCGTCACCGGCTCGACGACACTCACAGTGACAGCGGCGGCCGTGACCGTAACTTCGATCGCGGTTTCACCCACATCTCCCAGCATCACCGCGGGTGCGACCCAGCAGTTCACGGCCAATGCCACTTACAGCAACGGCACTACGGGTGCCCTCACTTCGGGCGTTACTTGGATCTCGTCGAATACAACGGCTGCCACGGTTAGTTCCACTGGACTGGCAACGGCTGTTGCAGCCGGCACGACAACCATCAAAGCAGCAGCGGATGGATTTACGGCAACGGCGACACTCACCGTGACAGCGGTGGCCGTGACGGTCACCTCGATCGCGGTTTCGCCCACATCGCCGGGCATCACCACGGGTACAACCCAGCAGTTCACGGCGACCGCGACTTACAGCAACGGCTCAACTGGCAATGTGACTGCGACGGCGACATGGACCTCTAGCAACACGACGGTGGCTACGGTCAATTCGGCTGGCATGGCAACGGCAGATTCGCCGGGGAACACGACGATTTCGGCCACGCTCAGCGGGCAGGCAGGCAGCACAATATTGACTGTTGTTGCGCCCACGCTGACCGCCATTGCGGTTACTCCTTCCGACCCAAGCTTCGCCAACGGTTCCACCCAGCAATTCACCGCAACAGCGACATACAGCAACAACACGACCGCTAATGTGACGTCGAGCGTGACCTGGAGCTCGTCGAATACCTCGGTGGCGACAATCTCATCCGGTGGTTTGGCCAGCGGGGAAGGCGGGGGCACCACGACAATTTCAGCCACGATGAACAGTGTGCAAGGAAGTACCACCGCAACCGTTACGGTGAGCGGCTCGGCAAACATTACTACTTTTCACATGGATACGAACCGGAGCGGGCTTAACGACCAGGAAACAGTTCTGACTACTGCGAATGTGGCTCCCGCCACTTTTGGCAAGCTCTTTTCGTGCCCCGTCGATGGCTACGTGTACGGCTCGCCCTTGATACTCTCCAATCAGGCAATCGACGGCGCCAAGCACAACGTGCTCTATGTAGCCACTGAGAATGACAGCGTGTACGCATACGATGCCGACACTTGCGGAGGAGGAACTCCGTTATGGAAGGTTTCGCTACTCCAAAGCGGAGAAACGCCACTCGCGGATAATGAGATCTTGCCGTATGCGGGAGTCACTTCCACGCCGGTGATCGATCCGACCTCCGGCACGCTGTACGTGGTTTCGACAGAGGAGTCGAGTTCCGGAGCCACATTCCGGCTTAGCGCGCTCAACGTCACCACTGGCGCACAGAAGTTCGGTGGACCGGTGACCATCAATGCTTCAGTAGCAGCGACCAATTCAGATTCGGTCGACGGTGTGGAGACGCTGGACACAGCGTGCCTGCAACGCGCGGCGTTGCTGCTCGCCAACGGCAATGTGTACATCGGCTTCGGCGATTGCCATAGCGGATGGCTGCTGGCATACAAGGCTTCTACTCTTACTCAAGTCGGGGTGTTCAATGCCAGCCCGAATTTGAACGGAGAGGGTGGCTTCGCCAGCGCTGGCGGGATATGGATGGGCGGGGCCGGTCCGGTGGCGGACAGCGGCGGGAATGTGTACGTCACCACGGGAAACGGGCCCTGGGACGGAAAAACTGCCTGGGGCGATTCGGTGCTGAAGTTTGGGCCGACACCTGTCTCGGGTGCGAACGGCACCATGCAGCCAATCGATTATTTTACGCCGTCCAGCTACCAGTTCATGGATTGCTTTGACGCGGATTTGGCTGCCGGGGGCCTCCTGCTGGTCCCCGGAAGCACAACCCTGATTGCAGGAGGCAAGACAGGAACGATGTACTTGGTCGACAGCACGAACCTCGGGCATGAATCGTCGGACGACGCGGGAGCGCTGCAGGAGCAAGTGTGGGGCGCAGGCCTGACCTATGGCGGCACGTACCAGCAGAGTTGCCAGGACAGCACGGGAACGAATTACGCGAATATCACCTCGTATGAAATTTTTGGTTCGACGGCCTATTTCAATGGCTCTGCTTATCTGGGCGTGACGCCGACGTCATCGAGCGGCCCGGGGGGGGTGAGACAGTATGATTTTGTGAGCACCCTGAGCCCTCAAAGCGACACGTTGGACTATCAGAACGAGGGAACATACGGTACCACCCCCTTCATTTCAGCGAATGGCACAAATGACGGCATAGTTTGGTACATCAACCAGGGGAACCCGCTGCAGAATTCGAGCAAAGCTCCTCCAACGAGCGCTTCGCTGATCGCGTATGACGCGTCGAATTTCCCGACTCAGCTCTATAGCAGCACCGCGAACAGGGGCGACACGCCGGGATACGGCATCAAATTCAGCTCGCCGGTGGTCGCAAATGGGAAAGTGTATATCTCGACAGGCACCGACCTGACGACAGTTTCGAATCCGCGGGGCGAAATCGACGTCTACGGCCTGAAGTAGACGATCCTCGCCACAACGCCGTTACGGATATCCGTTCGCCCAACCGTATGCCTTCGGGGCGGCGAGCGACTGGATCAGCCTATACCGCTTGCCAGCCGCACATCCTCGCCAGAACCCAGATTCCCCAAAAGCTTCAACTTTTAATGCCTGGCTTCGGAGCCCGGCACATCTTTAGCCGATCAACTCGCGATATCTTCCAATTCCAAGCAATTTGAGGCAGCGAACAACTGCCTCTGCGGGGATTGCTCTTTTCCCATTCTGAGAGTACGTAACCGTGCGCAGACTTGGGGCAGGAAGATTGGCTGAAAGGGTCAGATTTGATTTTGATCGGAGTGCAAAAATCTTTTACCTGATTGGATCGGATTCGAGCAAACTGTGAGGATTGCTCAAAAGGGGGCATACCCTGACGCATAAATTCGGTATGATGTAGTGGTCCCTTCTATGTAGTAGTTCCTCGATTGTTGCCTGCGGGTGCCCAGCAGGGATCATCAGGAAGAAGCGAACGACGCTATATGCGCACGCTCTTTCCTCAACAAATGATCGCCTGTCGCGGTGAGCCCGGAAAAAAGGCTTAGCCACAGTGGAGTGCAAGACCTCTGCTTCGCCGAGCTGTACGCGAAGAGGTTGCTGAGAAGAAATTTTACAGGGCGCGTAGCCGCCTTGTAACTCAAGCCACCCACGAATCAATCCGATAGACTGATCCCCGAAAGAGCGTCGGGGAATTTGTGTGGGAAAGTTTGCCGCCTCAAGGGATCTGGGAAGCTCCCCGCTAAGGCGGTTTTGTGAGAATTCACTCGCTCGTTCGTGCCACACCCTTGCTTTCGCCCGCCTCTTTATCTTCAACAAGCGTGCGGACGCTGGAGATCGCACTGCTGAACCAGATGCGCGACTTGCGGAATTGGTTGCTGAGGAGCGAAATCGGATTCGTTGCGCTCAGAATCACGAAGGCAAACCCATAGCCACGAAAGGCTTAGATACAAATGAACTTGCTCCGAAAAATTTCCTTTATCTTTACCATCGTGGGAGTGTGCTCTTTTCCTGCATGGGCCCAGGTCACCGTCAACTACCCCGCCAACGGCGCCGTGGTTGAGCCGCAGTTTTCGCTTTCCGCCGGTGACAGCACATGCTCCGGCCAACCAGTGAGCGCTATGGGCTTTTCGCTCGATAGCAGCAGCAACAACACCTTCGTCTACAGCACCTCTATCTATTCCTCAGTGACCGCCCCGGCGGGCGCGCACACGTTGCACGTTAAGGCCTGGGGTAATTCAGGATCTGCCTGCGATACCGACGTGGCCATCACTGTAGATGGAGTTTCGGTTTCGGCGCCCGGCAACGATGCGGCCATTTCCTCGACTTTCACCCTTATCGCGAACTCTGTTACGTGTTCATTACAGCCTGTCACGGCAATGGGGTATTCGTTTGACTCAGGTAGCACCGTCTTTGTGTACGCAAACTATATGAATGGCTCCGTAACCGCGCCCAGTGGTGCGCAGACCTTGCATGTAAAGTCCTGGGGCAACCAGGGTTCTGGCTGCGACACAGATGTAGCTCTGAATATTGAGGGTTCCGCATCCCCGGCCGGCGGCGTGAACGTGAGCGAACCGGCAAACAACTCTACGGTTGCCTCTCTCTTCGCTCTGGATGCCACCTCTACATCCTGCTCTTCGCAGGCGATCAGCGCCATGGGGTATTCACTTGATGGAAGCACATCGACCGCGATCGTATACAGCACTTCCGTGTCTGCCTCCGTCAGCGCTGCCGCGGGTGCGCACGTTCTTCATGTAAAGTCGTGGGGCAATGCGGGCGCGGCCTGTAGCACGGATGTGAGCATCTCGGTATCTGGATCCGGCTCAACTACTATTGGCGGATCCAGCGCCGCACCCTCTGGTGGAAGTGGGCCCTACGTTCCTTCGAACGCCGCCAGCGTCAGCAACATTCAGGCGCTCGGCGACTGGATTTCGGTCTTCGATTCTGGAACCTACGGCTCCGCGGCCGGTGCGATGGCGATGGTTGGTTCTCCATCGCTCAGTGGCAACGCCCTCGAGTTATACACCACCTACACGTATTACGGCGGCGAGCGCTATTACGCCTCCTTTGGCGACGACACCACCTCCAGCAATTTCGTCTATGACGGCTGGGTTTATCTCGATAACTCGTCGGGCTCCATAGCTAACCTGGAAATGGATGTGAACCAGGTGATGCCGAACGGGGAAACCGTGATCTTTGGCTTCCAGTGCGATGGCTGGGCGGGTACCTGGGATTACACCGAAAATGCGGGCACGCCCACCGCGCCTGTCGATCACTGGGTAAACTCCAGTGCCCCCTGCAATGCTCGAACGTGGGCTCAGAACACGTGGCATCACGTCCAGGTCGGCTATTCGCGCGATGACTACGGCAATGTCACCTATCAATCGGTGTGGCTCGATGGCAACCAACAACAGATCAACGCCACAGTGCCTTCGGCGTTCGCTTTGGGATGGGCGCCCGCTGTCGTCACCAACTTTCAGGTTGGCAGCATCGCGCCTGGCGCGTCATCCAGCACCGTCTACCTCGACAACCTCACCATTTCACGCTGGTAAACCACCGGCTGCGAACTAATCGATTCGAGTGATCCAGAAGCTGCAAGGCCAGACATTATTGCCATCGAGAGAGGGCGCGAACATCTTCAGATCGTTGGGCATTCTGGAGAAACTTCCTTCCCACCCCGGGAAAGCTTCGCGCAACACCTCTGGATGAAATTGCTGCATGGCGCTGCCCGTCCAAACCACCTTGAATGCCGAGTTGAACGAGAGGAACGCCTCGAGCATATACTGCTCGCCCCAGAAGCAGAGATTTCTCTTGACAAACTTCTCCGGGTAGTCGAGGGGCGTGAAGATATCGTGGAAATGGATGAGAACGCCGGGTGCAAGCCTGGGCAAAATGCCGAGCAATTCGTATAGAACATCGCTATCCATCGATACCACATGGCTGGAATCGATAAAGAGGATGTCGCCTGCCTTGAGCGAAAGGAACAACTCGAAGGGCGCATCCTGCACTTTAGCGGGAATAAGACGCGTGAGGCCAGGGATACCTCGCTTGAGATAAGGGGCAGGATACGGTTCGATGGCAATCAGCTCGCCGGGAAATCCTTCGGCAGCGTTCTTGCGCATGGCTGCCGCGTTGACGAGTGTCGTGTTTCCACTGCCGACTTCGATCACGCGCTGGGGCTTGCGCTGGCGAACGAAGGCATACGCGATTTCGGCGTCGACTCGCTCGAAGAATCCGTTATTGAAATGGAACTGGGGGCCATGTCCGTTAGTCGGAACGGGCGTTTCGGAAAAGCCACATTCCGCGATATAGGGGAGAAGCTCAGTGCCCAGCAGGTCGATTTGCTCGTGGAGACGGAAGTCAAATGCTGTACAAGGGCGGCATGCTTGCCAGTTCTTTGCGTCAAAGGACTTAATGCTGGGAACTGGAAAGTAGAAATGCTGAGGTGTGACGCTTACGCCCAGCCCATCCTGCACAAATTGAAATAGTGTTGACAGCGTCACCCTGACGCTCGGTTTACGCATTAGGCTAGTCACCGCAAGTACCCTCACATATAAAGAGTTCAGTAAACGCAGATGCTGCTTGAGAGCCGAGTGGCCGCCCTACAGGTTAAGGTGCCGATTCAGGGTCAAAGGTTGTCAGCAAACGCAGATTCAGTAATGCAGATCCAGGCAAAGAAGATCCGGGCAGCGCCGGGTTAAAGCTTGAGAAATCAAGACGAAAAGAAGAAGAGTGCATCCCCAGGGGTAGAACCCGGGCTTTCCAGCGGCAATCAGCGCAAAAACGAGCGCCTGATCCAAATGATCACGGAGAAGGGATTACGCGAATGCGTGCCATCATCCCGCTGTCTTGATGCTCGCCGATGTGACAGTGATACATGAAGTCTCCGGGCTCGGAGAACGGAATTCTGACCACAACGGATGCGACCTTGCAGCGTCCGCTTCGCCATGTCGCCACGGTACCATCGCACGTGGCTCCTCCGTTGGGGAGCGAGACATTATCCATTAGCTTGCCCGCATCGTCCTCGGGCGCATTTTGCGGTAACACATAGAATTTGGCCTGGTGAATGTGGAAGTTATGCGCCTCGCCAGATACATTCACTAGTTCCCACTCCTCAGTTACAGGTCTATTGCCGGAGCCAAGTGGCAGGCAAACGCTGATCGATGATGGGTCGAAGACCGTTATGTCTCGGAATGTGCCCGGCACGGGCTGGTCATTCTCATCGACCTCTTCCAACCCGAGTCCATATCCGTTCTTGTTCGAGGCAGGGACTCCGAAGAAGATGCGCCGCCAATGGTTCCTCGGCAGAGCAGCGCACGCCTGGGGAGCTATCGATTCTTGCAAATCACGAGGGCGCGTTGGCGTGGTGGCCAACTGGCCATCGTGCCATTCCCGATTGCCGGTCAATACTGCATGGGCGGCCGGCTGAATCGTTTGGGCAGCGGGCCACACCGAATCGGCCCGAACGTGGAGCAGAACAGGGACCGCGGGCGTTTGCCCCGCGGCGATGTGGGCGAGATTGGCCTGAGGCCATCGGTCGCCGGCCGGGCCAGTAGAAACCATCTCGGTCAGCAGAGTCGCAGAATGCAATTGCGGGGCGACCCATATCTCGGCGCGCGCGCCGGGAAACAACACGAGATGAGTGGCGCAAACGGGCAGCGCGGAAAACGATTGCGCACGAGCGGAATTTCCCGCCGCAGCTGGCCCCCCCGATGCTGACGTCGATGCTTGCATCGTCGCGCCCGGACACGGGACGGAGTCCACCGCGGGTCCTGCACCGACTCCGGTGGTTCCGGCAGGAGGAGCCAATGAACCGCCGTTAAGCGAGACTACCTGAAAAGGAATCGCACCCTTCGTCTGATCGTCGCGCAGAAGCAGGTCGTACGTGCGGCTTGCCCCGGCATTCAGCAAGCTCCACAGTTCTCCCGATCCGGCAGGCGCCGGCAACTGGGGATAAACATCTCCGTTGACTGTGAAGAACCATAGCCCTCCGGTATAGTCGGCGCCAGTGCTGCCGAGATGATGCATTCCGGGAAATGCGTGTCCGGCCGGAAGCCGAAAATCACCATCGCCACCTGAACTGTTCCGCCCCTGGCAGTAGCCATTCCGCTGCACATACGCCAGATCGATAGGCGCGCAAAACGCGGAGTCCTCCTGATCCACCACCTGGCTGTTACCCATCACCTGCATGTCTTTCAGAATGAAATATCGTTCCCGGATGGTTGTGCCGCGGGGTGCCGACGCATAGTCTGTGACTCGGCCGATGGTAATGACTCCGGAAAGTCCCTCAGAGAGTTGATTAATGCTCAGCCCGTGAACATGAGGGTGGAACCAGTAAATGCCCGAAGGGTGATTCGGCGGAATATAGATGTCATATTGAATTGGCTTATCGGTCGCCGTCTCGTCCGGCGATTCCATCGGCGGCAGCTTGCCCGCGGGATATCCCAGGACAAAGATGTAATCGCCGTAAGTTGGATCTTTCGCATCTGCCTTTCTCGGCTCAACAATCAGCCCATGCGTGTGAATGTTCACGGGATTCGCATCTAGCATCCCGTTCATCATGGCGTGGCTTCCGTACGCATAAATGGCATCGGGCGGCGCGGGTGGCAATCGATTGATGAGCCGCATGCGCAGATGATCCCCCGCATAGAGCTGCAAGCGGATGCCACCATAAGGTGCGAATGTCTGTGAGCCCGCGGGGCAGTTGTCATTCCGCGCCACAGCTCTCGGGCACATCTCGAAAACCCATGCCACGGGGTGCCGGTCGCCGAGGGTGATCTTCGATGGTTCAGCGATCACCAGAAGATCCAGCCGGTGGTTCGAGCTGGTCAAAACGGGTGGCTCAGCCGGAGCCTGAGCAATCGCCTCTAAATCCGTCTTGGCCGCAATCGTCTCGCCGAAGCCACTCGTCAACACGCACCATCCGAGGCATACGAAGCCCGCTAGGGCACACTTCAGCTTCATGTGGATTGAGTATATAGATGCGAAGGCGTCGCGAGCGGTTGTCCATTGGAATTGAGGCAGCGCCTCGCAGGGTTACGTGCATCAAACACATTGTTGAAGTAACAAAGACCGTCAGCCGGGCATGATATGGAATTGCTCTAGAAATACCCCGAATGACGCGCAGAGCGCTTGATGGTTCGCGATCGCAGTTTTCGCAAAACGATTGTGTCGTGTTCCGTAAATTCCCGATGTTTCTTGTTTCTTCGACAAGCTCTATTCCCCTGGTCTCAAGACGATGTTCGGAGTCGCCATGCGCATACCTGATACAGCGAAGTTTGTTCTTTCCCTCGGCTTCCTGAGCTTTCTCGCATTTGCACTTTCCGGCTGCCAAGCCCTTTCAACGAATGGATATCCAGGCGGCGGCGGTGGAGGCGGCGGCACAACAACTGCGAGCCTGTCGTCGATCGATCACATCATCTTCGTTGCGCAAGAGAATCGTTCGATGGATCACTATTTCGGTGCCCTACGCCAATATTGGGCGCAGAACGGTTATCCGGACCAGTCGTTCGATGGGCTACCGCAGTTCAACCCCGCAACGGGAGCTGCGCCACTGCTCGGTCCGGCTCCGACGAATCCAGGTTGCAATGCAAACCAGGCGCCGCCGGCCGACTGCGCTTATGACACTAGCAATCCCATCACTTCGTTCCACCTTGTCACCCAATGTATTGAAAACCCGAGCCCCGCGTGGAACGAGGGTCACATCGATTGGGACTACTACGACCCGACGGGGCAAAGCGCGGCCACGCTCAACGGATTCGTCTACTCCGCTGCGCACGATGCACGCAACAACGATCCGGCGTACTTCGACACCAACGGTCTGCGCGCCATGGGCTACTACAACGGCACGGATCTGAATTACTACTACTGGATGGCGTCGAACTTTGGCACTTCGGACCGGTTCTTCAACCCAACCATGACCCGCACCCAATCCAACCGCGAGTACCTGGTTGCCGCAACGTCGGGCGGGTATGTTTATCCCGAGGGAACCGACGCCAACGACTCAACGCAGCTCAAGCAGACTACGATCTTTCAGGAACTGCAGAGTGCGGGCATCAGCTGGAAGATTTACGTTGATCCCACCAATAGCGGCTGCACCGGACCTCCGTATCAGGCGTCGTGCCTTATCCAATTGAGCTACATCAACAACTTCACCTTCGCCAACACCATCGTGTCGCAGTATCCGAATAACATCGCACCGGTCTCGCAGTACTTTACCGATCTGCAGAATGGCACACTGCCCCAGGTGGCGCAGTTCGAGCCTGCCACGGATGCAGGTTTTGATGAGCATCCCTCGGTTGACGATTCGTCGCCGTCCGACGTTCAGTTGGGCGCCCAATTCGTCGAATCACTCGTCAACGGGCTCATGCAGAGTTCTTACTGGAAAAGCTCCGCCTTCATTGTTACCTACGACGAAAATGGAGGTCTCTACGATCATGTCTCGCCGCAGCCGGCGGTGAGCCCGGATGGAATCAAGCCCGTGGACATGTTGCCGGGCGATATCTGCACCACCGCCTCCGGGCCAAACTGCGATTTCGTCTATACCGGATTCCGGGTTCCGCTGATCGTGATTTCGCCCTACGCGAAGAAGAACTACGTGGACCACACTGTTGCCGATACCACAGCGATTTTGAAGTTGATTGAGACGCGTTTCAATCTGCCGCCTCTCACAAAGCGCGATGCGGCGCAGCCGGATATGACGGAGTTCTTCAATTTCACCTCGCCGCCATGGATGACTCCCCCCACACCACCTGCACAAACGATCAACGGTGCCTGTTATGTGAATCAAATACCGTGATCGAGGGATGGCGCACCGGGCTCGGGCCCTCTAGGGCGGCGGTGCGCCTGTTTTCGTATTGGGGGGCGAAGTATCTGTCCGCATCGAACCAATGACCCGTCTCATCGTCAACGCTGACGACTTTGGCCAAACCGCGGGAATTAACCGCGCCGTCGTCGAACTGCACAAGGCGGGCCTGCTCACCAGCGCCACGCTCATGGCTCGCGCCGCCGCCACCGATCAGGCCATCGAAATTGCGCGCGTCACGCCAACCCTCGGCGTCGGCTGCCACGTTGTCCTCAGCGACGGCAAACCGCTCCTACCGGCCCCCCAGGTCCCTTCGCTGCTCGATCCATCCACCAATCTCTTTATCCCAGAGCTCACGGTGTTCCTCGGCCGCCTGTTCACCGGCCGCATCCGCGCCGAAGAAATCGAGGCCGAGGCCACAGCCCAGATCCAATACCTGCAGTCACGCGGCCTTCAGGTCACCCACATCGACACTCATAAGCACACGCACATGTTTCCTCGCGTGCTGCGTCCGCTTCTCCGCGGAGCGCGCGCGTGCGGCATTCACTTAGTTCGCAATCCATTCGAGCCGGTCTGGGCCATTCGCGCTACGGCCGGCGCCGGCTTCGTCCGCGCTGCGCAGGTCGGCTGTCTCCGCAGCCTCGGGTCCACCTGGCACCGCATCCTTGCAGAAGAAGGCTTCTCCACCACAAGCGGCGCACTCGGCGTAACCGCCACCGGTACACTCAATACAGTGAGTCTCCACCGGCTTCTCGATCGGGTTCCCTCCGGCACTTGGGAGCTCGTCACACATCCTGGCTACAATGACGCCGATCTCGCTGGCGCTCGGACCCGCCTCCGCGCTTCGCGCGAGATTGAGCGCGAGGCCCTATACGTTCTACGCGAATTCCCAGCCCTCCGCCTGATTCCCTACAGCGACCTCACAACGAGACACTGATGCTGCCTTGTCAGCCCCTGAGCTTCGCAATTTTACGGTATGGGATTCTCCTGCGCGCTCGGCGCAGAGTCTTGATACCTACTCACCAGCGCTCCAGATAGGCGCAGGTCACGATTGGCACAATTCAGGCGGCCAAATCGTCGCGGGGTGAAGTGGCGGGAAGTCCCGGGGGCGGCGGCGACGCGCTCTCCTCAAAGAAGTTCAGGCTGAGCTTAGTTGTTTCTCGGAAAGAAATGGGGTCGAGGATTGGGCGTCCGTAAGCGCCGCGAAGGTCGTTCCAGCGAATCTCAAACAGCTCAAGCAATGTGGCAAAGCCGTCAGCAAATGGGCGGAAATGAGAATTGCTGTAATCGTGCTCCAGGCGTAAATCGACTTCCTCAACGCGCAGACTGCGCGAAAGGGCAACGTGGAGTAACTCGCTATCGTATCCCCAACCGCCCAAATTCAGGAGCGGAAATATGCGCGTGGCAGCATCAAGCGTAAGCGTTTTCAAGCCGCACTGTGTGTCCCTAAAAGGCAACGCAAGGACGTGACCTGCGACTAAATTAAAGATCCGGCTCGCGACGCGGCGATGGAACGGCTGTGCGCAACGAGATTCGGCAGGGGCAAGCCATCGCGAACCGATGGCTATGTCTGCCCCATTTTTCAAGGCCACCAGAAGAGAGAGAACTTCGCGGACTGAGTCTTGCAAGTCCGCATCGCAAAGGATGACAATTTCGCCGGTCGCGATGTCTACGCCGTGACGAATAGCGGCTCCCTTGCCTCGGTGCGGAAAGCACAAAACCCAGACGCGGCAATGAGGGGCCTGAAAGGCACGAGCAATGTCTGCGGTGGCATCCGTTGATCCATCGTCGACAACGATGATCTCGCACTCGCCGAGATAAGAAGCCGAAAGATTGGCGATCGCATTCAGCGTAGGCGCAAGCCGAGTTGCTTCGTTGTAAGCGGGAATCACAAAGCTGAAATTATGTTGCGACACGGACACTCCTGGAAGTTGAACTTGGCAGATCTAGGGCACGGCGATCACCTGACTAGCCCGTCTTCCTTTCCCGCACCCGCTCGTGAAGTGCCATTATGGAAACCCCGGTTACGCTGCAGTTGCCTCGCCTTCCGGCGCGGTAGGAAGTTGCTTTGATTCATCGAGCAAACGCTTGAATTCCGACACGTACGATGCAACGATGCGCGGCATGGTCGACTGCACGGCTACCTGATAGTTCTGCTCGGCCATGCGCGCCTGGCGGGCAGGGTCGTGAGCGAGTGCAATTAGCCGCCCGGCCATGTCGGCGGCGTTGCCCGGCTCGTACGTATCGATCGCCAGACCTTCCTCTTCCGCCAGGCGCACAAAATCGTCCACTTCGGCAGCTATGATCGGCAGACCAAAGCGAGCCGCGATGTGGGCCACTCCGCTCGGGCCGCCGGATGAAAGATATGGCATGACCGCCACATGGGCCGCGCGAAAGACTTCGTCAAGCTGGTCCTCATCCAGATACCCGAGGAATTTGATCTGAGGATGACTGCCCCACTTATCCTTAAGAGCGGCCAGATAGCCCGGGCGATTTGGATGATCGCACCCGGCAATAAGCAGTGAAGCATTCGGTACCGCGGAGAGCACTGCGGAAAGGGCGTCGAGCGGCGTCTCCAGGCGCTTGTAACGACCCCACTTGCCGAAGGCCAGCATGCGGAATTCGCCTGGCGGACGCAATGCCAAATCCGGCGGATGCGGCCTGCCGAGTGTTCCGTGCGGGCGAACTCCAATATTTTTGGCGCCGTAATCCTGCTGCAGCAGATGCTGATACCGTTCGAGCAGCACAGAGACGGAGTCGGCGCGCAAAAGCAACTTCGTCGCGAAGGAGCCGGCAAAACGATAAACACGCGGAAAGGAAATATCCGCATGATGCAAATCGCAGAGATCCATCAGGTGGTGTAAGGTAACATGCGTCCTGAATCCGGCGCCGCGCACAAGTGCGGGTGTGCAAAGTCCTGCGAATGCAGTGATGGGATTCGTGCCGAAGGTCGAATACACAAGGTTGAACCAAACGATGTCGGGTCGACTTTCGCGCACCGCTTTCAGAATGCGCAGGGCATTGCCCACGGCCCCCACCCGCCAGCACCGGCGAACCCTAAAGCCCGGCAATTCCGATTGATCAGACTGCCCAGGGGCATACTCATCGCCGAGAACTGTGAAATCGATATTCTGACGGCGGAGCTCATCGGCAAGATGAAAGCCGTATTCGCTAAGATGGTGTCGGCTCGGAGGAAACGTTGTAATGAGGCAAACTCGCATGAAAGCCCTCGCAGCCGAAAATCATGATTAACCGGTCACCCCGGTCTAACCCGTTCCAAAATAGCTCGTGAAATGCCTGTAGAACAATTGTTAACCAGCAAGAAGAACTTGACCCCTAAACTTGTCGTCACTCCATTACGATGCATTGAAAAGTTAGGGAGGTTGTTCCGATGCGGGAGAAATCGGATGGCGGCACGCCAGCATCTGGTATTTATCCCTCCACGCTGGCCGCAATCGCCAGGCTGCGGTTAAACAGGGGTTCGCTCTCGCAGCGCTTCGAGCGAGAATCGCGGCCGGAGGAACTTCTTGTGATCGCGTAACAATTTCTTGCACTTGCTCAACTCGAACCAGCGCAGATAGTTGGATACGACCTGCGTTATGTTCATTTCGAGGCCCGCCGCGACATTTTGATGAGCCATCGTGCGCTCAAGCTTCGGAGACTGTAGAACCGCCGCGAGTTCTTCGGCAAGATCGCCGGCATCCCCCACTTTATAAAACCGCATCGCCAGATCTTCGTTTTCCGCCATCGCGCGAAAATCCGGAAGGTCTGCACTGACGATGGGGACCCCGAACTCACACGCCTGATGAGCCGGTCCGCTCGCTCCGGTCGCGGAATCGTAGGGCAGCACTACGATGGATGCGGTTTGAAACAGCTCTGGAACCGCTTCTTCGGCAACGTATCCGCGGAATTCGACTGGCAAATCCGGAGGGAGTGACGCACGAATCGATTCCCAATATCCGGGTGTGGTGTAATGGTTGGCGCCGGCAACGATCAACTTTGCTCGCGGCGCTTTCTTCAGAACCAGCGGAAAGGCCTGCATCAGGGTTTCCAGCCGTTTATAAGTTCCCCAATGTCCGAAGGCCAAAATGCGTTGGTCGGGATTACCACGTTTCGAAAAGTCTGGCGGAATCATAACCGGCGCAAATGTTCCGTGAGTGCCCAACATCACGTTACGGGCGCGATATTTGGTTGATAACGTCTGGTAATAGCCTGGTAGCAGCACAGAAACCGAATTTGCGCGCAACAGCGTTCTGGTAGCCATTTCAGCGCCAAGGCGGAAGAGGCGTTCACGGCGCACGCCTGTCCCGGCAAAGTCCACGTGCTCGATAATTTGGTGCAGAGTAACATGCGTGTAAAAGCCTGCGCCTCGAGTAAGCGCCGGAATCGACAGGCCCGCGAACGCCGTAACCGGCTTGTCCGCAGTCGCAAAAGTGGAGTAGACAAGGTGGTACCAGACGACATCGGGTTTCAATTTGCGGATCGTGTTTAGCAGTCGAGCCGGATTGGACAAGCTGTCGAACTTCCAGCAGCGAACCACGTTAAATCCCTTTAGCTCCGGCAGGTCATTCGCCGCGATCTTCTTCCCGTTTTCGTCGGTTACGAAGTCATAGTTGCTCACCTCGTCGGCGAGAATCGTCAGCTCCACATTTGGGTGGCGCCGGAGCTCGTTGGCAATGTAAAACGCATACTCGTTCAACTGGCGTCCGCTTGGGGGGAAAGTAGCAACTAGACAAATTTTCATCGTATATACCTCTAAAAGATTGAGATTTCTGCGTAGGGTCTAAACTGCTGATTCTGGGCGCCTGAAAAATTGAAGAAAGTTTCCTGCTGAACGCCCGCCGAGAAGCGGATGGGATACTGTAACGAAACCGGCGTCGAATTGTCGTTGAAAACGCGGTGTAACGGCCGCGAATAAGAGATGGAAACCCCATTCTGCGTCGCGTCGTAAATGTGAAACCCTCTCACACTTGAATAGGCGCTTGAAAATTGCAGGTCCCAGTTGCGCTTGGGAATGAAGTCGATGCTTCCTGCCGGGCGGAGGCTCTGTGAAATCCCCCAGCGCGATTGATAGATTCGCCATGCGCGCACATCTTCGGCAAGGGCTTTGATGTCAAGTCGCGGCGAGAACCTGTGTTCGAAGCCAATATAAGAGGATGTGAAGTAATATTCGATATACGCTTTCTTAAACAACAGATCGTCGACTCCATATCCGGTCAGCAGCGCTGTTTTGCCCCAGGGCGAACCCACGCGAAAGTCAATTTTTCCGGCAAGTTCGCGCGAGTACTGTCCGCTCTGAGTGAACGGGCCTGCTTCGCGCATCAGAAACCCGGTGGCCGAAATCGCGTTAAAAAACGAGCTTGTCGACATATAGCTGTACACGCGAAACAGATTCTGATCCATGTCGTACGGATCCTTGGAGTCGCGCCGTACCGTCTCCTGAGCTCCGGTGTTGAATGTCATCACATTGTCGCCGAGATGAATCGTCGGGTTCAGCGAGAAATTGAATGTGGAGTCAGTAGTGTTGCGGTCGAGAATCGAGTTCGTCTCAGGCAACAAAATCGTGCCTCGGGCGTTGCGCATCTGAAAGAATCCGCCAGGCGCGAGCGCGTTAACGACCGGAAAGTGAAGATGGAATGCATCGGTCCACATGGTTTGGATCGACGAGCGCGGCGGCGGCAACTGGGCGGTGTCGGAGCTGGGGACAGCAAATGACGCGAGCGTTTTAGAGTCCAGAACGTAAACCGTCGAATCTTCGAAGATGGGCTCGACGGAAAAATCCGAAAGCACACTCAAATGCGGATTGACTCTCAGACCCTCGTTGGCCCCTGTTGTCAGCATTTCCTGTTCGGCGGTTTGATCGTCGCCGGCTCCATTGGACGCCTGGGAAAAAGCAGTCAGCGCCTGTGGGTTCAGATGTTCCTGACTGTAGACGTTGGCTTCGGCCAACAGGTATTGGTAGTTCTGAGCTTCGTCCGCCGGGTCCCCGATAGCCGCCAGTTCGGCCTTCGCTTTGACTGTTTCGCCCAGAGCAAGATCGTCGTTGGCCAGAGTAATTCGCACCTCAGCGTCCGACGCACCGGCTGCCTTCGCGCGTGCGAGATAATCCTCCGACAGATCGTATTGATGCATGGAGCTGAACAAGTCCGCGGCTTCAACGTACTGAGGTCCGCTCGGGGGCACCGTTTCTCCGGCCTCGGCTTCCATCCATCCCAACGCAATCTGCCTCTCCGCATCGTCTTGATGCCCGCGCTGCGTCATAATCTCGGCGATGGCCAGCCGTACACTCACGCGATCGCTGCCGGCCGCGACCAGCGCCTTCTGAAACCTTTCCATTGCGCCGTTCTGATCGCCAAGCGTACTCAGTGCCTCGCCGGTCGAGATCAGGATTTCACTCCGTTCGGATCCCGGATCATCGATCGGATCGGAGTCCGTTTCGGCCGGCCGCACTGGCTGCGAAAGAGCATGCTGCTCCGCCAGCCGAACGTTAAGGTACGTTTTCTCCCGATCCTGAAGGCTTGCATAGGAGCGTGCGAGCCATGCATAGATCCGCGGGTTATCGGGAGAGAACTTCTCCGCAACTTCCAATTCGCCGATTGCGTCGTGGTAACGATGCTCTGCAAAATACGTATTCCCCAGGCCAATGTGAAGGGAGCCGTCTTTGGGCGCAAACTTCAACGCCGCTTGATATTCGTGGGCGGCCATCGTCAGCATGTCCATGCGGCCGTAGGCAGTGGCCCGGATTACATGCAGACCAAGTGAATCTCCAGAATCCCGTTCCGCCAGGTTGGCTTGCTTGAGAGCTGCATCCGGCTTCCGCAATCCCAAATCTGCATAGGCGAGTCCCAGATGCGCCTCCCCGTTGTTCGGCTCCAATTTGAGAGCGGCCTCAAAATCCGCCGCCGCCGGCTGCGACCGCCGAAGGTCGTTCAATACATATCCGCGGTTGACATAGGCAGTGACTGCCTGGGGGTCGCGATGGATAGTTTCAGTAAAGTCCGCGACCGCCCGCTCATTGAGCCCTCGCTTTTTATCAACGTAGCCGGCAAGCAGAGGAATATCGGCTTCATTCGGCAAAATATTCCAGTATTTCGATGTCAGGGCAAGAAGATCGTCGTCTTTTCTGAGGAGGAGCAGATCGTATCCCAGATAGACAACTACTTCGCGATCGTCGGGCAGCGCCTTGATAGCTTTCTGAGCTACTTCTTCCGATTCCTGGTACTTGCCCGAGAGGCGAAGATATCTCTCGGTTTCGCGCAAAACTTTAGGATCCTCTTTCATGGGCTCAGTTACCCGGCCCAGCCATTGGCCAGCCAGAGGAAGGTTATGCGCCTCAATTCCGGCATTGATTCCTCCCGCCACAACCAGTGCATTTTGCGGATCCAATTCATACCCTTTGCTGTAAGAAGCCTGTGCTTTGGTGAATTCCCGGCGTGCGGTGAAAAGATCGCCGAGGGCAAGATAGGCTACGTGCGACGAAGGGTCGACCCTTTCCAAGTGCTCAAAATACTTTTCCGCGTCATCATCGTGACCAGCCGCGCGCAGAGCGTAGCCCAAAGAGGTTAGCGCCAGCCGATTATCGCCATCCCCGGCCAGAACCTGCTTATAAACCGCAATGGCCTCGTCTGTGCGCCCGAGTTTCATCAAGATGTCGCCATCGAGCTGTAAATTGCCGCGATCGTGGTTGACCGCCAGAGCCTCTTTCACGTCGGCAAGCGCTCCCTCAGCGTCGCCGGCGGCGAGTTTAATTGACGATCGAAGGCGCAGAAACTCTTCTCTATCGGGGCCAGAACCATCCAAGGCGTTGATTTCAGACTGCGCCGTGGCCAGCTGACTGCGCGCGTCAGCTTCATTTTCCAGGTTGCGATCGAGAGCCACCAGATCCATGCGCAGTTGGATGCCGTAAAGCCGCCCTTCGGCTGGATGCTCAGGCAAACTCGTCAATGCCGCCATGAAATCCTGAAGCGCATCGCGATCGCGATCCTGCAGTTCGGCAATCTCGCCGGTGAGGGCGTGCAGCCGATAATAGTTGGCATCGATTACCTTGGCGCGCTTGAGGAACGACTTTGCTTCGGCAATTGAGCCGGCAACAATCTCAGCCTGGGCAGCCGACAGCTGCAGTGTCATATCCTTTGGCGCTTCGCTAGCTGCCTGCGCAAAGAATCTGGCTGACTCTGTGGGTTTTCCGGCAAGTTGATAGGTGTAAGCCAGCTCCGCGGTTACATCGGGTTGTGGATTGTGAATCGACTGCAGTACGGCGATCGCTTGAGCAAAGTCTCCCGTATCGCGATAGAAGCCCGCCATGGCGCGTTGAATTTCGGGGTTGTTTGGCGCACGATGCTCGGCAAGCTCAAGGTAGCGGTTCGCCAGATCCGTCTGCTTCGTCTGCTGGTAGCAAAGCGCCATCAGCAACTCCGCGCGCGCGTCGGGATGAATTTTCTCTGCACGGTTCAGCCAATCGAGCGCACCCGCGTAGTCCTTCGACCGCATGGACATCTCTCCAAGCATGGTCAGATCGCCGCCGCGGTCAGGGCTGGATTCAACGACCTGTTTGAGAATGCGCTCGGCCTCGTCTGTTCGCCCCGTCAAGTTGTAAACCTGCGCCAGGCCTGACTGTCCATCGAGGGACGAGGGGTCGAGGTGAAGTCCATGAGAATAGGCGTCCACTGCTTGCTTGTAGTCGCCATCGAGACGCGCCGCATAGCCGAGCAAGAACCATAGCTGCGGATCGTTGGGCGCGGCTTCGACAGCTCGCTGCGCATAATCTCGCGCCAGCGCGTGATTGCCGTGCTGCAAGGCCATCTCCGCGGCGCGGCCCAGGCGGGCGTTTTGGATATTTGAGCCCCATCCGAGGTTCCGGTTCGGCGCCGGCGAATGGTCTTTCTGAGGCGCGGCCTTGTTCTGAGAAGGAGATTCAGTAGAAGCACCTGGCCCGACTTGATAGGTTTGCCCTCGCACAACGCAGGCAAATGCGGCGACGACGCATGCGAATGCGACCTTTAAGAGTCCACTTTTGGCAAGCAAGGCGAGTCACCACATCCTAGAATGCAATTGCTCACTTTGATGCCCGCGCAATTGATGTTGTTGCTCTGTGCGATCAAACTCTGCTGCCGCGCATACAAGATCATGAAATAAAACTGCATTCAAGCAACCTAAGCTGCACATTTGCTAATCGAAGAGGTTGAATGGATTTAGCTTCCGGGCTTGTCTCTGTGGAGATAAGGGTTGCCGCGAAAAACCGCATCGCGGCCGATGATTCGAGTTAAAAGCCTTGTATTCAACGTCCTTCGAGAGCCAATTGTGCAGAAATCTGAGTCCATTGAATGTTTGTCGCGGCCGATACCGCTCACTGCGGCCCTCATGGCTGCGTTGGCGGTTCACCTTCCGCTGCTCCTGATGAAGTTGCCGCTGCAGTCCTACGACACCAACTTCCACATCTTCTTTTCCTCGCATTACGTCCACCACTGGTTCGATCCATGGAATACGAAATGGTTTGCGGGCTTTAGCCAGGCCACGTATCCCCCCTTGCCGCATTATTGGATTGCTCTCCTTTCGCGGATCATGGGATTGGAATTGGCCTACATGGCCGTCCAAATGATCGCCATTTTGCTTCTTGTGGTGGGCGTTTACCGGTTTTCGCTGCTATGGGTCAGCCCGCGCGCAGCTTCGATTGCTGCGTTAGCAAGCGTCTTTCTCGGCTCTGAGAGTTTTCTGGTTTACAACGCCGGGCAGTTGCCGAGCACGTTGGCTGCGCCGCTCTATCTGATCGCGCTTCCCTTTCTTTACGAATGGCTACGTTATGGCCGTTGGCGGGCATTTATCAAGGCCACCGTGCTTTTCATTGCCGCAGGTGCCGGCCACCATCTGACTCTTTTGTTTGGATCGTTTATTTTTGCATTGCCGGTTGTGGCTCTTGCCTTGATTGATCGCCGCCGAGAGGGCGAGCCGGCCTCAGTGGGATCAATTCTCGGCCGCACAGTCGTGATTGTATCTGTGGTAAGCGCGGCGCTTGCAGTCGTGCTGCTTCCGTTCTGGCTCTCGCTGCTTCATCACCCGATCAACCAGACTACGATTCCCCATGCCAGCCGGGCCAATTTCATCCTCAGCCCGCAGTGGGGCCTAAATTACTTCATCCTTCCCTACGGAGCTTTGATTCTCGCCATTCCGTTCATCTTCATCCGCGGCGCGAGCGTAGTTCGGCTTCGCCCACTGCTGATTGCGTTTTGGCTGACATTTGTTCTCGGCCTGGGAGGAACAACGCCTCTGGGACACTTGTTGCTGGGGCACGCGTTCGAGGTGCTCACCATGGAGCGCTTCAGCTACTGGGCGGGCTTGCTGGCGCTTCCGTTCGTCGGATTGCTCGCCGTGAAGCTCGTCGACAGATATCGCTACTGGGCAGTCACCGTACTCGCGATTCTGGCGACATGGACCTGCGGAATGGGAGTAGCGTGGGGCACTTATCGAATTACGAATGCACGGAACGTCAACGTCGATGTAGTGGCTGATTGGCTTAATCGCGGCGGCCACGACCAATACCGGTATTTCACTCTCGGATTCGGCAACAGTATCTCGCGCCTGGCCGTACTGACGGATGCCAGCAGCGTCGATGGCGAATGGTATACCGGGCGCCTGCTCCCGGAACTGACTCGCTACGGCGGCGCCTCGCTCACTCAGGCAAAGTACTTCGGCACAGGAGGTCTTGAATCACTTCGCGCCATCATGATGCACGCCGACAAATATGGCCTGAAATGGATCTTCTCGACCGATCCCTACTATGACCCGCTATTGTCATTTGCGGGTTGGCGCCCGGTCGATTATCTCGATGATAAGACCATCACGGTATGGGCCAAGGATGGTGTGCCACCCGCTACGCCTGTAAACGCAGCGCAGAGAACTCCGCATTGGCAGGGCGTGATGTGGGGCATCTTCCCCTTTGGAAGCAGCCTCCTAGCCATTTTCGTCTTCCTGATCCCGGAAAGAGGATGGCGGAAGATCGGCGCAGATTATTCCGTCGCCGAAGACCACGTTGCCGAAGACGACGCTGCTGAAGACGAAGTAGACACTAGGAGGGTTGCGTCGTGACAAAGGGTGGACTACTCGCGCTTTCCCTTGCTGTTGCAACCGTGCTTCTGGTTGTGATCGGGTGTGTGTGGCCGGTGGCGGCAGCTCGCCCCTTTATTATCCAGAAAACTCTGCTTACTTCATCTTCCACTCCCGAAGAGGCAGTCCAGGATTTAGGTCAGGAAATCCAAGCCCACGACTGGCAGAGGGCCTATGACAGCTTCGCCAATAAAGCCCAGTTTACCGAGCAGGAATTTGAACTGGATCTGACCGGTTACACGACGAATCTGCGCACCTATTCGACGCTGGATCACTTCACAGTGTGGCCGCTTCACGCCTCTGAAACTCAGGCCGAGGTCCGGCTGGAGCTGGATTGGGCCACGGTAGTCGGCACTGCGGTGGACACGCGCGATTTGCAGGTCGTGAAAAATGGAGATCACTGGAATGTGAACTGGCCGTTCACCAGGCAGCCCACGGTTCCTCCGCAGGTGATTCCCGTAAATTATCTTCGCTGGGATGTGATCTATCGCGGTGCGGGAGACGACTGGGGAGCGCAGGACGTGGATGCGCCATCGGTCCGCATCGTGGACATGCATCCTGTGCAGCGTGCCGACGGCCTTTTGATCATGGGAGAACTGCTGAACGATGACGTAGTCCCCGCGTACGTATCTGTGTCGGCGACCTTGCAGGCAAAGGACAAATCTCCCATTGCTACCGAAGGCTCCTTTGACATGATCTCCCACGTTCTCTTGCCAAAACAGGTCACTCCATTTCTCATCCGGTTTCCTGACGCGCAGTTGTCTCAAGTTGACAGCATCAACATGAAGCCATTCGCCATCCTGGTGCCGGCCTCAGCCGATCCCGTCATCGAAATTAATAATCAGAAATTCGATCCAGCGCCGAATGCCTCATTGACTGGACAACTCGTCAATCAGAGCGGGCAAACCGTGAACGTAGCCCACGTCATAGGAACTCTTTACGACAAAACCGGACAGTTGGTATGGGTCGCGGACCAGTATGTGGACACTGCGCTGTTGCCGCAGATTCCGGTTGCGTTTAATATCCCCATCCCCGAGGACATCGCGAAAAACGTCAGCACCGAGCGCACGGTTGTTTCCACCTTCAGCTTTGGAGGATCGCTGTGAAACCGACGCTCACATTCCTGCTCGTAAGTCTGACCGTGGCGATAATGCCTGCGGCACACGCCCAGGACGAAACCCTTAACGTGCCCCGCAGCATCGAAGCAGGAAGCGCGTTCTCAATTCAGAACGCCGGAAGCGGAGAAGCAGCCTTGTACATCGTTGGTCCAGGCCAGGTACTGAAACGGACGGTGCAGTTGGGGACTTCAACGTATTTCCCCGCGGGATCGATCTGCAATGCGGGCCATTACGTCGTCATCCTGGCGCAAGGCAGCGGCACGACCACGCGATCATTCGATGTGACGCCCGTAAGCGTCCCAGCCAACCTCAGCTTTCTTGCCAAACCGTCGCGTCTTCCCGTCGGCTTGCACGACGGAATTACCGGCGCGGTTTACGTTTTCGATGTCTATCACAATTTGATTGCCGCTCCCACACTCGTGTCCTTTGAGCTGTCCAGTCCTTCCGGCGCAGTGCAAAAACAACAGGTTAGTACCCGTGACGGAGCAGCCTGGACAGCGATGGATTCGACGAGCCAGCAAGGCAGCAGCAAATTCGTTGCGCAGGCCGGCGACGTATCGAGCACCAACATCATTCGCCAGGTGCCCGGCGACCCCTGCGATCTGAAGGTCAGCGCTCAGCCCTCGGGGCAGCAGCTTGATCTCCAAACCGCTCCGGTGCGCGATTGCAGTGGAAACGCGGTGCCGGATGGAACGATTGTCACATTCACAGAGACCTACCCCGGCGGTCAATCCACGGTGGATGTACCTCTTAAGCGCGACATTGCGGAAGTTAAGATGCCCGCCCGCGACGGAGCAACAATCACCGTGGCAAGTGGAGTGGTTTTGGGCAATCAGATCCGGTGGGGGAAGTGACCATGCTGAAGCATTTCGCATTGGTGTGCGCGAGCATTATCCTGGCGTCCGGCATGGTTGCCGCGCAGCCGGTGGTTACTGTCGACACTTCCCAACTCAAGGGCCCGCGGCCTTTGGAAGATCAGACCAAGGCCGCTGCAATCCGCGATTATCTTGAGTCATGGCAGGCAATGAACGAGGCGTTTCAACAGAACCAGCCGAACCTTCTTGACGAGGACTTTATCGGCACGGCAAGGGGCAAGCTGGCGGATACGATCGACGAACAGGCAAAGGCGGGAATTCAAACGCGTTATCACGATCGCGTTCACCATATTCAGTTTCTCTTCTACTCCCCTGAAGGACTATCCATCGAGTTGATTGATGATGCTGAATATGACGTGCAGGTCCTCGATCATGACAAGCCGGTATCGACCGTGCCCGTCAGTGCGCGCTACATCGTTGTCTTAACTCCCGCTGAAATTCGATGGAAAGTAAGGGTAATGCAGGCAGATTCCAAATAGATCGTCGGTTAAGTGATCGACTGTCGCAGGACAGCAAGTGAAAATTGACGGCTGGAGAGAGCTTAGGCAAAGCACCAGAATCTCCTGAAGCCGATTTCGAGGAGTCGAGAATGGTTTCCATTGTTGTTCCCGTCTATAACGAAGAGGATCTAATCGTCCAGTTTCATGAGGCTGTAACGAGCGCCTTACAGGGCAGCGTCGACGGCTGGGAAGTTGTCTACGTCAACGACGGTTCCACCGATTCGACCCTCGACCTCTTGAAGGGACTGCAGGCACTCGATTCCCATGTCGTCGTCGTGGAGCTTTCTCGCAACTGGGGTCAGGTCGGAGCAATCTTTGCCGGCCTCCGCACCGCAAATGGGCGAGCCGTGATCCTCATGGATGCCGATTTTCAGGATCCGCCGGAGGTTGTGCCGCAACTCATTGATGCGTGGCGGGGCGGCGCCGAAGTTGTGGTAGGTGTTCGCAGAAGCCGTCAGGAGAGCCGAAAGATTCTGGCCCTGCTCTTCCCTCTCTTTTATCGCGTATTGGGAGCCATCTCCGATTACCCTTTGTCGCTCAATGCCGGCCTGTTTGGGCTTATGGATCGGAAAGCGGTTGACTCCATCCTCGCGATGGGCGAAAAGAATCCTTACCTGCCTGGACTGCGCGCGTGGGTCGGATATCGCAACACCGTCGTTTACTACGACCGCCAGGATCGGCTCTGCGGCGACGGCAAAGTGTCGTTCATGAGCCGGATCAAGTACGCCACAGATGCGATCATGAGCTTTAGCTACAAGCCGCTTCGGCTCAGCTTTGTGCTCTGTTGCCTGGCAACCTGCGTGGCTCTGCTGCTTGGCATGGGGGCGTTGATTTCCTCGAGTCCTATAAGAGCAGCAGCCCTCGGTATTGTATGCGCAGTGTTCCTGATGGGGGGCCTGATGCTTTTAACGATAGGAGTGCTGGGCGAATACATCATCCGTGTGTTCGATCAGGTGCGCGTTCGTCCGCTCTCCCTCATTAGTGAGGTTCACCGCTCCCCTGAGGAAGTGGCAGCTCAATCGGGCGCCATTTCCATCCAAAACGGGAGCTATGCAGTTCAGCCCGACGCCTATCCAGGTAAGGCAAAAAGCTACGCCGCTTAGAGCCTGTTATTAACTTTGGCGCGTGCGGAACTGGGAGCCAATTTTTCCCAGTTGGGGAAGCGGGAGATTAATGCGCTGCGAGCGAAGCTCCGCTTATCCCGGCAGCTATCGGCAACCTCGGCGAGGTATGGGGTGCCTCACTGGGTTGTTGCTGAAGAGCTGGGGCTGGGATTCCTCGCGCTATTCGTCATCGCCGGAGCGTTGCAGGTAGGAAGTCCCCGCTCGACCGCAGACCCCTCTTCGTAGTCGTTCCATGTCTCAATCAATATGAAAGGAATTGGTTGATCCGCTGGAAATACTCTGTGCCAGAAATTGAAGGTGTCTTGATACGTTTGGCCGCAGCGCGCAGCAATCCGACGATTGAGCCCCCAGGAAGCCTTGGAGTCGTTGAATTGCGCCCATGCGCCGCCCACAATGATCTTGTCGGGATATTTATCGCGCATCGTTTGGTAGAAACTGGTCAGGGCATCCTCCCCCCAATTGCCGCCGTCCGCGGCCCAGCCTTTGGGCCCAATGTAGAACCACGGATAAAAGCCGTCGAACGCACTGGCATCCGCGCCGGCAGGCGCCTCATAAATAAGCAGGGGCGCAGGGCTCCAGGAGCTTACAGAGGCCCGAACCTTGCTCCAGTCGGTGTGCAACCCCTTTGGAAAGATGAAGATTAAGGGGCTGCCTTCGTAAGTCAGGTATGCTTCATGGCCCGGTGAGTTGGCAGATAGATAAGCGTCATGGAACATCTTGAAATCCGCGATCGCTTCGTCTGTTGCTCCAACTGCCTCATTGGATTCGTCGTACATCATGGCAACATGAAATTTATTCTTGGCGGCCAATTTCTGCATCAACGCGTAACTCTGATCGATAAACGGCTCGCGGTCGCCATACCAATCCACTACAAATCCCGAGATGCCCATTGACTGGGCATGGCGAATCTGATTTTTGATCTCCGCGGGATCGTGGGAGTTGTAATTCACAGAGATATGGGCAGGATGCCCGAACCATGCCTCGTACACCGCAAGGACCTCAGGCGAATTCCCGACCGCCCGATACTTCAGGGGCGCAAACTGGCCGGAGCCGGCATTGGAACACCCGTGTACCAAAAGGATCAGTAATGTGGCGCATATGCGATGCAACATGGTCTCAATCTCATTAGAAGCACAAGACGGTTGCCGGGTTTGTCGTGAGAGCGGCACAAATTCCATGCCTGCCGCCCGGCTTAACGCGTTGAGCAGCCAGAACATGCATTTCGGCATCGGAATAGATATTACGGTGTGCCTGCTCGCTCCAATACATCCTTCTGGCGCAGCGAACTGGATCGCCGGCACTGCGGAGAACGGTATATCTAAATGGCAAAAACGCTACAATCCCGAATTGTCTCGGGAACCGTGGTATTGCTGACTGGCTCGAGCCTCGCGACGATCCTCAGCCTCGCCTATAACGTTGTCATCGGCTGGTTTCTGGGCCCTAAGAATTTCGGCCACGCCACGGTCGTCTATTCGCTCCTCATCCTTCTCTCCGCCATTTCGTTCGCATTTCAAATCGTCACTGCGAAGGTGGTGGCGCAGCAGCCATTGGCGGAGACGAAGGCGGAGATCTATCGATGCCTCCATCGCAGCGCGATCGGGTGCGGAATCTCCGTTGCGCTGGTGCTGTTTCTTTTTCGCCAGGGAATCGCGGATTATCTAAATCTCCCCAGCTCCAGCCTGATCGCAATGCTTGCGATTGCCGCCGGTTTCTATATCCCGCTGGGAGCCCGCCGTGGCTACGATCAGGGCAGTTACAGATTCCATCGTCTGGCCATGAGTCTTGTGATCGAAGGAGCGGTCCGGCTCGGAGGATCATACCTTCTTGTCGCGAGAGGCTACGGCGTGCAAGGAGTTGTCGCTGCAAATGCCGTCGCCATGGCGGTTTCCTATTTTGCCATGACACAACGGTTGCCGGCGCGGGCTCCAAATCCGCTTCGCTTTTGGGAGGGCGCTCGTGAAATAGGCCAGGCGTTGCTCTTCTACTCCGGCCAGATGATCATCAACAACTGCGACCTGGTGGTGGTAAAGCACATCTTCCCTGCGCGGGAAGCTGGCCTTTACGCAGCTGTGGGACTTGTCGGTCGCGTGATATTCGTTCTATCTGCAGCCGTCGTCAATTCCACATTCCCAATTGTGGCTGGCACTCGCGCCGAGGAGCGAAAAGATCTACGCGTCATCGCCACGTCGCTTTTGCTGGTGCTCGGCATTGGCTCCTTCGCCGCCCTTGCCATGTGGATTGCGCCCCCCGGTCTATGGACGACAATCCTCGGGCCCGGATTCCAAATCGCGGGAAAGTTCGACATTCCCCACCTTTCTGCGCTCTACGCTCTTAAGACCGTTGTCTATTCAATTAGTGCGGTGGTCATCACGTTCGAGATGGCGTACAAAATTGCGAACACCAGCTGGGTTCAATTGTTTTTCAGTGGCGTGTTGATTGCGGGAATCTATCAATTCCATTCATCACTGCACCAGGTCATCATGGTTCAATTGGCGGTGTTGGCCGTCCTCTTCGTTGTTGTGGCAATACCGTTTCTACTTGACGCCCTGGCCACATCGAAAATCCCGCTCCCAGCGTCAGATTGCTGTCCGGTCAGCCTGCTGCGGCCCGTGACGGAAAACGAAGTGATCGCTGAGTTCCTGAACAGTGACTTTAATCATCCCGACTTTCGCGAACTGGACAAAACGCACGAGCTTATATCCGAACCCGATCAGCACCACGCAGTTGCGATTGCAAAGCGCCACGCGCTTCTGCTTGCGAAGCGCCGTTCGCTCTGGGAGGAACTCCCCGGCCAGACCGAATGGTATGAGGTGAAAGTCAATGAGGATGCCCTTGACCTCATCCGAATATTTCCGCGGTCCCAGTGGCGAAAGTTGGCGCGGGGCAATTATTCAGTCGTCCGGGTCACCGAGGGTTTACGCACGAGCAGGCACACTCTTGACGATAGGTTTTTATCGAAGATGACCGCGCTCGGAGAGCAACTTTCACAAGGAAATGGAAAATTCGGCACAGTGGTTCTTCTCGGCATTAGCGAGCGTGGGCCTCTTACCGTTCTGGATGGCAATCATAGATTGGTAGCAGCTTTGCTATCTTCGCCGGCCGGACTCTCAAAACTTCGGTTTATGTGCGGCTTTTCGCCGCGAATGACCGAATGCTGTTGGTACAAGACAACCCCGGCAACCTTGATCCGGTATGGAAGGCACATATTGGCGCGGGCCGTACGCGATCCGAGGGCAGAACTTGAGCGCATCTTTGGCGATTACGGAGAACTGACACAATATTCGGCAGCACCTTCTCAGTTGAGGGGTGCGCCGGTAGGCTCGCTGACCAGATTAGCCGAGTCCAATGATGTTCAACCTTAACGGCTAACAGGAACAACAAGCTGAATAAACCAGGAGAACTATTATGGCGACGAGGCGAGTAGTAACCATCGAGCAGCTTCCGGAAATAACCAGCAAGGACCAGGGACGGCGCTTCCTGGGCGGCGTACAGGATCGCATGAGCGACAGGCGCCCTGGTCTTGTGCTTGATTGCTCCGGGCTAAGTCAAATGGACAAGCCAGTTCTTCACTTGCTTTTGTCCTGCCTGGAAGAAGCCATGAAACGCAATGGAGACGCCAGGCTGGCATCAGTAACTCCGTCGGCCCAGGGAATGCTTAAATTGATCGGAGCCGACCGCCTGTTTCAGATCTTCGCTTCGAATACGGACGCGGTAAACAGCTTTCATCAGCCCCCCGCCGGCTTGGCCATGACGGAGAATTCACTCGACGAGGATGGTCAGGTTTCTGAAAATGCCGCCTGAAGCACGATCGTCTCATCTTGATCGTCGCTGTCTTAAGGCACAAAGTAGTTAGGGATTCGGAAAGTGGACATGAGAATCAAAAAGTGGCTCATAGAAAAGCCGATTGCGGCATGCATGGTCCTGCTGTTGGCGGCGCCAGTTGCGAGGGCAGAGCCATTGCCTGGGCAGGAGGGGGCCAGTCAGGAAACTCAGGGATCGACTCCGACGGCCACGCAGCCGGACAGTTCCGCTCCGAATCCCGCGCCTGACCCCGCGCCTAATTCCGGACCTGATTCCACGTCTGGTTCAACGCCGGCGACGACGGCGCAGAGTCCTCGCGTTGAAACACCCTCTTCGAGCGGCACGCCAGCGCCGGTCGCGAGAGCTGCGCAGAGCAGCGACCAGAACGCACCGGCGAGCGATCCGCAGGCCAGCGGTTCGCAGGCCGGCCAGGCGCAAGATCAGAGCGGTCCGGCTAAACCAGTGGGAACCGCCGCGGCCCCGGCAGTGAATGGCACGGGAGTTGCAGGATCGCGAGTGAGCGGGGCGGCGATTGCGCCAGGAAAGCAGCGGCGTGTGCGCACATTTCTGATTAGCCTCGCAGTGGTCGCGGCCGCTTGCATCGCTGTCGGAACGGTGGTGGCGCTGACGCACGCGACGCCCAGCCAGCCACATTGATGGAACCTTTCTAATACTGCCAGAGATCAACGGTGACTGACCATGCGCGCAGACCAGGGAAATATGCCAACCAAATTCGTAAGCTTCTCCGGGATTGACGGCGCAGGCAAGAGCACACAAATCCGTCAATTCTGCGCCAGCATCGAGCAACTTGGCCTGCGCTATTCCCTCGTTAGTTTCTGGGACGATGTGGCACGCTTCAAAGGGCTTCGCGAAGGCGCTTCGCACTTGATCTTCAAGGGGGATAAAGGTATCGGAACCCCGGAGGCGCCGATCAGCCGGCGAGACAAGAATGTCCGCTCATCGGCGATGACGGTGGTCCGCCTCTGCATCTACTTGGTTGACGCTCTTTCAACTCGAATAGTGATGACAAGAGCGCGGCAGTCAAACGTCGATGTCGTCATCTTCGACAGGTTTATTTACGACGAGTTGGCCAATCTTAGATTGAAGAACTTAGTGTCGCGCGTGTACGCGCGCATGATTGCAAGGCTTGTTCCCACGCTGGATATCAGTTTCCTGCTAGACGCCGATCCGGTGCAGGCGCGTGCGCGAAAGCCCGAATATCCGCTTGAATTCCTCCAGTTCAGCCGGAATTCGTATTTTGCATTGAACGAAATCATCGGCTGCATGACGATCATCGCGCCCATGCCGATAGGCGAAGTCGAGCAGGAGATTCTGAGCCGCGCGGAAGCCGCGCTTTCCGTGGTGCGCGCTCAAGAGATAAGGGATCGGCACGAACATCTGGCAGCGAGCCTACTCAAGTGAGGGCACAGATATGATGATGAGATTTGCCAAGGCGACAAGTTCAATCGGATTCCTGATTCTGGTCTGCGCGGGAATGCACGTTACCCCAGCGCATGCCGCCTCATGTACAACTCAATCGCAGATGACGCCGGTTCAGCGCGATGAACTGGCCAATGCGACCCACTCAATACTTTCGCAAATACAGACAGATAACACCGCTGTTCTTCGCAACGATGTGACGCCTGTGCTGGCCGCGAACTTCGACGGGCTCGTCAGTTCCGTCGGCCATCTGCAGCCGCTTGTGCAGCCTGCCGCGATTACCGTGGATGAGCTCTATCTGCTCGAATCCTCGAGCGATTCCACTGGCGCGATGGCGGCGGGAGCCACGCAAGTGGACTTTTTTTGCGGATCGCCCGTCGTGTCCCTGAGCTTTCCCGCACTGCCGCCCGGCACCTACGCACTGGCCATGGTTCATGCAACCGGCGTACCGCGCCCTCAGAGGATATCGCTCATTTTGTCGAGGTCGGCCGATGGTCGCTGGCTGCTCGCCGGCTTATTTGTGAAGCCAATGACAGCAGATGGCCACGACGGTGTGTGGTATTGGGTAGCGGCGCGGAAATACGCCCTGACAAAGATGGACTGGAATGCGTGGTTTTACTATCGCGTCGCCACGAACCTCCTCGACCCGCTGGATTTCCTGTCGAGCCCAAATCTCGAAAAGTTGCAGCATGAGGCTGATCAGATTCGGCCCGCCGATTTGCCGGGAAAGACGGCGCTGACGTTCTATGCGCAGGGCCAATTGATTACGGTGAATGCGATTGATACGTCGACGGAGTTAGGAGGGCTCGACCTGGATGTTCACTACACGCCCGACGCAACCCAATCAGCGCAGTTGAGCGATCCGATTTCCGCCCGGAAACAGGTCACCGCTGTGATGTCAGCACTGTTGAAGATGCACCCCGAGATGCAGGGAGCGTTCCACGGCATCTGGGTGCATGCGGATCAGGGAACTGCCTCGCTCTTCGCGCTGGAACTTCCCATGGACCAGATTGCTGCCGCATTGGGTTCACCATCTATATCGCAAGGCACTGCGTCGCGCTGACGCGCGGTATCCGCGTACGCAGCGTCGGTGTTATGTCACGTTCGCGGCGAATTTGTCTTCAGCTCGTGTGATGGCATCGAAAAGGAACAGGAGCTCATTTTCGCTGACGCGACCTTTGACGGTTGGCCACTGCTTTTGGCGTTCTTCGTACCAACAGAGTTGGAACGCGTAATAAGTCTGCTCGATGATACCGCTCTCTCTACAGGTCGCCTGCCCGATCTTTTGTACCAGCAGTTTGTTAGCGTAGCGCATGTCATAAGTCTTAATCCAAGCCCAATTGCAGACGGATTGCCTCTGACATGCGCTGCATCGTCCAGGGCGGGTCGAACACAATCTCCACATTGACCTGCCGGACGGCCGGAAGGCCGCAGAGTTTCCGTTCGACGTCAGACTTGAGTGCCTGGCTCATTCCGCATCCGGGAGCGGTCAATGTCATGGCGATACAGATATCGTGAACACCGTTGTTCTCGGTAATTTCGCAGGAATATATGAGTCCGAGATCGACAATATTGACCGGAATCTCAGGATCATACACCGTCTTCAGCTGATCCCACACCAATTGTTCGCTGAATTCGGTTGGCGCTTCCGCCGAAGCCGCTGCAAAGCCCAGCGCATCGGCATCCTTGGCTTCGATGCGCATAAGCTGGCCATAGCCAGCGGTCACCGTGTAGCTGCCCCCCAGCTGCTGCGTGATAACAA
>Ga0208357_1000143_pt1 | contig 55709 bp, 46 predicted proteins | sample NGESurdeep092012_6_FD_184487 | JGI IMG/M metagenome (GOLD analysis project Ga0208357, IMG submission 184487) | Arctic peat soil microbial communities from Barrow, Alaska - NGEE Surface sample F52-2 deep-092012 (SPAdes) | ecosystem: Environmental > Terrestrial > Soil > Wetlands > Peat ...
AGAACACGCTGTGGTTGACGTGCCCGGCGAGGTTGAACGCCAGGTCCTTCTGGAGCTTGTTGATGTTGCCGAAGTCGTCTGCGTCTCGGGCTTCCGCCAGCTTGGCCAGCGCGGTGTTGGCGCCGGTCACGTAACCCTGGTGATGCTTGTCGTGGTGAAGCTCCATGATTCGCCCACTGATATGCGGCTCGAGGGCCGAGTAGTCGTAGGGAAGTGCTGGGAGTGTGTAGTCAGCCATTGAGATATCTCCTCGTAATTTCACCCGCACCGAGAGCGGTTCACGGCGCGGTTAGAGCGACTTTTCCAGTCTAATCACCCAACCGCGGTGCTCGTCGGGTCGAGCGCCCGAGTGGAAGTCAAACGTCGAGGTCCGTCGGCAGGTTCGCGTCTGTGCCGTCGATCCCGAGATCGGCCGCGCGCTTGTCCGCCATCGCCAGCAGGCGCCGGATGCGGCCGGCCACTGCATCCTTCGTCATCGGGGGCTCCGCGTGATGGCCGAGCTCGTCCAGACTCGAGTCGCGGAAGCGCAGACGGAGCTCCCCCGCGTAGCGCAGGTGTTGCGGCATGTTCTCGCCGAGGATCTCCATCGCCCGTTCGACGCGTGCACACGCCGCGACGGCCGCCTGCGCCGAACGACGCAGATTCGCGTCGTCGAAGTTCACCAGGCGATTTGCCGTGGCCCGAACCTCGCGGCGCTGGCGCAGTTCTTCCCACGCCGTGACCGTGTCGTGTGCGCCCATGCGCGCGAGCATCGTGCCGATCGCTTCGCCGTCGCGAATGACAACGCGGTGGACGCCGCGCACCTCGCGTGCCTTCGCGGACACGCCGAGCCTGCCGGCGGCGCCGACCAGCGCCATCGCAGTCTCGTTGCCCGGGCAGGTGATCTCCAGGGCGGCGGATCGCCCCGGGTCGGTCAAGCTGCCGTGGGCGAGGAACGCCCCCCGCCACAGCGCGGCGAGCTCGTCTTTCGAGCCGGTGGTCAGACGATTCGGAAGGCCGCGGATCGGGCGGCGTCTGGCATCCAGCAGCCCGGTCTGTCTGGCAAGGGTTTCACCGCCATCGAGCACGCGCACCAGGTACTGATTGGTGCGCCGGATACCGGATGCCGAGATCACAGACACTTCGCTGCGGACGCCGTACAACTCGGCGAGAGCTTTGCGCACATGACGGGCCAGATCAGGCGTGTCCAACTCGCTTTCCACCGCGATCCGGCCGGAGATGACATGAAGCCCGCCGGCCAGTCGCAGGATGGTGGCCAGTTCCGCGGCCCGGACGGTCGTCTTACTGGCCTCAACGCCGAGCAGTTCTTCCTTGACGTCTGCGGTGAGTGTCAATGAAAACTTCCATTCTTCGGTTCGGTAACGGCGTCGAGGTGCGCTGGGCTGTGTTCGTGCGGGTGCGAAGTCGGATGCGCCTGGGTCGGTGCAGGTCACTCGCGACCGAGATCGCGATGCTTCGTGTTCACGGCGACCCCGGAGAGATGCTCCAGCCGGGACGCCAACTCTTCGACGAGCGCGACGGAGCGGTGTTTCCCCCCCGTGCAGCCTATCGCGATCACGGCGTGTCGTTTGTTCTCACGCTGATACCCGGCCAGTACCGGTTCGAGGGCCCGCTCGTAGTTGACGAGGAACTCCTCGGTCCCGTTCTGCTCGAAGACGAAAGCGCGCACATCTGCGTCCAGGCCGGTCTGCGATCGCAATTCCGGAATCCAGAACGGGTTCGGCAAGAAGCGAGCGTCGGCGACATTGTCTGCGTCGGACGGCAGCCCGTATTTGAATCCGAAGCTCATCACCGTGACGTGCACGCCCGCCGTGTCCTCCGCGGCGAACGTCTCGGTGATGGTCGTGGCCAACTGGTGGATATTCAGGTCGGACGTGTCGATGATGATGTCGCTGGATTCGCGGATTTCGCGAAGACGAGTGCGTTCCAGGCTGATGCCATCGAGGAGCGTGCCATCACCCTGGAGCGGATGCGGGCGCCTCACCGACTCGAAACGGCGCACCAGCACAGCATCCGTCGCTTCGAGGAAGACAACGCGTACCTGCGTACCAACCCGGAGCGAGTGGATGATGTCCTGCATGTCCGAGAAGAAGTTGCGCCCGCGAACGTCGACCACGGCCGCGATCCGCGGCAAGGTCGAGCCGGCACGACTTGCCAACTCGATCAGTGGGCGCAGCATCTGCGGCGGAAGGTTGTCGACGACGTACCAGTCGAGATCTTCCAGCGCATTCGCGACGGTGGATCGGCCGGCCCCTGACATGCCTGTGACAATCAGGACTTCTTGCAGCTGCTCCGGTTCCGCGGTCATGGATTCGACCCTCTCGTCGGGTTGAGTGACGTGCCCCTAGCCTATCGAAGGAGTGATTCTGTGGACTCTGCCGTTCTACTGATTGTGCAGCGCGTCGTGGATTGTCGCGGCTAGCACGGTGCCGATGCCCTTGACCTCGGTGATCTGGGCAAGGTCCGCCTTCTTCAGTTGCGCTACAGACCCGAAGTGTCGCAGCAGTTCGCGTACGCGCGCCGGGCCGAGGCCGGGGATCTCGCCGAGCACCGATGAGATGTCGCGCTTGCGCCGCGCACGCTGGAACGTGATTGCGAACCGATGCGCCTCGTCACGGAGACGCTGAATCATGAAGAGTGCATCGCTGTTCCGCGGCAGGATGACCGGGTAGTCCGAGTCGGGAAGCCACAATTCCTCCAGCCGCTTGGCGATGCCGGCCAGCTGGATGCCGGTGACACCGGACTCTTCGAGTGCGCGTGCGGCTGCGGCGACCTGCGGCTGGCCGCCGTCGACGATGAGCAGTTGAGGCGGGTAGGCGAATTTCTTCCTCAGCTCTTCCTTCGTGTTGACAGCGGTTTCGTCGTCGGCCGTGATCTCGGAGTCGTCCGGAGCTTCGTTTGCGGGGCGAAGATAGGCCAACCGGCGGGAGATGACCTGATAGATCGATTCGGTGTCGTCTGTGGAGGCCGGAATGCTGAACCGCCGATATTGGTCCTTACGCGGCAGGCCGTCTTCGAACACGACCATCGATGCGACGATGTTGGTGCCGCTCAAGTGCGAGACGTCATAGCATTCCATCCGTAGCGGCGCTTGCTCCATGCCGAGGCCGTCCCGGATATCGGCCAAGGCTTGTGACCGTGTGACGAAGTCGGCGCTGCGCCGTGTCTTGTACAGCATCAAGGCGTTTTTTGCGTTGAGCTCAGCGGTCTGAGCCAGTGCGGCTTTCTCACCGCGTTGGGGAACCTTGATAGCCACTCGCCCGGCCGAGAGCGCGCGCCCGGTCTCCGAGTCGACGGCCTCATGGCGCCGTGCGGCCAACCAGAGCTCCAACTCCTGAGCATCATCAGGGAGTTCGGGAACGAGGACCTCGCGCGGGGGCACGGAGTCGTCCTCGTAAGCGTTCTGCAGCACCGTTTCGACCAGATCGGCGCGCGTGACATCCAGTTCCTTGTCGACCACCCAACTGCGCACACCGCGGATACGCCCGCCGCGCACGATGAACTGCTGCACGGCCGCGGCGAGCTCGTCGTCTGCAATTCCGAAGACATCCGCGTCGACGTGATCGGAGAGCACGATCGCGGTTTTTTCCATGACGGCGCGGAGTGCCTGGATGTTGTCGCGGAAGCGAGCCGCCGCCTCGTACTCCTGCGCTTCGGCCGCAGCGCGCATCCGATCTTCAAGCTCACGCAGGTAGTGGGTGTCGTTGCCGGCCATGAACGAGACGAAGTCCTCCGCGATGGCCCGGTGTTCCTCTTTCGTCACCCGGCCGACGCACGGTGCCGCACACTTGCCGATGTCCCCGAGCAGACACGGCCTGCCCGTCAATTCGGCCCGCCGGTACACGCTGTCTGAGCAACTGCGCATCGGGAACACCTTCAGCATAAGGTCGACGGTTTCCCTGATCGCCCACACCTTCGTGTACGGGCCGAAGTACCGTGTTCCCTTCTGATGTTTATTGCGTGTCACCATGACGCGCGGGACAGCTTCGCCCATAGTGACGGCCAGATAGGGGTAGGTCTTGTCGTCGCGGAACTGGACGTTGAACGGCGGGTTGAATTCCTTGATCCAAGTGAATTCGAGTTGGAGTGCCTCGAACTCGTTGGCGACAACGGTCCATTCGACGCTGGCCGACGTCGTCACCATGCGACGAGTGCGTTCGTGCAGGCCGCTCAGCGGGGCGAAGTAATTGCTCAATCGTGCGCGCAGATTCTTCGCCTTGCCGACGTAGAGCACGCGCGCGTTCTCGTCCCTGAATCGGTACACCCCAGGGCCGGTGGGGATCTCGCCGGCCTTGGGCCGATAACCGACCGTGTCACTCATCAGGTCACGCGCTCTTGCGTTCGAGCTGGCCCGCATCTGCTTCGAGGAGCTCCTTGAGGAAGACGCCGGTGAAGCTCCCCTTCGCGTGGGCGATCTGCTCTGGTGTTCCAGTGGCAATCACCCGGCCGCCGCCCGCGCCGCCCTCCGGGCCGAGGTCGATGACCCAGTCCGCGGATTTGATGACGTCGAGGTTGTGTTCGATGACGATTACGGTGTTGCCCTTGTCGAGCAGGCCGTTCAGCACCAACAGCAGTTTGCGCACGTCTTCGAAGTGCAACCCGGTTGTCGGTTCGTCCAGAACGTACACACTGCGACCGTTGGACCGGCGCTGCAGTTCCGTTGCGAGCTTGACCCTCTGCGCCTCGCCGCCGGAGAGCGTCGTTGCGCTTTGTCCAAGCCGAACATATCCGAGACCGACCTCGACGAGAGTTTTCAGATACCGGTGAATCGCCGAGATCGGCTCGAAGAAGTCTGCGGCTTCTGCGATCGGCATATCGAGGACTTCTGCGATGTTCTTGCCCTTGTAGTGAACCGACAAAGTGTCACGGTTGTACCGCGCTCCCCCGCAAACCTCGCAGGCGACGTACACGTCGGGCAGGAAGTTCATTTCGATCTTGATCGTTCCGTCTCCGGAGCACGCCTCACACCGGCCGCCCTTGACGTTGAAACTGAACCGGCCGGGGAGGTATCCGCGTGTTTTCGCCTCGAGCGTTTCGGAGAACAGCGTTCGGATGCGGTCGAACACCCCCGTGTACGTGGCCGGATTGGAGCGCGGGGTGCGCCCGATCGGCGCCTGGTCGACGTGCACGACTTTGTCGAGATTCTCCAACCCCGTGACACGGGTGTGTTTACCGGGGAGCTTGCGCGCGCCATTCAGTTTGTTCGCCAGCACGCGGTAGAGCACATCGTTGACCAGGGAGGACTTGCCAGAGCCGCTGACACCCGTGACGGCGATGAATGTTCCGAGTGGGAAATCGACGGTGATCTTTTTCAGGTTGTTGGCCTGTGCCCCCATGACGGTGATCATCCGCTCCGGATCGATGGGTCGCCGCGTCGTGGGCATCGGGATCGATCGGCGACCGGCCAGATAGTCGCCTGTCAGCGATGCCGTGTTTGCGATCAGATCGTCGAACGAGCCGGAATGCACGACTCTGCCCCCGTTGACCCCCGCGCCGGGCCCAATGTCGACGATCCAGTCCGCGGTGCGGATCGTGTCTTCGTCGTGCTCGACCACGATCAGCGTGTTCCCGAGATCGCGCAGCGCGATGAGGGTTTCGATCAGACGCCGGTTGTCGCGCTGGTGCAGGCCGATCGACGGCTCATCGAGCACATAGAGGACACCGGTTAGGCCGGACCCGATCTGCGTCGCCAAGCGGATGCGTTGGGCCTCGCCGCCGGACAGCGTTGCGGCGGCGCGTGCCATGCTCAGGTAGTTGAGACCGACCTGGATGAGGAAGTCCAGGCGCACCTGAATCTCACGCAGCACCTGCGCGGCGATCTTCTGCTCGCGCTCCGTCAGCGTCAGTTTGCTCATGAACGTGCGCGCATCGGCGAGGCTGAGGAACGCGACATCCGCAATGCTCTTGCCGTGCACGAGAACGGCGAGTACCTCGGGCTTGAGCCGTCGCCCGCCGCAGACCGGGCACGGAACCTCGCGAAGGTATTCGGCCCAACGCTGTCGCTGGGTGTCGGTCTCCGCCTGCAGGTACTGGCGCTCGATGTACGGCACGACACCTTCGAAGCCGGACGTGTAACTCATCTCGCGGCCGTACCGGTTGCGCCATTTGACCTTGACCTCGAAGTTGTCGCCGCGGAGCACAGCGTTCTTGGTGGCCGGTTCAAGCTTCTTCCACGGCGTCGTCAGATCAAAATCGAGGTCGCGTGCGAGGCCGTCGAGGAGCTTCTCGTAATACTGGAACAGCCCCTTGCCCTGCGTTGTCCACGGCAGGATGACACCCTCTGCAATGCTGAGCGATGAGTCGCCGAGCAGCAGCTCCTCATCAACCGACATGCGGGTGCCGAGACCGGAGCACTCCGGGCACGCGCCGAACGGAGCGTTGAACGAGAACGTGCGCGGTTCAATCTCGGTCAGTTGGATCGGATGATTGTTCGGGCAGGACAGTTTCTCGCTGAAATTGCGGGTCGCATCCGCCCCGTGCCGGTCGACGAAACTGATCTCGATCAGTCCGTCGGTGAGGCCGAGCGCGGTCTCGAGCGAATCTGTCAGCCGTCCGAGGATGTCTGGGCCGGCAACCAGGCGGTCCACGACGACGGAGATGTCGTGCTTGTATTGCTTCTTCAGCGTCGGCGGATCGCTGAGCTGGATCTGCTCACCATCGACGAGTGCCCGTGCGTACCCGTTCGCCCCGAGTTCGGCGAAGAGATCGACGAATTCTCCCTTCTTCTGCTTCACCATCGGACTGAGGATCAGATAACGCGTTCCGGCCTCCAGCTCCATCAGCTGGTCGGCGATCTGCTGCACGGTTTGACGCTGGATCTTCTCGCCACAGACCGGGCAGTGCGGAACGCCGATGCGCGCCCAGAGCAGGCGCATGTAGTCGTAGATCTCGGTGATCGTGCCGACCGTCGAACGAGGGTTGCGATTCGTCGACTTCTGGTCGATCGAGACGGCGGGACTCAGCCCTTCGATGAAATCGACGTCAGGACGATCGACTTGACCGAGGAATTGGCGCGCATACGCAGACAGCGATTCGACGTAGCGGCGCTGCCCCTCTGCGAAGATCGTGTCGAATGCCAGCGACGACTTTCCCGAACCGGACAGGCCGGTGAAAACAACCAGCGCGTCACGGGGAATCTCCAGATCGATGTTGCGCAGATTGTGCACGCGGGCACCGCGCACACTCAATTTAGCCTGGGATTGCACCTGAGTTACTGACACCACACGAGTCTATGTTCCGCCACTGACATTCTTCGCCCGAGCGCAGCTGCGCACAGCGAACAACGGCATGGTCGGCCATCAGTTCCGCAGTTTCGCGCGCAGCAAGGGGCCGGTGAGAATCACAGTGAGGACGACCAATGCGACCGCGGCCACAGCCGCGGCGGCGGGGATCACGCCGGCCGCGTGGCCGATCCGCGGGGAAAAAACGAACAAGGCGATCCCAGCGCCGAGTTGCACCGGTACCTGGATCAGCAAGTAGCGTCTCAACGGCGCACCGAGCGCCCGGAGTTGCAGGCATGCACGAACCGGCACCGCCAGCGCGAAGGATGCCAGCACATGCAGGAGGTGCACGCCGGCGAGCAGCAGATAGAAGTGCAGATCGAGCGGCGACGGTTGCCGCCACAAGAGCCCTGCGCCGAGTACGATGATGAGCCCCCATGCCGCCGGAACGCGCGGGAAGAAACCCGCCAGCAGGGCCAGCGCCAAGCCGAAGCCAAACCAGAGCCCGAGCGGTAGTTGGCTCACACAGAGTGCGACGCCGACGGCCACGACGGCCACGCGGAGCGCCCATCCGGGTACGCGCTCACCGATCTGCGGGCGTGAACGCAAGCGCACGCGATCAGGTCCGTTCAGCATGTCGCCGTCGTTCACCGGACCTGCATCGTTCACTGAACCTTCATCCATCAGCCGGCCTCCGTCATCGGGCGGCCCTCGCGGGTCTGCTCAGCGTGCGCAGTTGCGCTGCGCGGTTCACGCCGCCGTGCAGATTCTGCCATCGCATCACCTCGACGCCGACGCGTTCGAGAGCACGCACGCGATCGGCTCGCTCCATGAGCACGATGCGATGGGCCACGATCTGCTCGCGGCTCAGCTGCCTCAGACGAGCTGCCGGCAGCACGTCGACGGCGATCACCCGGTGTCCTGCGCCGCGCCACAAGGTGGCCATGCGGCCCGCTTCATCGTCGAGAAACGTCGACAGCACGTAGATCAGCGCCCCCGTGACCACCACGGGCGGTCGCACTCGGTAGAGCACGGGCCCGGATGGGCCAGCCTGTTCGATCGCGCGGACCAGTCGAGCCAAGTGTCTGCTTCCACCGCCATGCTGTACGGCGCGCGCGCTCGAAGCGAGATCTTGGAAGCCCACCCGATCGCCGACTCGAATGTATCCGGCCGCAAGCGACGCGGAGGCCTGACGTGCAATGTCCATCGAACTGAGTCCTTGGGCAAGCGGCGACGTCGTCCCCCACGCGTCGACGTTCTCGCCGATGTCGTCCCTGCTGTCGAGGACGAGCAACACGGTGGCGTCCGCATCCGCTGTCGTGCGCCGAACGTAGAGCTCGCCGGATGCGCCACCGCGGCGCGCGGTCGCCTTCCAGTCGATCCTGCGCAACCGGTCTCCCGGTACGAATGGGTGGATATCCCGAAACTCGCCGCCGTCCCCGGGGCGTCGCGACGGGTGCGTCCCGGTAAGCCCGTGTAGCACGGGCGGCACCGGCAGGCTCGAAACCGGGTCGTACTTCGGCTCGACCACCCGGCTGACGCTCACCTGTGGCCCGGTGTCGCTGATGAAGCCCGCGTCCGCGCCGATCAACCGGTGTTCGATGCGCAAAAACTCCTGAGGCCCTGAGTGCAGAAGTGGTACGACCCCGTGCACATCGGCAGCTCCGGCCCGGCCGATCAGCACGTCCCCGATCGGTTCGCCGAGGCCGGTCAGCCGCAGCTGCACGTGTTCGGCCGGGTCGGGCATCCGGAATGCGATGGTATAGCCGAGGCTCGAGCGGTCCGGCTGTTCGGACAGCCGGGTCCGAAGCTGTGCTGTGCTACTGCCGCGCGGGCGGTTCTCCCACGCGACGGCCGCGCTGATCAGCAACGGCAGCGCGAGCAGCACCAGTTCGATCCGTGAGAACAGCATCCCGGCCGCGCACAACAGCAGGGCGACCGCGACCGCGGCCGGCACGGCCGCACTGAGCCGCCACACGGGGACGTATTCCGCATCCGGCCCGGATGGTTCGTTCGGCGGGCGGGCGTCGCGCTCGGAGTCGAAGGTCATCGCGCTGCGGGCTCCGCACGAGTGGAGCCGACTGCAGGCGGACCGGCGACCTGTTCGACGATTCCGGCGATCACATGGGTCGCCTGGATGCCGTTCGCCCATGCCTGCGTGGTCAGCGACAGGCGGTGGGCCAACACGGGCACTGCAACGCGCTTCACGTCTTCCGGGGCGACGAAATCACGCCCATTCATCACGGCGAGGGCGCGCGCGACCAGCATGAGTGCCTGCGAGCCGCGTGGTGACGCGCCGACCTGAACAGACGAGTTCGATCGTGTCGCCGTCGCGAGATTCACGCAATAGTCGACAATGTCGGTGTCGACGTGCACCGTCTCGATTCCGCGCTGCATCGCCAGCAGCGTCTGCGCGTCGACGACCTTCTCAACGTGCGCCACCTCGTGCCGCCGTGCAATGCGACCGAGCAGGATTCGCCTCTCACCGTCACCGGTCGGATAGCCGACGGCAAGGCGCACCATGAAGCGGTCCAATTGCGCTTCGGGCAGCGCGTAGGTGCCTTCGAATTCGATCGGGTTCGACGTGGCGATGACGTGGAACGGCTGCGGTAACGCAAAGCTCTTGCCCTCGACGGTGACCTGCGCCTCCGCCATCGCTTCGAGCAGTGCTGATTGCGTCTTCGGGGCCGTGCGGTTGATCTCGTCCGCGAGAAACAGCCCGGTGAAGATCGGACCCGCTCTGAACACGAACTCTCCGCCCACCGGCGTGTAGACGAACGAGCCCGTGATGTCGGACGGCAGTAGGTCCGGCGTGCACTGGAGACGACGGAAGTCCAGACCGATCGCTGACGCGATGCAGCGTGCGGCCAGCGTCTTGCCGAGGCCGGGGACGTCCTCGAACAGGACGTGGCCACCGGCGAGGACGGTGGCGAGCGCCAGTTCGAGCGCATCCGTCATGCCGACGACGACGCTACTGACACGTTCGAGCACCGCGGCGCTCAGACGGGCGATCTCGGCGATCTCCATCGGAGCGCCGGTGTCATCGACGCTGTCGGTTTCCGCTGTCATGGGGTTCTCTTTCTGGTCAGGCCACGTCGTGTCGGAGCACGTCGTGTCAGGGCATCAGTGAGGGTCGTGGCCGCGCCGTCGAACAGGCGGCCGAGTTGTGTTATCGCGGCCCGCGACGGCGGGTCTGCAACACCCGAGCCGGGGTCGACCAGTTGTGCAAGGCCGTCGAGGCAGCGCTCGATCTGATAGAACGTCGGCAGAGAGGCAGGATTGGGCCGCAGGGTTCGGTATGTCGATGCCCCGATGAGTGCGGTGACGGCGGCCTCATCCGCCGGATCGTCCACATCGAGTTCATGCGGCTCGAGTCTGCGCGCGGCCAGGAGTCTCACGCGGATCAGCGCACCGGGTTGCACCCGGCCCCTGCGCGTGCGCAGTGTCCAGGACAGTCGAGTGACGTCGCCTCTGTTGCCGTCCGCACGCACCGACACCTCGACCGGCCAGCCTGAAGCGGGATTGTCCGGGATCAGCTGCCAACTCAGCCCCAGCGCGATCACTGCTGCGGCGACAAGCGCGGCATGCCAGGCGTCCATGCCGAGATACCAGAGGAAGGCAGCTGCAAGCACAGCGGCGACCAGTAACCCAATAGCCCGTCGGCGGAAGGGGCGTCGCAGAACGGCGCGCCACGGCGATCCCATTGGTGTGGGCGCCGTCACGAGTGGCGTTCCCATGGCGGTCTCGGTACGGATGCGGTGGGTGCGCTGAGCGCGGCATCCCACGACGCGGAGAGCGACTGCAATGCGGCGCGGACCCGTTCGACGTCTTGCACGGTCGCCGGGTGGTCGCCGAAGCGCACGCGCAGATAGGCGTTCAGCAGCGTCCCGACAGCTGCGGAGTCTGCGGGCACTCGTCTGAGGATCCGCGACGTGAATTCTGTCGGCGTCTCGGCAGCCCGGCGCTGGATGCCCGACTCGGCCGCGGCATCTTGCACACCCAGCCAGGCCTTCACGATCGCGTCGTGTGGCTCTCGCTCCTGGTCGAGGCTCGCGATCGCCAGCGAGAACCCACGCTTGAGGACCGGAGCGCTGACCGCCTCCGGCACAGCCTCCGCAACGAGGTCGTCAACGGAGTCCATCGACGTCGGTGGCAAGCCGAGCGCCGTCCGATCCGGGCGCCGAGACAGCCAGCGCAATACGAGCACGATTGCAACCAGCACAGCGATGCCGACCAGAACCCAGCCGACGATCGACAGATCGAGCGCGCCGTGCGCGGCGCGTGGCGCGGCGGGCAGCGGCGTGATTGTGCCCGCCGGCTGCGGCCGCCCGGTCGGAAAGTTCGTTTGCTGCGGTGCGCTGAAGTCCGGCACCCAGCGCAATCCCGTGAACCGGGCGGCACCCTGCAACCCGACACTGACAACGAGGACAACACCCAGCAGTATGCAGCCGAGCAGGATCGCACCGGAGCGTTTCATCGCTGCTCTTCGGCGCTGTCGGGTGCCACGATCCTCATCCGTTCACCGTACCGCGCCGGGCCGATCCGATCGGCCCGATCCGACCGGCACAAGCCCAGGCGCTCAGGCGTGACCGGCCTTCTCCATTTGGCGCAGGTCGCGCTTGAGATCACCCAGCTCGTCGCGTAATCGTGCGGCCAACTCGAATTTCAATTCGCCCGCGGCGGCGAGCATCTGATCGTTCAGGTCGGCAATGAGCGATTCGAGCTCGTTCGCTCCGGCCGCGGCGATCCCCACGTGACGCAGGTTCGGGGTCGGCGCCTTCTTCTTGCTGTCGCGACCGGCGAGCATCTTGGCGGTGTCTGCTCCTTCTCGAGCGAGCACATCCGTGATGTCAGCGATCTTCTTGCGCAGCGGCGTCGGGTCGATGCCGTTCTCGGTGTTGTACTCGACCTGCTTTGCACGGCGCCGGGTCGTCTCGTCAATGGCCTGCTTCATCGAGTCAGTCAAAACGTCTGCATACATGATCACCTGACCGGAAACATTGCGTGCGGCACGCCCAATCGTCTGGATTAGCGAGGTCGACGAGCGCAGGAATCCTTCTTTGTCCGCATCGAGAATCGCAACCAGCGATACTTCGGGCAGGTCGAGGCCTTCACGTAAGAGGTTGATGCCAACCAGGACGTCGTAGACGCCCTGCCGCAGTTCCGTGAGCAGTTCGACTCTGCGCAACGTGTCGACGTCCGAATGCAGGTAACGCACACGGACACCAGCCTCCGCGAAGTAGTCGGTGAGTTCTTCCGCCATCTTCTTAGTCAAAGTGGTGACGAGAACACGCTCGTTGCGCTCCTCGCGCACGCGGATCTCTTCCAGCAGATCGTCGATCTGACCCTTCGTCGGTTTGACGACGATCTCCGGGTCGATCAGGCCCGTCGGGCGAATGATCTGCTCGACGATCCCGGCGCCGAGCCCCATTTCGTAACGGCCGGGTGTCGCGGACAGATAGACGGTCTGTCCGACTCTGTCTTTGAACTCATTCCACTTCAGAGGGCGGTTGTCGAGTGCGCTCGGCAGCCGAAAGCCGTGCTCGACGAGCGTGCGCTTGCGGGAAGCGTCGCCCTCGTACATCGCGCCGATCTGTGGCACGGTCACATGCGATTCGTCGATGACGACGAGGAAATCATCCGGGAAGTAGTCGAGCAAGCAGTGCGGCGCCTCCCCCGGGGCGCGCCCGTCGATGTGACGCGAATAGTTTTCGATCCCTGAGCAGAACCCGATCTGCTCCATCATCTCCAGATCGAACGTCGTGCGCATTCGCAGACGTTGCGCCTCCAGCAGTTTGCCGGCGCGTTCAAGCTCGGTCAGGCGTTCTTCGAGTTCGATCTTGATCGTTCCGATCGCGCGCTGCATCGTCTCCGGGCTCGCCGCGTAGTGGGTTGCCGGGAACACGGACACGGCGTCCATCCTCGAGATGATCTCACCCGTCAGCGGGTGCAGCGAGTACAGCGCCTCGATTTCGTCGCCGAACAATTCGATCCGGATCGCGTGCTCCTCGTAGACCGGAATGATCTCGATCGTGTCGCCGCGTACGCGGAACTTGCCGCGGGAGAAATCAATGTCGTTGCGTTCGTACTGCATGCCGACGAACATACGGATCAACCGGTCGCGCCCAACGTGTTGTCCGATTTGGAGCGCGGCCATCGCGTCGAGATATTCCTCGGCCGCACCCAGACCGTAGATGCAGGACACCGTGGAGACGACGACGACGTCTCGCCGACTCAGTAGCGAGTTCGTGGTCGAGTGCCGCAGGCGTTCGACCTCGGAGTTGATCGACGAGTCTTTTTCGATGAATGTATCCGTCTGCGGAACGTAGGCCTCCGGCTGGTAGTAGTCGTAGTACGAGACGAAGTATTCGACTGCGTTGTTCGGCATGAGTTCGCGGAACTCGTTTGCCAATTGGGCCGCGAGGGTCTTGTTGTGTGAGAGCACCAACGTCGGGCGCTGCACCTGCTCGATCAGCCAGGCCGTTGTCGCCGATTTGCCTGTGCCGGTCGCGCCGAGCAGCACGACGTCGGTTTCGCCCGCGTTGATCCGGGCCGCCAACTCGACGATCGCCTGAGGCTGGTCGCCGCTCGGGGAGTACTCACTGATGACCTCGAACGGATGCACAGCGCGGGTCGGTTCCATGATTCAAGTCTAGGCAGAGCCACCGACACAGGACTCGGCCTGGCCTCCACGTCAGGCCGGCGCCGTTTCGAGACGGTCCGCGCCAACCCGGTCCGCATCGAGGTGCACTCGGATGTCGCCTGCTCGCACTCCGATCGGTTGATGAGTGACGAGCACCGTGATCTTCTCACGCAAAGCGAAGCGCAGGTCGGCCATGAGAAGCTCCGCGGACTCCTCGTCGAGGTGGGCGGTCGGCTCGTCGATGAGGATGACGTCGGCTCGCGTCAAGAGCGTGCGCGCGACGGCGACTCGTTGCCGCTCCCCGCCTGAAAGGTAACTGCCCGCCGGCCCGATCGGGGTGTCAAGCCCATGAGCCAGACGCTCGAGAAGCGGCCCGAGGCCGACGCGGTGCAGCACGGCACGCAGTTCGGCGTCGGCGGGCGCGTCGCTTCGGTCGCGCGCGAGCAGCAGATTCGCCCGCAACGTCGAGTTGAACAGGTGCCCTTCCTGAGGGCACCACGCGAACGCACGACGCAGGGCGCCCGGATCGAAGGTGGAGACATCCGTTCCGTTGATCAGGTAACGACCGGTGACGGGGCGCAACTGCTGCAGTAACAGAGTGAGCAGCGTCGTTTTGCCCGAGCCTGATCGTCCCGTGACAACGAGCCACTCACCGCGCGCAACGACGGCATTCACGCGCTCGAAAACGGGCCAGGCCGTGCCCGGCCACCGTGCGGCAACACCGCCGAGACGGATGCTGCGCACGTTCGGCGTTCGCACCGGCGCATCCGGTGCGGCCGCGCGAGATTCGCCGACGGCATCGGAATCGTCGCAATCCTCGCTCGTGATCGTCGAAACGCGGCGAAGCACCTCGCGAAGCGCGGGCCACTGCTGCGCGGCCGCGGCGACATCGAGCAGCGCGTCGATGAGTGCGATCGGAGTAAGCGCCAGAACCGCGACGAATTCCGGCGCGAGGGTGCCGCGCGCCACCGCCGCGGCGGCGAGTGGCAGCACGAGGACGGCGGTGGCGCAGCATCCGAAAACGATGGTCGCGTTCCCCATGCCCAGCGCCCAGGCGCTGCGTCGGGCGAATGCGCTGGCCCGAGCGTCAAGTTCACGCAATTCACGTCGCACGACACCGTCGACCGCATTGGCGCGCAGTTCGCCCGCGGCGCCGAGCATGGCTGCAAACCCGCGCAGGACTCGTGAGCGAAGCATCTGCTGCCCCCGAGCGGCAGCGCGATCGGCCGCCAGCGCCACCGCGGGTGCGACGACGAGCCCGAGCACACCGAGCGCGATGAACAGCGGCACGGACGGCGGGTAGATCACGCCAAGCGCCACAACCGATGTCGCGACGGTCAGCAACCCGACGATGGGAGGCAGGATCACCCTGATCGACAGATCGCGCACCTGGTCGGCGTCGCGGACGAGACGATCCAGAGCGTTCACTCCGGTCAAAAGTGCGCGGTTGCGCGCACCGTGACGGGCGAGTCCGGTCCACAGCCGCATGCGCAGTGTCGTCAGCGCGGCGAAGATCGCGTCGTGGCTCACGAGACGGTCCGCGTAGCGCAGCACAGCCCGGCCGATACCGAAGAATCGCACGCCGACGATTGCGACGAGCAGATACATGATCGGCGGATGTTCGCTCGCACGCACGATGAGCCACGCCGACAGCGCGGTGAGGGCGATGGCGAACACTGTTGCGAGCGTACCGAGCACCGCTGCAGCGGCGACGCGCCCGGCGACGGGGCGAAGGAACGCCCCCAACTCGCGCAACGGATGCCGAGCCTCCCCGCTCGGGACAGTTCCGAACGGTGAACCTCCGTGCGCCTCGCCGTGGGCACCGGTGGCGCGCGATAGCTGCGCCGTGTCGCGCGCAACTCCGCCGCGCATCGAATCAATCTCGTGAGTCGGATGGACCTCGTGAGTCGGATGGCCCTCGTGAATCGGATGGACGTCGTCGATCGCGTCATGGCCGGGTTCGTCGGCCGGGTCGGCACTGACGATGACTTTGCGGTCCGCAAGTGCACGCACGGCGGCATCGTGCGAAGCGATGATCACGGTAACGCTGCCCCGCAGTGCCGCAATGCCGGCGATCAGGATGTCGGCGCTCGCCTCATCGAGGTGGGCCGTCGGCTCGTCCAGCAACGCGAGTCGGGCGCCTGCGTCGACCCGCAACAGCACCCGAGCGAAGGCCAGTCGACGCAGCTCTCCCGGGCTCAGCCGGGCGGGATCGGCGTCGGCAACGTGTGCGAGGCCGAGCGTCATCAGGTGGCGTTCGGCCGCGTTGACGGCGTCCGGCACGCCGTCGCCGTAGATCATCAACTCGTCGAGCGCTGTTGCGGCCGTTGCGTGCGGATGCTGCGGCAACCATGCGAGCCGAGACCGGTCGATCCCTGTGACGGTGCCCCCGATGCGCACCCCGTCGGCGTTGTCGGCAATGCTTCCTGCAAGTGCGGCGAAGACAGTCGACTTGCCCGCACCGCTCGCGCCGTCGAGAAGCGTGATCGCGCCGACCTCTGCCGTGAAGCTCAGATTATCGATGCTGGGCTTCTCACGGCCCGCGTACGTGACGCGCAGAGATCGAGCGCGCACGGCATCCGATGGTGCGCCCGAGTTGGCACTCATGCCCGACTCGAGCAGCGCCTGGGGTGCGGGCGTCTCAAGCACTGCACGCACTCGGCCGAGCGCCTCCTTGCCATCCTGTGACGCGTGAAAAGCGGTGCCGATTTCACGGAACGGCGTGTAGCACTCCGGCGCGAGCAGCAGTGCGAGCAGCCCGATTTCGAGCGGCATGCCGCCCGCGACGAGACGTACGCCGATGGTGACGGCGACAAGTGCCACCGAGATCGTGGCGATGAGTTCCAGCGCGAGCGACGACAGAAAGGCGGTGCGCAGCGTCTGCATCGTTTTCACGCGGTACTGCTCGCAGATGTTGCGGAGCGCGAGCGTTTGTTCCTGGGCGCGGCCAAGGCCGACGAGAACAGGAAGGCCGCGTGCGAGCTCGACGAGGTGCTCTGAGAGCCGAGCCAGCGCATCGGTCGCCGCGGTCACGCGCTCGCGCGTGTGCATGCCGATCAGGGTCATGAACACCGGGATGAGGGGCACCGTTGCGACGATGATCGCGGCGCTCAACCAGTCCGCGAACAGGATGCGCACGCCAACGAGCAACGGCACGACCGCAGCATCGACGAGCGCGGGAAGGAACACAGTGATGTAGTTGTCGAGTTCGTCAAGCCCGCGCGTGGCGAGTGTCGTCGACGCGCCGACGTTCGGCCCGCCCTGTGCCACCAGCTTCTCGGCCAACTCGGCGCGCAGCTTTTCTTTGGTGCCGAGGAGAGCGCGCGCGGCCACCACACGCTGGGACCAGGTGACCAATGCGCGCAGCACGGCGCCGGTGAGTCCCCATGCCGCGGCGGTATGCCAGTTCGACGTGCCTGCGATGACGCTGACGATGCCGCCGGCGACGGCATCCGCGATCATCACCAGACTGAGTCCTCGCAGGGCGCTCAGCAGGCCGAGCAGGTAGAGCGCGCTGCGGTTGAGGCGCACGATCACGCCCGCACCGCGGGGGTCACGGGGTGCGCCGGTGGTATGTGAGCGCCGCCGACCCGCTTGCGGAAGACCCAGTACGTCCAGCCCTGGTAGACCAGAACCAGTGGGAGCCCGACGCACGCCACCACCGTCATGACGCCGAGGGTGTAGGGCGTGGATGACGCGTTCGCGATCGTGAGGTTCCACGCTTCGTTCAGCGTAGACGGGAGCACCACGGGGTAGACGGCGCCGAAAATGGCTGCAGCGCCTGCGACGAGGAATATCCCGAGCGTCAGAAACGACCAGCCCTCGCGTCCCGCGCGGTTGGCCAGCCAGGCCCAGGCGGCGGCAATCACTGCAACCACGACCACGGCCCACGTGACCGGTGTTCCGCGTGCAAACTGCACGCCGAGCACCCAGGCGACGAGCGGCAGCAGGGCGATCGGTGCGGCGACGCGGAAGAAGCGGCGACCAAAGACGCGCACCTCGCCATCCGTCTTGAGTGCGAGGAACGCTGCGGCGTGCACGAGGCTGAAGCCGACAACGGCGAGGCCGCCGATTATCGCGTATCCGCTGAACCATGCGAAGGCCCCGCCGACTCGGTCGCCGTTCGCGTCGATCGGGATCCCGGTCGTCGTAAGCGCGAGCATCGCACCGATGCCGAACGCCGACACGAGCGAACCGACGCCAAGTGCGAGATCCCAGCCGCGCATCCAGCGCTCGGATTGACCCTTGCCGCGGAACTCGATCGCCACCGCTCGGAAGATCAGGCCGAGCAGAAGGAACACAAGCGACAGGTACAGGCTCGAGAACAGCGACGCATACCACATCGGAAACGCCGCGAACGTGGCACCGGCCGCTGTGATGAGCCACACTTCGTTGCCATCCCAGACGGGGCCGATCGCGTTCAACATGACGCGTTTCTGGTTCTCGCTTCGCGCAGAGAAGAGCAGGTGCATGCCGACACCGAGGTCGAACCCTTCGAGGAACAGGTAGCCGGTCCAGAGCACGGCGATGGCCACGAACCACAGCGTGGGCAGAAGATCCATTCTTTGACTCCTTCTCAGTTCTGAGTGCGTGAGGCCAGCGAGGTCAGTATGCGAACGCGAGCACGTCATCATCGGATGCGCCGCCCTCGGCACCCGGGCCACCGTCGTCGTGCCCGCTACGGGGCCTGTTTCCTGGCCCATGCGCCAGCCCAGAACCGAGCTCGGGCAGTGCGCTCGCCACTCCGCCGCGCACATATCGGATCACCAGTCGCAGCTCGAAGACGAGAAGCACGCCGTACACAATGGCGAAGGCGATGAGTGAGAACAGGATCTCGCCGAAACTCACCCCGGGCGAGACCGCGGCCGCAGTGAACATGAACACTCCGTCGACGCCGCTCGGATTGGGCGCAACCACGAAGGGCTGTCTGCCCATCTCGGTGAAGATCCAGCCGGCGGAATTCGCGGCGAACGGTGCGGCAATTCCGATGACCGCGAGCAGCATCACCGACTTGAACCGCGGCACCGTGCCTTTGCGCGTCAGCCAGAGGGCTACTGCCGCGGCAAAGGCTGCGAGGGCGCCGAAACCGATCATGATGCGGAAGCCCCAATACGTCACCTCCATGATGGGCACGTAGTTGATGGTCTCGCCTGCTCGGGCGCCATAAATCGGGTTGTCGGGCAGCGTTGTTCCGTACTTCGCCTGGTATTCGGGTATCAGCTGGTTGACGCCCTTGACAGGCGTGTCGAAGTTCCCGTTGGCAAGAAATGAGAGAACTCCTGGAATCTCGATGACGCCCATGACGCCCTTGCAGTCCTTGGACCCGGGATCGCCGATCGACAGCACCGAGAAACTTGTGCCGGTGTGGCAGGCGGCCTCGGCCGCGGCCATTTTCATCGGCTGCTGCACGAACATGAGCTTGCCTTGGATGTCGCCGGTGATGGAGAGCCCGGCGAACGCGACGATTGCGACGACCCCACCGATGCGCAGCGACGTCAGCCACACTCGGTGATCACGCGCATCGCGTCCCGGAATGTCCGCGGCCTCCCCGACGACCACGCGACCGGTCGCATCCACCGTGTCGATGCGGTCGCGGCGGCGCTGCCAGAGCTGGTACCAAGCAATCCCGAGCAGGAACGCTCCAGCCGCGCCCAGGGAGCCGAAGATGGTGTGGGTGAACGCAGCGACCGCGGTGTTATTGCCGAGAATGGCCCAGACATCCGTCATCACCGGACGTCCGTCCTTCAACGCGACGCCCACAGGATGCTGCATCCACGAGTTCGCCACGATGATGAAGTACGCGGAGAGTGTCGAGCCGGCAACGGCGATCCACAGGCAGGCGAGATGGATCTTCTTCGGCAACTTGCCCCAGCCGAAGATCCACAGGCCGAGAAACGTCGACTCGACAAAGAAGGCGAGCAGGGCCTCCATCGCGAGTGGTGCCCCGAACACGTCGCCGACGAATTTGCTGTACTCGCTCCACGCTAGGCCGAACTGGAACTCCTGCACCAGGCCTGTCGCCACGCCGACGATGAAGTTGATCAGGTAGAGCTTGCCCCAGAACTTGGTCATGCGGTAGTAGCGGTCATCGCCGGTCTTGTGCCAGCGATGCTGCATGAAGGCCACGATCGGGCCAAGGCCGATCGTGAGCGGCACCATCCAGAAGTGATACACGGTGGTGATTCCGAATTGCCAGCGCGCGATCAGGAGCGGGTCCAGATCCATTGGGTGCACGGCGGTTCCTTTGCGATTCGGGCGGGCTCCTCGAGTTCTACGCAATGTAGAACAAGAACTGTTCTACCACATGTAGAAGTATGGTTTCTACTTTGTGTAGAATTGATGCATGGCCACACTCGGAGAACTCGAACGATCTGTGATGGACGTGCTCTGGGACTCGCCGACGGCGCTCACCGCCACCGAATTGCGTGACCGCCTGCGTGACGGTCGAAACGCGCCTTTTGCGGCCGGCGGGTCCGGGTCCACTGGTGTGGTACGTGGCAAAAATCTTGCGACCACGACGATTCTCACCGTGCTCTCCCGGCTCGAAAATAAGGGTTTCGTTACCCGCGATCGCGACGGGCGTCCGCATGTCTATAGCGCGACGACCGGGCGCGCGGACCATATGGCCGAACTCATGCACGAAGTGCTTGGAGCTGCCCGTGACCGCGAAGCCGTGCTCGCTCGCTTCGTGGGGCAGGTGTCCCCCGACGAGGCAGCGGCCCTGCGTCGGATGCTCGACGGCAGCTGAACATGCTTCTCACGTCGTTCGCGCTCGCGGCTCTCGCCCTCGCGCTGGCGTGGCCGGTGCCGATCCTCTTGGCCCGTGCGCAGTGGCCGTCCCGGGCTCCGGCCACCGCGTTGATCGTGTGGCAGTCGATTGCGCTCGCCGGCGGACTGTCGATGATTGGTGCAATGCTCACGTATGGGCTCGCGCCGTTCGGCGCCGATCTCGTGAACGGCTTGCGCGGCTTCGCGGGAGAGTTGACAGCGGGCGCATTGCCGGTCGGGGCGAATTTCAGCCAGATGTTCGCGCTGAGCGGTGCGATCCTGCTCAGCGTACATCTGCTGCTGAGCCTCGTCACGACGTTCGTGCAGGCCGAGCGCTCGCGCAGACGCCACCGCCAGCTGGTCACGCTGCTGAGCGACCCCATGCCCGAGAGACCGGGGACCCGGCTGATCGATCACGCGGCTCCTGTCGCATACTGCCTACCCGGCACAACCCGTTCCGTGACAGTGCTCTCGGCAGGGTTGATTGCCCTCCTCGATGAGGAGCAGTTGCGGGCGGTGATCGCGCATGAGACCGCGCACGCATCGCAGCGGCACCACCTCGTGCTACTGGCGTTTCGAGCCTGGCGACGCGCGCTGCCCTGGTTCCCGATCGCGACACGCGCACACGAAGCCGTTGCCATGCTCGTTGAGATGATGGCAGATGATCAGGCCCGTCGTGCCGTGTCGGACGCGGCCCTGGTGCGTTCGATCGTGCTTGTGGCGAGCGAATCATCGGGCCAGGTCGGCTCGTCGACCCAGCAGGACTCAACGCGCGTGCCGGTACCGTCGGCGGGTAGTCGGGAGGCGATTGTGTCGACGTTCGACCGGCAGTCGGCGCTTGACCGGCCCCTGGCTGCGGACGGTCCCACCGCAGCACGACGGATTTCCCGGATCGTCGATGCTCGCGTGCCGCTTTCCGCATTCGCACGCGGCAGTGCGACGACGTGCGCCGTTGCACTCATCGCCGTACCCACCGTTTTGTTGCTGGCGCCCGCCTTCGCGTGAGCCGGGCCGGAGGCTACCGGTTGCGCTTGCGGTTGCGCTTGCGGTTGCGACCGCGACCGTGCTCGTGGTCGCCCCAGCCGCCGGCGCCATAGACGGTGATGCCAACGACCGGTATCAAGAGAAACCAGAGCCACGCCACGCCATAACCCCAGAGTGTGCCGGTGATGAAGAAGAGAGCAACGGCCAGGAACGGCGAGATCGCCGCAATTGCGTATTGCCAGTGCTGCGTCGTGTGCTCTCGCTCCACAGCTCCTGCGAATGCCTCGGATGCAGCAGGAGCCGCTGCGTAAGCGGGCGACGGCCCCGCGTCGGCTGCGTGTGCAGCCGACGGGCGGATTGTCGACGCAGGCAGATCGTCGAACAGCGGAGCAAGTTCTCCGCGGGTGATCGCAGCACGCACCGCGGCCGATCGCTCGGCCGACTCTGTGGCTGTCAGTCTGCCCTCTGCGGCGAACTTGTCGAGGGCGGCGACAGCCTCGTCACGCTCGGCATTGCTGAGTCGCAGATTATGGGTCGCTGGGTCGGAGAAATCGATCACGCGTACATTCTGGCCCAACCCGGTGGTGGGTGCCATATCCGCCTTCGACTGCAGGACAGTGCCATTCAAACCTCAGAGGAGCCAAATAGCTCGGGCGGCTATCGTCTGCCGCGTCGCTGCTGCGTTACCGCACGGGACGCGCGGCGCCCGAGACCAGGGTGGGTAGTGTTGCAAACAACGCAAATACGAGAAGTAACCCGTACGGCGAGTCCGATCTGGGGCAGGATGCGCGGCAGGGTCGTACTCCTCCTGTGCGTCATGTACGCGATTTCGTGCCCCGATCGCAACGGTTTCGTTCAGGGAATCGTTCACTCGGCTTCTTGGCTCGGCAACGCCGCCGCTCCGCTCATCGTCGGCGCGAAACAGAGTGTGTCGCGCAGATCGACGAGAACGGAGGCGCCCGGGGCGAAACCCAATTCCTCGAACGTGCGGTGCCAGCGATTTGTCGCGTCCGCGAACTGCGCGTAGCTGAGGCGGCGAGGTGATCGTGCGTCCTCCAGATAGACCGCGTTCGGCGTTTGTGCGGCGCGATCGGCGATCAGTTGTCCCAGGCTGAACGGTGTCGAGCCGTCCTGGACATCAGCGGTGTTCGAGGATAAAGCGGGCGTCACTCGCTCAAAATAGCTTGCCGGGTGAAGTACTTGTTTCAGCATCCAGCTCCATACGGCGCGGTAGTCCGGAACGCCCGCGCGCGAAACCGGCGTGTGGTCCGATACCGTGCGACCGTGCGACTGACCGGCGTTGCCGATCGCCTTCGTGCTGATGAGCTCGTGTGCACCCGTCGGTACTGCACCGCGAACAGCGGGACCGAACCGCCCGATCCCCAGTTTGTTCCACGATCCGACGATCCTCTGAAAGTACACATCGTGCGCGTTATCGAACGCATACATGCGGCTCGGGCTGGTCGCGCCGCGAACGCGACGCCGAACCTGGATATCACGATGGCAGCAGCCGCGAGAGCAGCTGCGCTTGTCGACATCCATCTCCTCACGGGGCAACAGTAGGCCCGTAGGATGAAGGAACGTCGCCGAATCGGATGAGAATCCGTTCAAGGTTCGGCTGAGATCGAACGCCAGAGTTCATCCGCCTGACGGAGCGTGTCGGCCAGGCTTCCCGTCGCGTCGATGACGACATCGGCCACTGCCAGACGCTCGTCATCCGTGGCCTGTGACCCGAGGCGCGCAACGGCATCCTGCTCGGAGAACCCGCGAAGTTCGACCAGACGCTTGATCCGCTCTTCGGCAGAGGCATGCACTACTGCGATCTGGTCGAAACGCAGCGGCCTGCCACTCGCCTCTTCGACCAGAAGCGGAACGTCATAGACGACGACAGCGTTCGGGTTCTGTTCTTCGGCGCTTGCAAACAGCTCGAGTGCCCGCTGCCACACCGCCGGATGGGTAATCGCGTTGAGGGCGAGCCTGCTCGCTTCGTCGGCGAAGACGATTGCCCCGAGCCTCGCGCGATCGAGACTGCCGTCAACGCGAATCACCGATGGTCCGAATTGCTCGGCTATCGCGTCGAGCGCAGGCGTACCCGGTTCGACGACCTCGCGTGCCAGCCGGTCAGCGTCGACGACGACGGCGCCGTGCTCTGCAAGCCGAGCGGCCACAGTGGACTTTCCGGACGCGATTCCGCCGGTGAGCGCGATGAGATGCACCCCGACAGACTATCCGGCCGACAGACTACCCGGCCGACAAGAATACGAAACGGCCGAGCCCGCGAGGGCCTGGCCGCTTCGTATTGTGAGGATCAGTGCATGTGACGATCAGTTGCTGCTGGAGAGCTTCTCACGCAGCGCAGCGAGCGACTCGTCATCGGCAAGCGTGCCGGCTGACGAGGTGTCGTTCGTGAACGTCGAAGCTGCGGCGCCGCCACGTGTGCCGGCAGCCTCCTCTTCGAGTCCCTTTGCGACCTGCTTCTTGTGCGCTTCCCAGCGGGCCTGGGCTGCAGCGTAGTCCTGCTCCCACTTTTCGCGCTGGCTGTCGAAGCCTTCCTTCCACTCGTTCGTCTCCGGGTCGAAGCCCTCGGGGTACTTGTAGTTTCCGGCCTCATCGTATTCGGTGAGCATGCCGTACAGTGCCGGGTCGAACTCGGTGCCCTCGGGGTCGACACCCTCGTTGGCCTGCTTGAGCGACAACGAGATGCGACGACGGTCGAGGTCGATGTCGATGACCTTGACGAAGACGTCCTCGCCGACCGAGACAACCTGCTCGGCGAGCTCGACGTGCTTGCCGGAGAGCTCGGAGATGTGAACGAGGCCCTCGATGCCGTCTGCGACGCGAACGAACGCACCGAACGGAACAAGCTTGGTGACCTTGCCCGGTGCGACCTGGCCGATGGCGTGGGTGCGTGCGAAGACCTGCCACGGGTCTTCCTGCGTTGCCTTCAGCGACAGGGAGACGCGCTCGCGGTCGAGGTCCACCTCGAGGATCTCGACGGTGACCTCCTGGCCGACCTCGACAACCTCGCTGGCGTGCTCGATGTGCTTCCAGCTGAGCTCGGACACGTGCACGAGACCGTCGACTCCGCCGAGGTCAACGAACGCACCGAAGTTGACGATCGAGGAGACGACGCCCTTGCGAACCTGACCCTTTTGCAGGTTGTTGAGGAAGGTGGTGCGGCTCTCGGACTGCGTCTGCTCCAGAAGGGCGCGCCGCGACAGAACAACGTTATTGCGGTTCTTGTCGAGTTCGAGAATCTTCGCCTCGATCTCCTGGCCCAGGTACGGGGTCAGGTCGCGAACGCGACGGAGCTCGATCAGCGATGCGGGGAGGAAGCCGCGCAGGCCGATGTCGACGATCAGTCCGCCCTTGACGACCTCGATGACCGACCCGGTCACAACGCCATCGGCATCCTTGATCTTCTCCACGTCGCCCCACGCACGCTCGTACTGGGCCCGCTTCTTCGACAGGATGAGGCGGCCTTCCTTGTCCTCCTTCTGGAGAACGAGGGCTTCGACGGTGTCGCCGACGTTGACGACCTCTGTCGGGTCGACGTCGTGTTTGATCGACAGCTCACGCGAAGGGATGACCCCCTCGGTCTTGTAACCGACGTCGAGCAAAACCTCGTCGCGGTCGATCTTCACGACGGTGCCCTCGATGAGGTCTCCGTCATTGAAGAACTTTAAAGTCTTTTCGACCGCGGCAAGAAAATCTTCAGCAGAACCGATGTCGTTGATCGCGACCTGCTTGGTTGCCTTTTCGGTCGTTGCGGTTGTCATTGAGTAATTACTCCAGTGTGGACATGAATCAGGCCGTGAGCGGATGATTGCAATGAGATATTCCGCCACGGCAGGCGAATAGGACGTCACAAACGTGACGCTCCATCCTAGCTTTGTTTTCGGGCAGGATACAACAGAGATTCCAGCCGGTGCCCCCGTAGGCTGGCAACAGTCACACCCAAAGAAGGGAGCATGATGTCAGTCCAGTATGAACTGCCCGATGCCGATGATTTCCTGCGTCTTGCCCAACGTCGCGACCATGCGATCACCGTCTATGCCGCGACCTCTCCGGTCGTGGGCAAACGAGAGGCGAGTTTCACAACAGTGAAGAGCGCGTTCGACACTGCGATCGAACGCGTCAAGGCATCCGGCGCATCGCACGCGGTCTGCACTGCGCTGCAACGCCAGTGGCAGCAGATTGCTGCCGACCAGCAACTCTGGGGCACGTTGGCGGCCTCGCTTGCCGTGTTCGTCGCGGAAGATGTCAGTGAAGTCTTCGTGTTGCCGAACCGGCTGGAAGACCAACTTCAGGTTGCCGAGTATTTCGACGTTGGACAGCTGTTGCGGTCGGTCACATTCCCCCAGGAGGCCTACGCGGTGCTCTTGTCGGCGAACGAGTGGAGCCTGTGGTTCGCGACCGCCGCCAACCGCGCCGTGCGCGTGGACGTCGCGGCGACGCATCCGATGAACCTGGATGATGCAACGCACCGCGATCCGATCCCCGAGCGCGAACGGCAGGGCAGACTCATTGGCGATGAGGGGCGCAAGACCCTCATGGAAACGTACGCCAAGCGCGTGAGTGACGCCGTAACGAAGGAGCTGGCGGAACGCGATCCGCGCGCGTCCGACGTCGTCTTCGTCTTTGCCACCGAGCCGCTGCTCAGCATGTTCCAGGCTCGAGGAGTTCACGAGCGTGTTCTGCTGCTGGTGCCGGGCGCGCCGGATCGGCTTACCGGTGTCGAGATCGACAACGTCATGCGCGATCGACTCGCCGAGTGGAATGCACGCGGCGTACAGGACGAGGTGGATGCGATCGCCAACGACGGCGGTTCCGGCCTTGCCGCCACCGAGTTGTCGACGATTGCCCGAGCTGCGGTCAGCGGCGCCGTGCGCACCCTCGTGTTCGCATTCTCCGTCGACGTCAACGGGACATTCGACGACGCGTCAGGGGCGATCGAGTTCGCTCCGGCGAACGGCACGCGGATGCCGTCGGGCGAGCCCGCCTACGATTTGCTGTCGCGTATTGCTGTCAGCGTGCTCACACACGGCGGCAGTGTCATCGCGGTGCGCCCTGACGAGGTTGCGTCCACGGCATGGGACGGTACTGCGATCGCTCGGCTGCGCTTTCCGCTGGGCTAAGCCCTCCCCCGCACACCCCACGCTGAGGTGCGGACTTCTGTCGCTTTGTACCGGGTACAAGCGACCGAAGTCCGCACCTCAGCGAACGTTTTTGGGGGCGAACTGACCCACCGCGCTTACACGTCAGTCGAGCATTGCCACCTTCAGCGTGTCGAGGCCGACACCGCCGATGTTGAGGGCCTTCGTGTGGAATGACTTGAAATCGAATGCAGCGCCCTCGCGGCGTTGGTACTCGTCGCGGAGTTGCTCCCAGATGCGCTGCCCGACCTTGTACGACGGAGCCTGGCCCGGCCAGCCGAGGTAGCGGTTGACTTCGAATCGCACGAATCCTTCGTTCATGTTGACGTTCTCAGCGAGGAACGCGAACGCGTCGTCGCCCGTCCACCGGCCGGTGCCATCCGGTCGGTCCTTTTCCAGGTGCACGCCGATGTCGAGCACGACGCGCGCTGCGCGCATCCGCTGCCCGTCGAGCATTCCGAGCCGGTCGGCTGGATCATCGAGATAACCGAGTTGCTCCATGAGTCGCTCGGCGTACAACGCCCAGCCTTCCGCGTGACCCGACGTACCGGCGATGCGCCGCCAGCTGTTCAGCTGCGCCTTGTTGTAAGTGGCGATACCGATCTGCAGGTGGTGGCCCGGCACACCCTCGTGGTACACCGTGGTCAACTCGCGCCAGGTGTCGAATTCCGTGACACCCTTGGGGACGCTCCACCACATGCGGCCCGGACGAGCGAAGTCGTCGCTCGGCTCGGTGTAGTAGATGCCGCCCTCCTGCGTCGGTGCGATCATGCACTCGAGAGTGCGCATCTCCTCTGGAATGTCGAAGTGTGTTGCGCCGAGTTCTTCGACGGCCCTGTCGCTGGTTTCCTGCATCCAGCGCTGAAGCGCGGCGGTCCCTTCCAACTTGCGGCTCGCGTCACCGTCGAGAAACTCGATGGCCTCGGCAACGGATGCGCCCGGCTTGATCTCTTTCGCGATCGCTTCCTGCTCGGCGACCATGCGCCGTAACTCCTCGATGCCCCATTCGTAGGTCTCGTCGAGGTCGATGGTGGCGCCGAGAAAATCGCGGGACGCGAGTGCGTAGAGTTCGCGACCGACGGCATCCCGCTCGGGGGCGTGCTCGGCCAACTCGTCGGTCAGAAAGGTGGCGAGGGTCGCATACGCCTGGGCGGACTCCTGCGCGGCCGAGGCGACGTCGTCGCGCAACGACGCCGGCAATTCGCTGTCTGCTGCCCGCGCGTTTTGGGCGAGCTGGAAGAAGAAGCCGTCTGCGGCAACCTGCTTGTTCGCCTGGGCCACGATCTCTCTCACCTGTCGGATGGCCGGGACGCTTCCGGAGGCGATGCCACTGCGCAGGGTCTGAATGTAGCCGTCCATCGCCGCAGGCAGGTTGCGCATCCGCTTCGCGATATTCGACCAATCGTCTTCGGATGCCGTTGGGGACAGGTCGAAGATTTCGCGTAGCGACTGCGCTGGCGATGCGATCACGTTGAGGTCGCGTTGCGCGAATCCTGCATCATGTTTCTCCAGCGCGAGTTCGAGTTCGCGAGTGAGGTCCAGCTTTGTGACCCGGTCGATGTCGTCGACCGGTTCAGCAGCCCGAATTTCGGCCAAAGCCGCCTTGGCTGCAGTCGCCGCTGCATCGAGGCCGTCCGGCGAATAGTCACCGTATTCGCCCTCGCGACCGGGCCGGCCGAGATAGACATGGAATTCCGGATACAACTCCAACTGAGTGTCGACCCACTGGTCGGCGACCGCGTCGATCGGTGTCGGCTGTCGCGTCTGTGCTTGTCTCAAACCTTCGTTTGTCATGACCTCGAGCCTATGGCCTGCCGCCGGAGTCGCGCGAGCCGAGCCGGTGTCGTCAATGCGCGGCGGCATCCCAGTTCGTCCCGCGGCCCACCTGCACCGTCAGCGGCACGCGTAATTGTGCCGCTGTGGACATCCGATGGGTGACGATCGCCTCGAGCGCGTCCCACTCCCCCGGTGCCACCTCGAAGATCAGCTCGTCGTGTACCTGCAGGAGCATATTCGACCCAAGCTCCTGCTCGAGCATGTCGGCGTGGATGGCGATCATTGCCCGCTTCATGACGTCCGCAGCAGACCCTTGGATCGGTGCGTTCAGAGCCGCGCGTTCAGCGTTGTCGCGCAGCACCCTGTTGGTGCTCGTGAGGTCGGTGAACGGACGCCGGCGGCCGAAGATCGTCTCCGTGTAACCGTCGACGCGAGCTTTCTCGACCACATCGCGCAGGTAGTCGCGCACCTTGCCGAATCGGGCAAAGTAATCCGTCATCAGTTGTCTGGCTTCTGCGGTCTCGATCCGCAATTGCTTCGACAGCCCGAACGCGCTCAGCCCGTAGGCGAGTCCATACGACATGGCCTTCACTTTTGTTCGCATCGCAGGAGAGACCTCCTCCGGTGTGACACCAAAGATTCGCGCACCGACGAAACGGTGCAGGTCCTCGCCCGCGTTGAACGCTTCGATCAGGCCTTCATCGCCGGAGAGGTCCGCCATGATCCGCATCTCGATCTGTGAATAGTCCGCAGTCAGCAGCGTCTCGAAATCCTGGCCGGCTTCGAACGCCGAGCGGGTGCGCCGCCCCTCCTCAGTGCGCACGGGGATGTTCTGCAGATTCGGGTCGTTGGACGAGATCCGGCCGGTGCTGGTCCCGGTCTGGTCGTAGGTGGTGTGGATGCGCGCATCCGGTTCGATCGCGCGCTCCAAAGTCTCGATGATCTGCTTGAGTTTGGTGGCATCGCGGTGCTGCAGCAGCAAACCGAGGAACGGATGCGGGTTCTTCTCCTGCAGGTCGGCGAGCGAGGCTGCGTCGGTCGAGTATCCGGTCTTGGTCGAGCGGGTCTTCGGCATGTCGAGTTCGTCGAAGAGCACCTGCTGGAGCTGTTTCGGCGAGCCGAGGTTCACCTCATGCCCGATCTCGGCGAATGCGCGCGTTGCGAAGTCGTTCGCGCTTGCAGTCAGTTCTTCACGGAGCGTAGCAAGCACATCCGCATTGATCGTGACGCCGGCCAATTCCATCCGAGCTAAAACCATGACGATCGGCAATTCGATCGCGTCGAGCACGTTTCGGGTTCCGGGCTCGAGCGCGGCGGACAGGGCTTCGGTCAGTCGCACGACGTACCAGGCTTGGCTGGCCGGACTGATCGCCTCGGTCTCCGGCAGCAATTGATTCGGGTCGGCCTGCGGCAGATCCTCACCGAGTACCTCGTACACCTGCTCGGCAAGCCCAACCGGGGACTTTGCAGGGTGGATCAGCCACCCCGCGATCTTCGTGTCGAAGGCGAGTCCGGCAACGGCCAAGCCCGCCCGGCGCAGTGCCTTGATCTGCGACTTCGCATCGAAGAAATACTTGGGCGATGGGCCGGCCAGCCATTCTTCGAGGGCAGCGTAGTCAGGGCGTCCACTTTCCCACGGCACGAACGCCGATTCGGTCGCCGTCGCAAGCCCGATGCCCGTGATGCCGTCTAACGCGCGTTCGACCTGCACGCCCAATGGCACCGTGCCGCTGCCGGAAACTTTAGTCAGCCAGTGCGCGAGTTCCTCGTCGACAAGTGTCCGAACAACCGGAGCGGCCGCATCCGTGGTGCCGGCGCCACCGGTCGCTCCGGTGTCTGTGTCGCTACCGCTCCCGTCGGTCTCGGCGATCTTCAACACGCGATCGAGCAGTGTCTTGAACTGAAGCCGATCGAACACGTCACGAATCGCCTGCTCATTGACGGGCTGCCGCTCCAGATCGTCCGGACCGACCGGCAGTTCGACATCCGTCAGCAGCCTGTTGAGTCGGCGGTTGCGCAGTGCGTTCTCTTTCTGCTCGCGCAGCTTCTCCCCCACCACACCCTTGATCTCATCGGCATGAGCGATGATCTCGTCGACGGTGCCGTACTGCTTGACCCACTTGACGGCGGTCTTCTCACCGACTTTGTCGATGCCGACCAGGTTGTCACTCGTCTCGCCGACGAGCGCGGCAACCTCGGGGTATTGCTCGGGTTCGATGCCGTAACGTTCGACAACGGCGTCGCGGTCATAGCGTTTCAGTTCGGACACCCCACGCACCTGCGGGTAGAGCAGGGTGACGTCGTCGTTGACCAACTGGATGCTGTCGCGGTCGCCCGAGACGACCAGCACTCGGTAGCCCTGTTCAGCACCACGGCGGGACAGTGTGGCCAGGATGTCGTCAGCCTCGAAATCCTCCTTCGAGACTGTGGTGATGTTCATTGCGTGGAGCGCTTCTTCGAGCAGCGGTATCTGCCCGACGAACTCCGGCGGTGTCGCGCCGCGGGTGCCCTTGTATTCCGGGTATTCGCGCGTGCGGAACGAATAGCGCGAGATGTCGAACGCGACCGCGATGTGGGTCGGTTTCTCGTTCTTGAGCAGATTGATCAACATCGAGATGAAGCCGTGGATCGCGTTGGTGTGCTGTCCTTCGCGGTTGACGAAACTGTCGATCGGCAGGGCGTAGAACGCCCGGAATGCGAGCGAGTGGCCATCAATGATCAGGAGGGTAGGCTTTTCGGAGTCCGACACGTGTGCCAGCCTACAAGGCGCCTCGGACACCGGCATCCGGCAGTGTCGCCCGGATTGTCGCTCACCGAACGAGGGCAGGAGAAACGGCCATGAGTCTGGACGTGCTGGCGTACGTCAACGAGCACGGACTCGGGTCGCTTGCCGACAAGATGGGCATCACATTGCTCGAGTTCACGGTTGAACGCACGGTCGGCACGATGCCGGTCGAGGGCAACACGCAGCCGATGAACCTGTTGCACGGCGGTGCGTATGCCGTGCTTGCAGAGTCGCTCGGCTCTCTTGCTGCAGCCCTTCACGCTGGGCCGGATCGTTCTGTGGTCGGAATCGAAATCAACGCGACGCATACCGGCAGCGCGACATCCGGGGTCGTGACGGGTGTGTGCACGCCCATTCACCTGGGCCGCACACTCACCAGCCACGAAATCGTCGTGACGGATGAGCGCGGGCGCCGTTGCTCGACGCTACGGATCACGAACCTGATCAAGGATCGCCGGCAGTAGGCGCGTGCGGCAAGAGCGGCCGGTTACGCCTTCTTGACAGCGAGTTGCTCGATGATCGCCTGCGCGACATCGTGCATTGTCAGCCGACGATCCATGGATGCCTTCTGAATCCAGCGGAACGCCTCCGGCTCGGTCAGACCCATCTTCTCGTTCAGGAGGCCCTTGGCCCGGTCGACGAGTTTGCGCGTCTCGAAACGTTCGACCAGGTCGCCGACCTCCGCTTCAAGCGCGATGATCTGTGCATACCGCGCGAGCGCGATCTCGATCGCAGGCAGCAGGTCGTTCGGCGTGAATGGCTTGACAACATATGCCAAGGCACCGGCTTCGCTGGCGCGCTCGACAAGCTCCTTCTGGCTGAATGCGGTCAGCAATACGACGGGAGCGATGTGCGCCTTCGACAGACGTTCGGCCGCTGAGATGCCGTCGAGCTGGGGCATCTTGACATCCATGATGACCAGGTCAGGGCGGAGCTCTGTTGCCAGTGCGACGGCGGTCTCCCCGTCACCGGCTTCGCCGACGACTTCGAAGCCGTTGTCCCGAAGGATTTCGACGATGTCGAGGCGGATTAGGGATTCGTCTTCCGCGACAACGACGCGACGCGGCGCTACGGGGGTTGTTTCGTGGTCACTCACGGGTGAAAGCCTACGGTATTCTGGGTGTCGTTGTTGTGCGCCGGTGTGGCGGAATGGCAGACGCGGAGCACTCAAAATGCTTTGTTCGAAAGGACGTGTGGGTTCGAGTCCCACCACCGGCACAACGAATCCCGAGGTATAGCAATCGAGCAGGCTCGCGCCCTCCCTCAGCCGTCCGCGTCCGCGCCCCTCGCATTCATAGTGCGCAAAACGCTGGATCGCCACGGCGAATCGAGCGTTTTGCGCACAGTGAGCAAGGGCACGGGTGTCAGTTATGGTCAGCGCGGCGGATACTTGAGTAAACCGGATTTGCATCTGCGGACTTATTCTGCGAGTAGGCGCCCCGCACCCTGCGTCCCGCACGTTGCACTGGGACTGTGCGACGCTTCGAAGCGAGGGGCGATACTGCGGCTAATCGCGGGCGGGCGACGGTCAATTCGGGAACGTGTCGTTCTTCGATACCCAGGAGTATGTGTCACCCGGCGTAGTAGGCATGTTGAAGGAGCCCGCCCAATAGCGCGGGGTGGTTGAGCCGTGGTCTGACACCCAGGCTGCTTTCGAGTCCGCCGGCTCGGGGGCTTCTCTGCAGGTGACGACGCATGCGAGCTCCTCGGCGTGGGCGCTCCTGGCGTGGAGTAGCCGCGCCGTGAAACCAATGCCGGGTAGTGCTAGCGTGCCGATGGCCGCGACTGCGTGGATGCGTTTGACGGTCATCGCGTGCTCTCTCTTGGTGACGCGCGGAAGATTGCGTGCTGTGCTGGTCCCTACTCACCGCTGACCAAATCGGGCAAAATGGCCGAAGTTCGATCCAGGCCCGACCCCAGTTGTGGGGAGCGTGATGCGGGTCGACGCCGAACTGTACACGTGCCCTATTTGCAAACCGCGTTCTTGTGCGCTTGAAGCGCGTCGTTGACGACCCGTATTGAAGCGATCACCCCGATTGCCGCCCGAAGCGCGTTGGTCGCGTCGGTGGTGAGCGTATCTGAGCTGCCGGTTCCGGACGAGAATGCGCGCGAGGACTTCGCCAGCTTCTTGAGGAGCGCAACGCGGCGACTGAGTTCACTTTGCGCTGCACGCGCGGCATCCGCATAGTCCTGCTTCGACGCGACCGCCGCAGCCGCGGAGTAGTCACCCGCCAGTTCCGTCTCGGCGCGGGCCGCAGCCGCGGCTGCCGTCGAGACATCCTCGAAGTCAGCTGCCTGACCACCGCCCTTGAGTGCTGCGTGTAACTTCGTATCGAATACGCCGGTCTTCGTATCCATAGTCTTCGCGGCCGCGACCGACGCAACAACCGCCTGGGTGCATAGTGCTCTCCTGATTGGCGAAAGCGCGCATCCGCTGAGCGTAAGAAGCAAGACGACAACGAGGGCTGTGCACGCGGCGATCGATCTACTCACTGGATGACCGTACCAGCGTGCTGAGATCAACGTCCGACCTCTACGAACGTGAGCACGTCGGCAGCCGACATATGGCGATTGCGTTCGTTCACCGGTTCCTTGCCTTCGCACACTGACCGCGCCCCGCGATTCGCTGCGATCGTTGTAGCCTGAAACCATGTTCGGACGCCGCAACCATCGCGAGACCGGCGATGTCGCGCACCCGCCACGCGTGCGCCGCACTCCGGCCGAACCGGCCGTCGGAATCGGCGCTCGCGTGTTCATCAAAGCGGATGCCGGCGGTCGCGACGCGTGGGATGGCGAACCGTCTGGCGTCATCATCGCACCGGGAGACAGCGAGTTGATCGCGTACCCGGGCCTCAACCTCGGTGGCGCGGCGCGCTGGCTGGTTGCCTTCGATGAGCTCGCATACATGACGGACGGCCGTGGGCCGTTCGAACAGGCATCCGTTCCGAGCTGGCGGTTGGTCCTCGCCTCCATCGCTGATGAAGACAGTGCCGAGGCAGGTAATCCCGCCGAGCGCGGCACAGACGATTCCTGACTGCTGAGCACCGGCGTCACGGATGGACCCGACAAAGCGGTTGTTGTTCTGGCTACGGATTCCCTACGCCGCTGATGTCGCACTCGCGCTGATCGGGGTCGGGTTTCTGCTTGCTGGTCGCAGCGTCGGCTGGTGGGTGCTGCTGTTCACGTTCGTGCGCGCAGTGATCGGCACGATTGCCCTGTTCTGGCTCGCACCGAAGCTGATCGCCCGCCACTGGCCGGATGACGACAGCACCGCCGACCAGCCGAATACGCCGGACGACCCGCAGGTGCCATGATTAGTCGTCGTCGACGACGATGATGTGCTGGAGCCGCCAGGCATCCGGAACCAGCGACTTCAGGGCAGCCAACGCTTCGCCGTACGTGGTGCCGGCCGCATCGAGATCTCGGGTGTCTCGACTTCGCGCCGACGCCGACAGGGTGACTGGCTCGCCCGGCTTCGCGGAGATCGTCATGACATCCGTGAGCTCGAATTCGGCTGGCACAGAGGCGACCGCGGCCGGCCGCGCCCGCGACGCCGTCAGGCCGGAACCCTCGTTCGAGAGCGAGTCGATTGACCGGATCGTGCCGCGTAATTTCACCTCTCCAGCTTACGAGGCGGCGAACGGTCAACCAGGTCAACACTCGCCGTGCGTCGGAACGCCGTGCGCGGGATGCACACCGGCCTGGAGTAGCGTGAACTGCATGTTTTCCAGCTACGTGGCGATCGGTGACAGCTCCACGGAGGGTGTCGGTGACGAGCTAGCGGACGGTCGTCTGCGCGGATGGGCAGACTTCGTGGCCCTGGGTCTGGCCGCGGCCTCGCCGCAGCCAGTGACCTATGCGAATCTCGCCATCCGCGGTCGCAAGCTCGGTCCGCTGATCGCAGAACAACTGCAGCCGGCAGTTGCGCTGAAGCCTGAACTGCTCAGCCTGAACGGTGGTGGCAACGATATTATGCGCCCTCGCGTGTCGATCGAGAGTATCGCCGCCCAACTCAACGACGCGGTGAGCGTGGCGGTGGATGCGGGCATCCACGTTTTGTTGCTGAGTGGGGCGAACCCGTCCCGCAATCTACCGCTGGGTTCTCTCTTGCGCAAACGAGGCGAACAACTCGCCGTAGCCGTGCGCGCGCACTACCCACGCGATTCGGTGACGTTCGTCGACAACTGGGCGGATGTCGGACTCGAAGACATCCGGTACTGGTCGGCGGACAAACTTCACCTGAACGCTCTCGGGCATGCGCGCGTCGCAAGCAACGTTCTGACGACGCTGAGCATCCCCGTTCCGCCGGAATGGGGTGTTGCCGAGGTGGCCGCGGCATCCGGCGGTGAAAAGTCGCGCAACTCCGCTGCGTACTACCGGCAATACGTTCTGCCGTGGATCGGCCGACGGCTGACACGCAGATCGAGCGGCGATGGCAGGAGTGCCAAGATTCCGGCGCTTCAGCCGGTCGATCCGAACACGACCGTTTTCTAGCGCGCTGCACTGAGGAAGTCACAATTCGCCTGTCACAGCTCGCCTGTCACGGGTCGGGTGTCACATGTCTGGCAGGAATGACGTCCATGCGAGGCGGCGTGCACGCTGCGGATCGCGCTCGACGCGATCCTTCTCGTCGAGGATGAGTGTGCGACGTGCGTCAGCGGTGTACGCCGGCCACGATTCGGCAAAGGTCCCTGTGCAGACGAAATCGAGCCAGTACGTGCGCATCCGCTCACCGGCACCGATATAGGCGTCGCGACCACCGAGCGCGCTCATCGTACGTGCGAGCGTGCCGTCCGTTTCACCGAATAGGGTGAACAATTCGATCCCGTGGGTCGCGTCAATTCCGAGCGCATGCAGCAGCCGTGGCGCAACGTCGAAACGGTAAACGTGGACCGGTGCCACCAGCGCGTGGCGGTCGGCAACGACCACGCTGGGATACCAGAACGCGTAATCGCCGCCGAAATCCGTTGCGGCGTGACCACCCGGGAGTCCAGGATAGGCGTCGTGCATTCGGGTACGGGACGAGCGGGGCGCCCGCTCGAAGATGGTGCGGATGCGGGCCGGTGAGCGTGGCAGGATGTCCACGCGCCCTCGGAAGATCGAGCCCTCCCGCTCGTTCGTGCCGATGATGAGTGGGACGCGGTGGGCGCGACCGTTGCGAAAGGCGTCCAAGGGACGTTCCGGAATCACATTCCCGTCGATGACCGGCGCGAGGCAGAACGTGCCGGGGTCGGCATCCGGACTGCTCAGCTGAAGGATCAGCGACGCGTTGTTGAGTTGCAGAGCGGTTGCGGCCAGGAGCACGTTGACGGGCGAGGCGGCATCCGGCAGCGGTTGGCCATCGTGCAGCATGACACCGCGCAAGGCCGGGATGAAGTCCCCCGCCCACTTGTCGGCGCGCTCCTGCGTGTACACCGCGTTGGGTGGCGGACTCTGCGCGATGGCGCGCGAGAACAGTCCGCGGGCGGATGGCGTCGCCATCAGCGTGGTCACCGCGTTGCCGCCCGCAGACTGCCCGAACACGGTGACGTTGTGCGGGTCGCCGCCGAAGGCCCGGATGTTCGTGCGCACCCAGCGCAGCGCCGCCACCTGGTCTCTGAGGCCGAGGTTTCCGTCAATCGGTCGCTTGCGACTGGAATACCGTGTGAAGTGTAAATACCCGAAGGCGCCCAAACGATAGTTGAAACTGACGTACACCACGCGCCGACTACGTACGAAACTGTTGCCCTGCCCGGTGAAGTCCTGCGAGGAACCAACGCTGTAGCCGCCACCGTGGATGTACACCATGACCGGCAGGCCACGATGCGGAATCAGCACGTCTGCCGCCGCCAGAACGTTGATCGACAGACAATCCTCGCTCGCAGGAGTTAACGGTCCGACTCCGCGGAACTGGCCCTTGTACAGTTGCGGGGCCACGTCACCGAAGGCGCTCGCGTCGCGCACACCGTGCCACGGAACGACCGCTTTCGGTGCGCGGAATCGCAAGCGACCGAGCGGCGGTGCCGCGTATGGGATGCCGCGCCACGCGTGAATGCCGCGTTCGGCGACTCCGCGGACGACACCCCCGGTCACCCTGACATCGAGGAGGGCACGAGGCGGCACAGCACCGCGTGCATCCACAAGCCCCATGCTAAGCCCCCGCCCTGTGTGACAGCCCGTGCGACACTGGAACGGGAGGTGATCATGATCTTCAGCGACCGGATCGACGCGGGCCGGCGGCTGGCGGAGCGAATGTTGCACCTCGTCGGCAGCGACGCGATCGTTCTCGGACTTCCGCGCGGCGGCGTACCGGTCGGGTACGAGGTCGCCGTGGCACTCGATCTGCCGTTGGACGTGATCGTGGTGCGCAAACTCGGAGTGCCGTGGCACGAGGAGCTGGCGATGGGGGCGATCGGCGAGGGCGTTCGCGTTCTCGATGACGACACCGTGGCGTCCTTGCAGCTCAGCACGGACGACGTGGATGCCGTCGAGCAGCGCGAGCAGGTGGAGCTTGCCCGCCGCGCGCGCCGATTTCGCGGGCAGCGCGGGCCGCTGCAGTTGGTCGGCCGCACGGCGATTATCGTCGATGACGGTGTCGCGACCGGCGCGACCGCGCGGGCGGCCTGCCAGGTTGCCCGCGAAGCCGGGGCGGCCCGCATCATCCTGGCCGTTCCTGTGGCGCCGCCGGACTGGAACCCGCCACCCGGAACCGTCGCCGACGAATTCATCTGCGTTGCCCGGCCGTCGCCGTTCTTCGCCATCGGCCAGTGGTACGGCGACTTCACGCAGACAACGGACACGACGGTGCTCGACCTACTGGCCCGTTCGGCGGAGCGTTTCAGGCCGTAGGCTCGGCTGGTGACGCACAGACCGGACGGACGCAGATCCCTCAGACGCAAATCCCTCATCGGTGCGGGCACCCAATTGGGCACGGAGGTCAGCATCAATCTCGGGTCAGCGATTGCCGGCCTGTTGATTCCGATCGTCGGCGCCGTTGTCATCGTGGCGGTTCGTCAGCTCGTCACCGTGGCCGCGATCACACCGTTCTATCGACCGCAGCCGCGTCAGCTGACGTGGCGCCGCCTCTGGCCCGCGATCGCGCTCGGCGTCGTGCTGGCCGTCATGAACCTCGCATTCTACGAGTCCGTCGGCCGGCTCGGCCTCGGTTTGGCTGCAACCATCGAATTCCTCGGGCCGTTCACGCTCGCGCTGCTCGGCTCGCGACGACTGATCGACCTGGCGTGTGCGGTGGCCGCGGCGGCAGGTATCCTGCTGTTGACGGATGCCGCCGGCCCGCTCGATCCGTTCGGCGTCGCCTTCGCGCTGATCGCGGCCGCGGCGTGGGCGGCATACATCCTGCTGACGCGGCGCGTCGCCAACCAGCTTCCCGGGCTCGAGGGTCTCACTGTGGCGAGCATCGTCGCATCCGTAATTCTCGTTCCGGCGGCACTGTTCGTCGTCGACTATGCGGCGATCGACTGGCGCGTGCTCGGGCTGTTGCTGGCGGCCGGCATCCTGTCCTCAGCGCTGCCGTACTCCCTCGACACCTTCATCCTGCGCAGAATTTCGGCGCGACTGTACGCGATTATCACCAGCGCCGGGCCGGTTATCGCGGCCGTGTTCGGATGGCTCCTGTTGGCTGAGGCATTCACCCTGCAGCAGCAGTTCGGTATCGTCGTCGTGTGCGTGGCGGCGGCCGTCGCCGTTGCCACGCAACGCGCGCGCCCGCGATCAGAGCTTGAAAAGACCGCGGAGGCCTAACCGGTCGCAACCGCACATGGGCCGAACTACGGAATCGCAGCGTACGCGGGAGCCGCGTTGTTGTGCACGTCACCGAGCACATGCACGCGCACGTCGTTGGTCGAGCCGGAGATTCCGGGAGGGGAACCCGAGATGACGACGACCTTATCGCCGACCTCGGCCAGTTTCTCGCCGAGCACGATGTCGTCCACCTGACCGAACATCTGGTCGGTGTGAGTGACCCGATCAACTAGGTACGTCTGGATGCCCCAGGTCAACGCGAGCCGGCGACGGATTCCTGGATCCGGCGTGAAGGCCAACATCGGGATCTTGGAGCGCAGTCGTGACATTCGACGCGCCGAGTCGCCGGACTCGGTGAACACGCACAGATACTTCGCATCGACGAAGGCCGCGACTTCAGCAGCGACGAGGGTGATCGCGCCCCCTTGAGTGCGTGGCTTGGTGCCGAGCGGTTGGATTCGCTCCAGGCCGTGCTCTTCGGTTGACTCGATGATCCGGGCCATGGTCTGCACGGTGATGACGGGGTATTCGCCCACGCTCGTCTCGCCACTGAGCATCACGGCATCTGTTCCGTCGAGAACGGCGTTCGCCACATCTGAGGTTTCCGCGCGGGTCGGGATCGGGCTGGAAATCATCGACTCGAGCATCTGCGTCGCAACGATCACCGGCTTCGCCATGCGCCGAGCCAGTTCGACGGCGCGCTTCTGCACGATCGGCACGGCCTCGAGTGGAAGCTCGACGCCCAGATCACCGCGGGCGACCATGATGGCGTCGAATGCGTCGACGATTTCTTCGAGTGCGTCGACCGCCTGCGGCTTCTCGATCTTTGCGATCACCGGAACTTTGCGACCCTCCTCCGCCATGATTTCGTGAACCCGATTGATGTCGCTGGCGTTGCGCACGAACGACAGTGCGATCAGATCTGCGCCGAGCTTCAGGCCCCAGCGCAGGTCCGCCTCATCCTTCTCGCTCAAGGCCGGAACGTTGACCGCGACACCGGGCAGGTTGATGCCCTTGTTGTTGGAGACGGCGCCGGCGATGATGACCTCGGTCGTCACGACGGTGCCGTCGGTCTCGATGACCTTGACCTTGACCTTGCCGTCGTCGATGAGCAGGAAATCGCCGGGATTCACGTCCTGCGGCAGTCCCTTGAATGTCGTGCCGGACAACTCTTTGGTGCCGACGACGTCTTCAGTGGTGATCTTGAAGATGTCACCGACGGCCAGATCGTATGGGCCAGCCTCGAACTTGCCGAGCCGGATCTTCGGCCCCTGCAGGTCGACCATGACCGCGACGGCGCGGCCGCAATCGTCCGCGGCCTTTCGCACATTCGCGTACACCGACTCGTGCACGTCGTAGCTGCCGTGGCTGAGGTTCATCCGTGCCACGTCGACGCCCGCATCGATGATCGCGCGGATGTTCTCGTAGCTGGATGTCGCTGGCCCCAAGGTCGCGACGATCTTTGCTCGTCTCATTCTGTGTGTACTCCGTGATTCTGCGCGATGACGCGCGCGATTCGTACAGCCGACCATCGGGTCGGTCGACCGTCAGGCTTCTCTAAATTGTGATGCCGCGATCTGTGGGCTTGATCGGTGACGGCAGAGAAGTCTCTCCCTCAAGATACCGGTCTACGGATGCGGCTGCTGCTCGACCCTCTGCGATCGCCCAGACGATGAGCGACTGGCCGCGTCCAGCATCCCCAGCGACGAACACGCCGGGCTGGTCGGTTTGATACTCCTCGTCGCGCTGTACGTTGCCACGCTGATCGAACGGCACGGACAGCTGGTCGTCGAGGTCTGCCGCTTCCGGACCCGTGAACCCCAACGCCAGTAGCACCAGATCTGCCGGGACCTCCTGCTCGGTGCCGGCCTTCGGAACTCGTCGGCCGTCGAGATACTCGGTTTCTGCGACGCGGATGCCGCGCACCTCGCCGAACTCGTTCGTCAGGAACTCGACGGTCGACGCCAAGTACTCGCGGCGCCCACCCTCCTCGTGCGCACTGGAAACCTCGAACAGAGTAGGGGTCATCGGCCACGGTTGGTGGGACGGTCGCTCGCTCGGCGGATGCGTGCCGATCGCGAGGTTCGTCACGGACAGCGCTCCCTGGCGGTGTGCCGTGCCGATGCAGTCAGACCCGGTGTCTCCACCGCCGAGGACGATGACGTGCTTGCCCTGTGCGGTGATCTGGTCTTCGACCTTGTCGCCGGCGACGACCCGGTTCTGCTCGACCAGGTACTCCATGGCGAAGTGGATTCCGGACAGATCCCGGCCAGGTATCGGCAGGTCACGCGGAACCATGGCGCCCGTCGCGATCACGACCGCGTCGTACCGCGCGCGGAGCTCGTCCCAGGTGATATCAACGCCAATGTTGACGCCGGCGCGGAAGCGGGTGCCTTCTGCCATCATCTGGTTGAGGCGAGCCTCGAGTGGCTTCTTCTCCATTTTGAAGTCGGGGATGCCGTAGCGTACGAGGCCGCCGATGCGATCATCGCGCTCGTATACGGCGACCGTGTGACCGGCGCGAGTCAGCTGTTGGGCTGCGGCGAGGCCGGCGGGGCCCGAACCCACGATCGCGACGGTCTTGCCGGTCAGACGCTGAGGAGGATGCGGCTGCACCCAGCCGTTCGCCCACGCCTGATCGATGATCGAAACCTCGACCTGCTTGATCGTCACCGCGGGTTGGTTGATTCCGAGAACGCAGGAGTCCTCGCATGGTGCGGGGCACAACCGTCCGGTCATCTCCGGGAAATTGTTCGTGGCGTGCAGCCGGTCGGCCGCGAGCCGGCCTTCGCCGCGCCACATCAGGTCATTCCACTCCGGGATGAGGTTGCCGAGAGGGCAACCCTGATGACAGAACGGAGTGCCGCAGTCCATGCAGCGGCCGGCCTGGCGGCGCAACTCGACGGGATTGCCCGGCTCGTAGACCTCTTTCCAGTCCATCAACCTCACGGAAACCGGCCGCCGCCTGGGCAGCTCGCGCTCCGTGACCTTCAGGAACCCTTTTGGATCAGCCACCGGTCACCTCCAAAATCCGTGTCCACACCACTGCGCCGTCTGGGTCCAAGCCCTCGGCTGCGGCGTTCTGACGGGCTTCCAATACGGCCGCATAGTCGCGCGGTCGCACCTTGACGAATGCGGCGATGGTCGCATCGAAATCGGCCAGCATCGCGGCGGCGACTGCGGAATCCGTCTCCGCCTTGTGACGCTCCAGCAGGTCGCGCACGATCTCGATGTCCGCGCTTCCGAGCTCGGACAAGACAAGCTCACCGGAGGCGAGGGCATCCGGATTCACGCGTTCTCGGCGCAACCGGTAGACGTATGCCGTGCCGCCGGACATGCCGGCGCCGAGATTGCGGCCCGTGCTGCCGATGATCACGGCCAGTCCGCCCGTCATGTACTCCAGCGCGTGATCGCCCACACCCTCCACGACGGCGGTCGCCCCTGAGTTGCGCACCAGGAAGCGCTCCCCCACGATCCCACGAATGAACAGACTCCCGCGCGTCGCTCCGTAGCCGATCACGTTGCCGGCGATGACGTTGCGCTCGGCCCGGAACACGCTTGTGCGATCCGGCCGCAGAATGATCGACCCGCCGGAAAGGCCCTTGCCGACGTAGTCGTTCGAGTCGCCCTCAAGACGCAACGTGATGCCGCTCGGCAGGAACGCTCCGAGGGATTGCCCAGCTGAACCGATCAGCGTGATCTCGATCGAGTCGGCCGGCAGCCCGTTCTCGCCGTAGCGCACAGTGACCTCGTGACCGAGCATGGTGCCGACAGCCCGCTCAGTGTTGCGGATCGGCAGTGTGAGCTGCACGTGCCCGCCGTGCTCGAGCACGTCAGCACTGCGTCGAATCAGCTCGTTGTCGAAGTGCTTCTCCAACTCGTGATTCTGCGGTCGTGCATTCTTGCGCGGCGCATCAGCCGGGAACTCCGGACCGTGCAGGATCGGCGTCACGTCGAGACCGGATGCCTTCCAATGTTCGATCGCTCCGTTCACGTCGAGGAGCTCGCTGCGGCCGATGATCTCGTCGAGCGACCGGAAGCCGAGATCGGCAAGGTATTCGCGCACCTCTTGAGCGATGAACTCCATGAAGTTCACCACGAATTCGGGCTTGCCCGTGAAGCGGCTTCGCAGCACAGGATTCTGCGTCGCAACGCCGACCGGACAGGTGTCCAGGTGGCATACCCGCATCATCACACAACCGGAGACCACGAGCGGCGCGGTCGCGAAGCCGAACTCCTCGGCCCCGAGCAGCGCACCGATGATGACGTCGCGGCCGGTCTTCAATTGTCCGTCGACCTGGACCACCACGCGGTCGCGCATGCCGTTGAGCATCAGAGTCTGCTGGGTCTCTGCGAGTCCCAATTCCCACGGCGTTCCGGCGTGCTTGAGAGAGTTCAGCGGGCTCGCGCCGGTGCCTCCATCGTGGCCGGAGACGAGCACGACATCGGCCAGCGCCTTGGTCACACCGGCTGCGACCGCGCCGATTCCGGACTCGCTGACGAGTTTCACGTGCACTCGAGCGGACGGGTTGGCGCGCTTCAGATCGTAGATCAGCTGTTTGAGATCTTCGATCGAATAGATGTCATGGTGCGGTGGCGGGGAGATCAGACCGACGCCCGCTGTCGCATGCCGCGTGCGCGCGATCCACGGGTAGACCTTGGCGGGCGGCAGCTGGCCGCCCTCGCCCGGCTTGGCTCCCTGCGCCAGTTTGATCTGCAGGTCGTCTGCGTGAGTCAAGTACATGCTCGTCACGCCGAACCGGCCGGAGGCGACCTGCTTGATCGCGCTGCGTCGTTCCGGGTCGAGAAGACGATCTGTGTCTTCGCCGCCCTCGCCCGTGTTCGACTTTCCACCGATCCGGTTCATCGCGATGGCCAGGTTCTCGTGTGCTTCCTTCGAGATGGAGCCGTAGCTCATTGCGCCGGTCGAGAACCGCTTGACGATGGATGCGACGGATTCGACTTCGTCGATCGGCACCCTCGGGCGCGCGCCGGTCTGCAACCGGAACATGCCGCGCAGAGTCATCAGGGTTTCGGATTGGTCGTCGACCAGTTTTGTGTAGTCGCGGAAGATGTCGAAGCGCCGGTTGCGCGTCGAGTGCTGCAGCTTGAAGACGGTGTCCGGGTTGAACAGATGCGGAGCGCCGTCGCGCCGCCATTGATACTCACCGCCCGTGTTCAGGCGTTCGTGTGCAGTAACTGCGCCCTCTTCCGGGTATGCGCTGAGGTGTCGCGCCATGTTTTCTGCTGCGATAACGTCGATGCCCACGCCGCCGAGCTTGCTCGTTGTACCGGTGAAGTAGCGGTCGACGAATTCCCCTGACAGGCCGACGGCTTCGAACGCCTGTGCGGCAGCATAGGAGGAAACCGTTGAGATGCCCATCTTGGACATGATCTTCAGCACACCCTTGCCGAGGCCCGTGATCACGTTCTTCACGGCGTTCTCGGCAGTGACGCCGGCGATCAGGCCCTGTCGCACGAGGTCTTCGCAGGTCTCCATTGCCAGGTACGGGTTCACGGCGGATGCGCCATAGCCGATCAAGAGTGCGACGTGATGCACTTCGCGCACGTCACCGGCTTCGACGATGATGCCGACCTTCATCCGGTTCTCGGTGCGAATCAGGTGGTGGTGCACGCCGGACAGCATCAGCAACGACGGGATCGGTGCAAGGTCCTTGTTCGAGTCGCGGTCGCTCAGCACGATGAACTTCGTGCCGGCCTCGATCGCCTCATCCACCTCGTCGCACATCTGCGAGATGCGTTTCTCCATCGCGTCCGGCCCGGCGTCGAACCGGTACAAACCCTTGATCGTGGTCGTGGTGCGGCTGCCGTGGCGCACGTCGATGTGCTGGATTTTCGCCAGTTCGTCGTTGTTGATCACCGGAAAATCGAGCACGACCTGCCGAGCATGTTCCGGCGTCGCCGTGAGCAAGTTGCGCTCTGGACCAACGCCTGCCTGCATCGAGGTCACGACGGCCTCGCGGATCGAATCGAGCGGCGGGTTGGTGACCTGGGCGAACTGCTGGGTGAAATAGTCGAACAGCAGCCGCGGGCGCTCCGAGAGCACCGCTACTGGAGTGTCTGTGCCCATGGCGCCGATCGGCTCGGCACCGGCGATCGCCATGGGCATCAGCAGACGGTGCACCTCTTCCTGCGTGTAGCCGAAGGTGCGCTGACGGCGCGTGACGGATGCCGGTGTGTGAACGATGTGCTCGCGGTCCGGCAGATCTTTGAGGTTGATCCGACCTTCTCGCAGCCAGTCGCCCCACGGCTCCATGGCAGACAGTTCCGTCTTGATCTCGTCGTCTTCGATCAGACGCCCGACCGCCGTGTCGACCAGGAACATCCGCCCCGGCCGCAGCCTGCCTTTGCGAACAACCCTGCTGGGGTCGACCTCGAGCACGCCGCTCTCGCTGGCGAGCACGACAAGGCCGTCGTCGGTGACCACATAACGGCCCGGACGCAGACCGTTGCGGTCCAGTGTGGCGCCAACCAGCGAACCGTCCGTGAATACCAGCGCAGCAGGACCGTCCCACGGCTCCATGAGCATGGAGTGGTATTCGTAGAAGTCCTTGCGATTCTGCTCGATCTCGGTTTGGTTCTCCCACGCTTCAGGAACCATCATCATGATCGCGTGCGGGAGCGAGCGGCCAGCCAGCGTCAGGAGTTCGACGACTTCATCGAACGAGGCGGAGTCACTGGCGCCCGGGGTCACGATCGGGAGCACAGGGCCGAGGTCGCCGAGGACCGCGCTCTCCAACTGCGACTGGCGCGCGCGCATCCAATTGCGATTGCCCTGAATGGTGTTGATCTCGCCGTTGTGCGCGATCATCCTGAACGGTTGAGCCAACGGCCAGGACGGGAACGTGTTGGTCGAGTAACGCGAGTGCACGAGCGCGAGCTTCGATGTGAAGCGCGCGTCAGACAGATCGGGGTAGAACGGTTCAAGCTGGAGCGTCGTCACCATGCCTTTGTAGACGAGCGTGCGACTGGACAGCGAGGAGAAGTAGACCGTGAGCTCGCGCTCGACGCGTTTGCGGAGACGGTAGACCTGGCGCTCGAGCAGCGTTCCGCCGACCGAGCCGCCGGCATCCGTCGTACGCGTGCTCTGGAGGTAGAGCTGTTCGATTGCCGGCATGACGGCACGCGCGAGCGTCCCGATCTCGTTTGGACGAGTGGGGACCTCACGCCAGCCGAGGATCGCCAGACTCTCTTCCGTCGCGATGGCTTCGATCCTGGCCTTGACGCCCTCACGCTCGGCCAGGTCGTCAGGCAGGAACGCGTTTCCAACGGCGTAACGGCCGACCGGGGGCAGCGCGACCTCGCTGACGGCGCGCAGGAACGCATCCGGGATCTGGGTGAGGATGCCTGCCCCGTCGCCGGTTCCGGCGTCAGAGCCGATCGCGCCCCTGTGCTCGAGGTTACGCAGTGCAGCAAGAGCCGTGTCGATGATGTCGTGTCCGGCGCTCCCGCGCAGTGTGGCGACCATGGCGAGGCCGCACGCGTCATGCTCCGCCGCGGGGTCGTACAGACCCTGTCGCGCGGGTATGGAACTGAAGCGAGGGGTGTTTTTCGGAGAGGTGTTGTCTCGAGAGGGTGCCGGGCTGGACGCCATGATTACCGTCCTCACATGAGTAGTGGGAGAGGGACGCCGTCGGCCCGTGAAGTGAACTCGAATCTTCTTCGTCAGGTTTGATGCGCCAGACGAGAGTGTAGATAAACCAGACGAGTGTGGATAGAGCGGTGTTGGAGTATCGCTGGGGTCGAGGGACTACGAGCCGGCTGAGCTTGTGGCTTTGGCTGCATCGGATTCGGCGTCTGCGGGGGCGTCTTCGTCTTTTTCCCGGTCGTCCGATTCCTCGTCGTCCGATTCTACAGCAGCATCAGGACCCTGCCATGCACGGCCCGGGCGGTAGACGCTCAGCTCGAGTCCCGGGTGCCGCTTCGTCTGCACGATCAGGATGATTACGCCCAGCACGACGGCTGCGAATGCCGCCCACACGTTGCTCGGGATGCCCAGGAATGAATATTCGCTGGGATCGATACGAATCGACTCCAGGTACGAGCGACCTGCTCCGTACCAGATCAGATACAGGGCGAACATCTTGCCCCAGCGCAACTGGAACTTCTTTTCGAGCAGCAGGATGACGACGATGCCGATGACGTTCCAGATGATCTCGTACAGGAACAGCGGCTGGAACAGAGTCCCAGCCGGCAGGCCTGCAGGAAACGCCACGTTCGTCGATTCGATCTGCAGGCCCCACGGCAGGTTCGTCGGCAGTCCGAACAGCTCGTGGTTGAAATAGTTGCCGAACCGGCCCAGCGACTGGGCCAGCAGCATTCCGGGAGCGAGTGCATCGGCGAACGACCAGAAGCGCACGCCCGTGAAGTGACACGCGATGAGCACACCGATTGCACCGCCGATGAGCGAGCCGAAGATGGCGTTCCCGCCGTCCCAGATCGCGAAGGTATTCCACAGGTTCGCACCGGCATAGAAGTAGTCGTGCGGGTGCGTGAACACGTGGTATGCGCGAGCACCGATGATGCCGAGCGGCACCGCCCACAGGATGATGTCCAACACGATGCCGGGCTCAGCACCACGCTTGGTCAGGCGGCGTGACGTCCAAATTGTTGCGGCGATAATACCGAGGAGGATGCACAGCGCGTAGGTGTGAATCGACCAATGCCAGTTGAAGATCGTGATCGCGAACGACTGCCACGACGGCGGAGGACTCGGAATGCTGAGCGGTGCAATCACCTGAACTTTACCCTTCTTGCTGGAGCAGTCTGGCCCCTACGATCGCAGCGTGCTGCCAAGCCAACATAGCCTATCGATTGATGTGAGTTCCACGTGCCAGCGCTGCGGCGACCTCACCAACCCGCGGCACGCCGCCGTCCGCCAGCGCCTTCACCAGGGCTGAGCCGACAATCGCTCCGTCGGCGTATTCGAGCACCTCGGCGACCTGTTCAGCGGTCGAGATGCCGAGCCCGACGCACGCGCTCGTCGCACCGACTGCGCGCAGTCGTGCGATCAGCGTGCGTGCCGCAGAGTCGACGTCGCTTCGGGCGCCGGTGATCCCCATCGTTGACACCGCGTAGACGAAGCCGCGGCTGGATTCGGTGGCTGTTCGCAGGCGCTCGTCCGTCGAGGTCGGTGCGGCGAGGAACACACGGTCGAGACCGGTGCGCTCCGACGCTGCCAGCCACTCAGAGGCCTCGTCCGGCACCAGGTCCGGCGTGATGAGGCCCGCACCGCCCGCAGCGAACAGCACGTCGGCGAAGCGCTCGACGCCATACTGCGTCACCGGATTCCAGTACGTCATCATGACAACGGGCGCGTCGACCTGTGCGGTGATCTGCCGCACCGCCTCGAAGCCATCGCGTAGCCGGAAACCACCGGCCAACGCCCGCTGTGTGGCCGCCTGGATGACGGCTCCGTCCATCACAGGATCCGAGTACGGAATGCCCAGTTCGATCACGTCTACACCGTTGTTCACCAGCGTGACGGCCGCGTCGATGCTGGCAGAAAGGCTCGGGAAACCCACCGGCAGATATCCAATCAGCGCGCCCGCTCTGTGCTCGCGAGCGACGCGGATGGCCGTGTCGACCGGCGAGACACCCGCGAATTCATTTGCGGGGCTGCTCATGACTGCACCGCATTCGCGTCGAGCAGGTCGAAGTAGCGTCCGGCCGTCTCCATGTCTTTGTCGCCGCGGCCGCTGAGATTCACCAGGATCGTGGCATCGGGACCGAGTTCGCGACCGAGTTCCAGGGCGCCTGCCAGAGCGTGAGCTGATTCGATCGCCGGGATGATGCCTTCGGTTCTGCTCAACAGTCGCAGCGCGTCCATCGCCTGCGCATCGGTGATCGGACGATACTGCGCCCGTCCGATCGATGCCAGCCAGGAGTGCTCAGGACCGACACCCGGGTAGTCGAGTCCCGCTGAGATCGAGTGCGACTCGATCGTCTGTCCGTCTTCGTCCTGTAAGAGGTAGCTGCGGGCGCCGTGCAGCACGCCGGGTCGCCCGAGGGTGATCGTTGCGGCGGTGCGCGGCGTGTCGACGCCCTCTCCCCCCGCCTCGAAGCCGTAGAGCGCCACAGACGGGTCGTCCAGGAAGGCGTGGAAGATGCCGATTGCATTCGATCCGCCGCCGACACAGGCCGCAACGGCATCCGGCAGCGCTCCGGTGAGTTCGAGAACCTGCGCGCGCGCCTCCTCGCCGATGATCTTCTGCAGGTCGCGCACCATTGACGGGAATGGATGCGGCCCCGCGACGGTGCCGAAGATGTAGTTCGTGGTCTCGACGTTCGTCACCCAGTCGCGCATGGCGTCGTTGATGGCGTCCTTGAGGGTGCGCGAGCCCGTCTTGACCGGGACGACCTCAGCACCGAGCAGCCGCATCCGCGCGACATTCAGTGCCTGCCGTTCTGTGTCGAGTTCACCCATGTAGATCACACAGTCCAGCCCGAACAACGCCGCTGCGGTGGCTGTCGCCACACCATGCTGGCCAGCGCCGGTCTCGGCAATCACGCGGGTCTTGCCGATCCGCTTGGTGAGGATCGCCTGGCCGAGCACATTGTTGATTTTGTGCGAGCCGGTGTGGTTGAGGTCTTCGCGCTTGAGAATCATGCGGGCACCGCCGGCGTGCTCGGCGAAGCGCGGCACCTGTGTGATCAGTGATGGCCTGCCGATGTAGCTGCGGTTGAGCTCGTCGAGTTCGGTGTGGAAGCTCGGGTCGACTTTGGCCAGTTCCCACGCCGTGGACAGTTCGTCGAGTGCCGCAATCAGCGGTTCGGGTACGAAACGACCACCGAACGGCCCGAAGTAGGGCCCGGTCTCTTCTCGCAAGGATGACATGATGTTCTACACCGCCAGGAATTCGGTCAGGGTCGTTCGCGGGTCACTGGTGACCAGTGCCTCGCCGACCAGGACGATGTCGGCGCCGGCATTGCGATAGTGGGCGACATCGGCTGCTGTACTGACCGCCGACTCGGCCACCCGGATAACGCCGGAGGGAATGCGATCGGCCAGAGAGCCGAACAGGTCGCGATCCAGCTCGAAGGTGGTCAGATTGCGCGCGTTCACGCCGAGCAGACGTGCGCCGGCGTCGAGCCCGCGGGAGATTTCCTCGGCAGAGTGCGTCTCGACGAGCGTGGCCATGCCGAGACGTGTGCTCAGCTCGTGAAGCGAGACGAGCGTCGGTTGGTCGAGCGCCGCCACGATCAGCAGCACAATGTCTGCGCCGGCGGCTCGTGCCTCGAACACCTGATACGCGTTAGAAATGAAGTCCTTGCGTAACACCGGCACGGTGACGGCGGCGCGAACGGCTTCGAGGTCGGCGAGCGAACCGAGAAACTTGCGCCCCTCCGTCAGCACGCTGATCGCGCTCGCCCCTGCGTGTTGGTAGCTGCGCGCGAGCAGCGCCGGATCCGGGATCGCCGCCAGGGATCCGCGCGACGGACTCGCACGTTTCACTTCGGCGATGATCTTCACGCGTTCAGCGGGGACGAGAGCAGCGATGGCGTCGATCGCGGGGGTTCGCTCGCGTGCCGCGGTCTCTACGATCGCGAGCGGGCGCCCGATCGCGCGTGCGTTCGAATCTTCGACAGCGCCAGATACCAGCTCGGTCAGCACCGGCTCAGTGTTCTTTCGAAACAAACTTGGGCCCGTTGACGCCGTAGCCGGCCTTTGACATGACGTAGCCGACCAGAAGCCCGACGACGACGAGAACCGCGGCACCGACGGCGAGCCACGGCACCACGAACCAGAAGGCGAGCACGCCGATGACGAACGCAATGATCATGATCACCACGGCTGTCCACGCGGCCGGGGAGTGGCCGTGTCCGGGATCTGATGACTCAGTGCTCATGTCTCTCCTGATGGGTTCCTCATGCCGGTGTCCTCGTGCCGCTGTCGGCGGTGAATTGTTCCGGGCTGCGTAGTGCGGCGTGTTGCAGTTTCAGTGTATCGAACCCGGTGGGTGCTTTCGCGGCGCGACTACCGCGTGGGATCCTCTCCCCTGCTCAGATCGTCCCAGGTGTCGATGGCGGCATTACGCGAATTCTCTGCGGGCGCTCGTCCGGGGTGTGATGCATCGTGTGAGGCAGTGTCTGCTGCATCGGTCGAAGCCGTCTCGTGCTCGGCGGTACCTGCACCGTCGTCGTGTGTGGTTCCCGCGTCGGCGAAGCGCACGGCGTCGTAGCGTCGGGAGCTCGACGGCCACCGGTGCCCCGTCACGGCCACAGCGATACTCGCAAGCACGGCAAGGATTCCGCCGATCAGCGCGACGGTGGGCCAGATGCCTGCGTCGATGGTGCCGATCAGCCGAGCGACGGACGCGTCGCCGGCAATCCCGGTTGTCTTCGTGACGGTCGCAATCGCGGTCGACGGTGGATTGGCGATCGCCGTGGAAGCAGAAAGGATGATGCTGCCGCCGACGAGCAGCCCGAGTACGGCGAGAACGACCCTCCCGGCTCGGCCGGAGATCGCCAATGCCAGAGCGAGGGCCAGTGCGGCGATCGCCAGTGCGGTCAGGGCCGGTGCGGCCATCGACCCGGGCACCGCAATACCGCCGGCGTGATCTGCGGCGGCGGTGAGGTGCACCGTGTACCAGGTCTGTGTCGCTGCGAGCAGAGTCAACCCGCCCGCGGCGATGATGGCGAGCAGGATGATGTACTTGACGCGCTTCACCGGCATCTCAGAGCACCCTCCGCATCGCGTTGGCCACCGCGACCGCCCGGAGTGGTGCTGCGGCTTTGTTCTGTGACTCCTGGAACTCACTCGCCGGGTCTGAGTCTGCGACGAGGCCGCCCCCAGCCTGCACGCGGGCGACACCGTCTGCGATCGTCGCCGTGCGGATGGCGATGGCCAGATCCGCATCGCCCGCGAACCCGAAGTAGCCGATCACCCCGCCGTACACACCGCGCCCGGCCGGTTCGAGCTCGTCGATGATCTCCAAAGCGCGCGGCTTCGGAGCGCCGGATAACGTCCCGGCCGGGAACGTCGCCCGAAAGACATCCACCGCGTTCGCATCCGGATTCAGATCGCCTTCCACAGAAGACACCAGGTGCATGATATGGCTGAAGCGTTCGACTCTCATGAATTCGGTGACCTCGACGGAACCGGCGGCACAGACCTTCAGCAGGTCATTGCGCGCCAAATCGACGAGCATCAGGTGCTCAGCGCGCTCCTTGTCGTCGTTCAGAAGCGCATGTTCGAATTCGAGGTCTTCCTCCGGGTTCGTGCCCCGTGGTTTCGACCCGGCGATCGGATGCGAGAACGCGCGCCGATTCGCCACCTTGAACAGTGCCTCTGGTGAAGAACCGACGATGGTGTACGCACTCCCGTTCGGCGCCTGAAGGTTGACCAGATACATGTACGGGCTTGGATTCAGGGTGCGCAGAACGCGGTAGACCTCGAGCGGATGCGCCGTGCAGTCCAGGTCGAAACGCTGCGAGATGACGACCTGGAAGATGTCGCCGTCGCGGATGCGCTGCTTGGCCGTCACGACGGATGCGAGGAAGTCGGCGCGAGCGCTGCGGGAACGCGGCGTCGGGAGGGTTTCCAGATCCGCGTCGGCGAGCCAGGCCTCGGTGGGCTGTGCGATGCCACGCTGGAGCGCGTCGAGGCGCCCTTGCGCGGCTGCCCAGAGTGTGTCCGCGTCGTCGACGCCGTCGTTGAGCACGTTCGCGATCAGCTGGATCGTGCCGAATTTGTGATCCAGAACCACCAGGTCGGCGACGAAGCAGAATGCGAGCCCTGGCACTGCGTAGTCCGCGGCAGGCGGATTCGGCAGATACTCGAGCTGCCGAACAGCATCCCAGCCGATAAACCCGACGAGTCCGCCAGTGAGCGGAGGATGTCCCTCGATCGGCGGTGTCAACCAGCGCGTGTACAACTGCTCGAGCACGTCCAGTGATGCGCCCGACGGCTCCGTAGTACCCAAGATGCGCTGCGCATCCACACCGTAGTCGAGCCAGAGCACAGCGTCGCCGTTCTGCGTGAGGACACCGAACGATCGCACTCCGACAAACGAGAATCGAGACCAGATGCCGCCTTGCTCGGCGGACTCGAGCAGAAACGTGCCGGGCTTGCCGACCGCAAGCTTGCGATAGATGCCGACCGGGGTCTCACCGTCAGCAAAAAGTTCGCGAATGACGGGCACAACCCTGCCGGAGCCCAACTGGGCAGTGAAATCTGCGCGAGTGGTCGATCCGTGATTCTGGGTCATGGTGCGTGCAGCTCCGTTGGATTCAAACGGTCAGTGTCGAAACACGTGCGCGTGCCGGTGTGACATGCAGCGCCGACCTGCTCGACGGTCAACAACAGCGTATCGGCATCGCAGTCGAGAGCGGCCGACCGCACATATTGCACGTGGCCGGAAGTGTCGCCCTTTCGCCAGTACTCCTGACGGGAGCGCGACCAGAACGTGACTCGGCCTTCCGTCATCGTGCGGCGGAAGGCCTCGGCATCCATCCAGCCGAGCATGAGCACCTCGCGCGTATCCCATTGCTGCACGATCGCCGGAAAAAGCTGCTGTTCGTTGGCGATGATCCGTTGCAGAATCTCGTTGGCCTCCGCCGTGTTCATTTAACGCACCTCCAGGCCGGCCGCTGCAAGTTCTCGCTTGACGTCGCCGACCGTCATCTCGCCGCTGTGGAACACGCTCGCCGCGAGTACGGCGTCTGCTCCCGCTCGGATCGCCGGCGGGAAATCCGCCGGGCGGCCTGCCCCGCCGGAGGCGATCACCGGCACTGAACTGATCCCGCGCATCAGCGTGATGAGCTCGAGATCGAACCCTTTCTTCGTGCCATCGGCGTCGATCGAATTCACCAGAAGTTCGCCGACGCCGAGCGTGATCGCCTGCTGCGCCCACTCAAGTGCGTCCAGGTCGGTCTCGGTGCGCCCTCCGTGGGTGGTCACGATGAAGCCGGATGCCGCGCCCTGGGATCGCTTGACGTCGAGCGAGAGCACAACGACCTGCGCGCCGAACCGGTCGGCGATCTCGCCGAGCAGCGACGGCCTGGCGATCGCGGCGCTGTTCACGCCGATCTTGTCCGCACCGCTGCCGAGCAATCGCGCGACATCCTCCGCATTGCGCACCCCGCCGCCGACCGTCAATGGGATGAACACCTGCTCCGCGGTGGCGCGAACCACCTCGTAGGTCGTTGCCCGGTTGTCGACGGTGGCAGTGACGTCGAGGAACGTCAGCTCGTCTGCGCCCTGTTCGTAGTAGCGCTGGGCGAGCTCGACCGGGTCGCCGGCGTCGCGCAGGTTCTGGAAGTTGACCCCCTTGACGACGCGGCCGCTCGCCACGTCGAGGCACGGGATGACCCTGACGGCGAGGCTCATCGTCAGATCCGAGCAGCGTGGATGGGCGTGACCAGAATCGCGCGTGCACCCAGTTCGTACAGGTCGTCCATCACCCGGTTGGTGCCGTCCTTCGGCACCATCGCGCGAACGGCAACCCAGTCTTTGTCGCGCAACGGTGAGACGGTTGGTGATTCGCTGCCCGGGGTGAGAGCCACCGCCTGCTCGAGCAGGCTGGACGGCAGGTCATAGTCCATCAGCACATAGCGGCGGGCGACCATGACTCCCTGCAGCCGCCGGTGCAGCGTTCCCACCCCGCGGATGCCAGCGTGAGCGCCAATGAGGACGGCCTCAGATTCGAGGATCACCGGTCCGAAGATTTCCAGGCCCTGTTTGCGGAGCGTCGTGCCGGTCTCGACAACGTCGGCGACGGCATCCGCGACGCCCAGTCGCACGGCGGACTCCACGGCGCCGTCGAGGTTCACGAGCGTTGCGGAGATCCCGGCGTTTCCGAGAAACGTGCCGACAAGGCCCGGGTAACTCGTTGCGATACGGGTGCCCTCGAGGTCGCCCAATTCGGCGAACGCGCCGGTCGGCCCAGCGAACCGGAAGGTTGATGCCGCGAAGCCGAGGCTCTCCAATTCGAGTGCGGAAGAGCCGGAATCCAAGAGCAGATCGCGGCCCGTGACGCCGACATCCAGTGCGCCGCTGCCGACGTACGTCGCAATGTCACGTGGGCGCAGGTAGAAGAATTCGACGCCGTTGCGCGGGTCGGCGACGATCAGTTCTTTGGGGTCGCGTCGGCCGGCATATCCGGCTTCCGCGAGCATTTGTGCGGCGGTTTCAGCAAGTGAGCCCTTGTTGGGCACGGCGATTTTCAACATGTATGAGGCCTTTTCGCGATGGGATGGTGCTGTGACGGGGTGACGGGTTTGCCGATGGGTGACACCGATCACAGATGTCGGTAGACGTCGGCCGTCGTCAGACCCTTCGCGATCATGAGGACCTGCACGTGGTAGAGGAGCTGCGAAATCTCCTCGGCGGTGTTCTCATCGGTTTCGTATTCCGCGGCCATCCACACCTCGGCGGCCTCTTCGACGATCTTCTTGCCGATCGCATGCACGCCCGCGTCCAGTTCGCGCACGGTACCGGAGCCGTCCGGACGAACCCGGGCCTTCTCGGCGAGTTCTGCGAAGAGATCATCGAACGTTTTCACGCGTCAAGGCTACCAGCGAGGCTGGCCTCTGACCGCCGAGCGGGATGGTTGAGGTTTCGGGTGACATACGGTCGTGCGTGGGCACATTCTGGAGGGGTTGAGTAGTCGTTT